>Ga0209240_1000013_pt1 | contig 64218 bp, 61 predicted proteins | sample GraSoi_2013_80cm_FD_185828 | JGI IMG/M metagenome (GOLD analysis project Ga0209240, IMG submission 185828) | Grasslands soil microbial communities from the Angelo Coastal Reserve, California, USA - Sample 9_17_2013_80cm (SPAdes) (version 2) | ecosystem: Environmental > Terrestrial > Soil >...
GGCCTGTCGAAGCTGCGCGCCATCGAACAACATCGGCATATCCCAACAATCGGTCTAGGCGCGGCGATCGAGATCTCTTCCCGGCGGATTATAGAAGGAAAGGAGCTTGTAATCTGGGGTGGACTTGGAATCATTGAAAATGCACGGGATGAGACAGCAGAAATTATCAGTGCACGTGCTGAATCTGCAGATCGTTTCTTTGCAATAGAGGCTCAAGCGCTTGCCCGTTCGAAGGAGCTGATGCCTGTGATGCCGGTCCGAACGGTAGACGTTTTATATTGCAACTCCCTCGGCAAGGATCTCTCCGGACAAGGCATGCATACCAAGACGATCGGGCGGTCACCGTATGGCTATCAGCAGGGTAAACCTTGGAAAAGCACGATGCCTGCAATACATACTATCGTTGGCAGCAGGTTGTCGCCCGGAAGTCATGGGAATGCGATTGGTGTCGGCCTCTGCGAATTCATTACTCAGCGCTTCGACGAGGAGATCGAGTGGGATCGCACAACGCTCAATAGTCTTTCTGCTCTCTGCCCCTGCCAGGCCCGCCGACCGATCGTCTGCGAGCACGATCGAGACGCGCTCGAAGTAGCTCTCGCCATGAGCCCGAGCGGCCCCGATGGCCCGCGCATGGTCTTCATCCACAGCACGCTAAAAATGGAGCATGCGTTACTCTCAGAAGGCCTGCTCAACGACGCCCGTGCAAACAGCAACCTGGAAATCCTCTCCGACCCGTGCCCCCTCCGCTTCAGTAGCGACGGCTACGTTGACCTGAAGTCGTATTTTAGGTTCGGGCACTAGGCCCACAGTCCTCACCGGCAACTCCGCACGGGTGGAAGCAGACGTGTCTATGGTTTCTTTGTGCGAGTTGTAGAGCCGCCGGTCGTGCTCAGTTACGCTGTACATTTCGATCCGGTCCCAGCTCAGATCATAGATTTTCTGGCCCCTAGAGTGCGCACCTCAAGAATGACCTCGAAGTGTGGCTTCACGATTCTGTGCCAGGGCAAGCGGAGCGGACGGTCATTCTTTGAAGCCAGTCCGATCAATCCCGGGTCTTACGATCGCGGATTTCCTTCGGTAACTCCCGATTGCTGGAATGACCGCGCCGGAGAACTGAGGGGGTGCGGCTTAGCAGCGACCCGGTGCCAATCGCGGCAGCCGAACAACTTCGAAATCCGACACACTGTGTCGAATTTGATTTTGGCCGCGGGCGGTGGCGGCCCGTTCACGCGCAACCGCGAGATTTACGCGGATCAGGATTGAAACCTGTTCGGTCTATTCCCAATAATCTCGGGCGTCCCGTCGGGCAAGCTCGACAAATTGATCAAACCCTTCATCTTTTTTATGAAGGATTGTCAACACAAGTTCAGCAATGCGAATAAGCCGTTGCATGGCTTCTTTAACCGTTCCCCATTCGGGCCCGGGAGCTTCCTTCAATTCGTAAATTTGACCAGCTTTAGCCACATCGACGTGTGCCAACCTTCTGTCGCGTAGGTTCTTGAATTTTTCCCGATGCTCTTCGAACCATTGCCATTCTTTCTTGAGTTCTAATAGATATCGGCAAAACGCTTGTTGCAGTTCTTTGATCTCGCCCCTCTTTATCTCCTCTTCAATGGCGAGGTCTTGCTTACTCGGCGGACGGCCAGGAACTCGACCCAATTTGATCGGAACGGCGAAGTGAGCTTTTAACTTTTGTCGTAGGTCTTTTGCCTGAGGATCGAGAAGGGCTTCAATTAGTGTTCCGGCGGTCGGATTTTGTGGGCCAGAATCGTAAGCCAATTTCGTGATCCCGATAATGCACTCTTGAATGAGACTCCAGCGATTCACCGAGAAGCCACGAGCCCGTTTAGTACGAGATATTTTCTTGAGCAAATTTTGATCTTCGGCTGCCAGGAATAACAATTCGAAACTTTGAACCAGTGCTCGGAGCTCTTCAGAAAATACCAGGACGTGTCCTTGAAGCTTCTCTATTCGTTGCTGGGAACTCATTTGGTGCGATGGCTTGTGACGGCCGTCGGAACTTGCCGCGGCGGTGGCGGCCGTTCGCCCGCCGCCGTGCGGTGACTACGGTGATGGCGTCCTTGAGAAAAATTCTCGAAGAGATCCATTGCTTGGATTTCGGAAGACTGTAACGCAGTCAGCTTTCCCCCGGCGGTTTGGACAACTGCTTTTCGATATAATCGAGTGCGCGATCTTGGATTGGGTTGAAAGCGGTGGCTACCCCAAAAGAAATTCGAAGAATTCCGGCGAGCCGCCTACGAAGGACTGCGAAAACCAGATGCTGTAACGCGCAGTTTCACTGCGCCAACTTGCCCAGCGTGCTCTGCGCCTGCGCGACGATCTCGCGAACGATGTCGCCGGCCGGCTTAATCTCCGAGACTAGGCCGACGCTCTGGCCCGCCCAGAGTGAGAGGGCATCGATGTCTCCCTCAAAGTCCGTGCCCGGCGTGTACGACTGGTACCGCACGATCTCGCCGACCGATCGTGACCTGGCAATCACTTCGCCCTCGCCGGGGCGGGCACCGGACGGAGGCCGTCCCGCCGCTTCCCATGTTTCGACCGTCTTGTTACGCAACACCCGATGCGGCGCTTTGCGCCAGCCAACGTCGAACAGCTCCTCCAGGAACACGGTGTCCTCCTCGGTCGCGCTCAGCAGCCGCTCGCGGTAGCGCGGATGTATGGTCGCCTCCTGGCTAGCGAGAAATCGAGTGCCGATCCATGCGCCCGCGGCGCCGAGTGCGAGCACGGCGGCGAGCCCGCGACCGTCAGCAATGCCGCCGGCCGCAACCACGGGAGTCGTGCCGACCACATCGACCACCGCGGGAATAAGGGGCAAAGTGGCAACGGTGCCGCGGACATGTCCGCCTGCTTCCCAGCCCTGCGCTACAACTACGTCCACTCCGCTCTCAACCGCCCGGCGTGCCATATTGGCCGAGGCGACAGTGTGCAGCACGATAGCGCCCGCGTCCTTGGCACGGCGCACCAGAGCACCAGGCTCGCGCCAGAAGAAGGAGATAACCGGAACCTTTTCCGCGAGGCACACGTCCAACCGTTCGTCCTGCGGAAACTCCAGATTTAGATTAACGCCAAACGGTTTAGACGTCAGCGCCCGGGTCTCCCGGATCTGCTTACGCATGGTCTCTGCACCGACACCCCAGAGCGACAGCATACCTAATCCGCCAGCGTTGCTTACCGCTGACGCAAGTGCAGGTCCCACGGCGCCACCCATAGGGGCCTGGATAATGGGGACCTCAATCCCGACGCGCGTACAAAGAGTGGTTTTCATGCGGCGCACCGCCCAAGGTCACAAACTTTCGTCTCAACTTCAATCCGTCAATCTGGGCTAAAGCTCGGATTTTGTGCGCTTCAAAATTGGCAAAAAACTGGCCAAAAACTTTTCGTTACGAGCAGAGATTTTATTTGTAAATCCCTGACTATCAACTGGCTGCCTCGCATGGATTCGAACCATGACAAAGTGATCCAGAGTCGTTTTGTTCGGCTACGGAAACGGGCCCGCGTGTTCGCTGCGCTTGGAAAGGGTCCGACACGAGTAACATTTCACACTGGTAGATCGATTCAGGGTTATCGAGCTGGCCAGAACGGGCGGATATCCTCAGTGCAGCAAGAACAGCCTCGGCCTTACGCTGTGGAAGGAATTGCCGCAATTCCTGGAACGAAGCGCGGTCGTCGGAGACCTGATTATTGGCGAATCGAATGAAGTAATGCGCCGTGGTTGAACGTGGCGAGTCAGACACGGAACAGCAGTGATTTTAAGCGGAGGTAGCTTCGCTTAAGAGACAACGTACGAGAGACTGCGATGGAGGGAGAAACTGCTTTCTCCCAAAGCCGTTTGCAGGTACCAGGAAGACTCATTGTTGAAGGAAAAAGGCAACGCGGAACAGCAACAAATGCAGCAACAAAAAATCTCAACTTTATAACAAGCTGAAACACAATAGCTTATGAATGCAAATATGCGCCCTTTGGAGGCGTTATTCATGGTTCGAATCCATGCGCGGTAGCCATTCGAGGCGCTTTCAGCTTGCTCATGGCAGGCCATCCGACATGACTGAGCACGCGGCTTTCTCCCAAGAAGCGCGTCGAATGCCCTGAGCAAGCCTAAGGCGCGTCGAATGGGCAGTTTTCGCGTGTATCGTTGGAATTACGATGGGCGAGAAACAGCCGGCTTATGAACAAACTGGATGATCTCTCGTATCTCCCGACCTTGGACCCACCACCGCCTGTCAGCCGCCACGCATTTGTCTACATGCTCGCGTGCCCAGACGGCGCACTGTACGTCGGAAGTGCCAGGGATTTGGATGCGCGCCTCCGAAATCATGGGGGGCCAAAAGGCGCTAAATTTACCCGTGACCACCCTGGCGCCCGATTAGTCTATTTCGATGGGCCGTTTCTAATCGAAATGGCACTCCAGCGTGAGCGTCAGCTAAAACGCTGGTCTAGAGCTAAAAAATTAGCTCTGATTCAAAATCAGGCCGTACTGTTAAGGCAGTTGAGCCAGTCTCGCGAAAAGACCCGACCATAGCCCATTCGACGCGCTTTCAGCTTGCTCATGGCAGGCCATCCGACGCGACCGAGCGTGACTTTCTGCCATGAAGCCCGTCGAAATTGCCTCTTGCGGCCTTCAGAACTGATTACTGACACACTGATTACTGATTACTTTGCTGCAGACCGGGAAGACTACCGCACGTTCCTCGTACCTCCCTTTGTCCAACGTGACCATTTCGTCACATTCAATGCGTTGTTTCCCAGCGCTCGCTCTGATTACGTCGCCTGGAAGCCTACTACCGATCTGAATTTGCTAACACCGAATCGTAAGGGAGATGAGCGGGTCGGATCAGAAAGTCACAGACGGTTCAGAAGGACCCAGATAGAGATGAAAAGCTCGATTATACAAAAAACTAAGTTCCCTACAAATTGCTCGATGCTTGGCGGCGTGGCTGCCGGGCTTCTGGCGGCGCTTCCAGCCTTAGCGGGAAGCGACAATGTCAATGTCAATAATAAGGTCGCACACGTATTGCTGATATCGGTCGACGGGATGCACCAGTCCGATCTCGCTTGGTACGCGCAAAACTTCCCTAAGTCCACGTTGGCGTCGCTTCTGGCTCAGGGTGTCGACTACTCCAACGCCAGCACCCCATATCCATCGGACTCGTTCCCTGGAATGGTCGGGCAACTGACGGGAGGCAACCCGGCGACTACCGGTATCTATTATGATGATACCTGGAACCATGCGGTCTTCCCTGTTGGGACCACGAACTGCAGTGGTCCGGTTCCTGGGGCAGAGGTCGCCTATACCGAGTTTGATGACATCAACCTCGGTGCGCTCGACGCGGGGCAGGGCATAGTTCAGGTTGGCGTTCCTGATCCATGGGTAAATATCCTGAAAATGACCGGCAACCCAAAGACCGTGATCAATCCGCTAAATTTGCCCGTTGATCCCACGAACTGCTCGCCGATCTTCCCCAACCAGTATCTGCATGTGAACACCGTTTTCGAGGTGGTTCATGGGCATGGTTTGCGGACCGCTTGGTCGGATAAACATCCTGCCTACCAAGCTCTATCAGGGCCATCGGGAAAAGGTGTCGACGAGTATTTTACGCCGGAGATCAACAGTAGTGCGAATCCGGCTGCCCCGACTGATCCGAGTCAGCCCGACTGGACGACGAACAATCTACTCACCCAGAAGTACGACAATTATAAGGTTGAGGCTGTCGTCAATTGGATCAACGGCCATCGCCACGACGGTTCCGGTAACCCCGGCACACCGGCGGTTTTCGGAATGAATTTCCAGACCGTTTCGACCGGTGAGAAGCTGCCAACTTCCCCAACCAACACCGACCCTTCAGGCAACGCGACCGGCGGTTATCTTGCTGACGGCGCGACTCCTGGCGTCGTTCTAACCAATGCGCTGACGTTCGTTGACAACTCGCTTGGTCAGATGGTTGCCGCGCTCGGCAGCAAGGGACTGCTCAGTAACACCGCGATCATTATCTCGGCCAAGCATGGGCAATCCCCGATGAATCTGGCGGCGCTCAACCGTATCAATGACGGCATGATTATTAGTGATCTTAACGCGGCTTGGAACAAGTCTCACCAGGGTGGAAATCCAACGGCTCCGCCTCTGGTGGCGTTTGGGGTCGATGACGATAACATGCTGTTGTGGTTCAACGACCGATCCAGCACCGCCACTGAGTACGCGAAACAGTTCCTGACCAAGTACAGCAAAGCGGCTGCGAGCGTCGATGGCAAAAAAGTCTATTCTGCCGGTCTCATCCAGATTTATACCGGGGTATCCGCCGCGCAGTTCATCGGCGTTGCCCAGAGTGATCCTCGCGTACCTGACCTGATCGGCATTGCTCAATACGGTGTGGTCTATACTAGCCACCAATCAAAGATCGCCGAGCACGGTGGCGATCATCTTGAGGACCGAAATGTTCCGATCCTGGTGGTTTGGCCCGGAGCAACTGCTGGTTTGAATGTCACCGATCCAGTAGAAACAACGCAGATCGCCCCAACGATTCTACAGCTCCTCGGTTTTAGCCCCGACGAGCTTCAAGCGGTCAAAATCGAAGGCACAAAGCCTCTGTTCTAGAGGGTTAGTATTCAGACGAACCGGAGCCGGCCGTGCCGTTTTTACAGGCCGGCCCGGTCATCGGAGTCCAGGACAGTCGTAATCGTCCTCGTCCTCGACATTCCCAGCGTTTTTAACCACCCTGATCCAGTCGCTGGTTGGCCGCAACGAATCCTAGGCCGAATCACGCGTTCAAATCGAGGACGAGGACGACGACGAGGACGATTACGATTGTATGGGCTTGCGCCCAACACCCCCCTCATCGTCTTTTGACATTTCCCAACCTCCTTCGATATTTCGTGGGAGTGAGCAATCTGGACTTGAACAACTTGTTGGACGGGTGGTCGCATGAACCCGGACAGGTAAAAGCGCGGAAAATCGTGGGCAACGATGGGCGTGAAAAGCTGCAGCTTCGGATTGACCTCGGTGTCATACAGATGGAACTGCAGGGCCGGCCGGACGGTGAGCGGCCGTTCGGTTATGAGTCGTTGCTCCAATACCATCAGTCACGGGCCAGCATGGCGCAGACTCGTGGTACCACCTATGAGTTGGGCGATAGCGATTTAGTCGGCCTGCAACAGGAAGCGGTGCAATATTACCATCGTTACCTGAGTCTCTTTCAGCTGCAGGACTATCCGAACGTCGTCCGAGATACAGGTCGGAATCTTGAAGTATGCGATTTCGTAGGGAATCATGTTCGCGAGGAAGAGGCGAGGTGGGCTTTCGAACAATTTCGGCCCTATATCATCATGATGAATACTCGGGCTCGGGCCTCGATCGAGATTCAGGGAGGCCGAGTCGGGCAAGCCATCCGAGTGATAGAAAGTGGGATCCACCAGATCGAAAGCTTCTATCGGTCCATCAGCCAACCGGAATGGATAGAGACCAGCTCAGAGCTTGCGTTTCTCAAAGAATGGCTGTCCGAGGTCAAAGCTAATCTTCCCTTAAGTCCGTTGGAATTAATGGAAAGAGATTTAGAACGCGCGATAGCGGATGAAGCGTATGAACGCGCTGCCGAACTACGCGACGCAATTCAAAAGCTGTCTCGTTCGCCTGGTCAAGCCTAGGCGCGTAAACCACACTCTCGGACGATCACCGCGGCGCTCCCGGAAACGTTGCGAGCTACAGGGGTAGCACGCTCCGTAGGAGCGGAATCTTTATAGCTAGGTCAGAAGAAATTGCGGTAGCTCCATCGGAGCGTCATCTAATTGCGTCCCGCAGCGTGAAGCGTAGAAAACGTTTACAAGCGCAACAGGGATCGTTTGTACATAGATGCCGCTCCTCCGGAGCTAACGCGATTTTTTACGCAAATTTCTGTAAAGATTTGGCTCCTACGGAGCCGGTCTGTGTCCGCAACGAAGCATAAAAAAGACTCACGCTTGGATCCCTCAGCCGGATCCCGCGTCCACCGTTTTCCCCATCCTTTACAACGTCAGCGACCCCCTCCATATTTGGGATCCCACCGCCGACCCGGCTACGGCCTCGATGGCATCTTCTATGAAATCCAGCTTCTTTCTCGTCCTGCTGTTTCCTTTAGTTGCTCTTGCCGAATCTGATCAAGGATCACAGAAAGCTCAGCTAACCTTAGCTCAGCTTCAGGAGCAAGCCGCCAAGTTCAATACGGTTCTTACCCCGCTGAATTGGGAGACTACGCTAGAGCAAATCGCCAGCGTTGCTGATGCCGCTATCGCTGCCGCTAGCGGGAAACTAGATGAGATCGGTAAACTCACCTCCAGCCAACTCACTTTCGATAATACGGTTCGAGCGTTGGACGACATAGGGTTCGACCTCCAGACCGTCCATCACCGTCTTGATATTATCGAACAGGCGCATCCGGATGCCAAGATGCGGGGAGCGGCGGTCGACGCCGTTCAAAAGCTGAATGAGTTTGCCGTCGGCATCGATTATCGCGAAGACGTCTACCGTTCGGTCCATGCCTACGCAGAAACTAAACCGCAGCTCAAGCCGGTAGAAGAGCGGCTGTTAGATTTCACTTTGCGAGACTACAAACGCGCTGGGTTGACGCTGGACGATGCCAAGCGGAAGCAGGTTGAGAGCTTGCGCAAAGAGATCGCCTTCTTGGATACCCGCTTTGCTGTGAACAGCAATAACGCCAGCGCCAAGCTCACTTTTTCGAAGGACGATCTGGAAGGTGTGCCGGACACCTTTCTTTCCCAAGTTAAGACCGGAGACGACCAATACACGGTGGACGCGAATGTTGCTCCTCAGTTTATGACGGTCGCTTCGAATTGCGTCAAAGAAGAGACTAGACAGAAGCTGCAGTTAGCGCGCGATACCCGGGCGAAAGACAAGAATCTACCGATTGCTGCGAAAGTAATTGGGTTGCGCGCACAACTGGCGACGCTCCTCGGTTACCAATCCTGGGCGGATTATCAGATTGAAACCAGGATGGCCAAATCCGGCGGCAATGCGCTCGAGTTCCTGGAAAAACTCAAATCGGGTCTCCAGCCGAAGTACGACGAGGAAGTAGCGGCTTTCAAAAAGATCAAGGCAGGTTTTCCCGGCAGCACGAACCCAGAGGTTAAACTCTGGGACTGGTACTTTGTATCAAATCAGCTTGAGAAGCAGAAGTTCGCCATCGATGAAGAAGCGTTGCGGGTATATTTCCCGATGGATCGGGTTTTGCAGGGGATGTTCGCTGTCTATGAACGAATTTTTGGGATAAAAATCGAGCCGCTTGATCCACCCACCAAATACGTGGATGACCTTAAACTGTATGCTGTGGTTGACGCCGGCACGAACCAACCTCTTGGGCTGCTCTACATGGATCTATTTCCGCGGACGGGGAAGTACAACCATTTCGCCACCTTTTCCGGAATCGATGGAAAACTTCTAGCTAACGGAAAATATCAGAGACCAACTGCTGAGTTGATCTGCAACTTCCCATCTCCGTCTGCGGATGCGCCTTCACTGCTGGATCATCAGGAAGTAACGACCATTTTTCACGAATTTGGTCATGCCATGCATGCGATCCTTACGACGGTCGATTATGCAAGTTTTTCGGGCCTGAACGTGCCGCAGGATTTCGTGGAAGCCCCTTCGCAGATGCTGGAGTACTTCACCTGGGACAAGAATGTGTTGGACAGTTTTGCGGCGGATTTTCGCGATCCTAACAAAAAGATTCCGGCTGAAATCTTGGTAAAATTGAAAGAAGCGGACCTGGCAACAAAGGCCTCCTGGTATCGGCGTCAGCTTTCTTTTGCCATTATGGATCTCAAGCTGCATATGCCGCTGACGGCGAATCAAAAGAGTAATCTTAACGGGTACGCCAATTCTATTTTGGATGATGTGTTCTACCCGACGGATGCTAGCAGCAGCGCGATGCTAGCGTCGTTTGGACATCTCTTTGACGGATACGACGCTGGTTACTACGGCTATGCGTGGGCGGACGCCATCGCAGCCGACATGGCGTCCGTCTTTCAGAAGTCGCCCGATGGGTTTCTAGACCCTGCTGTAGGCCGCCGTTTGCGGGACGAGGTTTATGCGGTCGGCAACTCGCGAGATGTCGCTGATTCGGTTGAAAGATTTCTCGGTCGCAAACAGTCGGTGCAACCTTTTCTCAAGAAGGTTGGCATTGAGTCTGGGACTATGTAATGAAGCCGATAACGCGTTGGGCGATCAGGGTCGGAATCGTCGGGGTTTTCCTGAGCGCATGCTCGGTCAGCTTCGCCATGCCCCGCACGTTAGAGGAAGCTAACCGGCATAAAATTCTTCTCATCACGGAGGGCTCGGAACCGCAAACGTTGGATCCGCAGATCTCTCAAGGGCAAATCGAACACCACATTATCACTGCGTTGATGGTCGGTTTGGTGGAAAATGATGAGTATGACCAGGCGAAGCAAGGACCAGGCTTGGCTGATCATTGGGATCACAATGAGGATTATTCGGCTTGGACTTTCCATATCCGGGACACCGCGAAGTGGTCGAATGGTGACGCAGTAACGGCGCAGGATTTTGTTGATTCCTACAAGCGGATGCTGACCGCCAGCTTGGGGGCAGTCTATGCCGATGCTTTGTTTATTATGAAGGGTGCACTGGATTACTATGAGGGGAAGTTAGCCGACTTCAGTGAAGTGGGAGTTCACGCAGAGAATCCTCAGACCCTCAAAATAGAGCTCGTCGGGCCGACTCCTTATTTCCTAACAGCCATTTTACATCCTGCTTGGTACCCGGTTCATATTCCGACCATCCTCAAATTCGGCAGAATCGATGAACGCGACACTAAATGGACATTGCCGGGCAACTATGTGGGAACGGGGCCGTTTATCCTGAAAACTTGGCGACAAAACGACGTGATCGAGGTTGTGCGTAACCCGCTTTACTGGGATGCCGCCACCGTCAAACTGAATGGGATCAACTTTTATTCAATAGAGAACTCAGACACAGCGGAACGGGCATTTGAGGCCGGGCAACTGCACAAAACCCTGGATGTCCCTCTGGATCGGATTCCCTATTATCGGCGCGAACATCCGGAGCGGATCCGGATTGATCCGTATTTGGCGGACTACTTTTACCGCCTGAATACTCAGCGGAAACCGTTAGACAATCCCAAGGTCCGATTGGCGTTGAATCTGGCGGTGAACCGGGAGGAAATCGTCACGAACATTTCCAGAGCCAAGCAACCTCCTGAAACCGGCATAGTACCTCCCGGAATGGATGGCTACGAGCCGCTCGATGTCATTCATTATGACCCGGAGCGCGCTCGGCAACTGCTGGCCGAAGCCGGTTATCCGAACGGCAAGGGTTTCCCGAAGTTCAACATCTTAATCAATACCCACGAAGCGCATCGGGTAATCGCCGAAGCCATTCAACAGATGTGGAAGCAGGAGCTCAACATTGATGTCGGCATCGAGAATCAGGAATGGAAGGTGTACCTCCAGAGTCAGAACTCGATGAACTATGACATGATCCGGGGGGGGTGGATCGGGGACTTCATGGATCCACTCACATTTCTCACTATTTGGACAACTGGGAACGGGAACAATGATACCCACTGGAGCAATCCTACCTACGATCAATTGATAGATCAGGCGGCTCACACCGGTGATCTAAGGAAGCGTTTTGATATACTTCACGACGCGGAACGGCTTTTTCTGAACGAGCCGGCGGTGGTTTGTATTTATTGGTACACGCGCGTTTATCTACTCGATCCGAGCGTAAAGAACTGGTATCCGCTGGCGATTGACGATCACAACTATAAGTACATCGACCTTGAAAGTGATAGCACCTCTGTGTCGAAATGATTAAGATCATCGTTGCGCGGCTGCTGCAGTTGATTCCCGTGCTTTTGATCCTGCTCACGGTGACCTTTTTCTTATCGAAGGAAGCGCCCGGAGGACCTTTCAGCCAAGAACGCCAAGCCTCGCCGGAGGTGATTCAAAAGCTGAACGCATATTATGGCCTCGATAAACCGCTTTGGGAGCAATATGCCGGTTATCTGCAAAAGGTCATTCGGCTAGATTTCGGTCCTTCGTACAGCTATCCCACTGAAAGCGTTAATGAAGTGATTTTGCGCGCCTTCCCGATCTCTCTGCAGATCGGAGCGTTGGCGCTCGGTATTGCGCTAGTGATTGGCATAACGGCCGGGACTATCGCTGCGGTTAATAAGAACACGGTTCTTGACTATTTGCCGATGTCGTTGGCCATGGCCGGGATCTGTTTCCCTACGTTCGTCATGGGTCCAATCTTGGCTCTGGTATTCGGCCTAAGGCTCAACCTGGCGCCAGTCAGCGGCTGGTATGGGTTGGAATACACGCCGTTGCCCCCCATGGTACTGCCTGCAGTTACCCTGGGTTTATTTTACTCCGCCTATGTTGCCAGGCTCACCCGAGGAGGGATGTTGGATGTTCTTAACCAGGATTTTATCCGCACCGCCAAAGCCAAAGGCGTTCCCGGTCACCAGATTATTTTCAAGCACGCCATGCGAGGCGGCTTGCTTCCGGTAGTCTCTTTCCTCGGACCGGCGCTCGCCGGACTGATAACCGGCTCTTTCGTGGTCGAAAAGGTCTTTAACGTTCCTGGTCTCGGTCAGGAATTTATTAAGTCCGTTTTCAACCGTGATTATCCGTTAATTTTTGGCACGGTAGTTTTCTACGGAGCCTTAATCGTCTTCTTCAATCTCGTCTCGGATGTGGTCCAATTAGCACTGGATCCGCGCACTCGCCGGTAAACCACTATGTCGACTGCACTAACCACGAGCGTGACCACGGAAACCGAGGTGGTTCACGGGTCTTCTCTTTGGAGCGATGCGTGGTTCCGTTTAAAGAAGAACTGGCTCGCCCTATTTGGGCTGGGGTTTTTCCTGTTCATGATCTGTATCTGTCTGCTGGGCCCATTATTTACCGGTTATCGATACGAGGATACGGATCTACCGCTCAAGGCTAGCCCACCGCTCGACAAAATCATTTCGCGGCTGGAGACGTTGAAGAACGGGGAGGTAAAGCAAAAGTATCTTGCTCTAAACAACATCGAGGATGAGTTCGTGGAGTTGCCCAGACCGGAACGGAAAGCGATCGTGGCAAAACTTGCGGCCGGCGAGCAGTATGCTTCCGGTAACGTCCGTTATGAGCTGTCCCAGCAGCGTCATTTTTTCGGCACAGATTCGCTGGGGCGCGATCTGCTAACTCGAGTCCTGATTGGTGGCCGCATCTCCCTAGCAGTCGGTTTTGCTGCGACGCTCGTTTCTGTTGTTATCGGCGTCATTTGGGGCGCAACCGCCGGGTTTGTCGGCGGCAAGATGGACAACTTGATGATGCGGATCGTAGATATTCTCTACGCGCTGCCGTTCACTGTGATCGTGATTCTCTTGATGGTGATGTTTGGGCGTAACTTCATTCTGTTATTTGTCGCCATTGGCGCAGTTGAGTGGCTCACTATGGCCAGAATCGTCCGCGGCCAGATTATTTCGCTGAAACATCAAGAGTTTGTCGAAGCCGCCGTTTCTTTGGGTCTTAGCGGACCACGCATCCTATTCCGGCATCTCATTCCGAATGTCGCCAGTGCGATCATCGTCTACGCCACGTTAACAGTACCGAATGTGATGTTGCTAGAGGCTGTGCTCAGCTTTCTTGGCCTCGGGGTTCCACCGCCGTTGAGTTCCTGGGGCGTCCTGATCAACGAAGGCGCCAGCGCTATCCAGACTAGTCCATGGTTGCTATGGATTCCCGCTGCTTTCTTTTCGCTAACCCTGTTCTCTTTGAATTTCTTGGGTGATGGCCTGCGAGATGCTCTTGATCCGAAATCAGCTAAAGATTAACCACGAATGGACGCGAAGGCAGAAAACATAACCGCAGATGGACGCAGATCAACGCAGATAGGGTAAGTCGCTCCGTTTGCCTCAGGAAGCTTTTATTAGTCTAGGGCTACCTTTCGATGGCTGCACTAAATGAAATTACAGGCGTCCAGAAATCTACCGCTGGCAACATGAGTATTAATCTTAGCCGGAGCTCACAATATCTGCGTCAATCTGCGTTCATCCGCGGTTTAGAAGTTTTCGACCTAATTCGCGTCCATTCGCGTCCATTCGCGGTTTATTTCCATGCCTTTGCTTGAGGTCGAAAATCTGCGGACTTCGTTTTACACCCGGGCGGGCGTGGTCAGGGCCGTCGACGGGGTTTCTTTCTCGGTGGAGGCGGGGGAGACGTTGGGGATCGTCGGAGAATCTGGGTCGGGTAAATCAGTCACTTGCTACTCCATTCTTGGATTGATTCCGCAGCCTCCCGGCCGCATCGAGTCCGGTACGGCCAGATTCGGCGGTATCGATCTGCTCGACTGCAGCCATAGTGAGCTGCGAAAGATCCGGGGCAAACGCATCTCGATGATTTTCCAGGACCCAATGACCTCGCTGAATCCGTATCTACGCGTATCGGATCAGCTGATGGAACCATTGTTAGTTCATGAGAAGATCAGTCGCCGGAACGCACTGAAAAAAGCCATCACCAGCCTAGAAGAAGTCGGTATCCAGGATGCGGGGAGACGAGTGCATCTTTATCCTCATCAGTTCTCCGGAGGAATGCGGCAACGGGTCATGATTGCGATGGCGTTGATTGACCAACCCGAAATCTTGATTGCCGATGAACCGACCACCGCGCTGGATGTTACGGTTCAGGCGCAAATCCTCGAGTTAATTCGCCGCGGGCAGAAAGAGCTGGGAACAGCAGTCATTTTTGTTACTCACGACCTCGGGGTAGTGGCCTCTTTCTGTCGCCGAGTGAATGTGATGTATGCCGGCCGGATCGTGGAATCGGCATTCACTGAAGATATCTTCGCTTTACCTCTGCATCCTTATAACGCATCGCTGCAACAATCGATCCCCGCGCTGCACCGAAAAGGGGAACTTTTATTTACCATACCGGGAGCGCCGCCGGACCTAAGCCGGAAAATTCCGGGATGTTCATTTGCGCCGCGCTGCCCGTTCGCGGTTGATCTGTGTCGGAACACGGAAACCAGTCTCGAGGAGCCAATCCCGGAGCATAGCACTGCCTGTCTACGTGTCCTGAGGGGCGAGGTCACGGAACTAAGATTGAAGCCCGTTTTGGCTGCCGTATGAGCGCGTTCCTCGATCTCCGGAATCTCAAGACCCACTTCCCGATCTATCGGGGATTCATTACACGTCGCCGAATCGGATCGGTTAAAGCGGTGGACGGCATCAATATCGCGTTGAAAAAAGGCGAAGTCCTCGGGTTGGTTGGCGAATCCGGGTGCGGCAAATCGACCCTTGCGCGCACAGTGATGCAACTGGTGCGCAGCACGGATGGCGAAGTCTATTTAGAAGGTAAGGGCCTTTCGGAGCTTAGTGCTCGCGCAGTCCGCGCCGCTAGAGTGAATTTTCAAATGATCTTTCAGGATCCGTACGCGTCGCTGAATCCTCGAATGACCGTATTTGATACTTTGTCCGAGGCCATTAAGACTCGGCAGAAACTTCGCCGGAAGGAGACAGTGGCTAAGGTAGCCGAGTTGATGGGGATGGTGGGTTTACCGGCAAATCAGATGCTCCGGTATCCGCACGAATTCTCCGGAGGTCAACGCCAACGGATAGCGATTGCTCGCGCTCTGGCGCCACAACCGAAACTGGTGATTGCCGACGAGCCGGTTTCAGCGCTCGATGTATCGATTCAATCTCAGATCTTAAATCTGATCTTGAAGTTATGCCGCGAGATGGAGCTCACCATGATCTTTATCTCTCATGATATTTCGGTGGTGAAATATGTCTCTGACCGAATCGCGGTGATGTATTTAGGCAAGCTGGTGGAGATCGGGCCAGCCACCGAGGTTGTCGAGCGCCCCTTGCATCCCTACACTCGGGCGTTGGTAAGTGCGGTTCCGATACCCAACCCGCAACTGGAGCGGCAACGCCAGCCTATCATTCTACTAGGCGACCCGCCCTCGCCGCTAAATCCCCCGCCTGGTTGCAGTTTTCATCCACGTTGCCCTTACGCCATCGCGGATTGTAAGGTGAAAGTTCCGGAACTGGCCAAGAAAGAAGAGAATCGTTTCGCGGCCTGCATACGGGTCGGGGAGATATGAAACCGCGAATGGACGCGAATGGATCCGCCTACGCAAAGCCTACGGCGCGACAGGCAGCGAATAAAACAAACCGCAGATGAACGCTGATAAACGCAGATAGGTTCTATCGCTGAGAAATGTGAGTATGGACATTCGGCGGAGTCGACATTATTTGCGTCAATCTACGGTTGTTTGTTTTCTTCGCGTCCATTCGCGGTTTGTTTTTCTCCGTTTCTCTGTGTCTCTGTGGTGAAATCTGTTCCCGCTACATTCCTAGCACCGCGTGCGGCTGGTATGGTTCTTCCAGATATTTGATCTCGTCGTCACTCAGATGAACATCGAGTGCTTTGACCGCTTCCTCCAAATGGTGCGGTTTAGTGACTCCGATGATAGGAGAGGTGATCGCTGGTTTATGGAGCAGCCATGCTAGGGCAATCTGCGCGTTGCTTATACCGCTTCTTTTTGCCAGATCCGTCACTCGATCGAGTACCCGGTAGTCGCTCTCTTGGTAGTATAAGCGACGAGCGGAGGCGTCAGTTTTTCCGCGCGTGGTTTCACCTTCTTCGGCGCGGGGACGGTTTCCGGCGAGGAAACCGCGTGCCAATGGGCTCCAAGGGATAACGCCGATGTTCTCTTCTTGGCAAAAAGGAATCATCTCACGTTCTTCCTCTCGGTAAACCAAGTTGTAATGGTTTTGCATCGACACGAATTGCGCGAAACCGTTAGTGCGCGCGATATGCAGGAATCTGGCGAACTCCCAGGCATACATGCTGGAGGCGCCGATGTATAACACCTTCCCTTGTTTAATTAGGTCGGTTAAACCTGCCAACGTTTCTTCCATTGGCGTTGAACGATCGTAGCGATGGATCTGGTAAAGATCGATGTGGTCGACACCAAGACGCCGAAGACTTGCGTCGATGGCGTGCCGGATGTGTTTCTTTGAGGTACCCTGCTCGTTCGGATTGGTACCTGTTGGATAAAACAATTTGGTCGCAATAACGACCTGTTCCCGCCGTACTCCGAGCTTCTTCAACGCCCGGCCCGTGACTTCCTCGCTTTTGCCCTGCGAATACAAATCTGCAGTGTCGAAGAAGTTGATGCCCACATCGATTGCTTGCCGATAAAAAGGTAGCGCCGCTTCTTCATCCAGAATCCAGGGTCGAGCCTGTGAACTGCCGTAGCTCATGCATCCTAGAGAGAGCCGGGAGACCTTTAATCCGCTGTTTCCGAGGGGTAGGAGGATCATTGTTTCAGGGCCGTTTTTAGGTCTTGTTATTTGGTATTCCGGTGGTTAAGCGCAACGGAGTACATCTTTAAGTTCCGACGGCTTATGGTCCAGAGTTTTGGTTCGCAACGTAGGCAAAGAAGTCGACGCTGCCCGAAGCCATTGTCGCTTGTCACATTTCGTGCTTTTCTGTTGGCCTCGATCTCATTTGGATCTTCGGGCTTTATCGCCGTTGCCTCTGTCTCCGCTCCGCCCCAGAAGTTAAGGGCAACGATTCCGGAGATGGCGTCCTGTCAGCAATTGGTAACCGTGACAACCACGAATTGGGAAGACGTTAATGCAACCGTACGACTTTATGAGCGGAATGCCGGTGCAGGACCGAATTGGCGGCGAGCAGGCAATCCTTTCGGGGCGGTGCTCGGCCAGCGTGGTTTAGCTTGGGGAATCGGTCTCCATGGTAGCAGTGAACCCGGTGAGCCTCGCAAAAGGGAAGGGGACAAGAAAGCGCCGGCCGGAGTGTTTCGATTTGGCGACGTGTTCGGCACGGCTCATCCCGAGCAAGTGCGGTTTCTCCGGTTACCGTATCGACAGGTTACGCCATCGACTGAAGCCATCGACGATCCGCGATCAAAGTACTATAACCAGGTCGTCGACCGGACAACGATCACTCACCCGGACTGGGCGAGCTCGGAATCGATGTTGCAAGTCGGAGGCCGGTATCGGCTCGGCGTGATCATCCAGCATAACGCGGAGGCTTATCCCGGGCTTGGGTCCTGCATCTTCTTTCATGTGTGGGATCCGCACTATTCAGGAACCACCGGTTGCACTGCCGCGGCGTATAGTCAGCTGGTTCGCGTTTTGCGCTGGCTTGATCCACAAAAGAAACCGCTGATCGTGCAGCTTCCTGCGAGTGAATACGAACGGCTAAAGCAGCGCTGGGGGCTGCCGAGCGTCAGCGCTCGGCAATAGCAAATAGAAAATAGCAAATAGCAGATTGGTCAGCGATCCTACTCAGTGCGTGTGAGTTGCGGCCTTTGCTATCTGCTATTTGCTATCCGCGAAGCGGCCTCTCCACAAACGCCTTCAATCTGGCCAGGGCTTCGTCCCATTGCTCGGAGACGCGCTCGAGGTACGACTGAAGCTCTTTCAGAGGTTCCTGTCTAAACTCGAACCGGCTTTCCCGTCCAACCCGGACGCTTTGCACCACCCCGGCGTCTTCCAATACCCGAAGATGTTTTGTGATCGCCTGCCGGGTCAGGGTTGAGCCTTCAGCAAGCCGAGAGATTGACTGCGGCTCTCCCGTCGACAGTTTTTCAACCAGCGCCAGCCGCGCTTCTGCGCCCAAAGCGGCAAAGACCGACGCGCGGACCTTGAGCGCGGCCCGGCGGTTAGTGCCTGGACTCATAGTCAGTGGAGCTCCCTTTAGGGCTTTTGCTCAAGATACTTCTTGATATTGTTCATCTGCTCGGTCCACCCCTCGTCATTCTTTCTGAATGCTTCGAACCGGCGCCCTTCGGGGATGGCATCAAATCCTGACTCGGTGAGGTGCAGCACCGTACTTTTGTCTTTCGGTTCGAGTCTGAATTCGACCAAAGTCGACGGCTCCTTCGAGTAGTCGACATTCGGATCAATGGCATAAGGATGCCAGCTAAACGCAAACAGTCGTTCTGGCTCTATCTTCTGGGTGACGAGTTCAAACGTGAGATGCTCGTATCCGGGATAAGTTATGCGCCCGTTCGAGACCTTCCCGGGAACGAACGGACCGTCCAATTTCACATTGAACCATTCACCAAATTCACGGTGGTCGGTTAGTGCGCGCCAAACTCGGGATACAGGCGCCTTCAATTCGATAGTTTTTTCGATACGGTTAGACATATGCAACTATTTGGTTGCTTTTCAGTATGTGAGGATATGGAGCATATGCAACCGTTTTGTTGCGCTTGTGTCCGAGCGACCTCGCTCGGCGGAGGAGCTAGGAGCTAGGAGCTAGGAGCTAGAAGCGAAACGGCGAAAGGGCGAAACGGCGAAACGGCGAAACGACGATGATGGCACACGCACGGAGCGGCTCAAAACCGGCGCGGATGTCATATAGAGCAATCCCGTCCTCGGCGCGCCGAGTTCTTCGCCCCACCGGTCAGGGGCCATCCTCACCGCATCGCCCTTTCGCCCTTTCGCCCTTTCGCCCTTTCGCCCACTCGCCGTTTGGCCTCTTCCGCGCCCTTGACTATTTCAAAAAAAAACGGATGAACGCAGAGGAAGATGGCAAGCCCCCCGAAAATCTATCATGTAGTCAACCTCTGGTCGCTCCGGGACTATCCTTCTGCGGCTAGACCTTGGTCTTTGGAAGAGCAACTCGATGCAGTCAAAGCTGCGGGTTTCGATGGGTTCACGACTCAGCTTGGACCGCAGCACGCTAAAGAGGCAGAAAAACGAGACCTATTGGTAGTCGGATATTTTGCGTCGGGCGAGGAAACGCAGTTTGGTGATTTGCTGAAGAGCCAAAAGGATGCCGGTGCACGCCATATCAATGTTCAGCTGGCTGACCATGACACCCTGCCGGACGAAGCGTTGCGTCTGACTTTGAGGTTGATGGATGAAGCCGAACGCATCGGCGAGATCGAGCCGGCGGTTGAGGTGCATCGGGATACCTGTACTGAGACACCTGAGAAAACTTATGCGTTGGCTGACGCTTATTTCCAAAAGACCGGGAAACTGCTGCCGATGACCTGGGATTTTTCCCATCTGTCGGTAGTCAAACATTTGAGTCCGGAGAACTACATCGAACGTCTTCTGATACGTCCGGACTTGGTCCGGAGATCGGTGCAGTTTCATTTTCGACCGTTCAACGGCCATCATTGTCAGGTGCCGGTGACCCGCGGAGACGGCAACCTGAGTAAAGAACTGGTAGACTGGTTACCGTTTGCTCAGGCGACCATCCGCGCTTGGTTAGGGACGGACGCCGGATCGGATCGAACGATGATTGCGGTGCCGGAGATGGGACCGGTTCGGGGAGGGTACAACTTTGAACAGCTTCCAAATAGCTGGGAAGAAGCGGTCCGGCTTAGATCGTTGCTGGAACAAGTGTGGAGCGAAGCCATCGCCTGACCCGCCGAAGCCAGGGATATTGCACCACAAAAACATAAATGACACGAAGGTAAAACTCCATTTCGGATTAGGGCATTCCGTAACTCTGTCTTTGTACTACAACGAGAAGGCTTCAAACATTTTGACGAGGATTCAGTTCCTCGCGAAGACAAAATAATTCACAACAAGGTCGCAAAGGCCGCTAAGACAAATCATTGTCAAGCTTAGTCGAGACTGTTTTGTCTTCGTGGCCTTTGTGTCCTTGCTGTGAGATTTTCGGTTATTTGGTTGCGGCTCGCTCTGCCTCAGTGTGAACTCTGTGTCTTTGTGGTAAAATTAACCGGTTTTCCGAAAAAATTTCGAAAAACGGATAGCGAAAAATTAGCGGCTTGTACTAGGTCTTGGGCCCAAAACCCGAGAGCAATTCTCTGCTGTATGGCGAACTGCATCATTAAAAGAAGTGCCTAATCGATATGTTACCAGGCAGTTTAGCCCCCCTTAAAGTCGTCGTCGTGGATGACGACCCCATGATACGAATGGTCGTCGGGCGATGCTTAACCCACTTCGGTGCGACGGCAACGCTCTGCGAGAATGCGGTCTCTGGAATTCAAGCCGTACAGCAAATCCGGCCGCAAGTTGTCCTAGCTGATCTCATCATGCCCGAGCGAGACGGGTTTTATCTTTTACGACAGATTAAGGCTTTCGAAGATACCCACAACTGGCGGACCGGGATTGTCGTCATTACGGGAGTGCGCGATTCAGAGCTGGAACAGGAGCTCGAGCGAGGCGGCGTGACTTATCTGCCAAAGCCGTTCACTCCCCGGGATTTGTTCGATGCCGTGCGTCAGGCGACGCAACCGTTCTCATTGCGCGAGAAGAAGTTAGAATCCCTATCGAACGCAGTTTGAGCGCGGATTCACCTTGACGACGGGACGATTTGATTGGCAAATTGCCCTCTCGGGCGCTTGGCGTTGTCTTGGGTTTCTTTTTCCGGAATGATTGCATGCTGATCACCGAGCAATGTGGCTTTGTGGATAGGCGGATCGAGACTTTTGATCCGGAAACACTTTTAGAAGTGATTCGTGATGGTCGCTTCGATCATCGATTGCTAGAGGGTGGCAGCTTCGAGGTGCGTCATCGGCGGGTGGTCTTTGGCAAATCGTCGCTGGATTGCGGCGACTATTCACCGGCCTTTGCGGTCAACGGGCAATTTTCGGAAGACCAGATTTGTTTGGGATTTACTCCGCAGATTGAAAAGCCCGCCTGGTGCAACGGGTATACCGTAGGAAAAGGAGAGATCTTGTGTTTTGCGGAAGGGACCGAGCTTCAGTTCTGGAATGCTCCCAGGACAACCTGGCAGGCAGTTCTTGTCGATCGAAAAGAACTTCAGGAGGTCGCTATGATCCTGACGAGCCAAGACTTGGACCTGCCAGACAAAGGGACGGCCAACTTTAAGGCTCATGACGAAACCCGCGGAGTGACGTCTGCGATCCAATTGGCGTTATCTGATTTGAGCAATCCGGAAACTTTGGCGAGTCCGGCTGCCCCTAACTTGTGCGAGGAGATCGTGAACGAATTCGTCCGCGCCATCGCCAGCACCGACGAAACCGCCGGTCGAAGTCTGACCCGGTTTGCCGGATATCGCTATGGCGCTATGCGACGCGCCGAAGAATTTCTTAGAGCGCACATGGATATGCCGTTCAGCAGCCGGGCACTTTGTCAGGCCACGAATATGAGCGAGCGCAGCATCGAGCTGCTGTTTAAAGATGCGTACGGAATTTCACCCCGGACCTGGTCGCAACTAGCCCGGTTGAATGCGGCACGTCACGATTTGCTCCGGAATGATATCCAGACCGTTAACGTGACCACTGTCGCCACGCGCTGGGGTTTTTATCACTTTGGCCGGTTTTCCGCAGCCTACCGGCGCCTATTTGGAGAGGCGCCATCCGTAACCCTCTTGAATCGGCGCCGCCGCCCGAGCGTTCGGGGCGTGGCACTCAGCCGGCAAGTTAGCGACCGCTGAGAGTCCGTTGTTGTCCTATTTCTCGATTAGATCAAGCATCCCGGTAGCAGTTGCTTGTAGCGAATTAACCTGCGGTGGCGAGAGCACTTCGTTGTCTTTAAATATCGGGCGCACCGATTGAAGCTGGACAGTGATTTTCTGGATGAGCTCGCTCCGCTTTAAGCGAGGCGACAAGGTATTCAGGCGATCAAGGTAATAGTCCAGCAATTCCAGGTTGTGGAGTTTCTTTGCTCGTTCCGGAGAATAATCGGCCGCCACACTGGCCGCGGCGATCTGCAGTCCTCGGATCCAGCCACCCAGACTCAGCAAGTGAACGATGGGTTCATCACGTAGTTCGAGTAACGCTTTCTCGACGTCTTCTTGGGTTACGATCAGTTCCTTACGTAAGCGATCCCAATCGTTTTGTTTAGCCAGGTCCAGAAGCTTGCGGCTGTGCCGGCTGACTCGCTGTTCCACACCCAGAACCCTGGCGCGACGGATGAGTTCCCGACCTAGAGATTCGATGTCCTTATTCTGCTCTGCTTCGACATCAAGAAACCCATCTCCGATCAAGACCCCAAAACTCAGCGCGTATTTCGACCGTTCGGCAGTGTTGAGTTCCGTAATCGGTCGGCTAAGCGAATTGATCGGAATCGGTTTCAGAGAGTCCAAGATGCCAAAGAGCTTCTCGATAGAAGGCGCCGTGAATTCGTTTACTCCGAGTTCTTCCCGATAATCTTGGTCTTTAGACAAGTCATCCGATCCGTTCTGAGCGTTGAGCGTGGCGGTGAGAACCATTAGAGATCCGGTAACTAGGAGGAGGGAGTGTGAACGCCTGCTTGTCCGACGAAGCCTGACGTCCATTCCCGGTTGCAGCCGAAACAATGGCGAAGTCGGAGACCCAACGATCGAAAGCACGGATAACTTATTATTGCAGGGTCTCACGGTTCACCAGTCAGCATTTTGTTTATTCCCAGGCGCGGTAGGCGCGCCACGGCTGGGCGGCACAACCTCTCATTGCAGCACGATCAAACCTGTCTCTTGCGCAGTCCGGAACCAGCACAACAAAACTCAATATTCCGACACTCCAACACTCCATTACTCCGGCTTGTACCACGCGCAGGTCGATGTTGCCGAAAAGGTTTCCACTTGACGCTCCAATCCAAAGGCTCATCATGTCGCGGGTATCGGTTGGCTAACCTTTGATGCTCATTTTGGCATGTACGGAAACGTCGGAATGCTTGCATGGATGCTTTGTTACATTTTGGTTCTGCTCGGTCTCTCGTTCTACGGGTTGCACCGGTATTTCATCATCTATCTCTATTTTCGGCACCGAAAACGTAACCTGCAGCCTCTGGCCCGCTTTGCCGAGCTGCCGATGGTTACCGTTCAACTTCCGGTTTATAACGAGCGTTATGTGCTGAAGCGTCTGTTGCGGGCGATTAGCCGGATCGACTATCCCAAGGAAAAACTTCAGATCCAAGTTCTCGATGATTCAACGGACGAGACCTCCGAAATCGCTGCCATTGAGATCGAGCGACTACGCGAGGCGGGGTTCGATGCGGTCTGCTTAAGGCGAGACGAGCGAATTGGCTTTAAGGCTGGCGCGCTGGATGCCGGGTTTAGCCAAGCGCGTGGCGAGTTTTTCTTGATTCTGGACGCTGACTTTGTTCCTCCACGGGAGATCCTTTCGAAGACGATTCATTATTTTACGGAAGCGCGCGTCGGGATGATTCAGACCCGGTGGCAGCATCTTAATCGCGCCTATTCCTGGCTCACGCGAGCGCAGGCTATTCTATTGGACGGCCATCTGGTTCTCGAACAAACGGCGCGTAGCTCTACCGGTCGGTTCTTTAATTTCAACGGCACAGCGGGCCTTTGGCGCAAGACTTGTATTCAGGAAGCAGGCGGTTGGCAGCACGATACGTTGACGGAAGATCTGGATCTTAGTTATCGCGCTCAACTTAAAGGGTGGCGCTTTGTGTTTCTAGTTGATGTCGTCACTCCGGCGGAGCTGCCCATCGAAATGAGCGCGTTCAAAACCCAACAACATCGTTGGACCAAAGGCTCCATCCAGACCTGCAAAAAATTGCTGCCCCGCATTTGGACCAGCCGGTTACCGCTCTGGATTAAAGCGGAGGCCACGATTCACTTAACCTCCAACTTCACCTATTTGTTGTTGGCGTTGCTTTGTGTATTGCTGCAGCCCACGCCAATCGGGCCGTTCGCTGCCGGTGGTTGGGTAAGGGCTTGCTTTATCGATATACCCATTCTGGCCGCCAATACTTTTGCTGCCGCCGCTTTTTATCTGATTGCTCAACGAGAGCTAAATCCACAACGCTGGTACCGAGATATTCTTTTCTTTCCTTTCGTTCTAGCCTTAGGGATCGGGGTTTCGGTAAACAACGCTAGAGCCGTTCTGGAAGCGGTTTTCAACCATCGATCCGCCTTCAATCGGACCCCCAAATACGGGATCGAGGGAAACACTCAACGAGCACCGCGATTTAGTTATTCTGCGTTTAAAGCTGTACTTCCGCTTGGAGAACTGCTATTTGCGGTTTATTTTGCGCGCTTTGTAATCGCCGCCTTTGCCGCTAGAGAATACCTATCACTTCCTTTCTTGATGTTATTTGAAATTGGTTTTACATATGTGGCGTTCTGTTCGATCGGCGACCGCTTAAGAAGATGGCCGGGGAAATTGATTTCTGTTCGCTGAATGAGAAACCATCTAAATATTGAGCTTCGCAAACCCTTTGGGTTTTTCTTTGGCCCCTGTGGGTTTCTCGTTAACCCCTTTGGGTTTCTCTTTAGCGGTTTGGCTCTGCTGTTCGCCGTCCCCGTCTCGCGCGGAAATCAAGGGGGCGCTTCACCGTCGCCTTCGCCGGCCAGCACCTCAACCGCTGTCGCCACCTACGCCCGGACCTATTACTCTCACACAACAGCGTCGCCCTCACCAAGTCCTGCCACTTCGGCGCGACCAGTTGTAACCGTTGTACCGGCACCAGCACCAACGCCGGCGCCGACACCTGCGGTCGAAATAGTGGTGAGTGTGGCTGACCAAAAATTGGCCGTCGTGGTCAACGGGAAAGTTTATCGAGACTATCGAATTTCAACATCACGGTACGGAGAAGGAGACAATTGGGGAAGCTGGCGCACCCCGACTGGTATCATGCAGATTGCCGGCAAAATCGGGGCAGCAGCTCCCGCCGGCGCGGTTTTCTGGCGCCGCCAGGTAACCGGCGAAGTGCTGCCGGCGAATGCTCCCGGCCGCGATCCGATCGTCAGCCGGATTATCTGGCTCCGCGGATTGGAAGATGCCAACCGCAATGCCTACAAACGATGTATCTATATTCACGGCACACCGCAGGAAGCTTTTCTTGGACGTAAAGCCAGCTTTGGCTGTATCCGAATGCGTTCGGTTGACGTGATCGAGGTGTTCAATTGGGTCAACATTGGAACGCCGGTCGCGATCATGGAAGACCCGCTTGGACGCGCGGTAAAACAGGCAGAGAAACAGACCACCTTGCTTGCGCAGAATGCGCCGCCTCCGAGCCGGAACGAACCGCCGGTTAGCCGAAACGTGCCGCCACCTACTATAGCGGCTAAGCTAAATGTCGCCGCCGAAGCCAAGGTTACCGAAGTTTCTAGAGCGGCTGAATCAGCCAAGGCCGCCGAATCAGCCAAGATCACCGATTACCGAATCCCATCGCCGATCATTCAGGTCGAGCGAGTAGGTCCGCCTGATCCGGTCGTTGCTGCCGGGCACAAGAACGCCACGGCCGCGAATTAAGTAGCGGGTTCCCAGGGCGTCAGTCCGGACGGTTCCCCGTCTTCGCACCGATACCAGGCAATAAATTGCCTGCACTTCGGCGAGCTCAGTCGAGTCGCTACGATCATTTAGTCCCTCCGCCGGGACAAAGTCCGACAGGTGCTTGCGGACAAATCCAATCGTACGCAAGCAACCAAAATCGGGTCTCGCCAGCCCCATTCCTGACCACTTTCCTTCCCCTCCCAGGCAACGTTCCTCCCATCCAATAATATATTGCGCTTTCAGACGTTTTTTCTTGAAGAACACAACATATAGTGTGCATATTGGTAACGCTGCTCTACAGGCTGGGGTTATTCTCAAATAATCACCAAATGGGCACAAGATATTGACCATGCAAGATAGAGTTATTGACAACTTGTGAGCAGACAGAAATTAACCCCCTAGCGAGAACTGCGATGATCAAATTAAAGTCAGGTGTGCATGCCAGCGATTTCAAGGTGCGAGGGCGCGGATCGCGTTCGGCACGGCAAAAGGGGCTGACCTTTCAGAGAGTCTTCAGCACAAAAGGGAAGGCTCCTCTGGATGACGTCGAGTGGGAACGACGGACGGCGGAAATCACTGACGACAGCGGCAAGGTCATTTTTCGGCAAGAGGACGTGGAGGTGCCGAAAAATTGGAGTCCTTTGGCGACCAAGATTGCGGTCTCGAAGTACTTTTACGGAGATATTGCGAACGGGACGGACCCGTTCAAAGGGGGAAGAGAGAACTCAGTTCGACAACTGGTCCACCGGGTGACAAGAACCATCACGGATTGGGGTTTGCAGGATGGTTATTTCGCCAGCGCGCAAACGGCGGAAACTTTCTACGATGAACTGACCTGGCTATGCGTGAACCAGCATGGAGCGTTCAATAGTCCGGTCTGGTTTAACGTCGGACTTTATCAAGTATACGGCATCGGTAAAGGATGCGGCCAAGGCAACTTTTATTACAACCCAGCGACGGGTCAGGCCGAAAGAGCGCCGACTCAATATGAGCATCCCCAGGCGTCGGCGTGCTTCATCCAATCGGTGGGTGACACCATGGAAGACATCATGCGCTTGGCCACGAGCGAAGCGATGCTCTTTAAATACGGAAGCGGCACGGGCAGCGATCTATCGACTTTGCGTAGTACCCGGGAAAAACTAAGCGGCGGCGGACGTCCCAGCGGCCCACTCTCGTTCCTCAAGGTTTACGACCAAGTCGCCAACGTCGTGAAGAGCGGCGGCAAAACTCGGCGCGCAGCCAAGATGAACACCCTCAAAGATTGGCATCCGGACATCGAGGAGTTTATCGAGGCTAAAACCAAGGAAGAGAAGAAAGCGTGGGCACTCATCGAGCAAGGCTATGACGGTAGTTACAACGGAGATGCCTATGGCTCGATCATGTATCAGAACGAGAATCTGTCGATCCGGGTCAGTGACGAGTTTATGCAAGCGGCGATCGATGGGAAAGAATGGTGGACTCACCGCGTCTTAGACGGCAAACGTTGCGAACAAAAGGACGCCAAAACTCTTTTGCGGAAAATCGCCGAAGGCACCCATGTTTGCGGTGATCCCGGAATGCAATTTGATTCCACGATCCACCGTTGGCACACCTGCAAAGGCACCGGACGACAGAACTCGACCAACCCTTGCTCAGAGTATCTCTTTCTGGATAACACGGCGTGCAATCTGGCTTCGCTGAACCTGATGAAATTCAAGGCAGCTGATGGAAGCTTCGATGTGGAAAGGTTCAAGGCGGCCGTCCGGATCTTTATCACCGCGCAAGAGATCCTGGTGGACAATGCTAGTTATCCGACCAAAGAGATCGCAGAAAACAGCCATATTTTCCGGACGCTCGGGTTAGGATTCGCTAATCTCGGCGCGCTAGTGATGAGCTACGGTCTCGGTTACGACTCTGACGGAGCACGCGCTTTGGCGGGTTCGATCACCTCTATCATGACCGGACAAGCTTACGCGCACAGTGCGCGGATAGCGGAAGTAATCGGATCGTTCCCTGGCTATCACGATGCGCGGGCAAACGGAGTGCCTAACCCGTTAGCGAAAGACAACGTCGAACCAATGCTGGAGGTAATCCGGTTACATCGCGAGTATTGTGATCGGATTCAGGATTCGATCGAGTTTTCGGATTTGAAAACCGAGGCGATCAAAACCTGGGATAACGCATTAAGTTTAGGAGAACGATCCGGCTTCAGGAATGCGCAGGTCACCGTGCTGGCTCCGACTGGCACGATCGGGTTCTTAATGGATTGCGATACCACGGGAATCGAACCGGACATTGCGCTCGTGAAATACAAGCTGTTGGCCGGCGGCGGCATGTTGAAGATCGTCAACCAAACAGTAAAACCGGCGTTAGAAAAGCTAGGTTACTCCGAAAGCGCGATTGACGGGATTCTGGCTCATATCAACGAGCATGACACCATCGAAGATGTCGTGATGCCGGAAACGAATCAGGTCATTGCCAGCGGGCTTAAGCCTGAACATTTACCGGTCTTCGATTGTGCCTTTAAGCCATTCAAGGGTAAGCGCAGTCTGCATTACCTGGGACACTTGCGGATGATGGCAGCCTGCCAGCCGTTCTTGAGCGGCGCCATTTCCAAGACCGTCAATCTCCCCAATGAAGCGACCGTCGAGGAGATCATGAATACTTACATCGAAGGATGGCGGCTCGGCTTAAAAGCGATCGCGATCTATCGAGATGGTTCCAAACGTTCAGCGCCTCTGAACACCAAGAAAACGAAGGACATGGGCGCCGGCGAAACCGCTACGGAAGGGGCCTCAGAAGAGACCAAGCGTTTGCTTGGCCGGATCGGTGAGCTTGAACGCGAGATGTCGACGTTACAACAGCCATCTCGCCAGCGGATGCCCGATACCCGAGTCTCGTTGACGCACAAATTCGAGATTGCCGGTCATGAAGGTTATATCACGGTCGGTCTCTATGAGAGCCGTCAACCCGGCGAGCTCTTTATCCAGATGGCGAAGGAAGGAAGCACCATTGGTGGGCTGATGGATACGGTGGCGACGCTGACCTCAATAGCATTGCAGTACGGAGTTCCGTTAGAGAGCCTGGTTAAGAAGTTCGCTTATCAACGGTTCGAACCGAGCGGTTTTACCAAGAACCCTGATATCCGGAATGCGACCAGTATCACCGACTACGTTTTCCGCTGGCTAGGTTGCCAGTTTATCAAGGGCTATAAAGAAGCCATCTCGCCGAACCGCACTCAACCGGATCTGCCGATGCGCGAGATCACGGATATCGAGAAAAAAGCAGTGAACCGGCCGGTGGCAGAATTAACGAGAACGGCGGAAAAAGAGATTATCGATGTGATCACCAATCGGACGAACTCGGAAGGGTTGCCGCGGGCGATGAGCAATGGCCACGCGCACTCGCATGCGGAGCGGGTGCGCGAGGCGCTGGGTAACATGTATATGGATGTTACCTGCACTCACTGCGGAAGTTCGAAAGTGATTCGGGCCGGTGCCTGTGGCGTGTGCACCGAGTGTGGGACTTCGCAAGGCTGCAGTTAATGAAGACAGTAGCGGAGGCCCGAAGCGGCCGAAAAGAGTTTAGCCTAGGCTGAGCCTGCGAGGCCTAGGAACTGAGACCGGGTGGATGAGCGCAAGTAAAACGCCGGGAACGAGCGGGAACGCCGGCATCGCCGTCAACGGCTGCCGTGGGTTCCTCGGATTCGTTCCCGGCGTTCCCACTGAATAGTTAGCGGTTTGCGGTTCACCGTTCGCAGTTCTTGCCCGTTGGCCGGCCAAAAAAGCGTTGCAAACTGCGGCTCCCGGGAAGCGTGGAACCATCCACCGGTTGCTGGTCGCTCGTGAGCATCCGTTCACGCTCGTTCGCGGCCCCGCGCCCGCGGGGCTCGCTCTCGCTCGTTCCCTTAGTTGTCACAAGTGTGTAACAGTACCGTCGTCGACCATTTCTCTTGGTTCTGATAGCCCTCACTCGCCGACGCCGAGTGGGGGGATGTGATTGTAGGAGTTAGAGGCGAGCGGATGGCGGCTCTCCACCAAGAAGGGAATTTCTCGAAATTGATGATTGATGCGGTGGCTACATGTAGCTACATTAGCCAGTTGTGAAGACTGTATCGATTCGTGAAGCAAAAAACCGTCTCACCGAGCTCGCTCGCAAAGTGGAAGAGGGCGAAACTATTGTCGTAACCCGTAATGGACGGCCGATCCTTAATCTGGTGCCGCACAAAGAGCGTGGTGGGCTGAATCTAGCGGCGGGTGAAGCTTATTTGCGATCGAAAGGGATTAAACATCCGGTCCCGTTCATCGCTGAGGATTTCGATGATCCTCTGCCGGAAGATTTTCTCTTGCGGCGTTTACCCAGAACCTGATGAGAGTTCTCCTAGACACTCACGTCGTACTATTTCTCCTGCGCCAGACTGTGCCGAAGCAATATCGCGAGATTAGGCGCCAACTGGCTGATCCATCGACTATCGGATCTGTCAGCGTCGCGAGCCTGTGGGAAATCGCGATCAAGACGCGGCTGGGAAAGCTGGATGCCGGCATGCCGCTTGAAGATATCGTCAGTTATCTTGATGCGATTGGCGTTTCCATTCTTTCGATCGAAGCCGATCATGTAATTACTGCGATACACCCTGAACCGGATAGTCGCGACCCGTTTGACCGGCTCTTACTAGCACAGTGTCAAGCCGAGAACCTGAAGCTCGTAACACTTGACCGAGCCCTGCTCAACCATCCATTGGCATTGAAGATCTGACGAAAGAGATCGGTCGTACCCAGTCCTTGGCAGCAAAAGGATTTGCGAAAGATCAGTTGGACATCCCGCGTGATGGTTAAGTAGGTGCACAGCGCCGCGTAGCCGCAACCAAATCGTGCTCGTGCTCGTCCTCGTGCTCGAAGGTTTGGTATAGATTGGCACCAGGCACACCCCGTGACGATGCCAACAAGTCCGACATGTAAACGTCGGAGACCACTCCTGTGTTTCCATTCGAGCACGAGCACGAGCACGAAAGAATCCTCGCACAATCGGTCGATATCTACCGGGATAGTAGTACAAAGACAGGCCCCTTCGACGCGCTTAACGCTTGCTCAGGGCAGGCGCTTCACAGCTGTCTCACTCTATACCCTCGGCGACGGAGCGTTTCGACCAACCCATTCTTTCCCACCAAGTGTCCGGCGCCGACAATGATCAGATACTTTTCATCGGAATGGAGCATCCGTTCGATCTGTGCCAGCCAACGGTCATTTCGGCTGCCGAACATTCTCGCGTCGAGGACCGGCTCGGACATCTGATCTCCGTTGAGCAGCTGGTCCAGGCCATCGGCATCGCCGGCTTTCCAGGCGTCCTCCATCTGATTCAGAAGAATTGGGCAGGTGAGCAGATTTTCCATGGCGAGACGCAAGTGGTTCTCGCTTTGCCGGTCGTCTAAACTGTACACACTGGTTTGGGCCTGCAACGTTTCCAGGCCGGTCACGGTTTTTTTTGCTTGGACTGCTTCCCGGTAAAAATGGCGGTCCACACCGAACTCTTCTCGAAACCCCGCTCGCTGCGCCAACCGGTCCGTAATGACTCCGGCCAGAAACGCCGCACGTAGTCTTTGAGCGGCTTCAAAAGAGAGTCCGAGATAGTTCAAAACCAGTCTCAGCTCTGAAAGCGTCTCGGCAGACACATGATGCGACAAATCATCGTTAGGCGGGTAGGCGGCTACCGATTGATACGCCTTGCTAATCCGGTCGGGCGACGCCATGCCCAGATCAACCTCGAAAACGATTCGATTAGAGTTTTGGAATGCTCGCTCCATTTCTACCGGAAGAGGGTAGGCGTTCTCGGGAAGCAAATGCATCGATCCGAGCAGATAGATCGTGACCGCTTTTTCTTTGAGTTCCCAGAGCGTTGATTTGGGTGAAAAACCCAGATCAACCATAGAGCAACCAGTTATCAAAAAGAAGGTAACGACCGACAGAAACTGCGCAGCGAGCCGGAATTGCCTGTTGATGCCTTCTACAAACGGTTCACGAATTTCCGGCATCTGTGGGAGAGCGGATTTAAAAGCTTTCCCTGTCCACAATCAAGCCTTGTTTAGGGAACGGGCATTGGAACGCCGGGAACGAGCGTGAACGCCGATATCGCCGTGAACGAATTCGTTCGCGGCGTTCCCGCTCGGTCACGGCGCTCACGGCGTTGCTACTGCACCAACACCACAATCGATCGCGGACCGACGATGTATTGGGTCCCGAACATCTGCTCCTCTTGCCCCGGCTCACAGATGTCGTTCGGCGAATTTTGACCGGTGTCGATGACCCGGTACCAGGGCTTGTAGAAGCCGTCGATGATCGTGAAAACCAAAGGCTCAGTGAAAGAATTGATCATGACGTACAGATCCTGATCGCCCCAGCTCGCGCCTTTCAGGTAATAAGCGAGGCTCTGTGAATGGTAGGAAAGATCGGCGGCGGCGCCTATCCCTCGCCAACGGACGTCATCGCGCCAGAACCGGCTACGACAAATGCTGGGATGCGCTTTGCGAAACGCGATCATCAGCCGGCAAAAGCGGAAGAAGCCAGCGTTCTCATGCAACCGGTTCCAATTAAGCCAGGTGGTCGTATTGTCCTGATTATAGGGGTTATTGTTTCCGCCTTGGGAGTGCAAGAACTCATCCCCGGCCATAAACATGGGAATGCCATTCGACAGCATTAACAGGCAAAAGAGATTCTTGGCTTGGCGTTGCCTGAGAGCAGCGATATCGGGGGTAACACCCACGTCACCTTCAATCCCGCAATTCCAGCTGAAATTATCAGCTGGTCCATCGAGATTCTCGTTACCGTTCGCTTCGTTATGCCGCTCGTTGTATGAAACCAGATCGTACAGCGTGAATCCGTCATGAGAAATCACGTAGTTAATACTGTAGAACGGTCGCCGAGCTTCTTCGATCCGGTCCGGGAACAAATCATCGCTACCGTAGAGCCGCTGCATTAACTTTGGCACCATACCGGCGTCGCCCCGGATGAAGCGACGGAGATCATCCCGGAATTGGCCGTTCCATTGATGCCAGAACATTCCGGGAAAGCCTGTGCCGAGCTGATAGGCGCCGGCTGCATCCCACGGTTCGGCAATCAAACGCGTTTCCGCTAGAATTGGATCCGTACGGATGGCCGAAAGCAGCGGCGGATCGCCCCAATCGATCGAGCCATCCTCGGATCGAGTCAGAATGGCTGCCAGGTCGAATCGGAACCCGTCAACCTGCATCTCGGTGACCCAGTAACGCAAACTATCAAGGATCAAATTTCGGACGAAAGGATCACTCACGTTGAGAGTGTTGCCGGTCCCAGAGAAGTTTGCGTAAGGCTGTTCCTCATCCTGGGTCATCAGGTAGAAGCTGGCGTTGTCGATCCCTTTAAAGGAATACATCGGACCTTCGTGATCGGCTTCCGCGGTATGGTTGTAAACCACATCCAGAATGACCTCGATTCCGGCCGCGTGCAGAGCAGACACCAACTCCTTAAACTCGGCAATCGGAGCCTCTTGGTTCGAAGCGTAGCGCAGGTGCGGACAAAAGAAATTAAGGGTCATATAACCCCAGAAGTTAATTTCCTGGGGATCGAACTGATGAACCGGCATCAATTCGACGATAGTAACTCCCAGGTCCTTCAGATAAGGGATCTTCTCGATCAGCCCGGCAAAGGTACCGCGTTTGTCGGGGGTGACTCCGCTTGACTCGCCCTCGGTGAAGCCTCGCACATGCACTTCGTAAATAATGGCATCGGAATAATGCCGAGGCCGTCGACCGGTCAGTTGTACAGCCGAACTTGCTTCAGGGCGAATCACCCCCAGCGGCGCACGACCGGCATTGCTGCCCGGGAGACAGGCGGCTTCCCGGCTAAAGGCGGGAGGGAAGAAAACCCGCTTGGCATAAGGATCCAAAAGGATCTTTGCCGGATCGAACGCATGCCATTGGTCTGGGCCATGCGGAGCCGGGCCGTCTACCCGATACGCATAATAGGCGGCTCTAGCCAACTCCGCTTCCGGTAATCGGTAATGCCAAACCCGTTTTGTTTTATGCGCTAGCGGCTCAAGCCAATATTCGGTCAGAGGCGTGACGAAGTCATCGGCGCTGTACAGTAAGAGAATGACCTCACGAGCGTTTTGAGAGTACAACGCAAAGTTAAACGCCCTCTCTTCGGGAATGTAGGTGACACCCAGGGGAGTCGGTGAACCTTCGATGGACGGCCAAGCAATCGTCTTCGGTTGCCAAAAATTCGGATTCACGGCGTAAAAGAAAAAGCGGGTGTTAGGCCTAACCTCTTAAATCTGTGTAATCTGCGTAATCTGTGGATCTTTCATCTTCGGAATCTGAGGTTAAAGCTTATCGTTTGTCATGCCGAACGTTTTCAAAGTGAACGCATATTCAGCCGCCAGTTCATTTAACCGATCGAACCGGCCGCTTTGGCCCATATGACCGGCGCCCATATTGGTTTTCAAAACCAGAATGCGATCTTGGTGAGTCAGGGTGCGCTGTTTGGCTACCCATTTCGCCGGTTCCCAATAGCTCACCCGGCTGTCATTCAAACCCGCGCTAACGTAAAGGTTCGGATACGGCTTATCGATGACGTTGTCGTACGGTGAGTAGGAACGAATGTAATCAAAATAGTTGTGATCATTTGGGTTGCCCCATTCCTCGTACTCAGTCACGGTTAACGGCAGTGATGGATCTGACATCGTATTCAAAACGTCCACGAAGGGTACGCCGGCGATAACCGTCGTGAAAAGATCTGGCCGCATGTTCATCACTGCGCCCATCAACAGCCCGCCGGCGCTGGCGCCGGAAATCGCCAGTTTTTTAGGAGAGCCGTATTTCTCCTGGAGCAGATATTCAGCGCAAGCGATGAAGTCGGTGAACGTGTTTTTCTTCTTCAGCAGTTTGCCGGCGTGGTACCAAGTTTGTCCATACTCGCCACCACCCCGGATGTGAGCGAGTGCTACCACAACGCCTCGATCGGCTAAAGAAACCCGATTCGCACTGAAATCAGCATCCTCAGTCAGGCCGTACGCTCCATAACCTTCGAGCGCGATCGGCGCGGATCCATCTTTGACCAGTCCCTTCCGATAAAATAACGAGATAGGAATTTTGGTCCCATCGCCAGCAACGGCAAAAAACCGTTCCTCGGCGTAATTATCGGTCGAAAACCCTCCCAGGACAGCGGTGCGTTTCTTCAGCGTCTCCGCCCCGGTCTGGAAATCCACGTCAATCACTGATCCGGGCGTGATTAGCGAACTGAATTCCAAACGGAGTTGAGCCGCATCAAAGGAGGGATTATCCCCGAACCCGACATCGTAGGTAGGTTCATTAAGATCGACGTACCGGTTTTTGCCCGATTCGAGATCAAATACCTTGATTGCCGGTATGCCATCTCGCCGAACCAGGACCGCCAGATAGTGAGCAAAAGCCTCCAGTTCTTCTATGGGCTCGTTCGGGTCGTAGGGGACGAAGTCGGTCCAGTTTTTATGATCAGGATTTGCAACGGGTGCGGTGACAATTTTGAAGTTCTCGGCCTGATTATTGGTCACAATGAAGAAGCGGTCGCCGGAATGGTCGATCTGGCAAAGCACCCCTTGAACCCGGGGGCTCAACAACTTGAAGTCTGCGCTTGGATTATCCGCATCAGCGTAGTGCACCTCGGTAGTGGTTTCGCTTTCCGAAACCAAGAAAATGAACTTGTGGCTTCTTGCTGTCTGCAGACTGAGTTCGAAGCGCTGATCCTTTTCCTCGAATATCAAAGTGTCCTTTTTAGGATCCTCTCCCAGCACATGTCGAAACAATCGGTAGGGCCGGTTGGCGGCATCTAGTTGCAGATAGTACAGCGTTCGATTGTCATTAGACCAAGCGGTGGAAGCGGCTGTGTTGCTAATGGTCTCGGGTAACAGCTTACCCGAGCTCAAATCTTTGATCCGCAGAACGAACTTTTCGCTGCCGCTCGTGTCAGTCGAGTAAGCGAGTAGATGATGGTCTCGACTAACATCCACAACGCCAAGATGAAAATATTTCAAACCCTGAGCTAGCTGATTCTCATTTAAAAGAACTTCTTCCGGTAGGGATGAGCTCCCGCTCATCCGTTCTTTTCTGCAAAAGATACCGTACTGTTTCCCGGCTTCCGTTCGGGTATAATAATCGTACTGATCGATTTGATAGGGCACCGAAGAATCCGTTTCTTGAATCCGGCCACGCATTTCCTGATAGAGTTTCTGCTGCAGCTCGGCCAGCGGCTTCATCACCGATTCCGTGTATCGGTTCTCGTCTTTAAGATATTTTAAGGTAGCGGGATTATTCCGATCTCGTAACCAGAAGAACGGGTCGATTCGAGTGGTCGAATTTTGGACGATTTTGTGAGGATGTTGTGGCGCTTGCGGAGGCGCCTCGGCAAGGAGGCTGGATTTCAAGACCATTAGAAATGCGCTGGATACAAGTAGTTCACGATGCATGCGGGATCGGGTGCCGTAAACAGAGCCTATCCTCGGGAGGCTTGCGAGCAGCATTTCGAGATTTTGAGGGTAGGGGAAGATGATCAAACCCCAAATGGTGTGGCCTGCCCCAACGTCGGGAGGGGAGCCGCTCCAACGGAGGGCAGTTCAATAGGACCACGGCTCGGCGCGCGACTAGGCCTAGCAGATCGCTCAATGACGAAAATCTTATTCCTCCGCGAAATCTGCTAGGCCGTTCCGGAGCCTCGCCCTACCATCTGCCGGGCCGCCCAGTCACTGGGGTGGCGGCTCGCTCGGCCCAGGTTCCGGTTTATGTGCTGGCGGTTCTTCGACCGGCGTAAACTCCGGCTTATGCGCTGTAGGTGGCGGCTCGGTAGGACCAGACGCCGGTCTATGCCCTGTAGGCGACGGCTCTTCTGGGCCAGGTTCCGGCTTAGGCGCAGGCGAGGTTGGCTCGTTCGGTCCCGTCCCGGGTCCGTGGCTAGTCGGTGCAGGTGGAGGTGGTGCCGTTGGTCGAGTGGAAATCACCTGAGTGTCCGTGATCTTATCGTGCCAGGTTTCACGCGCCGGATCGAAGAGTGTCCAGAAAAATCCGAGGCCTAAGGGCAATAGGGATAGTAAGCTGCCCAGAGCACGAACTATGGCGGTGCCATAGTCTCCAGTAATTAAGGTGCCGTCGAATCGTTGTACCCGGAGGTTTAGAGCCATTTCACCGATGGTGGCACTTCGCCACACATACATGGCGAAGCGATACAACACCCAAGCCGGGAGAGTCACTTGATGCGTAGGGAGAAAGGGCAAAAGAAAGCGAAGCAGCGCGAGGATGATCACTAAATCGATCACATTGGCGCCGAGTCGCGGACCGAAGGGCGCGGATGGGGTTGCCCGGACCAACGACACAGGCGGAACTAATCGGGAAGGCGGCGCCGCCGCTTTGACTGTTTCAGCGGCCGGTGGGGTGCCCGCCGGTAGTTGAGCAACCGGGACACGGTTCCGGCTGCGCTCAAGCAAATACAAACTGAAGGATCCCAAGCCGGCTAGAAGTACAATGCTGCCAGCCAGGAAGCCGATGACCGGGATGCAATACACGACCCAGCAAATGATCGCTCCCAATGTGATCCACAGCAGCGTGGGATATTTCTGTGTGCTCATTTGCGGGGCGATACGCTGCCCGATCAGTTGAAACACCACGGCATTTCCAACCAGCGCTAAGACGAAGACCGCGGCCAAAACTAACGGTATGGCCACCGTGCCAATGACAGTTATCAACAGTAGAAAACAGAGAAGTGCGACTGCCGGCACGATGGCTAAACCGCATAGAAACGAGGCTGGAGCTCGACTGCGGAGAACGGCGCCAGTTTCCGCGACCGGTTTTGGGAAAAAATATCCTACGGCGAGGCAAAGGCCCAGCATCAGGAGCGCCCAGAACCAACTAACAAAAGAATCAGGTGACATAGGCCTTAGAAAGAAGATGGTGCCGGTAAGCCATTGACCGAGATTCAAGGCAGCACCGGCAGGTAAGAAATCCAGATTGACTCGGCTACCCTTGACGTGAACGTATTCGTCCCGCTCGACAGTGGAAATCACAGAGCTGAAATCGCCGTTGACGACAGAACCCTCCTTAAAATGGGTCTTGGATGCTACCGCCACCATGTCGCCATTGATGGTGCCGCTGATTTCCGCATCGCTGCCAATCAAACATAAATCGCCATTGACGACCCCATCGATGCGAGCGTGCCCATGAATCACGACCACATCACCATCAGCCGATTCACCGGCTCGCAAAGTATACGTTCGACCGGAAATCACCTGGTCGCCGGACTTCGAGTTCTGCCGGATATTAGTAAAGAGAGCGCTAAGGTGCGAGCCCGGCTTTACCTGTATCGCTTTCTCAACAGCAGTCTTAAGTTGGAGAACGTCTGCCGGTGTCAGCGGTGTCGGCTCCGTCGCGAACAGGGGTTGAACGCTAAGCGCAATCACCGACAGAAAGCCAAGGCGGAGTAGGTTGGTTCGGGAACGGAATTTGGTTTTCATGATCGTTTCGCAGTCGCCAAATGCCGAACCGTGGAGGCAGCGAGAATGCACGTTAAATAACTAAGGCCGGCCACCAAAGCGACCAGCCATCCTAGCGGCAACTGAAAGACGTGCAGATTAGTTAGAATGGTGCCAGCGACTTCCAACATCTCACCGAGAAAATGGAGAAAAGGCGAGCGAGCCAAGAAATTGATAATCGCGGCTCCTGGATTAAACAGCGGTACCAGCACTAACACCGCCAAAGCGAAACCCAAGGCTGAGTTCCTGATGAATGGTAAGTGTTGCCGGAGGATCGACATTAACCAGTGTCGAGCGGAGCGTTGTTGAACCGAACGCATCACTTTCGGCAAGAGCTCGGGCGGCGCTTCCAAATCGGGAAGACGCTTAATCTCTTGATCTAACCAATCTTCGTTCGGTTCCTTCATGATGTTTTAACTAAAATCTTGCGGAGGCTTGCTCGGCCTCGATGAATATCGGTTTTGACCTTCGCCAATGAGATCCCGAGTTTATCGGCAATCTCGTCGTAGGACAGGTCCTGAAAATGAAATAGCACTAGAGGGACTCTTTGGGCATCGGGCAATTTCTGAATAGCAACCTCAAGTAACTCGCGGCGATCGTCGGTCGGAGGAGCTAACGTCGGGATCTCGACTTCGGTCTCTTCTTCAGAGAAAAAACGCCATCTCGCCCGGTAACGATTTAGATGATTGATCGATAGGTTGGTGGCGACCGTCTTCAGCCAGCCGCCGACCGTGCCGCTCTGCTTCAATTCATCGAAACGTTCGTAAGCTTTGATGAAGACTTCCTGCGAAATGTCCTGGGCGTCGATCGGGTTCCCGACAATTCTGGCCGCTACCGAGAAAACCATGTTCTGGTAGTTACGGACGAATGTCTCGAACTCCTGGACTTCAGCCATTCTAGCATCGAGACCGCTAGCATCCTGGTCATCGACACCGATGAGCGGAAAGGGCGCGGCGTTTACCATTGAACTGCATCTGGCCAAGTTGGCCGGTTAAATTAGTAGACTCTAAGAAAGCCGAGTTGGCCAATGCATTCGACCGTGGCAAACGCCACCCAAACTCCCAGCCATACCGCCAGAAACCAGTCGGCTCGGTCCGCGTTCTCCAACACCGCGTTGCGCAAAGCCAACCGCGAACTAGCGGATGTTCTCGGCGGAAAATCAATGATCTTGGTTTGCATAAGTAATCCTTCAAAAAACTGCTTTCATCGGCAGTACACGGTGCTGCGGGGGAAAGTTGCAAAGAAACGCCGGGAACGCCGCGAACTGAAGGGGCGAGGAAAAGGAGCCAGGACTCAGGAGTCAGAATCCAGGAGGGCGTTCGGCCTTCACCATAGCACCCGGAGATAGTGTTTGGAACGCTCAAGGACCGCCTTGGCCCCTGACCCTCCTGACTCCTGGATTCTGGCTCCTGACTCCTATTCTTTGATTTGACGTCGGACGCCGGGCGGAATACTCTGCCGACTCGTTATTGGTGAGGTGGCTGAGCGGTCGAAAGCGGCGCTTTGCTAAAGCGTTGTACCCCAAAAGGGTACCCAGGGTTCGAATCCCTGCCTCACCGCTATTTTTCAGATGGATTCCCGCTCTGGGACTTGATCCGCGGGTGATCGACCACAAAGATGCATCGCTCCATCTCTTGCCACCCCGCGTCGGATTCGCAGTTTCTGCGATTTTTAGGGGGTTTTCGCATTTCGTGCGACCCTAGAGTGATCTATTGAGATACGAAAAATGAGCAAAGGATTGATCCAAGATTTTGTCCTGCGGAAAAAAGCTTGGAGAAAAGAGCAGGCACGTCTGCCGATGGCAGAGAAAGCCCGGATCGTGGAAGCCTTACGCGAGCGCTCGAGCGTTTTCCGCAAGGTTCGAGCCTACCGGAAACAAGCTCATTCCTGATCCAACAGGGGTTCGAGCTTTGCCCATTTTTCTTGCAGTCCAAACCAGTGGACCAAATCCAAGAACCGATCGGAATCAAACTCGTCACTGGCGAATAGTTGCGATTATCCGAAAAGTCTCTTTCATGAGGTGGCCGCTCGGTATGATCCGAGCTTAACGCGCCGATGGTGATTCTCGCCTCTCAAGGCTCTCGCTAGGCAATATATTTACGCGTCGTTGTCGATGGGTTAGTGCAGCCAGAACACTGTCCAGGACGTAATCGAGTCGTTTGCCTAAATCTTCGGTCAGAAATCGCAGGACCAAGTAGTCGTTCTGCTGTAGCACTGCGTCCTTCCGCCGATCGCGCCGATAAGCTTCCGGGTCAGCTAAGTGTTGCGCACCGTCCAGTTCAATTACTAAGCCGGCCTCTGCACATAATAGGTCTACCTCCATCCGTTCCCATCCATTGAAAGGGATGGGCAGCTCCGCATTCAATTGGAAGTGCCCACTTGTCTCCGGCAACGTTTCTAAACGGCGAAAGAAGAAAGCCTCGCTCGCGCTTCGGGCACGGGCAACTCCTTCGGCGTCAGAGGAAGGCGAACGCGCGACATGGACAAAGAGGTTCGCCAAGGGCGTATCGACCCCATCGCGAACGAGGCGGCGAACACTGCCGGCGTAGTCTTTCTTCCACAACGGATCTATCGGCAGAGGCACCTCTACTGGCCATCCAGGGATAGCGCTTGCCGGTAGCATGAGTGTGTAGCCGAGCGCTTCGTATCCGCGGCATCTTCGATCGAACATCCGCGCGAGCATCGGGACGTTTAGGTCTGCGTAATCATAGACGCGCACTTCGCGTTTACCTTCGTGGAGCCGATGGAGACGGCCCGCATACTGAGCGATCGTTCCTCGCCACGAAACGGGCATCGTAAGGAACAAAGTATCTAACCGTGGATCGTCAAAGCCTTCGCCTATATATTTTCCGGTAGCGATGATGAGACATCCGGCGGCCGCTGGAAGGTCCGCCAGATGTGCACGCGTGTCGCGCAATGCTTTTGCCCTCATGCCTCCATGCAAAATGATGATGTGGGGGAACTTCGGAGAAAGTCGCTGGGCCAGATGCAGCAAATGCTCGATCCGTTCAGTGAGCAACAAAGACGAGCGGCCTTCATGCAAGGCGCTGAGAACATCAGCGCAGATCATGTCATTTCGAGCATTGTCGTTTCTTAAGGCCTCGCAGAGTCCGTGGAATTCGATCCGGGCGTCTTCGTCGGGTGCGATTATCGAGTGAAACCCGGTTGGTCGGACTAACACGTGATGAGTGAAGGGCCGGGCCGCAGCCTGCTTTTTTGCGTCCACCCGATAGCGTAGCGGACCGCACTGCATGAAGATAATCGGATGGTGACCGTCTTTACGGGTGATAGTTGCCGATAAGCCGATGACAAATCGTGCTTTGGCCCGGCGGGCGACCAGTTCAAAGCTGCGTGCGGACAGATGGTGACATTCGTCAACCACCAAATGTCCGTAGGTTCCGACCCGATCATCCACCGCCCCTTTGCGGGTTAGGCTTTGGATGAGCGCTACATCCAATGCTCCGGTTAGTTTCTTTCGTCCGCCTCCTAGGCGACCGATCGTCTTTGCGGGTACGTCCAGAAAAGCGGACAGGCGTTCGATCCACTGTTCGAGGAGTTGCTGGCGGTGAACCAGGACGAGAGTGTTGACCCGGCGCTGGGCAATCAGCCAGGCGGCGAGCACCGTTTTGCCGAAAGCGGTGGTGGCTGCCAACACCCCGGTATCGTGCGCCAGCATCGCGTCAGCTGCGGCCTGCTGTTCTGATCGTAGTGTACCCCGAAACGACACGTCCAACTGACTGCCGGGGCAACGTTCATCGCGAAGAACGACTTTGATCTTGAGCTTCCGAAGAAGCTGCTCCACATCATTGAGGCAGCCACGTGGGAGCGCAATGTGTCGCGGAAAGTCCTCCGCGCATTGGATAATTCTCGGTTTGTCGTAGGTCGACAGGCGCATCAATTGCGCTTGGTAGAATTCTGGATTCTGAAACGCGGCCAGGCGTATGAGACGATTGCGAAGTGCTGGCGGTAGGGTTTCTCGAGCAACATAGATTTGATCGGCAAGAACCAGATCTAAGCTCTCCGGTAAAGGATCGAGAATAGCTGGTTCGGGATGACGCGAAGATGAGGTATTCCACGGAGTATCCCCATTCTCATCTATTATGGCCGCTCGTACACCGATGATTCGGCCTGTGCTTTCTGCCTGCCGAGTCAAAACTTCGACTCGGCTCCGGCTGATCTTTAAGAGAGACGCCAAGAACGCCCATTGGTCTGCATATGGTTTGAACTGCTCGTCCAGAAAAACCGTGTTGCCGAGCTGCCGCGGCCGCTTCTGTAAAGGCAACGCAATCAAATTTCCGAACCCTCCTTTGGGCAAGGTGTCTTGATTCGGAAAAAGACGGTCGTAGGAACCCAGCCCGAGCTCGGGACGTCGTTCCATGGTCTCGGTTAAGAGGTGGGAACCTAGTTTACGAGCCAGGCTTGCTGAAATGGCTTCTTCAAAGAAGAGCCAGATGTGCCCCCCGTTGCCAGAACGCGACCGTTCCAAAGCAGCCGGCAAGTCGAATTGGCGGCACGTTTGGAGAAAGGCGGCGGTATCAGTCTGCCAGTTTTCCCGATCGAAATCGATGGCCAAGAAATAACAGGTCTCGTCCTGAAGCATGGGATAGACGCCTATCACGAAATCCTGCCCTTGCTCTGTCCGCCCCGAGAGATGCCACCTAATGACTTCGTCCGTCACCGGAAGAAAACAGCGCGAGGGGCAATCCGCGCACTTGATTTTAGGTTTCTCGCACACGCCTCGCACCCACTCGTTTGCGCAGCCCGGCGCATAACCGGTTTTGCCGGTCTTCCGGCTCTCGAACCTGACCGGATACACATCGGTTCTTCCCCGGAAGAGCGATCGAAACAGTTCGATCTTAACGGCCGGTAACGAATCTTGATTGATCGCTTGGCCGGTGTGATAGGAACCGCCGAAGTTCTGCATCGCAGATTTTATCCCGAGCCTGAATCATTCCATCCGCTCTTGGGATGCGCAAGGGACAGGTTGGTGGGAGATACAGACCGATTACCTAGCATTTATTGTGATCGGGGTAGCTCCCGAATGACAAAATGCACTGGCGAAAAAATCTCGATCGCTCGATTGATGAGGTCGCGACCTTGATCTTCTTCGTTTTTTAGTAGGTCTATGGCGGGTTTGATCCATGCCCATTGTTCGTCCGGTGTTAAACCGCTCTGGCGAAGTATGATAAGACCAGGATGAATTTCTGCGCTGGCAGCAAGGTTTAGAAAATCTTTGGCGTTAATCGTGACGACGACTTGCTCATGGCCAAAGGCGTAACGCCAGACTTCCGAATCAGATTTCCCGGAAAGTCCAACGTAAGCAGCATGCTGCGCGGAGATACCATTCGCAGCCAGGCGAGCTGTGAGGCTCGGCGAAAGATTCTCATCGAGAAGAAGCTTCAAGAGGCTGGCGTTCGTCTAAAGGCTAGCTGTTTGGTCGGGCGGCCTGGTGGGCGCTTTATCGCCGCATAGATTTCAGCAAAACGGATGTCTCCTTCGGTAAGGTTTGGGTATTCCTTTTTGATCTCGTCGATTCGAACACCTTTCCGCGCCATACCTCCAATATGTCTAACAGAGAGGCGAGTCCCTTTGAATACTTCCTCCCCGCTAAGCACGTCGGGTCGGCTCTCAATGCGGTCGAATCCTTTGCAGTATGTCCGTACCTTCTTGGCAGAGCTGGAAACGATCCGCTGAGTGTTTAGGCTAAGCAAATCACCGCGATTAAAGAGGTGCGGATGCTTTCTCCGCCATTTTCCGGCGGTGGCCTTTTCTGTTGCGATCAATTTGTAGAGTGCTTGCCGGTCTTCTCTTGGAAGTGGCACTTCATTAACGAGCATGAAGTAGGCAACCGCGTTTGAAGGAAACTTCCAACGTTTACCTCGGGTGCCGTGATGTGGGACGGAAATGATTCTACGATGGATCTCGTTACGAACCGTCTTCTCGGATACGCCCGATAAAACCGCAAGTTCAGACACCGAAAGATTCTTCTCCAGCTTGGCCATAAATATGACTCTCGATGAGTAATAAATATCTGCTCATTCGATCATTCAAGCCCAATGGTTGGTTTCAGATCGAAGGGACTGTCGGATCAGGGATTCGCCTTGTGGGGTAATGGGTTTGCATTACCCTTCTTCATGACGCCGATTCTGGAAGCGGAAGCAAGCCTTACCGCTCAAAACCAAATCACGATCCCGGCCTTCCTGAATCTTTTGACAAGGGACATAAAGGAAAATCCCCAACGGATTCGGCCGTTTCCGGTAGATCTTCTCAATCGCGCTCGCTCGGTGGTCGAGAATGTTGAGGTTGACCTAAAAGGGCCGCTGACGGGTGAGGATTGACGGCCAGGGATCGTTTGCCTCGGTTTCATGGGCTCTCGCCGTCGTCGATCTAATCCGACACCTCCGTTGCCATCCGCTGTTATTACTGTGAACGGATGGAGCATTTATGCGCACCCTCTCTTTATCGACGAGTTCGAAGCTCTGCTTCAGGAGGTTGAGCGACTGCGTGCCGCGGATCCAATCGGTTATCGCGAAAAGAAGAAGACGAAGCTTCTCGCGGCAATTTTGAAAATGGCTTTCGATGTCATCCCTCAAAATCCCGCCGACCGGGCTTTCTGGCAGGGAAACACCCTTGGAGCCTCATATCGGGCCTGGCATCGCGGTAAGTTCTTCGACGGCCGCTATAGGCTTTTCTTCCGGTATGCAACCAGAGAGAAGGCCATCGTGTTAGCCTGGGTGAATGACGAGGAGTCACTGCGGCTTACGAGAGCAAGACCGACGCCTATGCGGTCTTCAAGAAGATGCTCGATAAGGACCATCCTCCTAACGATTGGGATACGCTGCTGAACCAGGCAAAAGGAGCTGTCCTCCGCGCGAAAGATCTCCTCGAGCGTGGCAAAACGGCATGACCACTTGCCTAACCGCCTCTTTCCTTAGTGGCATTCTTTCTTAGCCCAGGTTACGAATAACTGGCAAAGATGTCCTTTACGGATCAACTGAAATTCATCGAAGGAGGGATTGAGCTCCTTAATCGTATTGAGCCGCTTTGGGAGCAGTCGAAGGCGTTACACACAGAAAAATCGACACACTTCTCAGAGTTCTTTGCCAACACGAAATTTTCGGCCCGCAAAGAGGTCTTTGAACACAAAGCGATAAGGGGAAAACTACTCATTATTTTGGCCGAGACAGAAGGGGAGGAGTGCGTCGGATATTGTGTCTGCTCGCTTGGCCATGAACGCACTAGCACTGGTTTCGGAAAGGTGGGGGAAATCGATTCGATGTTTGTCTTGGCAAACTATCGAAAGCACGGAATTGGCCGGACCTTGGTAAAGCGGGCCATGGCTTGGTTTGAAGAGAATGATGCGAAAGATGTAATCGTCTTTGTTGGGGTAGGGAATGAAGAGGTCCTTGATTTCTACGGGTCTTTTGGATTGCGGCCGATCGCGATTCGGCTCGAACGGAAAAGCAACGTTGTGGAGGGTTCTTAGCCAAAATCACCACCCGCGAATCTTCTCCCACACTTCATCCACCTGGCCATCTCCGCGATCGACCTGGTATCGATCAAAAGGGGCCACAGTCAGACAAGCATGGTTCGGCAATACGCGCACCTTGGCGCCGATCGGCAGGGAATCCCACGGCAATTCGCCCTCGGCGGCTGCGATCAATCCGTGTTCCTGATGAACCTCTGCGACATACATTCGCACCGATGGCAGAACCGCTCCACGTGCCGGCCGAATCAAGCCGTAACCGACGTTCCGAGTGAACTCCGAAGAGCTCAAATCCTTGGAGAGCGCAAGAGCGCCGGCATCGATTAAGATCCGTTCACTGCGCCGGTTGTGTCCGATCACCGTAGCGAGGACGGACACCGCAATATGGTCCTCGGTACAAACACCGAGCCCGACCTGATCAAGATCGAAGAAAGTATAGACACCGGGACGGATCTCGGTAACACCGTCCAATCGCTCCGCGTAGACCATTGTTGGTGTAGAACCAACGCTCACTGTTTCGCATGGTAGGCCGGCAGCAGTGATCCGTTCGGCTGCTCGAACTGTACCTGAGCGTTCTTGTTCTGCGACGCTTCTGATCTCCTCGATACTGCGGGCATGATAGCTGTGTCCGGCATGGGTCAATACTCCGGCGAGTTTTAAAGAGTTTGATCGAGCAATCGTCTCAGCTACCGCGATTAATTCTGAACCTTCGGGAGCAACTCCGCCGCGGCCACCGCCGGTGTCGATCTCGACCAGGACCGGAAAGCTAGACCGCTCCGCTGCAGCGCTCCCGGCTGCTGCGGTTGCTGCCGCGACAGTGTCGGTAATCAAAGTGATAACGGCATTATGCCTGCGCTGAATAGCAGCTAATGCCGGAATTTTCTGTGGCGCAATCCCGACCGCATAAGTCAAATCGCGGTAATGATGCCCCGCAAAATAAGCAGCCTCAGCGACCGTCGAAACCGTGATACCGCCAAACTGGCCGCGAGTGGCGATAGCTGCCACCTCAGCACACTTCGCGGTCTTAAGATGCGGCCGCAGACGCACGCCGTGACGTCTCGCCCGCTCCGCCATGGCAGCACAGTTCCGCTCGAGAACTGCCAGATCAAGGACTAACGCCGGCGTTAGCAGATCGACCTGTACGTCCACTCTGTCCATTTGGTCCACTTGGTTCATTTGGTCCACTACGTCCACTGCGCACGGATCTATTCCGCCCGATGGATAGCTAACGGACCAAACGCCTGTGTTACCGGCATGAGTTCAATCGTGTTGATATTCATCCGCGCCGGCAACGTGGTTACCCAGTAGACAGTTTCCGCCACATCTTCGGGAGTTAGCGCATCAGTGCGATCGTAGATCTTAGCGGCTCTGCCCGTATCACCCTGGAAACGCACCACCGAGAATTCGGTCCCGCCAACCATTCCGGGCTCGACGGCGGTGACCCGCACTTTTGTGCCCAGCAAGTCCGCGCGCAGGTTTAATGAGAATTGGCGAACGAAAGCTTTGGTAGCGCCATAGACGTTACCGCCCGGGTACGGATAATTTGCTGCCGTAGAGCCGATGTTCACGATATGACCGCGGTTGCGAGCGACCATGCCGGGGAGCACGGCGCGGGTGACGTACATGGTGCCCTTGATGTTAGTGTCCACCATCGTTTCCCAAGCTTCCATGTTGGCTTGGTGAGCGGGCTCGAGGCCAAGCGCCAAGCCCGCATTGTTCACCGCCACATCGATCTCAGCAAACTCGGGTGGTAATGCGCTCACCGCGGCCTCGACCGCGGACCGATCCCGTACATCGAGTAAAACTGGGTAAATGCGATCGGTTCCGAGTTCGCCGGCGAGCGCCTTAAGCCGTTCTTGGCGCCGGCCTGCGGCCACGACCCGATGTCCTTCGGTAATGAACTTCCTTGCCATGGCGGCGCCGAATCCGGCGCTCGCACCCGTGACGAATACGGTCATCGACATGCCCCAGTATGAATGCGAATCGTGTTCAGGCAACCCGCCTTCGCCAAGCCTACGGCGCGGCGGGCTCCGACTCCGCAAGGCCTACGTCGCGGCGGAGGCCTGGGGCTCCTTCACGTAGGACGCCAGTCCTTTGCCGAAGGACCAATCTTCCCGTTGGTTCGGCGTGAGGTTTACCTGCACGTCCTCCGGCCTCAAACCGGCATTAGCCGAGAGCAATTCCGCTATCCGCTTATAGAGCCGCTGCTTGGCGGCGGTGTTCCGCCAGTTACTGGCTAAGATATTGATGAAGACAACATCCGGGGAACGATGGATGCCGAAATAGTCCGGGTCGTAGATAAAATGTTCCGGATCGTACTGATCGATCAGTTGGAAACGATCGTCAGCCGGCACCTCGAACGTCTCAGTCAGCGCCTGATGGACGCTGTCTGCGATGGCCCGGATATGGCCGTTGGATTTACCCGTAAGCAATGAAATTCGAACGAGCGGCATATGGCTTGTAAGTCCTTTTTTTGAATTGTGTCTTTGGTTGACGAAGGAACCCTAAAGCCGGAGGATAATTCTACAATTTGAAAGTTTTGCGCATAACCTATCAATAGAATCGAATGATTGTTCCTCGCATCAATCTTAATATGGATGTGCTGCGGACGTTTGTGACGGGGTTGGAGTTGGGAAGCTTTTCGAAAGCAGCGAAACGTTTAGGGCGTTCACAGTCAGCGATCAGTACGCAGCTTCGGCGTTTGGAAGAACAAGTCGGAAGACCGCTTTTAGAAAAATCCGGTCGGGGTCTCTCGTTAACTACCGCCGGAGAACGTTTGCTGAGCTACGCTAAACGAATTCTCGAGCTCAACGATGAGGTTGTCGACGGACTTCGGGACGGCGAAGTTGAAGGCTGGGTTCGGCTCGGAATTCCTCAGGACTTCGCGGAAGGCTGGCTTACCAGCTTGTTAGGCCGATTCGCGCGCGCTCATCCGAAGGTGCGCGTTGAAGTACGGGCGGAACAAAACGTTCAGTTAATCGAGAGGCTTCGTAACGGAGAACTCGATTTGGCGCTTGCCTGGTCCGGCAACAACGATGGGGTTGATGTCGAACGACTGGTTGATCTGCCGATGGTCTGGATCGGTCGTCCGGACTGGGCCGGCATCAAAGCGTTGGGCGGGGAGCCATTGCCATTGGTAGCATTTGAGCCGCCGTGTGTGTTTCGCTCTGCCGGGATTGACGCACTGGATAGAGCAGGGATCTCGTGGCGCTTGGCATTTACGAGTCCCAGTCTCGCAGGTCTCTGGGCAGCGACTGGAGCAGGCTTAGGAGTAACATTGCGCACCACCGTCGGCCTCCCCGGCAGTCTGACTGTTTTGAAGCCGGGCGCTTCCGGACTTCCTAGATTGCCGAAAGTGGTGTTGACGTTGTGCAAAACGAAAGCGGACTCGGCGGTGAATCGCCTGTCCGAAATCCTGCGCGAAACTATTGCCGAGCAGACGGCGAGGAAGTGAGCGGTGGTGATTGCTTGGGGAAAAACATCGATTAGCAAAAAAAACTATCAAACACCGATGAGTTTCGGTCTGCTCGCCGGTTCTACCTTATGAGGTCGGCATACGTAACGACCGCACAATAGGAGAACAAGATGATTCCATTAACCGGTAAGAAGATAGTCGTGATCGGCGGGAGCCGCGGCGTGGGACGGCGAGTCGTGGAACTCGCGGCCAGTAACGGCGGGCGAGTACTCGCGGTGGCGCGACAAGAAGGTCCGCTTCGGCAATTAGCCCAAGAAGTGCCGGGCGCGGACGTTTTGTCACTGGATGCAACGGATGAAGCTGCGCCTGCCAAAGTGTTCGACGTGCTCCAACCTGATGTCTTGGTGCTTAGCGCCGGAGCGATTCCGCCTGCTGCACCGCTACATGAGCAGACCTGGCAGGAATTCCGCGTTAACTGGGAGACCGACGTCAAAATGGCGTTTCACTTTTGCAAGGCGGCACTAACCCGGCCTCTGGTTGCAGGCGCCTCGGTCATCCTGATCTCGAGCGGCGCCGCTCTCCAAGGTTCGCCAATTTCGGGAGGGTATGCGGGATCTAAACGCACGCAGATATTTATTCAAAACTACAGTCAGAAGGAATCTGACCGGCTTGGACTCGGTATACGGTTTGTCGCGCTTGCACCGCGCATCATGCCGGACAGCGAAATCGGAAAACATGCGGTCGCCGGCTATTCCCGTTATCTTGGTATATCCAAAGCAGAGTTCATCCAGGGGATGGAGTCGGCACCGACCTCGTCCGACGTGGCGACCGCAGCTATTGAGCTGGTTACGAACCCGGATCCATCCAAGGGAAACGTGTTCGTCGTCTGGGGGAAAGGCCTCGAGCCTGTGCTGTGAAAGCAATCCCGACCCCGCCGTCGCGGGGTGCAAATTTCGACAAAGCGCAATACTCCAATACTCCGACACTCCAGTACTCCGCTGCGCCAACTTCGAGGACGAGGACGAAGCGCCTCACGAAGGCATTGAACAAGGGTAACAGAAGCTTAATGTCGACTGTCATGGCAGCGGCGAAAGCGTCACGTCAAGATCCTGAGCATGCGAGCCAGGCGTTTGAACAGCTCGCCGAACCGTTCCGCCGAGAACTGAAACTGCACTGTTACCGAATGCTGGGCTCATTGCACGAAGCCGAAGACCTCGTGCAAGAGACCTATTTGCGGGCCTGGCGCAGCTTCGACGACTTTGAGGGAGGTTCGTTTCGCGCTTGGCTCTACCGGATCGCTACCAACGCTTGCCTTAATGCGATTGCTGCTCGGAAGAACCTGCGGCGGTTACTGCCCGACCAGCACACATCTCCAACTGCGACCTTTCAGATGCCGGCGGGTGCACCGCCAACCGATCAGCCGTGGCTTGAACCTTATCCTGACTCAAATTTGGAGGAGATCGCTGACGGAGCTCCGAATCCGGCGGTCCAGTATGCATCACGAGAGGCAGTGCAGCTGGCTTTCGTCGCCGCTATCCAGGAGTTGCCGCCGCGCCAGCGCGCCGCATTGCTACTGTGCGATGTACTCGGCTGGACCGCGGCCGAAGCCGCTACCCTGCTGAGCGGATCGACCGCATCAATCAACAGTGTCCTCCAGCGGGCGCGCGAGACGCTGGCCAAACGGTACCCGCATGGCCAGCCACCGGTAGCGCCTTCGCCCAATCGCGTTGAGCGAGAGCTCCTGGACCGCTATCTACGGGCTTGGGAAGGCAATGATCTGGACGGCTTTGTAGCCCTTCTGAAAGAGGATGCGACTTATACGATGCCGCCGTGGCTACAATGGTACGCGGGCCGCGACGCGATGCGTTCCTTTTTTGCCATGGCTTGGAAGGATCATGGCAACGTTCGGCTAATACCGACCGCTGCCAACCGTCAGCCGGCTTTTGCCATGTATCTCCGTTCCGGCGCAGGCGAGCCGTGGGGCGCCCACGCTATTCACCTGCTCACGCTTGAGCATCACCTTATTTCCAGACTTACGTTGTTCGTGGAACCCGTTGGCCCGAGGCTGTTTCCTGCCTTTGGACTGCCGCTGGTTCTCCCGGATGCCTCGACAGTTGGACGATAGGAATAGGCGAGGAAGATATGCGAATCGGTATTTAGCTGACTCCGATTTATTCTTGACTGATCGTTCCGTAACGGTATTGATTGGTTAGTTGGCTATGGCTCGTCCGCGTGAATTCGATATCAATAAAGCGTTGGGTGCTGCGATGCTACTCTTCTGGGAGAGGGGTTATGAAGCGACGTCAGTCGACGATTTGCTCCGGCGGATGGGAATTAACCGGGCTAGTTTGTACGCCGCGTTCGGAGAGAAACACTCCTTGTTCGTGCAAGCGCTAAAACTTTACGAAAAGCAATACGGCTACCAGGAGCTCCTGGAGCGGGCCCGACAAGGGTCGCCCAAGCAGGCCATCCGAGAGCTTTTCGAGGAGACGATAACGACATTGACGGAAACGCCGCCTAGAAATAGGCGAGGCTGCTTGATGCAGAATACCGCGTTAGAGCTCGCCCCGCACGATGCGGACATCAGGAGAATCGTGCGCGAGAACACCGAGAAGTGTCACGCCGTACTAATCCGCGTGCTGGAACTGGCCAAAGAAAAAGGAGAGCTCAAAAAGACACCCCGCGAAATCTCCGATTTAGCCATGTTTCTTTTTGCCAGTCTATCCGCGATTCGTTCGTTAGGAAAAACCGGGTTGAACGAGACAGCCTTGCGAGCGGTGAGCGATAACGCCCTCAGGCTCTTGGAGTAGACGAATCATCAGCATTGAAACATCCGTTTGCTTATTATGGAACGATCAGTCTAGAACTCAAAAGTATGACTACGAAAAAACTAAACGAAAAGATTGCCGTGATCACTGGCGCCAGCCGTGGGATCGGTAAAGCAACTGCATTACGCCTGGCGAAAGATGGAGCGATCGCTGCCATTCATTTTGCTAGAGAAGAAAAGGCGGCCCGCGAAACGGTTGAGATCATTCAAGGTGAGGGAGGTGACGCTTTTGTCGTCCAAGCCGAACTCTCAACGCTGGCCGGAGTTAACACCTTCTTCGAACAGCTCGATCGAGCGCTAGAAGAACGGACGGGATCGAATCAGTTCGATATTCTGGTTAACAATGCTGCTATCGCCCCAGCGAGCAGTTTGGAGACTACGGACGAAGAAACGTTCGACCAACTGTTTCGAGTAAACGTCAAAGGCCCGTTCTTTCTGACGCAACAGGCTGTGCCGCGAATTCGCGAAAATGGGCGCGTGATCAATGTCTCCACCATTCTAACCCGGATTGGGAACACCCAGACGTTGGCGTATGCCATGACGAAAGGAGCCATCGACATCTTCACCTTGAACCTAGCGAAGCTGCTTGGACCGAAAGGAATCACGGTCAATGCGGTATCGCCGGGTGCTACCCGGACCGACATGAACCCGAATCTGAAGACCGAAGAAGGCCGGCAAGCAATTGCGGAGGGAACAGCTCTTAGGCGCTATGGCGTAGCGTCTGATATCGCCGACGTCGTCGCTTTCCTAGCCTCAGACGATAGTCGCTGGGTTACGGCGCAAACGATCGAAGCAAGCGGAGGTTATTCATTGTGAGCGATCAAAGCATCGAAAGAAATTCCTCCATTGTGCCGGTCGGCGAGGGTAATCTCTTCGGGTTCATCGTTCGTTTCGATTTCAAGCCAGGCTGGGAAGAGGAACGGACGAGGCAAGGCTTTGTTGATTTCATCGCTACGATGATCCAGGAGCCTACTTTTGTTAACTTTTTCCGGCTGGAAGATCGGACGCAGCCGAATCGGGTTGTGCTTTATGAGACCTGGAATTGTTCAAAGGAATATTTTCTCGAGGTCGAGATGAAGCGACCGTACCGGGAAACATACGAGCGGATATTGCCTAGCCTGGTTAGAACGCCACGCGAAATGCAGCTTGATTGGCGCTTGGTTCGAAGTGAGAGCCATCCCTTGGATCCAAACTCAGACGAGCCCGAAAAATTTGGCTTCTTTGTGCACTTCCAAATCCAGCCAGGTAAAGAAAGTGAGTTCCGCGGTTTGCTGGATCCGCTGCTGGATACGATGAGCAAGGAAGCTCGGTTTATTAACTATTTTCTGCTGCAGCATGAGAGTGACGCCGGCCGATTTGTCATTTATGAGACCTGGTTCGGAACGGCCGAAGAATTCCTTAAGGTTGAAATGCCGCGACCTTATCGGCAGCAATATGAGAAAGCAGTCGCAGGCGTGTTAGCGAAGCCTCGCGAGATCGAGCGAGATTGGAAGCTGCTCTATGCTGCGGATCGGGGAAGCGCGCTTCGCGAATAGTGAGGGAGCAGTTGTCCCGGAGGGGCCGTCGGCCATTGTCCCGTAGGGACTCAATGATCGTAGCCAGGCAATTTATTGCCTGGAACTGATGCAAAAAGCGACCTGCCCTGAAGGGGGCAGAAGATCGTGGCGGCCGAACGTAAGCCGTATCGGAATTTCAGGTCGCAAACTAGCAAACAAAAAGAGAAGAATACAGACACTTTGCAAAAAGACGGCGTGGCATTCGTTGAACGATGCGTGTGAGCTCATTCTCCTGCTGCCCCTTCAGGGCAGGTCGTGACCGGGGAATGGCCACCAGGGGTTAAAACCCCTGGCTGAGTCCTGTCATCCCTTCGGGATAAGTCCGACAGCTCCCTCCGGGACGAGCGCGCAACTGTGTCCTTAGGTCGACGCTACCTAAACAACGGTCCCCTATCGAAGCGCCGTTTCTCCTGCGGCGGAAATACGCCGCACTTGCACGCTTGAGCTTAATTCCAAGTGTGCGCCTTACTTACACCCGAACTTTTGTTATCATTTTCGGCTTTTTATTTCCAATCTTGCGGTACTAATAGTGCGCCATGAGTTCGTCTAAATTCATCACCGCTGCGGTCCTAAGCGTTATGCTGCTTGCCGGGAACGGCAGTGAGAGCAAAGCCGATACTCAGGCAGCGGGCGGAAGCCTTACCAAGATTCGAGTCGGCTATATCGGCATTACGTGCGAGGCGCCCATTTTCTCCGCGGTCGAGAACGGATTTTTCAAGGATGAGGGGCTGGATGTCGAGCTAGTGAAGTGCGAATGGTCGAAATACAAGGACGTGCTCGCGCTGGGCGGATTCGATATCACGCACCATCTGATTATGTATTTGCTGAAGCCGATCGAGCAGGGGCTGGATGTGAAGTTCACGGCCGGCGTTCATACTGGTTGCCTCCGGGTGCAAACGGCTGCGGACAGTAAAATAAAGACGGTGCAGGATCTTCGCGGGAAACGAATCGGCGTACCAGGTATGGGGACCCCACCATTCATTTTTGCCAATCGAGTCCTGAGCGCTAACGGGATTGACGGCAGCCGGGATGTTACCTGGACGGTGTACCCGGCTGGGGAACTTGGCTTGGCCCTAGAGAAAGGCCAGGTGGACGTGGTTGCGGACTCCGAACCGATCGGCACTTTACTAATGGCGGATGGAAAGGTTCGCAACGTTGCTGATCAAGCGACTGATACTCCTTATAAAGATGAATATTGTTGTGCGGTTGTGGTGAGCGGGAAGTTCCTGGCCAATAATCCGAAGGCTGCCGCGGCGGCTACCCGAGCATTGCTCCGAGGCGCTAAGTGGGTGGAAGCGAATCCGGCGGCGGCCGCGAGGTTGTCTGTCGAGAAGAAGTATCTGGCTTCAAATCCCGAGTTAAATGCGCTGGCGCTGTCGCATCTGCGGTATGTGCCGAGTGTTTCCGGAGCTGAAGCTGCGGTGAATTCGGCAGCGGTGGAGATGAAGGCGGCGGGGATGTTGGACTCCGGGACGGATGTGGCCGCGCTCGCGAAAAAAGCTTTCGTTCATTTGGATGGCGTTTCGGATGAGTGGATGCAAAGTCTGGAGGTAAACAAGGTGGCAGGCGGTCAACTGCCACCGGATGAGATCTTCCGGGTAAGAGCGGAATTGGCAGGGAACGGGCGTAACCCAACGCTCGCGTCGTGTTGTTCACCGGACGAGAAGTGAAGGAATTAGCAGACGCCAACGAGCAAGCCCAGGCGAGTAGCGTCACCAAGCGATCGCCTGGACCGCAGAAACGAGATGAACGGCCCGCAGAGAAAGTGCCGGGGGGAACTTTGCTGGCTGTGCCGGTGGCTGGAGTTGTCGCCCTGGGCCTTCACCTGTTCACAGCTGCCAACGAGCCGCCGGCAGAAGCGCTCTTATACACCTATTTCTTAAGTGGTCTGCTCATTGCCACCGTTCTTGCCGCCGCCATACAGCCTCTCTGGTCCGGCTTACGCAAATGGATGCGAGATACCTATCCGCTAATTGCGGCCGCGGTTTTCTTTCTAATCGGTTGGGAGTTGGTAACGTCGATACTGCATTTGCTCCCGTTACCTTACTTCCCGGGTCCATCCGGCGTTTTACTAAGCCTGGTAAATGACAGAGCGGTACTCTTTGATAGTACGTGGCATTCCTTGCTCTTGCTTTTAGGTGGTTACAGTCTGGGTGTGGCCGTGGGCCTAATCAGCGGAATTTGCATCGGCTGGTTTCCGCATGCCCGCTATTGGGGGATGCCGATATTAAAGATCGTCGGCCCTATTCCGGCGACAGCTTGGATTCCCCTGGCGATGGTCCTTTCTCCATCCGCCATGTTTTCCGCGATCGGACTGATCGCGTTGGCTGTTTGGTTTCCGGTGACGATGCTGACTGCGTCCGGAATCTCGAACACGCGTGCTTCCTACCTTGATGTTGCTCGCACGTTGGGGGCCGGGCGAGTTTACCTAATCTTCAATGTGGCGATCCCGGCTGCGCTGCCGAGTATTTTCATCGGTCTATTCATGGGCTTAGGAGCTTCTTTCTTGACCCTAGTAGCCGCTGAAACTGTCGGGGTGAAGTCGGGTCTCGGCTGGTATCTGAGTTGGGCGCAAGGTTGGGCGGAGTATGGAAAAGTCTACGCCGCGCTATTAATTATGGCGGCGTTTTTCTCGACCATTATGACGGCGTTATTCAAAGTGCGGGATCGCGTGCTGGCCTGGCAAAAAGGCGTAATAAAATGGTAGCAACACTCGTCAGCGGCGTTGCCAAAGAGGGCTCTTCTTTGCACGTGACAAACGTGACGAAAGATTTCGCGGCCAAAGAGCGTACCAATCTACGGACCCTCGCGTTGGACGGCGTCTCGTTTTCTGTCGCTGCCGGCGAATTCGTTTCCATCATTGGTCCGAGCGCGTGCGGGAAGTCGACTCTCCTTCGCTTGATCGCCGGACTGGACTTCCCTAATTCAGGAGAGCTCCACGTTGGTAGTGAAGCCATCACTGGAGCGAACGCCGAGCGCGGCCTCGTCTTTCAAGATCCGAACTTATTCCCGTGGCTGACCGTCCGGCGAAATATCCGGTCCGGGTTAGTAGCGCTTGGTGTGGCGCGGGAAAAGCATCACGAAGTCGATGAATTTATCCGTTTGGTGGGGCTAGAAGGGTTTGCTGATGTTTATCCTCATCATCTTTCTGGCGGCATGGCCCAGCGCGTTGCCTTGGCGCGAGCCCTGATCACTCATCCAAAAGTCCTTCTATTGGACGAACCACTCGGCGCCCTTGATGCTTTTACGCGGATGCAGGTGCAAGATGAAGTATTACGTCTTTGGCAAGCCCGCCTGACAACGATGCTTTTGGTTACTCATGACATCGATGAGGCTATCTACATGAGCGATCGGATTCTTATAATGACTCCGCGCCCTGGCCGGATCGACCGTATTATTTCGTTGGACACGGAACGTCCCCGCGATCGGAGCCACCCCGATTTTCTGCGTCTCCGCAGCGAGATCCTTCAATTGCTGGATTTCGGCCGGCGCTAAATAGCACGTACTACTCCATCACTCCTGATCTGGCGCCGAATTCGTGGACAGGTGTTAAGTGTCTTTGTCCCGTAGGGACGTTATGAAAGTAGCCAGGCAATTTATTGCCTGGTATCCGTGCGAAAACGGGAACCGTCCCGTAGGGACGGTATGATTGGGTCCAATAGGCGTGCCACGATTAGGACGATTAATCAACCCTGGGTACGGATCAGACCGTGCCCTACGGGACGGATTCTCGATTGGACGCCTTCCAGGCAATAAATTGCCTGGCTACGATCATTAGTCCCTTCGGGACAACAAACCGGCAGTCCAGTCCACATTTTCGGCCCTGGGCTATGGTGTATAGCCGCTTCGCGGCAGAAACCAGGTTTCACCGGGTGATTACCGGATGGTTTTGCTGCGCTCCTGGCGTTTCCCGTGCTTTCACGGCGTTCTCGGCGATTCCGGCGATCCCTTGGTCTCTGCTAACAAACCATCGATATCGAGCGCTTTGGTGAAGATTTGTAACCGCCCATCCGGCAGATGCGGCCATTGTTCGCGCGGACGATCCCAACAGAGCTCCACCCCATTTTCATCGGGATCGCGCAAGTAAAGCGCCTCGCTTACCCCATGATCGGAGGCGCCATCAAGCTGAATGCCAGCGCCGATTACGCGCCGGAACGCATCGCTCAAGTCTGCACGCGTCGGGTAAAGAATGGCCAAATGATAAAGACCGGTCGTTCCGGGCGGCGGTGGCGAACCGCCGCGGCTTTCCCAGGTATTAAGACCGATGTGATGATGATAGCCTCCGGCCGAAATGAACGCGGCTTCCTGACCAAAACGGGCGATGAGTTCGAACCCGAGTACCCCAGAGTAAAATCCTAGTGCTCGCTCAATATTCGCCACCTTCAAATGCACATGGCCGATGCGCGCGCCTTGGCTAATTGGTCTGCCACCGTTCCGGAGATTTTTTGAGGAGTCTGGTTTTATTTCCATTCTGAGCGGACTCCGGGCTTGGTTTTGTAGCTCCGCATTCCTATGATCGTTTGGTTGACGGATTTGTACGAACCGATTCCCCCTAAATGATCCTTCAGAATTTTTACGGCTGCATCCGCTTTCTTTGCGGTCTGCTGCTGATCACATCAGCCGTTCGTTTGGATGCCGCCCAGCAAACCGCGTCTGCCGCTTCGGCGTCAACAGGTTTTGTCGAAGTTGACGGAGGGAAGCTCTATTATGAGGAAGGCGGCCAGGGCCGCCAGACCGTTGTTTTAATCCATGATGGAGTTGTCAACTCTGCGGTCTGGAATGAAATCTGGCCGGAGTTCTGCCAGCAGTTCCATACGGTTCGCTATGATCGGCGCGGCTTTGGTAAATCACCGGCTGCCACTTCCTGGTATTCGGAAATCGATGACCTGGCAGCGGTGCTGCACCATCTGCATCTAGGGCGGGCGTCGTTAGTAGGCAGTTCCCATGGAGGACAATTGGCGATCGACTTTACTTTGGCGCGCCCCGAGAGCGTCCAGGAACTGGTGCTCGTCGGGCCGGTGTTAAGCGGAATGCCTTACACCCAACATTTCCTTGATCGCGGCAAAGATGCTTTTGCACTGCTGCAGAAAAATGATGTGAAAGGCGCTATCGCCGAGTGGTCAAAAGACAAATACCTGATTGGATCGCAGAATGAAGCTGCTCGCCGCAAGCTATTGGATCTACTAACGGCCAGTCCTCAGGACATGACGCATGAAGCCAACGATATGATCATGACGCCAAAGCCGGCGATAGGTAGATTGGGCGAAATTAAGGCGCCTACTCTTATCATTACCGGCGCGGCTGACATTCCGGATGTTCAGGCTCATGCGGGCGCGATCGAAGCCGGAATTCCGAGTGCTCGCCGAGTGGTGATGGAAGGAGTCGGACATATTTTGTACCTGGAGAAGCCGGCGGAATTTGCTCGTCTGGCTATCAATTTCCTGGAAGCCAATCAACTGTCCGAGCCCCGTCAGGAGCTGAGAAGTCTGGGGGATTGACAGGGTTTCCCGAAGTGCACTTTCAAAACAGGCCCGCAGCGCGGCGCAAAGAAGAAAGCGCCCGACTCGGGCTAGGAACGCGTCCGCGAAAACCGGGACTCGTCGATAAATGAATTAGACTGATCGTTGGCGTCCGCTAAGATTCGGCAGCTTTGATGAATAATCTGCCTGAATCTGCCAAACGTTGGAAAAGAAAGAGCCGAAAAGAATTAGTCAAAGATCGATGGATCTCGCTCTATGCAGATGAGTGCGAACTGCCAGATGGGCACATCGTTGAACCTTTTTATGTCCTGGAGGAAAAGGAGTGGGTCCATGTCGTCGCCGTCGACGGCGACGGAGCGATCCTGCTAACCCGACTGTACCGATACCCGGCGGATTGGTTCGGGTGGGAGTTGCCCTGCGGTGCAGTAGATCCCGGTGAGGACCCGCTTGAGGCAGCGAAGCGCGAGCTCAAAGAGGAAACAGGTTATGTGGCCGCAACTTGGCAACAGGTTGGTGGACCCATGTACGCGAATCCAGCTCGACAGACCAATCGGATGTACTGCTTTGTTGCGACGGACTTGACCAAAGCCGGTCCCCAGTCGCTAGATGTTACTGAGGATATTGAGTTCGAGTTTGTAGCTCCGCGAGAAGTTATGAACCGCATGGCCAAGGGCGAGTTTTGTCATGCGCTCCATATTGCATGTTATTTTTTGGCTGCAGATGCCGTAGGGATAGGCACGAAGGTGGCATAGAGCTGGGGTAGAAACACCCCGGGCGTCGCCTCTATTCGGACGTTGGTCTAACTCGTCTTCCGTCTTTCCATAGTCCGAATCAGTCGCTCTAGAGCAGCTTCGTAATCCCGTCTCCAGCGATTTGAACGGACGGTGTCTGACGCGACCAACACGGAGTTGATAACTAACCAAATCAAATCGAGCAGAATTCCGATTCTCGGCACGAGCAGTAACGCTACGGCGGTCCCGACTACGACGCTGTAACCAATGACGCCTTCTCCCAGGATCAGTCTCGGTTTCCGCTGCCACATCCATTCGGCGCGGACACGTTCGGCAGAATCAACGATTGGACAGCCCAGTAATTCTTGTAACTGGGCGGGAGCTACCTCTGGGAAACGCCATTCGTTTTCCCTATTAAAATCCCTCCAGAAATTCGTCCACATTTTGATTCGCTCCCCAGTTTAATACTCCAATGCCATTTTGAGAACTCTCATTTGGAAGTTCCTCAATCTTATTTGGATCAGCAGGGCGTGAGGACGTGCCCTTTCATCCTGATCGATGGCACCTCCATCCGTGTGTGCATCGATTCACGTCCTCCGCCCCCATCCTCCCCCCAGACTTCCAAATCAATAACTCTGATCTCTGTGATCATTTTTTCGAAGGGACTGCCGCGAAGAGCGGGATGAGCCCTTCTAACATCGTGGGATGTGTAAATATGGTGTCGCGTAGCGCGGTATAAGGCATTCCCGCCAGCATCGCGACTTGCACCGTGGCGATAATCTCTCCTCCCTCTACTCCTAGGGCAGTGAAACCAAGAATCCGATCGCTGTCGGTATCAATCAGCGCCTTCAGAAACCCTCGCGTCTCCGAAAGTGTGCGGGTGCGCAAAACCGCAATCATGGGAATTTTGGTTAACCGATAAGCGATGCCGCGTTGCTTAGCCTCGGTTTCACTAAGACCGATGCGAGCGAGCTCGGGGTCGGTGAACATGCAAAACGGGACTTGCCGTCCAGTGGTTACTCGATGGCCACCAGCGAGGTTGTCGGTGACGACGCGATGATCATCGAAGGCGATATGGGTAAAGTGCGGGCTGCCGGCACAATCTCCCACTGCCCAGACCCCAGGAGCAGTCGTTTGGAGGCGTTCGTTTACCTTCACGTGGCCGCGCTCAGTGGTTTGCACTCCCGCTAGTTCCAAGCCGATATTCTGAGTGTTAGGAGTGCGGCCGGTCGCAACTAAAATATGGGTCCCCTCCAAGGCGGTTTTCCCGCCATTCCGTTGGGCGTGCAGTTTCACACGGTCACCGGATTTCCCTTCGACTCCGGTGACGGTGGCGTTGGTTAAAATCTCGATGCATTCATCGCGAAAGATGTCGCTCAACATGGCGGTGACATCTTCGTCTTCTCGATGAGCCAGGCGAGAGTTTCGTTCGATGATCGTGACTTTGCTGCCGAACCGGCGCATCGCTTGGGCGAATTCGAGTCCGATATAACCGCCTCCAATAATCAGGAGGTGCTCAGGAAGATGATCCAGCTCGAGCGCTTCTATATGTGTCAGCGGACCAGCCTCTCGCAGCCCAGGAATGGGTTCGATCGTGGCGCGTGATCCCGTGCTAATGATGATGTTTTCGCCGTGCAAGAAGCGGGAGCCGTCATCGGGCAGCGACACCTCGATCGTTTTGGGCGCGATGAAACGTCCGGATCCGAGAAGCAATTCCGCGCCGCTCGATTTGAAATTGGCCAAGTGCATATCCACGAGCCCGTCGACCATCTTTCGTTTGCTGTCCCGCACCCCGGTCATGTGGATTTGCCAATTGTCTTTGGTGATGCCGAATTCTTCGCTCCTGGCGAAGTAGGAAGCGACCTTCGCGCTATGGATAATATTCTTGCTCGGAAGACAGGCGATGTTCGGGCAAGAACCGCCGATATATCTTCGTTCGATAACGATCGCCCGCTTTCCTTTCTTGGCCTGAGTCCAGGCAATGTATTTGCCGGCCTCGCCGCTACCGAGCACAACTACATCGTACTGTTCTGGTGTTGGCATAAGGTTAGTTAAGAGTGTTGTACTGCTCTGTCACTTTTTATGGACGGTCATTTCGTTTACGACTTGATGAACTCCAGAAGATACTGATTGATCTCGTGCTTGTGCGTCGTGCACACGCCATGAGGAGCACCAGGGATAACCTTCAGGGTTGCCTTCTTCACGATCTTCGCGGACAAGCGGCCTGAGTCATCGATCGGCACTATTTGATCGTCGTCGCCATGAAGAACTAGGGTAGGGACGTCGATTTTCTTCAAATCTTCGGTCTGATCCGTTTCGGAAAACGCCTTAATGCAATAGTAAGAAGCCGGAAACCCGGCCATCATTCCCTGCAACCAGAATGACTCGCGCACTTCTTCAGAAACTTTCGCGCCCGGCCGATTATAGCCGTAAAACGGCAGACTGAGGTCTTTCCAGAATTGGGAACGATCCGAGACGACGGCGGCCCGGAGTTGATCAAACACTTCGATAGGCACGCCACCGGGGTTGGTAGAAGTCTTGAGCATCAACGGCGGTACTGCTCCGATCAGCACCGCTTTGGCGACCCGCTCTGTGCCATACCGTCCGATGTAACGGGCTACTTCGCCGCCACCGGTTGAGTGGGCCAACATGAACTGCGTCTTTGAGGTCAAGGTGTTGGACCAACTGCGCCAGATCATCGGCGTAGGTATCCATATCATTACCCTGCCACGGTTGACTTGACCGGCCGTGGCCACGGCGATCATGGGCAATACAGCGGTACCCCTGCGCAGCTAGAAAGAACATCTGGTCTTCAAAGGCATCGGCGCTAAGCGGCCAGCCGTGGCTGAAGACGACAGGCTGCCCTGTGCCCCAGTCTTTGTAATAGATGTCAGTTCCATCTTTGGTAGTGAAAGTGCTCACGTGGGGAATCCAGTTAGACGTTAAAAGTTATAGGTTTTAGGTTAGAAGTTTTAGGTTGGAAGTTGTCCGGGGTTATGTGGCCAGGTTGGCGATAACTTAGAAAAGTGATTTTACAGGTTACTGATGATGGTCTTTATCTCTTCGTCGCTGACATCTCCGAACGAGGTGCGATACCACGAGAGTTCCGCTTCCAGATCAGCAACGCGGGCATTTAATGTCTGGATACGCTTCGAGAGATCGGTCACGAGGTGCACCGGCGAGATCCAGCTTGTTTCCTCGGGTGCCGGAAGGACCTGGAGGTATTTTTCGTTCATGGCGGGGTCCTGTTTCTAAGATAGGTCGCTATACTGAGGTTGTCAGCCAGCAGTGGAGGTCACTTCGGCCGAAAGGAGTCGATAAAAAGAAGCGCTCGACCTTGCAATGCGAGCATCTGCATTTCGTACTGGGTAAGCCGATACTCGAAAGCTTCTTCTTCCAGAAAATAGTCGCCGGCGTCCGCTTGGGCGTGCAAGAATTCGTCTGCGAGTTCGCCCCCTAGATCATCGTTTTTATTCATCCGATCGCTCCTGTTGGGTTATACCAGGCCCCTCAGATCAGGTTGCATGCCAAGTATTATCGATCGGTTGTTTGTGGCTGAGTATAAGCACTTTATGAATGAGGCTAGCTCTCAAGAATAGGCGTACGAGAATTCAGACTTACGGATTTCCGTTCCGGGGTTCAAAATGGACGCAGGCGGCCTCGCGAATGATGGTGGGGCGAGGCTCCGAATGATCTAGGGTTTCTCGCGGAGAGAATTCGTGATCATTACCCCTTCGGAAAATTAGGCCAAAAAACATCGCCGAGCCGTGCCCAGCACGGACCACGCCTCTCATGGTAGAACTGCAACGCCTCCCGATGGGTGGTGGATCGTCTTGGGTAAAACAACCCCGGGCGTCGCGTCTATTCGAATGGCGAGGGCTGCCACGTTTTACAGGCGCCGTTGAGCGGTAGAGCTGCCACCCCGAATGCAACGCCCCCCCCGACTCGGTGTTGGACCGTGCTGGGTAGAAACACCCCTCGGC
>Ga0209240_1000014_pt1 | contig 63285 bp, 53 predicted proteins | sample GraSoi_2013_80cm_FD_185828 | JGI IMG/M metagenome (GOLD analysis project Ga0209240, IMG submission 185828) | Grasslands soil microbial communities from the Angelo Coastal Reserve, California, USA - Sample 9_17_2013_80cm (SPAdes) (version 2) | ecosystem: Environmental > Terrestrial > Soil >...
TGCTTTAAGTGCCTGAGATGCGGGTGGTGGATTGGCCACCAATTCACCAACCCGACGACTCTCAGTGACGAAGAACTGGACCGAACAAGCTTTGACTTGGAGTGTCCCAGCCAAGAGTGCTCTTGGGCTGGGCAACTCAAGGGAAGTGACGCCACGGAACGACGTGTCCACGCTCTAACATAAGTGCCTCATTCCTGTATTGCAGTCATTCCACCCGGACTGGCGTTTTTGTTAGAATCTGGGCAAGCGACATAAGCACTTGCCTGTCACGTTCACTCATCCGGGCCAGAGACCGGCACAGCTTGTTCACAAAACGGCCATCCTTCCCGGAGCTACCCCATTCGTCTGCCTCACCGCTGCTCTCGCCACGATTGGCGGGGGCAGGTGGCTGCTCACCATCGTATAGAAGCTGATAAAGTGAAATCTCAAGTGCGCGTGCCATTTTTTCCATCGTTGCGACGGATGGGACGGTATGGCCGTTCTCGACCCGAGAGATATAGGAGCGAATCAATCCAGTTCGTTTTACAACCTCTTCCTGAGAGAGGTTTTTCTGCTCTCTGAGCGAACGTAATCGGTACCCGATGTCCATACAGAGGCTCCCTTTACAGGGATTTGGGTTGCGGTCGAGAGAGATTACGAAGTCGTGTCATCAGTGCGGTCAAATGGGCGCGGTCTTCCTCGCTTATTGCGACAAATTTTAAGCCCAGGCGTTCGGGTCGTACATTTCGCACAATGGCATCGGTTCGGATTTGTCCCTCCGGAGTGAGAAAATTGAGGTGAACTTTTTCCCCGACTGCCATCCGCTCGGACTTTTCGATTGAAAGACAAAGACCTCCCACACTTAGGTCGAGCACGCGAGAAAGGCCATCGTGCTTCTTGCAATTCCAAAATACCCACAAGTCCGCTGGCGCGGCGACCCGAGAGGTAAATCTCCGAGAAGGATTCTGACCCGAAAGCACAGCGTCACCCTGCAATTTTTGCCTGGGGGCAGGAGGCGCATTAAAAAACAAAGCGAGGAGAGTATAGCCTTTGCGAGGACGAAGACCAATTAGCCCGTGCAGCTTTCGAGCAATGCCGTGCCGGGAAAGACGTAGACTGCAAGGAAAGATGGTAGCGGCGGCTAAAAGCTCGCTGGGCGAAGGTCGCAAAGAAAGACGCTTAACCCTTCCAAACGTACTTACCGCAGGAGCACGGAATCGTTTCCGTTGGATTTTTCTTTTGCATCGGTTGCCGACATACGGGACAGTTTTTATGCCACACGTTGGCTGTCTACCTTCGCTGTAGCTAATCGCTGCGGCGAAATCAAAGAATCGTGTTGACCAATTATCGCGTAGAACTCTTCCCGTTGTTGAAGTGCCGTGAGAAGGGCGAGAGCTTTGCCGTAGGCCGCTATTGCTCCCGTTAAATTGTGGAATGCCGGGGAGTCTGTAGCTGTCATACGTCTTTGTATTTGGGCGTCCGCTGACAATTCGAGGATTCTTTGCGTTGCTTGACCCGAGCTAAATTTCATCATGGACCGGGCCTCCTTATTGGCAACCATACAGGACGGGAGAACCCCTGCAATCAAGAGAAGTCTCAGGTTTGCTGAAGGTCATCCCGTAGGGGAAACACCCTTCATTCAGTGCGAGGATTCACCTGAGTTCGCGGGGCTTAGAGACGCCGGGAGAAAGACGTGACAGTTTGGCGGTTTGCATCGAGATCATTGGGGCGGCTAGTCGATTGAGGCAAGAATCAAACGCCTACGCAAAACCGCTAAGAGCAATCCTGAGTATCGGCGGTCGCGCCTAAAAGTGAGGGTGGCAGGCCGCAGCTTTACTTGATCTTGCTGGGCTTTGCTGTCGTTTCCCCCGCTTCGGCTTCGACCGTAACCTCTACGCTTTTACGACCACTCTTTGTTTGGCCGGAATTCCGGCCAGCGTTTCGCCCTCAAAATGCATCCTATTTAGGACGGCTTTCGGGCGCGTGAAATTGCCCACAAAACCGCTGGTTTTCGAAGGGTAGTACTCTCGTTGGAGGCTGGTGGTGCGAATGTTCTATGGCCGCAAAATGAACCGCAGGACACCATAGGACATGAGGAGAACGGTTGTTTGGCTTACCAACTCGCAGACCAAGGGGCTAGCCCGAATGTCGAGGAAATCGCTTGCGCCTGTATCGGCGCTCGTGCGCCAAGCAGTGAACGAGTTCCTACTAAAAAGACGGAAAGTACGGCACTCCTGAACCAACTCGGCATGACTTTGTACATACCAAACAAGAAGAGGGTACGTGGCACGAACCAGATCGGGTCAGTCTAGCAAGGGAAGCTAAGCTGGTCGGGAGATGCCTAACCGCCGCATTTTGTACAGTAGTGTCGTACGCTTAATGCCGAGCCGCGCCGCCGCGCCATGGCGACCTCCGAGCACCCAATTAGTGTTCTGCAATGCCTGCAAGATGTGCTGGCGTTCTAATTCAGCAAGCGTTTGAGTTCCAGGCAAGATATTGGGCATCTTGACCTCCGCTGGCCGCGAAAGAAAGAGTACCGGGCCTGCGGAAACGACCATTGAACGTTCCACTACGTTCTGCAACTCTCTCACGTTGCCTGGCCATCCATGTTGCGTCAGCGCTTCCATGTCTTCCGGCAGAATTTCGTCGATTCGCTTGTTCATGTGCTGCGCATATTTGTTCACGAAGTGCCACACCAGAATAGGGATGTCTTCCGTGCGCTCGCGGAGTGGCGGGATTTCGATAGGAAATACGCTGAGCCGGTAGTACAGGTCCCTGCGGAATTGGCCGTTGGTAACCATCTCGGCTAGGTTGCGGTTGGTAGCCGCCACCAATCGGAAATCCACCCTGATGGTCTGCGAACTCCCAAGCCTCTCGAATTCCCGCTCCTGCAAAACTCGCAAAAGCTTCGACTGCAAGTCCAGGGGAATGTCGCCCGCTTCATCTAGAAAAAGCGTTCCTTTGTTGGCCAGCTCAATTCGTCCGATACTCCGCGCAACAGCGCCCGTAAACGCACCTCGTTCGTGACCGAACAGCTCGTTTTCTAACAGTCCCGCCGGAATCAGTGCGCAATCCGCTCGAACCATTTGCTGGCCACGCCGCGCACTCAAGCTATGAATCAGTCTGGCGAAGAGTTCCTTGCCGGTGCCTGTTTCTCCAAGCAGCAATACCGCAGCGTCTGTCGAGGCAACTGTTTCTATCTGCTGAATCACCTGCTTAAGAATGAGGCTTTGCCCGACAATCTTATCGCCATGCTCTAGCCACATTGCATTCGCCAAAGTCGGCGGTGCGGACAGCATTCTCTTAGCCGTTTCGCTAACCGACGGAAACGCACCGCACTCGCAGTAACACTATGCAGTTCGTGCTCAGTTGAACGGACGCCGGTCTGGCCTATTTTCTAGAGCAGAAGAGTTCGTGGCTACTGTACGTTAGAACAAATTAGGTGCAGATGGCAGTCAGGGCAGTGCCACTGCTCTGACTGGTCAGACGCAGCGGCCACACGCGAGCTTCATTGGCGGAGGTTCATACATCCTGTTTTGGCAAATTGTTTAATTAGAATCGGGATGATCGAATGGAGCGGCTGCACGCGTAGGAATGGCGAGCCGAATTGCGGGGAATGCCAGCATGAATTGATTCTAAAATGATGCACTGGAATGGTGCAAACCGAGGACACCAATGATAATTCTGAGAGGTTCAATTTGTCCGGACGCTCAAGGCATGAAGCATTTTTCGCGGCGCATGACTCAATATGCGGCGGTCTTCGAAAAAGCGACGGGTGAGCGCCTCTACCCAGGCACTTTGAATGTGGACATCGGCAGACCATTCCCGATCAGAGAACATTTTAGGATTCGAGGCACCGAAATTAATGAGCCGGAGCAAGACCTTCTGTTTGAGGTATGCCGTATAGGTCAGATTTGGGCATACCGCATCCGACCGTTCCACCTCGCCACGGGCGAGGGAGGCCACGGAGATCACATCGTTGAAATAGCGTGTGCGCAAAAGATTCCGAACGCGTCTTCGGGCGAACGGGTCGAAATCGCGTTCTTTCCGTGGGACTAGATTCTCCAGGTCCGGACTGTTGCCAGTGTTACCAGTAAGCCCGGTCTTCGTGTCCAAAGATGTCCGAGATGTCCTGTACTGTCCTTATCTAAGGGTCTCGCATCCGGCAGAAAACACGAGATTTGTACGATTTTTCAGGGATTTCGAAAAATTAGCTTGCACAACTGCGGATTCTAAAGCACTTACTTCATCGGTCTTTGTAACTGCAGAATCTAAAGGACTTATTGTGCCCCAAGTTGGAGTTTCCGTCGCGAAATTTGGAAGTGCGGATTACAAAGGACTTACGACGTTAGGGGGGATCCGCCGGACAACCACAACGAGCCGCAGACACTATTCCTACGACACCTATTATGCATGGGCAGCGCTCACTTGTCAAGATATTTCTGTAACTATAAAGGTATCAAAGACATAGCCGACGTCGGATATTCACACGATTACTCGGCAAGCACGAGGTAGCGTTGAGCGGATTGCCGCGGGAGCCGTGGTTGCGTACTCTGAACGCGGTTTTATGTCGAATACGCGGCTGCCCAGCTCGATATTCCTCGTACTCGCATTGGTCGGAGCAATGCAGTGCGGCTACTACGCGCCGCGCCTTCCCGAGATTGTCGCTTCGCACTTTGGAATTGGCGGCACGGTCAATGGTTGGCAAACGAAGACGGCCTTTTTCGCGGTTGAGCCAGCCGTCATTTTACTGGCGACCGTAATTTCCTTCGGTGTTCCCCGGCTGATAGAAGCGATGCCGGTTTCCTTGATCAACCTGCCCCACAAGGAATTTTGGCTCGGGCCGGAGAGACGCGAAGACACGCTGTCGTATATTCGCACGTGGTCAGCGTGGTTCGGCTGCGGCCTGCTGGCTTTTTTGCTTTTCGTGATGGAGCTGGCGTACCGCGCCAATTTTAGTACGCCGCCGCAGTTCAATAACGCCGCTTTTGTACCTGCTCTGCTTGCATTCGTGATCTTCGATACGGGTGCGCTCGGTTGGCTAATCCTTCATTTCTCGAGAACTCAAGATCATTGACGCTCCTGCTGACGAAGCCTAAGGTTAGCCGATGAAAGTTCGAGATGTGATCCGGATGCTGGAGCAGGATGGCTGGGTTCTAGAAGCCATCTCATAAATGCTCGCACATCGCGGAAACGACAGCACTTACGAAGTGAAACTGTCGAAACTCAGCCAAATCATCACTTTCCACCGGTTGCCCCTGCACAGGTTTTGTGGTTTTTCTGCCACAGAGCCATTTATGAGATAAGTTCTAGTAAGAACGCGAGCAAAGTCACCGTCAGTCCAAACATGCTGTTAAACTAGGACTTGTCACAGTTGCGGGAAAGCCCGGAGATGACCTGGCGCCCGGTACTCTCAACAGCGCTATGAAGCAAGCGGGGCTTAAGCCATGAAAAAGTATTTGATTGTTATCGAGCCAACGCACACGGGTTTTTCTGCCTATTCTCCGGATCTCCCTGGCTGCGTTTCGACTGGGCGCACTCGTGAGGAGGTTGAGCAGAATATGCGCGAGGCGATTACTTTTCACGTTGACGGCTTGCGCGAAGAAGGTCAGGCGATACCGGAACCGGGCAGCTATTCAGCTTACGTCGAATTGCCGGCCTAAACGAAAACGCCTCCGAAATCGGAGGCGTTTCCTTCCTAGTTCCGTTCTAAAGGTAATCCCGAGACGGTCCTTCCAGGAAGGCGCGCAGCTTTCGCGAGCGCGACGGGTGGCGCAGCTTTCGCAGGGCTTTCGCTTCGATCTGGCGAATACGCTCGCGGGTGACGGCGAAGGACTGGCCGACTTCCTCGAGCGTGTGCTCGCTTCCGTCGTCCAACCCAAAGCGCATTTTGATGACTTTTTCTTCGCGCGGCGTCAGCGTCTTCAACACCGAAGACGTCTGCTCCTTCAAATTAAGGTTGATCACCGCATCGGAAGGCGACACCACGGCCTTGTCTTCGATGAAGTCGCCAAGATGCGAATCTTCCTCTTCGCCGATGGGCGTCTCGAGGGAAATCGGCTCCTGCGCGATTTTCAGAATCTTGCGCACCTTGGAGACCGGGATGTCCATACGCTTCGCGATTTCTTCGCTGGTGGGCTCGCGGCCAAGCTCCTGGACGAGCTGACGGCTGGTGCGCACCAGCTTGTTGATCGTCTCGATCATGTGCACCGGGATACGAATGGTACGCGCCTGATCGGCAATCGCGCGAGTGATGGCCTGGCGAATCCACCAGGTAGCATAGGTCGAAAATTTGTAGCCGCGGCGCCATTCAAATTTATCCACGGCTTTCATCAAGCCGATGTTGCCCTCCTGGATCAAATCCAGGAACTGCAAACCGCGATTCGTATATTTCTTGGCAATGGACACGACCAAGCGCAGGTTCGCTTCGATCAATTCCTTCTTGGCCTGCTCGGCTTCCGCTTCGCCGCGATGAATGATCGTGAGGGTGCGCTTCAGTTCCGTGAGCCCGACTTCGCTGGCCTCTTCGATATCTTTCAGCTCGGTGCGGCGCGTGCGCAGCTCTTTGCGCGCTTCCGCGGCCACATCGCCCTTGGCGACGTCCACGCGGCGTTCCAGCCGGCCCGCTTCGCGTTCCAGCGATTGCAGGCGCTCCACCGTGCCGCGCATCTTGTCGATCAGGCGCTTTTTTTCAAAGGGGTTGAAGTCGATATCACGAACGGCGAGCGAAATCTCCACGCGTGTGCGGGCCACGTCCCATTTCGCATGGATGTACGAGCGCTTCTTGGCTTTCGGCGTCTTCTCCAGCTTGATCGCTTGCTTCAGCGCGTTGTCATACAGCTTGGCGATTTTCTCGATGTGCTTGAGCGTCTGCTTGGTCTTGTTCGCGATCTTTTCTTCGGTGAGCTCTTCATCGTCGAACTGCACGATCTCTTTGATGGACCGCACGCCCTTGCGCAAATCGTCCCCAACCGCGATCAGTTCCTTGATGACGATTGGCGAGCGCGTAATGGCCTTCATGACCACGAGCTGCCCGCGCTCTATGCGCTTGGCGATGGTGACTTCACCTTCGCGCGTAAGCAGCGGCACCGTGCCCATTTCGCGCAGGTACATGCGCACCGGATCGTTGGTTTTCTCCAGCGAGCCCGGCGTCAGGTCCAGATCGCTCTCCGGCTCGTGCGCGTCTTCCTTCACCACCACTTCGCGATCGCCGCTTTCGCCGGACACCTCGACCGCGCGCGCGGCCTTGGCCGAAGCCTGATCTTCGTAAATCTCGATGCCGTTGCGCTCAAATGTTGTGAGAAGGTCGTCGATTTCTTCCGAGGAATGCACTTCCGCCGGAAGCGAATCGTTCACTTCGTCATACAGCAGGTAGCCGCGCTCTTTGCCGACCGCAATTAGCTGGCGTACCGCGTCGTATTTCTCTTCAAGACCTACTACCGCCACAAATCCCTCCCCAATCTCACCGTAAATCCGCCGCTTTGGACGTTATTCGGGGCAAATCTATTAGATTCGCTGAGACACAAACAGACTCGCTCGCCGCGAACTTGGGGTGCTTCCCCGGAAGATCGCGCTGCTCACTGACCGCGTTGCGGTCATCAAGAACGTGATTTGGAGCTTTGTGCACGCGTAGTAGCCGCTCGCCCCGTGCGTCGCCCACGTTTCGCGCTTGCTGGTTGCCCCTGCCGCTAATCCTCTAAATTAGATGCACTTAGCGGCAAAACCGTCACTCACGAAACCCTAGTACGCTACACGTTTAAGTCCCTTGGCGTCAACGATTTAATTGATGCACAGTTGTTGAAAAAGTAGCGGCCGATTTTTCGACCCCTCTAGCGGGCAGCCGCCAACCGCCGCATCAGCTCCTGCTTTTTTTGCAACAAATCGCGCATTTCCGGCGCGGCTGGATTAGCTTCGATGCTTCTCTGGACATCCGCAAGCTGTTTTTCGGCTTGCCGGTGGCGAAGCGCCTCCACGCAACTTTGGGCTTCTTCCCAGGTCAGCTCGCTGGTTTCCTCGAACAGGATTTCGTAGAGTAGCCTACGGTCGCGCTCCTCGAGCGCCGCGGCAACTTCGGTCGCTTGCAGTCCTTCGCCGGCGAGGCAGGCGACAATCAGCGCGCCAAATATCTTCTCCGTTTCCAGCCCGTGATAGAGCTGGCCCTGCTGAAGCTGCTGCGCAAGCTCGCCGCGAAAGCCTTGGCCCTCCGCCAACATCCGAATCAACCGGCGCTCGACAGGCTTTGCAGCGCGCCCTACCAACTCCGGTTGCGTGTTTACCGCGCCGCGGCGCTCTGATGCGGCCTTGCTCAGCGCCGCCCGCAGCACGGGTTCGTCGAGGCGGAGCTGCTGCGCGATGCGTGTAGCCCATTCGGAGCGCAAGATGCGGTTCGGAATCTTTTGCACGTAGGGCAGCAGGAAATTGACGGCGCGCAGCTTGCCTTCCGCGGTCGTCATGTCCATTTGTCGCGCCCGGGCAATCAAGTAATCGACGTATGGCGGCGACTCCTTCAGCAGCTTCATGTAGGCATCCGCGCCCTGCTCGCGAATGAATTTGTCGGGGTCGGCCTTGCCCGGCAGCGCCAAAACGCGCACTTCAAAATCCTGCTCGAGCAGAATTGCGATGGATCGCTCGGTGGCCGCCTGGCCTGCGGTGTCCGGGTCGTAATTCACGATCACCCGCTTCGTGAAGCGTCCGAGCAGCTTGATTTGCGGCTCCGCCAGGCTCGTGCCACAGCTTGCCACCACGTTGCTAATGCCTGCGCGCGCCACAGCGATGGCATCCATGTAGCCTTCGACCAAGACCGCGAAATCCGACCGCCGCAGCGCTTCCTTTGCGCGGTCCAGGTGATAGAGCACGTTGCTTTTCGAGTAGATGGGCGTCTCGGGAGAGTTCAGATACTTCGGCTGGTCATCGCCCAGCGCGCGACAGCCGAACGCGACGATTTTTCCGGATTCGTTTGCGATCGGGAACGTGATGCGGCGTCGAAAGCGATCAAACAAGCGCCCGCCATCGCCGCGGGAAACCAGGCCTGAGTCCGCCAGCAGTTTTTCCGCGTATTTCCCTTTCAGGTGCCGTAGCAGCACGTCGCCGCCGCTCGGCGCGTAGCCGATGCCGAAACGCTCGATGGTCGCCTTGTCCAACCCGCGGTCCTCGAGATAGGCGCGCGCGAGTTTTCCTTCCGCCGTTCCTTGCAATTGCTTGACGAAAAACGTCTGCGCTTCGCGGTGCATCTCTACCAGCGTGCTCCGCACGTTGCTTTGGGTGTGCTCCGCGGGCGAACTAGGCCTCGGCTTGGGGATCGAGATGCCACATTTTTCTGCGACCAGGCGCAGTGCGTCCGGAAACTCGCAGCGTTCCATTTCCATTACGAAATTGAAAATGTCCCCGCCCTTGCCGCAGCCGAAACAGTAGAAGATCTGCTTGGTGGGGGAAACGGTGAACGACGGTGTCTTTTCTTGATGGAAAGGGCAAAGTCCGCTGAAATCCTTTCCAGTCTTCTTGAGGCGCACATATTCGCCGACAACCCGAACAATGTCGGCTTGCTGCTTGACCCGCTCCGCAATGGAACCAACTTCTGCCATTTGAACCTAAGACCGCAATTCTACGACCGTGATTGCCTTACCGCCTCGCTCTTCGGTTTCAAAAGATTGTCGTGCGACTAGCGGATGAGTCTTGAGGAACTCGCCAAGTCCTTTGCGCAGAGCACCCGTCCCGTGTCCGTGGATGATGCGGACCCGTTGGATGTGTGCAAGGGCCGCGTCGTCGAGAAATTTGTCCACTCGCTCGGTGGCTTCTTCGACGGTCGAACCGATCAGATTGATTTCCTCGGTTCGCTCGCCTTCTCCTCGCTGCGAATGCACCGATACGCCTCCACTCGCTACCTTGGCAGATCCTGCTGATGGTGCGGCCGCTTCAATGCTCATGATCTCCTCCACGGACACTTTCATGCGCAAAGGGCCAGCTTCGATTTCTGCTGAGGTGCCGTCCAGCCTTCGGAAAATCACAGGTTTGTTGAATCCGCGCACGCGAATGCGGGCGCCGGGCTGCAGCCGTTCGGCGCTGACTGCTTCCGTTTGCATGGACGTACCCAGGTCTGCCTGTGAATCCGACAGCGTTTGCACGACCGCCGCGTTTAGGTCTTCCCGTGCTTCGCTGCGAACGTCCTGCATCTTGCGCCGCGCGGATTTTTCCATTTGTCCGCGCAGCTCGCGCTCTTTCACTGCCTCGACCACGCGCGCGACGTTTTCGTCGAAGCGCTTTTGCATCTCCGCAAACTTGTCTTCCAGTTCCTTGATCCGCTTTTGTTGGCGCTCGACCCATTTGGTGCGCAACTTCTCGCGTTCCTCTTCCAACTCGTGCCGTTCCGAGGTCATCTGCTGTTGCATGCGGTCCAACTCGTCACGGCTGCGATGCAAGTAGGCAATCAGGTCCGCGGCTTCTCGCGATTCCGGCGTCAGCAGTGATCTGGCGCGCTCGATAACGGAAGCCGCCAGCCCCAGCCGCTGTGCGATAGCGATGCCGCTCGACCCGCCCGGAACGCCTACCATCAAACGATACGTCGGCCGCAGGTTCACGTCATCGAACTCCACCGCTGCGTTCACCACGCCCGGTGTCGTCGAAGCGTACGCCTTCAGCCGATCATGATGCGTCGTTGCCAAGACAATACAGTTCTTCTCGCGGAATTCGTCCAGCAGCGCAACTGCCAGCGCCGCGCCCTCCTCCGGAGCCGTGCCTGTGCCCATTTCATCCACCAGCACCAAGGACTGCGGCGTCGCGGCCTGCAGCATCGCCTTCAAGTTCAGCATGTGCGCGGAAAACGTGGAAAGGTCCGCTGCGATGGACTGCTCATCTCCAATGTCCACCAGCACGCGATCAAAGAGCGGCAGCACCGCGCGCTGGGCCGCGACGGGAACTCCCGATTGCGCGGACAGCACCGCGATGCCCGTAGTCTTCAGCGCCACGGTCTTGCCGCCGGTATTGGGTCCGCTGATCACCAGCACGCGTTCGTCTCCTCCGAGCGCCAGCGACATCGCCACGATCGCACGTTTTTCGCGGCGCAGCTTGTCTTCCAGGACCGGATGCCGGGCCGCTACGAGCCGCAAATCGCTTTGGGCAGTAAATTCGGGCATGGCAGCATCGAAATCTCGCGCGAAGCGGGCGCGCGCAAACACGCTGTCCAGTTCGGCAATCGTGTCCGCGGCAGCGGTCAGCGGACCGCGAAGCACCTGCAAACGCTCCGTCAGCTCGCGCAGGATACGTACAATCTCCGCGGCTTCCTCTTCCGCAAGCTGCACAAGCTGGTTGTTCGTCTCCACCGTTTCGAATGGCTCGAGAAAAACGGTCTGGCCCGTTCCGCTCGTGCCATGCATGATCCCAGGTACGCTACGCCTGTTCTCCGCGCGCACTGGAATCACGAAGCGATCGTTGCGCAGCGTGACGTAGTCCTCGCCGGACTCCGCGTTTCGCGAGCGCAGGATCTGCTTCAATGTTTTCTGAATCGATTCGCGCGTCTGCGTGATGCTTCCGCGAATCCTCCGCAGCGCCGGGGATGCATCGTCGCTGATCTCCCGGTTGGGCAGCACGCAGCGGCGAATCGCCGCCAGAGGATCGCGAAAATCGGCGAGTGACGCCGCGCGCGCCGCGAGCAGCGGAAATTTCACAGCCTCCTCACGAAATTGCTGCCGCAGCCATCCCGCCGTCTCCAATAGCGACGCCGCGTCCAGCAGCTCCTCCGAATCCAGCACCACGCCCGGGCCTTCGATGTGCTCGAGCCATTTTTGTGGGTCGGCCAGTCCGCCAAAGCCGAGTTCGCGCTCGGCACGCAGCCATTCTTGCGCTTCACGAATTTGCGCGAACGCCGTTTCGAGGGCTGGCTGGTCAGTGCCAGGCTCCAGGGCGTCCACGGCCCGCTTGCCGAGCACACACGTCGTGCGCAGCCGCAGCAACTCCCGCAGCTTGTCGAATTCCAAAACGTCTTGTGCTGTTCGTGCCATCGCTCGTCTACTTCAATATTTCTGTTAGATGACGCGCCGCTTCCTCCGGTGTCGCAGCCACGTGGATCAGCCGTTCCTTCGCCTCGCCCCAAGGTGAGTGATGGCCAAGTTCCACTTCGCGAACGCGTTCAATAATGGGCGACCAGAAATTTCCCAGCACCGCCAGCGGTTTCCCTGTCATGACCGACTTGTTGAGCATCTCCCAAACCACGGCAAGCTCCACGAGCGTCCCAGTCCCGCCTTTACAGGCCACGAATCCATGCGCCATTCGAATCAATTCAAACAGGCGATCTTGCCAAGTCGCCACCCGCACTTCCACGTCAATCCACGAATTGGCGCGTGCGCTGAAAAACTCCGCGGTCACTCCGTAAGTTTTGCCCCCGCCTTCCTTCGCGCCGCGCGACACAGCCTCCATCACCCCGCCGTACCCGCCGCTGCACACGGAAAATCCGTTTGCTGCCAGCATTCGGCCAAGCTCGCGCGCCTCCTCGTACTCCGCGTCGTTCTCTCGCGGCCGCGAACTCCCAAACACCGTGACGATTCGCTCTTCCTTCATTGCATCAATGCGCGCGTTTACCGGCGTGATGGTCGGCTGGTGGATTACGATCAAATTCCTCAATCATTGCCAGGCACAATCCATCCAGCGCATCCGACGCTTCATGGTTCTTTCCGCCTTGATTGTTGCTCAAAAACGAAAAAATCAGCCGCCTGCCACCGGCGGTCTCCGCAAACCCCGAACGCGTCCGCACATGCTCCACCGAACCGGTCTTCGCGTGAATGCGCCCCGCGCTCGGCGTGTTCTTCATCAATGTTTCCAGCGTCCCGTCGACCCCCGCCACCGGCAGCGACGCATAATACTGCGCAAACCACGGCTGGCCCTGCGCATACTTCAAAAGCGCCACGATCGCCCTTGGCGTGACCAAGTCGTGCCGCGAAAGCCCGGAGCCGTCCGTCTGCATCACATCTTCCGGCGCAATTCCCGCGGCGGCATAAAAATCTGCAGGGAACTTCATGAGGTCTTCGGGCGTATTCCACACCGCGGTGCTTCGAGCGGCCGCCCGCAGCAACATCTCCGTATGCAAATTCTGGCTGATTTTATTCACCAGCTTCACCGAGTCACCGAGGGGCACCGACACGTGCTCCGCGAGCACTGCGCGCGGAGCTGCTCCAACTGGCTCCGCAACATGTGTCGATCGCGAAACCCCGGCAACCTTCACTCCACGCTCAGCCAAAAGCCGGGCCAGCAGCGCCGCAGCATGTTCCGCAGGATCGTGAATCGCAAGCACCAGCTTGCGAGGCGCGCTGTGCGCTGGCATCGTTCCCCGGATTACCACCACTTTTGAAGTCGGCTCTCTCGTCAATGTTAAATCCGACTTTGTCTCCGCCGCCGAGGTGACCACATCGTTCTGCACAGTAAAGTCTGGTGTAGCCGGAGCAACCGTCGCCTGCACCGGTGTGCCAGCCGATTCCCCCGGCGTCAGCGTCAGGGCCACCGTATTGTCGTCCACCACAATCGCGGAAACCGCCGCGCCGTACTCCCAAACCATGTCGTCGATTTCCCAACCGTTGGGATACGCCTCATGCGGAAAATAGCTGTCGTCGCCGACCACATCTCCGGCAATTTCCTTGACCCCTTTCGCTACCAACGCGTCAGCCAACTCCGCCAGCGCTTTCTCCGGCGGTCCATCGAACTCCTCCTTCAAGTCGTAAGGAAACTTCCGGTTCGACAGATTTGGATCGCCTCGCCCCACGAAGAACAGATCGCCGGTCAGCACGCCGTCCGGAGAAACCGCGCCGCGCGTTTCCAATGTGGTGTGAAAACGATAGTCCGGGCCCAGCTTGGCCAGCGCCAGCGCCGTGGTGAAAAGCTTCATGTTCGACGCCGGCACAAAATACTTGTCTGCATTCAGTTCATAGAGCGTCTCGCCGGTTTCCGCATTGATGATCAGCACCCCCCATTCGCCCTTGTTCGCGGGCGCCGGCGCCAACAGCGCGTCAGCGCGTTCACCAAACTTCCGCGTTGAAGCCGCAACCCGCGGCTTCTTGACCTTCGAAACCGTAGCAGCGACAGGTTTCGATTGGTCAGGCTCCGCAGCAATCAAAAAATCGCTGGCCAAAATCCCGCACACCACCATCACCGTAAATGCAATTCCCACCCGCACCGATCCTCCTGCTGGCAAATTGCGTTCCGGGAAAGTATAGTCGAAACAGCACAAACGCTTCGCTTGCAGCGCCGTGTGAGAGGGTGCCGCAGCGAAGACAAGGTTGGTAGCTCCGCGGGTTGCGCCCAGAAACGTGGGACTTTAGAATCGCATTACCCAAAATTTCAGCGAGGTGAATTGATGTTGAAGCCGATAATGTCCTCCGTTCTGGCCCTGGCCATTGCGTTGCCGCTCTCCGCCGCAGACAACAAGAAGGAAACAGACCGCCTGGAAAACTGCGGACTCATCCTGAAGGAAATCCTCGACATTCCCGACGACATCCCCCAGGACCTGCTCGACAAATCGGAGTGCGTAATCGTGTACCCGTCCGTTCTGAAAGCCGCTTTCGTTGTCGGAGGCAGCTATGGCCGTGGCGCCATGACCTGCCGTACCGGCGAGCACTTCACCGGCCCTTGGAGCGCCCCGACGATGATGGCGCTCGAAGGCGGCAGCGTCGGATTTCAGATTGGTGGCCAGGCCACCGACTTCGTCCTCCTGGTCATGAATGACCGCGGAGCCCACTCCATCCTCAAAAGCAAAGTGAAGCTCGGCGCGGACGCCTCTGCCGCCGCTGGCCCTGTTGGACGCAATGCTTCCGCCGAAACCGACGTCACAATGCGCGCTGAAATCCTCACTTATTCACGAGCGCGCGGCCTCTTCGCCGGCGTCTCCCTAGCCGGCTCCTCCGTTCGCCCTGATAACGACGCAAACGCTCGCGTTTACGGGAAAAAAGTCGAACCAGAAGCCATCATCTTCAAAGGTGCCGTCGCTGTTCCGCCACCCGCTCAAAAACTGATCGCACTGCTGAACCAGAAGTCCCCAAAGAACAAATAGCGCCTGCACAAACCGCAAACGAGAATTGGTAGCACGCGAATTGCCCAGCGAGCCAGCATCGCGGGGACCGAGCACACGACTACGTTTCGAGGGTAGCGCCCGAACTAGAGATAGGAATACACCGGGATATGCGGAATCTCGGCGAAACAATCGAACAACTAGCCTTTGGTTCGGCGCTGGACCGCTGAGTCTGTTTTTTCTAGTATTTCGGCGTTATGCCCAGATTGTAAAAGAGAAACGAATAGATATCCCGGGTCTGCTCAAGCCTCTTGGTCGTGCTGCTTGCCGAGTGGCCGGAGTTTGTATCAATGCGAATGAGCACCGGGTTCTCATGGCTTGCCGCTGCCTGCAACGTCGCGGCGTATTTGAACGAATGCCCCGGAACCACTCGGTCATCATGATCGGCTGTAGTGATCAACGTCGCCGGGTATTTTACGCCCACGCCAATGTTGTGCAGCGGTGAATAGGCATACAGCGCTTTGAATTCTTCCGCATTGTCGCTGGATCCGTAGTCCGATACCCAAGCCCACCCGATCGTGAATTTCTGAAACCGCAGCATATCCAGTACCCCCGCCTGGGCGACGGCCACGCGAAAAAGCTCTGGCCTCTGATTAACTACCGCGCCAATCAGCAATCCTCCGTTCGAACCTCCTTGAATCGCAAGTTTCTCCCGGGAAGTGTACTTGTTCGCGACCAGCCATTCCCCTGCCGCGATGAAGTCATCGAAAACGTTTTGCTTCTTCAGCTTTGATCCGTCTTCGTGCCACTTCTCGCCGTATTCTCCTCCGCCTCGAATGTTCGCGGACGCGTACACAAAACCCTGCTCCAGCAAGGCCAGGCGAAGCGCGCTGAATTCCGGAGAGATGGTGGCGTTAAATCCGCCATAGGCAAACAGCAGTACGGGATTGTTCCCGTCGAGTTTTAATCCCCGCCGGTACACGAGAAACATCGGAACGCGGGTGCCATCTTTGCTCGTATAGAAAACTTCTTTCGTCTCATAGTCGTCCGTCTTGAAGCCTGGAATCTCCGGCGACCGGAAGACTTTCGCCGCTCGCGAAGCAATGTCGTAGCGGAATATCGTGGGAGGAAAATTCAGCGAGGTGAACGAAAAGAAAATGACCTTGTCGTCGTGGTTGCCGCCAAAGCCGCTGGCCGTTCCCACACCGGGAAGGCCGATCTCATTCTCCAGGTGCCCTTCGGCGCTATACACATAGGCCCTGCTTGTCACGTCCTTCATGTAGACGGCGAAAATCTTGCCCCCAGCGGTGGCCACTTCCTGCAACGTCTCGGGCTTTTCGGGAAGCACATCCTTCCACGCGGTATCCCTGTTGCCGGGATCGTACAGCGCCAGCCGGTAATTCGGCGCCTTTCGGTTGGTCACGATCAGGAATTTATCCGCGACATTGTCGATCACTTGAAAAGAATCATCGGAAATCTCCGGAACGATCGCTGTGAATGTTTTTTCGGGCTTGGTGAGATCGCGGAAGAAGAGTGCATTACCTCTCGGGCCCTTGCCGCCGATGGCCAGAATTGCAAACCGTTCGTCCTCGGTGGTGTCCAGAGAATAGAATTGCTCCGGCTTCGTTTTGTCTTCGTAAATCAGTTCATCTTCCGATTGCGGTGTGCCCAGCCGGTGATAATAGATTTTTTGATAGTCACTCTTGGAAGAAAGCTCATGCCCTGCTTCCGGCGCGCTGAAGCGGCTATAGAAAAATCCCTTCCCGGCCCACACCAAGGTCGAAAACTTAAGTCCCTTCAAGTCATCGGCAAGAACCTTTCGGCTCGCCACTTCCATTACATGCGCCTCTTCCCAGTCGGCCCCACCGGTTGACACAGCGTACGCGCAGTACTGAGCGTCTTTGGAGACCGTGAGCGCGTGCAGCCGGGATGTACCGTCAGCGGAAAATTTGTTGGGATCCAGAAGGAGTTGCGGTGTCCCATCCAGGCCGTCCTGCACGTAGAACACGTTTTGGTTCTGCAATCCGTCGTTCTTCGAGAAGAAATAAAGTTTGCTTCGCCGGAACGGCTGGGCATATTTGGGATAATTGTAAAGTTGTTCGAGCCGTTTCATAACCTGCGCTCGGTACGGGATCTTGTCCAGGTAAGAGAACGTCAATTCGTTTTCGGCCTTCACCCATCGCGCCGTTTCCTCGGAGCGATCGTCTTCCAGCCAGCGGTAGGGATCGCTCACCTTGACGCCGTGGTAGGTGTCCGTTTGCTCCGTTTTTCGCGCTGCCGGATACTGCAAGCTCTGCGCGACGGATAGAGAAGCCATCAATACGAGAACCCCCGCGATCGCGCCTGCTCGGGTCGCCTTTGTATTTTTTCTGCCCATGCCTTTCGCCTCTGTGCCCGCCAAATTTTTGCTTGGTTCCGATCCGAAGAAACTGTGAGAAGAAGTCAGTGGCACAAGAGTGGAAAACTTAGCACTTTGACTGTCTTGCGGTAAAGCAATAGAAGTTAACCAAGTAGAACGATGTCGCTGCGCTGCGGTCATTCAGACGCGCCGTGCGGCCCGCTCCGCTTTGATTCTGTTTGCACTCAGCGTATTCTGCTGTACTCGCTTCACAATGACGGAGCTAACTTGTCCTGTCCGATCTGTGAGAAACGAAAAGGCGCCCGGTTCTGCCCCGCAAAGGGCGAAACGATCTGCGCCGTCTGCTGCGGCACCGGCCGCGAAGTAACCATCGATTGCACGCCCGATTGCCCGCACCTGATAGCTGCCCACCGTTATGAGGACGAGCACCCCCACTCGCTTCCGGCGGACACACCGTTACTGGACGTCAATCTCCCGTCCGACGTCGTCCATACGCAGCAGCAGCTAATGGCTGCGTTCGCGTTTACCATCGCCAAGTTCTGCACCGCCGAGCGCGACGCCACCGACTCCGACGTGCTTGCCGGCGTTCAGGCCCTTGCCGAAACCTACAAGACTCTGCGCAGCGGCATCTATTACGAAAAGCCTCCCGATGCGCGCCTTCCTCGTGAGCTTTACGCCGCCCTCACCGGCTTCATCGCCGAACTAAAGCAGCAGCAAGCGGAACGTAGCAACTCCTCCGCGCTCAAAGATGCCGACATCTTCTATCTGCTGGTCTTTCTCTATCGAATGGGCCTGCTACGCACCAACGGCCGCCCGCGCTCCCGCCGCTACATCGAATTTCTGCGCAGCCAATTCCCCGAGGCTCAAGAACTAAAGCGCGAAGAATCCCGCATCATCGTCCCCTAGCGCCCCGTTCGAAGGTTCGCCCCGGTGTTGTAGGGGTGCGCTTCAGCGCATCCCAGCCCGGCCGGCAAGGCCGCGAAAACGGCACAAAATAGAGAATTCCCTATTCGGATCGCGCTACCCCGCCCGCAAGAGCGTCTCCCCCGTCACCCAACCCAGCGAAAGCTGTGGTCGCTTCGTCTTCCGCGTCCTCTCCTCCCACGGCCGCGAAACGAACCCATACTCCTGCCGGATCTTCGCCACCCGTTGCGACATCTGCCGACGATACTCATCCGGCGCATATCCGTTCTTCGCGTACCACTCTTCATATTGCTTCGCCAACTTCGGGAATTTCTCGCGCACGAAAGGCAGAAACTGCTTCGCCGACGCCGGCATCAAAAACAGTACATTGGAAAAGAACCACTGCGCGCCGGCATTCTTCGCCGCCGCAGCCACCGCCTCCAACTCCCCTTCGCGATCCGTCATCCCCGGTATCAGCGGGCAAGCCGACACGCCCACGGCCAGCCCTGCCTCCCGCAGCTGCTTCACCGCGGCCAGCCGTAAGTCCGGCCGCGGCGCTCGCGGCTCCAGTAACCGCGCCAGACGTGGCCGCAGCGTTGTAATCGTGATGTTTAGCGACAGCTCCGACCGCTCTGCAATCTTCTTGAAAAGATCGATGTCCCGCACAATCTGGTTCGATTTCGTAATCAAAGAAACGCTCAGCCCCTCGCGTTTCGCCAATTCCTCCAGGCACGCCCGCGTCACGCGGTGCTCCCGCTCCGCCGGCTGATACGGGTCGGTTGCCGTCCCAATGGCTATGTGCTCCGGGTACACTCCGCCGGAACTTCGCGATTCATAGGAATACCGCCGCATGTCCTGCGCCAGCAGCGCCGCCGCATCCTTTTTCACAAAAATCTTTTTCTCGAAATCTCCCCCGTCCAGCTCCATGTATTCGTGCGTGTACCGCGCATAGCAGTATTTGCAAGCAAACTCGCAGCCACGGTAGGGGTTGATCGTCCATTCAAACGGCACGCGCTTCGAATCGCATCGATTCAAAATCGAGCGCACCGGCAGCAGAAAATACTCCGGCCGCTCCGGTGAGCTGCGCTGAGTCTCCGCGACGGGAGAGTTGGCTGCGAGGCGGGCGATGCCAACCAGCGGCGCGGGAGCGCCCGACCAAAGTCGAGCGGTTCCCTCCGCGCCACAACGCGCGGCGGCATCTCGGGTCCGGCTTTCGTCATGGCGGGCGCCATGATCTTCCGGTAACGCCGGGGGGCAATCCGGCGAGGGGCAACCCGAGATGCTGCCGCCAGGACCAGTCACGATCGGGGCAAGATCAGATCCGGTCCGAGCTTTTGGGCCTTCTTCAGTCACATAGACGGGGAACAGCGTGGTTTGTTGAGCGGGGGGGCGCCGGTCAGGAGCGTTCGGCGTCAGATTGGAAAGAACTGGGGACATGGCCCACCTCACAGCGAACGAAGTATTTCGCTTTTTGTTCGCCATGTCAAGCGCTTTCTTTCCCATTTCGCTCACGCTGCTTCCAGACTTCTGCCCTTGCTTGTTACGCAACGCCAACGCGCTCTCGTCTTGCCCTGCTCTCGCCCGCTTGCTTAAATCGGCTTACAACCGTTCGGACTCCATCTGACTCGGGATTTCGACTCTGGACCTCTCTTCGTGAGGAGGATTCTGCAATGTTCGCACCGGAAAAAATCATCAGCAGGACGCAGCTTGCGCTGGCGCTGATTGCTGTTTTGGGCTTTAGTTCTCCGTTTGCGCGGGCGCAGTCGCCACGCGCGTATTCCGGCCCAGGACGATATGAGATCGAGAGCGTCGCCAGCGGCAAGGCCGTGGAGGTGGACCTCCGCGATGGCCGCACCGTCCGGCAGTGGACCGCCGTTCACCAAGGCGACCAGCCCAATCCGCCGAACAATTTGCGGAATCAGCAATGGGACGTCGAGGATGCCGGCCTTGGCTATGTCCGTATCAAGTCCGCGGAGACCGGATCGGCTCTGGATGCTGAACAGCCGAACATGCGCGCGGCTGTGCCGGTGGTCCTCTCTCGCCCCAGCAGAGAACAGACTCAGCTATGGAGAATCGAGGATGCGGGCGAAGGGGTGGTGAAGATCACTTCGCGCCTCGGAAAGTCACTGGACTTGCCTGACGCCTCGCGCAGCAACGGAACTCATTTCCAGATTTTTCCTTCAAACCCCGGCAATAATCAGAAGTTTCGCCTCTTTCGAGTCGATGGTCCTGGCTTCAGGGCTTCCCGCTATCCTGAGCGAACCGAGCCGGAAAGCACGGAAAGGGGCGGCTACGATTTAGGCTACAGCCTGGGCCTCGAGGATTCGCGGTCGCAGCTCCGGCGCACCTACGCGCGGCACAAAGGCAAGTACAATCCGCAATGGGAAGAAGCCTTCATAGAAGGCTATTACGACGGATACGACAACGGCCGCGAGGTCAGCAGTCGCATGCGTGACACAGACCGGGATCCCTACGAGACCGCATTTCGCCTGGGACGCCAGGACTCCCAAGAAAGCAGAAGGCCAGACTATATGCGCTACGCCGATCGCTTTGATTCACGTTCCGAGCCCCTCTTTCGCAGGGGCTATGCGGATGGCTATCACGCCGCGCCTTAACGGCCAGCCGCTTTGACAGCACTCTTTCAGTCAATTGATCGTTGTCCTGATTTGGGCAATTTGATTCGGCATCCTCCCCCTCTTGGCTTCAGCACGCATCACCGTTTGTGCCTCTGACCTTCGGCGCGGTATCCTCTGTGCGGAGGATTCATCCAGGCGCATGCCTTTGCGAGCACGGTTAGCCCTCTCCGGTGCGGTCATCTTATTTGCGAGCGCTTGTTCCTCCATTTGGGCGCAGGCTCCGACCAAGAAGCCGGCTTCTCCTCCTCCCACCGCTACAGCGCCCTCAGCACCGCAGTCCAAACACTTTCCGATTCTTCTCCTCGCCTCCGGGAATAATCCCGCCTGGAGTCTGCGCATCGGCCAAAAAGGTCCGGAACGCCTGGATCGACCCGGCTACCCACCTATCACTCTCGACCCGGCCGAGATCACCCACGAACCTTCCGGCGATGCCTGGACCTACCACGCTAAAGACACTGGGACGGGTGCCTCCGTTGCGGTCCACTTGTCGCGCGAAGCCTGCTCCGACGGCATGTCCGCCACGAAATACACGTTTCATGCCGTGGTCGAGTATCCCCAACTCGGTGCTATGAACGGCTGCGCGCGCATAGCCGCCGAGCTGTTCCCGCGCATAGCTAACCAGAGCGCAGACGATTCCGACGATGCCGCCAAGAAAAAGCCGGTCCCCGATACGACCATCACCAATTTCAAGCCGCCCACCGCCGTCGCCTACGTTAATTCGGCCGGCAAAATCGTCGTAAGCCGCGGAGCTGTTAAGAAGATCGGAGCGCCTGCCGGAACCGACCTTGCTCTGTCCCATGATGGGAAGAAACTCCTCTACGTCCGCGTAGACTCGAAGTCCGCTCCCGAAAGCACCATTGTTCTCTACGAGTTCGACACGGGTCGCTCCCGCGACCTGGTTCATGGAGCTGTTCGCCAGCCGTTCTGGTCGCTTGAGGATTCCCGCATCGCCTATCTCACGAACCAGGATCAAAAGTGGCAGGTGTGGACGGTCCAAGCGGCGTCGCCGGAGGCCCCAACACCTCTTTACACCAACAATATCAATGCTTTACACGGCTGGGTCGATACGCACCTGCTCCTCGCCACCGACCTCCAAAATGCTTACTGGATCGGTGACGACGGCAAGCCCACACAAACGGTGCCCCTGCGAGATATCTACGGACCCGGCTTCGAGGTCCGCGACTCGGACACCATCCGCGTCAATCCCGGCAATCCCGACCTGCTCCTTGTATCTGCCAATTACGCAGCGGGGCCTCTCGGTGCCGCGAGCAATGCGAACCGGGCCGCTGGAGGCATCTTCCTCTACGAGCTGCACACCAAACGCCGCGTAGTCCTCATACCGCCAGACCAGTCGGCCAGCAACGGTGAATGGTCTCGCGATGGCGTTCAGATCTTCTATACCGTCCATGCTTCTGCTGGCGCATCAAGCACTTACCGCGTCTTTTGGGACGGTTCCGCCGCCAAACGGTACATCGCCGCCACCGATTTCGTCATAGGCCAATAGCTTTTGGCCGCAGTTTGTTGCTGCATCGCCCGCCCCTGGCGTGTCCCCGGCTAAGAACCAACAAACTGACAACGAATGACTGCTATTGGCCGATACGCCGCCTGCCCAGGCATTCCAGACCCCTCCAGCCACCCCGGAAGCTATACTTTGACAATGGGTACCCCTGCGGCTCCGATCGAGCCCCGGCAGGTGGGCATCCTCATCCTCGATGATGATGTCCAGAGCCAGGGCGCTCTCAAGCAGATCCTCGATTCTGAGGGGTGGCGTGTGCGCGTGGTGCCGGATATCAAGCTATTCCTGGCCGAGTTGCGCACCGGAGAGTGGTCCCTGGTCATCGCCAATGTAACCATCACGGGCACGGACAGCCCCCTTTTCGTCACTCTGCGCGAGCTCACCAACGTCCCCCCCGAGGAAGGAGGCCGTCTCCGCGCCCTCTATCTGGTTCCAGAGACGAGCGGCGAGCAGTATCTCGAGCCGCTGGAGCGTGCCAAGCTTCCTTACGTTTTGCGGCCTTTCCACCTTCACGATTTCCTGGAAAAAGTCAGCGATCTGCTGGTCGAAATCAAAGCCATCGAAGCCCCTCTGCGCCAGGTGCGCTACGAGTTCGGCGAACTGCGCAAAAAGAAGAAAAAGGCCGCCAAGTCCAATTCCATGTTCGCCTCCCGCGATTCCTTCTCCTACAGCGAAGAAGAAATCGCCGAATACGAGCGCGAAGAAGGCGAAGCCCTTAAGAACAAACGTCCGAAGGGCCGGCTTAATCTCGGCGACCCCCACGGCTGAAGGCCTCCGTTCCCTCTCCTTCAGGCTTTCGTCGTACTTAGCCCACCATCGTTTCGCCTCCTTAGTTCTGGCCACTTGCAAGAAATCTCCGTCGCTCCGTTCTAACTCCTGAGCAGGTCTTTCTTCATCATTCAAGGAGGTTCTATGCATCGTTCGCTCTTCGCTGTCATCATTGCGGCCCTGGCGGCTATCGCCACCTTTGGAGGGCTCGCCTTTGTGTGGGCTGCTCCGCGTACGACCAAGGCTTCGCAGCGTCCGGAAGGCGACTGGCGCATCCTCGATCCCGTCACTTACGAGAACATTGCTATTTTTCCGGTGGTCAGTGGCTCCTCGCAGGACACCAGCAGCTTCCTGACGCTCGAGGAAGGACTCGCGAGCGGCGAGGTGATCGTAAGCGAGCGCGGCGCTGCCGGAATGGTGCGGAACCGCGGCGTAGTTCGGCCCACTGCAACGCCGCAATATGACAGCGGCGCGTCGGTGAACCAACTCGTGCTCATCAACCGCAGCAAGCGTCCGCTGCTGCTGCTGGCCGGCGAACTCGTGAGCGGCGGCAAGCAGGATCGCATCATCGGCAAAGATCGCATCGTGCCCGTTGGCGCCGAACCGCTTCCGCTCGATGTTTTCTGCGTGGAGCACGGCCGCTGGACGGGCAGCAGTTCGCAATTCACTGCGTCGAAGACCATCGTCCACCCCAGCGTTCGCGAGCAAGCGGCAGTGGACCAAAAGCAAACCGAGGTGTGGGCGGCAGTTGCCGGTGGCTCTACTGCCTCGGTAAGCGTGTCGGCCGCACCCGCTGCCCCGGCGCCTCTCAGCCAGAGCGTTCTGGCCGAAGCTATTTCTTCCGAGGCGCCAACGCAGTCTTATCGCAAAATCTACGAGTCCAGCCGCGTCGGCGGTTCTGTCGACAGCTTTGTGGATCAAGTGCAGCGACGTTTCGCCTACGCTACTTCCGGCCTGAAGGGTGAGCGCGTTGTAGGCGTCGTCGTGGCTTATGGCGGCGAAGTGGCCTGGAGCGATATTTTCGCTTCCGGCGACCTCTTTCATCAGTACTGGAGCAAGCTCCTGCGCAGCTATGCCGTAGAAGCGCTCGCGCGTCCCACGCTGCGCGAAACAGCGTCATCTGACGAAGCGCGCGAATTTCTGCGCCGGCCCAATGGCCGCGAAGTGCAGGAAACCGAAGCCGGCGTGTACCGCTGGCGCGAAATCACCGAAGGCCCCCTGGCGTTAATCGAGCTGGATGCCTTGCAACCTAAGACCATGACGTTGCACCGCCTCTTGCTCCATCGCACAACGTGACTTGTCGCTGAGGCTCTCCATTCTAGGCCGCCGGACGGCGGCTGGGACGCGCTGAAGCACGCCCCTACAACGCTCCGCTAAAAGCCGGCCACTACAACTTGCGCGCGACACTCTTGTCCTGCGAATTGGCCAGCATTTCGGCCGCGCTCATTTTTAGAATCGGATGGCGGAGTTGCGGCGCAATTTCGGCTAGCGGCTCCAATACAAAGTGGCGGAGATGCAGACGCGGGTGCGGCACTTGCAGCTCCGGCGTGTCGATCGTCTCATCGCCGTAGAGCAAGATGTCGATGTCGATCAGGCGCGGGCCTTTGGCGATTAATTTCTTGCTGCCCATTTGCGCTTCGATTCCCCGCAGGGCGCGCAACAGGTCCAAGGCTCCCAATTCCGTTTCTGCCTCCACGGCGCAATTCAGGAACCACGGTTGGTCCAAAAAATCGACCGGCTCGGTCTCATACACCGAAGAGGCGCGCACAATCTGTACGCTCGTGCGTCCAAGCCCCGCGATTGCGTCCTCCAAATTCTTGGCGCGCTCGCCGAGATTCGAGCCGAGTGACAGGTATACCGTTTTCTTCACACGATTCGCCGCGTCAACCAGGGGGCACTTTGAAATGGGTAGCGCTCGAAAAAGACGGACAGTTGGCACACTCCCAAATCATTAAACTCCCACTTACTCTCTGTCCGAGCACTCATTGAAACTTTCCACTACAAGGCAACTGATTGGCAGGTTTAGAACAAAAATTTGCAACGCGAAAGGCCGCTTCCAATTCCGCGACTGATAACTTTGCCTCGCTTGTTTCGTTAACGAAATCCTGAAAAATGTACTCACCGATTTCAGAAGCTTCCGAACGAGTGACAAGACGTGGCGGCCCCAAAGGCATGTTGAACTCCGGTATCTTCTTTGCGTGATATTCAAACTTATAGGTACAGAAACCTCCCGCAAGACTGTCCTTGCGGGACTCCAGACAGATGATGACGACGACAAGTTCGGCCGGGGAGCCCTCCAAAGTGTAGCGTGTAGTTGCGGCGATTCGAGTCGAAAAGGCTTTAATGACCTCTTGGCTTATCTTCGGTAGCAACCAGTGAATTCTCCCCTCTTCGGGCTCCTCGACCTTCACAGTCCGTTGTGTCTGAGCATGACTCGATGCTGCAACGAATAGCAGCATCCCGAAAAGGCCGACGACCAGTTTGCGGGGGTTAGAAGTCTTATGCATTAGCGTTCACCTTCCGGGCGATAGTATTCCTTTCCTCACGAAAAAGAGAGCGACACAGTCACGACCCGTGACTGCAATAGATCCCAATGAGGGACAAAATTTCAACAAAATACGGGGACATCGGCCTATAATCTTTGGCACCCAGGTACGCTGTCCGCCTGGCCTTCCAGTGAGATTGAGGCCGCACAGATCCCACCTGTGATGTGCTTCGTCCCGAGAGAAGCGTGGTTATGCCTTCTCGTCCGAACGCGAGCAGTTGCGACTCAGCAATAGCCATCGCACCTGATCTCCGATTCTAATCTGCATTGGAAAGACTGCGACAGCCATGCCTTGGCGAATTTAAAAATCGAAGACAAGAAAATAAGAGGTGCTTTATGAAAGAAGCTCGGCCCCTCGAATATTTGACCGACTCCGCCGGTGCTATTCGCGGATTTCCAAATCGAAAGGTACGATCCGTGATGGGACAGCGGGGTGCGGCGCGCAAATTCGTTTTGCTTTTGACTTCTTCCGCGCTGTGTTTTGGCGCGGCCCTTTATTTTGGAGCGTCGCGCACATCCGCGGAACATGAACGTGGCAATCACGACTGGCTGAATCACGGCAACGACCTGGCCAACACGCGATTTCAGAACCTGGACCAAATCAATCTAAGCAACGTTAAGAACCTGAATGTGGCCTGGGTGTTCCACACTGGCGTACTCGATCCGCTGGCTGAATTAGAAGCGACGCCAATCGAGGTCGACGGCCGTTTATTCATCACGGATGGCCACGACAATGTATGGGCTTTGAATGCCGCCACGGGAAAGAAGCTATGGAAGTTTGACGGCTTCAACGACGAGGCGCAGCTGGCGGCTTTCTTTCTCTGCTGTGGCCGGAACAATCACGGCGTGGCCTACGGAGACGGCACGGTGTTCGTTGGGCGATTTGACGATTCCGTTGTGGCGCTCGATGCGGAAGCAGGCAAAGTTCTGTGGAATAGCACAATTGCCAATTTTCATGACAAGGTGAGCATCAATTCGGCTCCTCAATTCGTGAAAGCCGGTGGCCGGGAACTGGTCCTCATCAGCCTGTCAGGCGGCGAATATGAAATACGAGGCCAGGTTTTCGCCCTGGACGCAAAAACCGGCAACACCGTGTGGCACTTCTCGACGACGCAGTCGACCAGCTTCGCCGGCCAATCTTTCCAGACTGGTGGCGCCGCGGTTTGGGTCCCGCCGGCGATTGATGCGGACTTGGGGCTTGTTTACCTCAGCGTTGGAAATGCCGCGCCTGATATCCGTGGTGAGGACCGGGCTGGCGACAATCTATTTTCTGCGTCGATCCTTGCCCTAGATCTGTTTACCGGCAATCCGGTGTGGCATTTCCAGGAAGTGCACCACGACATTTGGGATTACGACAGCGCGCAACCCGCCGTCCTATTCCCTCTCGAGAAAGATGGAAAGCATTTCAAGGCGCTTGGCCACTGCAGCAAGAATGGGCAGTACTACATTCTTGACCGGCGCACGGGCGAGCCCATCTACCCGGTGACCGAGAAACCTGTCCCACCAACTGCCGCTAGTGCCGCATTCCAGAACCCCGCCCCGACGCAGCCGTATTCAGCCGTTGAACCGCTAACCCTGCTCAGCTTCGACCAACTCACCCCTGAGCAACAGCCTGATACGGCTGCCATAACCGCCGCTCTTAGCTCGTTCCTCGCGCCAGGGCAGACGTCCGTTACCTTATCACCGCAGTACACGCCTCCGGATGAGACGCTGCGGCTGATCATGCCCGGTGACAACGGAGGATGTGAATGGGCGCCGGCAGCTTATAGCCCGCGAACAAAATACGTCTACTACGGCGCGAGGCAGGAGCCCGATGTCTTCAAGACGCACTCCGGCAACACAAGCCTTGTTCCTCAGGCGGTCAACGGAGACCTGCACCTGGGCTCGCAATTTATCAATTCGGTTCCCGGCGCAAAGCCGTTTGGCATGTACGGGGCCACCGACACGCAGACGGGCAAAGTGGTTTGGAAGATTCAGATCCCTCAGCCGGCGAAGTCTGGTGTGCTGGTTGCCGGCGACCTCGTTTTCTTTGGTGAGGGAAATGGAACATTCGATGCCGCTGACGCGAGAACAGGCAGTAAGCTGTTCAGCTTCAATGCGCCTGGCAATATTACCAACGCCGGCGGGGCCGCTGCGGGCCCCATGGCCTACCTCGTGGACGGACGCGAGTTCGTCGTCAACGCATTCGGCGGAAATGTCCCGGATCGAGGCATCACAGCCAATGGTAACTGCTTGGTTGGCGGGAGTATCTGTGATAACCCGGTGGGCGATGCCTACATCGCTTTCGCTCTTCGGACCCACGAAGAAGATAAAGACAAAGACAAAAATAAAGATAAGAACAAAGATAAAGATAAGGACGAGTAGTTCTCCCTCGGACGCCAAGGGAAAGCTGTTTGGACGATCAACGGGTGGCCTCGATAAGCGCGAAGGTCACTCGTTGATCATCCCGATTTGGCCACACAAGCCTTGGGTCAGTGGTGCTGCGAGCCGCTCCCATGCGTCAGCCGAGACGAAATCCGGCGTCGGACCTCGTCCCACGGAACGGTCTTCGCTGTCCCAGAGTCCAATTCGCGGATGCGGCGGCTGATTTCCTCGCTCCACGCGCTTTCCTCTCCCTCGTCGAGGGCAGTGTCCAGGCTTTCCATGAGGGAGCAAGCCAAATCCGCGCGCTCCTCCTCGGAAAGTGAAAGCGCCTTTTGCAGGAGATCGAGGGCTTGTTGCGTCATTCTCGAATTATACCGCGCCTTGGCGAACCCGCCACTGGCTCAGCCCCCTGCTATTTAGAACAAGCGAGGTTGGCGGCGTGGTTGTTCGCGATTGAAGTATTCGTAGGCGTGGGGGGTGGCTACGCGGCCGCGGGGGGTGCGGTCGATCATGCCGATTTGCATGAGGTAGGGTTCGTACATTTCCTCGATGGCGTCTTCTTCTTCGCTGAGGGCGGCGGCGAGAGTGCCAACACCGACGGGGCCGCCGCCGTATTTGTCGATGAGGGCGAGCATGAGGTTGCGGTCTACTTCGTCGAGGCCGTTTTCGTCGATGCCGAGCATGGCTAGAGCTTCCTGTGCGACGGCGCGGGTTATGCGGCCGGCGGCGCGCACCTCCGCGAAGTCACGAGAGCGGCGCAGGAGGCGATTGGCAACGCGCGGTGTTCCACGGCAGCGGCGGGCGATTTCTTCGGCGCCGCCTTCGTCCATCTCGATGGCAAGAATTTTCGCGGAACGATGCAGGATGATTAGCAGATCTTCCGGCTCGTAGAAGTCGAGGCGATGGACGATGCCAAAGCGCGAACGCAGCGGGGCGGTGATAAGTCCGGCACGGGTCGTGGCGCCGATGAGCGTGAAGTGTCCGAGAGGAAAGGGATGAATACGCGCGCCGGGGCCCTGGCCGATGATTAGGTCGACGCGAAAATCTTCCATGGCGGGGTAGAGGACTTCTTCGACGGCGGGTTGCAGGCGATGGATTTCGTCGAGAAAGAAGACTTCCTTGGATTCGAGCGAAGTGAGGATGGCGGTGAGGTCGCCTTTGCGCTCGAGAAGCGGGCCAGCACTGGTCTTGATGGGGACGGCAAGCTCATTGGCGATAATTTGCGCGAGGGTGGTCTTGCCGAGGCCAGGCGGGCCGTAAAGCAGAACGTGATCGAGGGCTTCGCCGCGGGTGCGGGCGGCTTGGATGGCGATCTGGATGTTTTCCTTAACGCGCTTTTGGCCGATGTATTCGTCGAGCCGCTTGGGGCGGACGCTGGCTTCGATGCGGGCGTCTTCATCAATCGCTTGACCGGAGACAATGCGACTGGGTTGCCGCTCGGACATCATTCGCTTTGCGCTTGCGTCAGGCATGCAGGCAAGACAGTAACACAGGCGAGAACTAAAGATAACGCAGAGTAACGCTTCTCTGTGCTCTCTGTGCTCCGGCCTCAGTGCCCTCCGTGTTAGGTTTTTCCGCCCTGCCCTCCTCACCAGCTCGGATCAAGCGCCAGCGCGGGTAGAGCGGCCTTTGGGGGCGCTCAGCGATTGCAGCGCGGCGCGCAGGAGCTTTTCGAAGCTGGCGGTGCCGACTTCTTGTTTGGCTTCCAAGGCAGCATTTTCGGCGGCGCGACCGTCATAGCCGAGATTCACCAGCGCCGAGATTACATCGGCTTCGACTCTCGCCGGTGACGCCGCTGCTGGCTTTGGCGCTTCGATGGCCACGGCTTCCAACTTGTCCTTTAGCTCCACTACGATACGCTCGGCGGTTTTACGGCCTACGCCGGGGATGCGTGTAAGGCGTGCCAAGTCGCCGCCGCGAATCGCGGGCACCAGTTCCTCGACGCTCATGCCGGACAAGATCTTAAGGGCAAGGGACGGGCCGACGCCGGAGGCGGAGAGCAGCAACTCGAAGAAGTGCTTTTCGCGGGAGGAAAGAAAGCCGTACAGCGACAGGGCGTCTTCGCGTACGTGGGTGTGGATCAGCAGGGTTACTTCGGTGTGGAGCTCGCCGAGCGAGGCAAAGGTGGAGAGCGGCACTTGCACGAGGTAGCCGACGCCGCCCACATCCACGAGGACTTGATTCGGTCGCTTGTCGGTAAGACGTCCGCGAAGCTGGCCAATCATCGCAGAAGAGTATTCAGCACCGCGGCCAGAGTGTCAACGCGACCGGGGGGCGCATTGGCATTTACGTAACGCAGAACCGGGCGATTTCGGCGGCTAATGTGCGTGGTGAGTGGGAAAAGGGGGCGCGGTCTGCTAGAATGATGGCTTGCGTTTTTGAAAATTTTCGGTGCATTGAATAGGAATATTATGGCGATGAAGTGTGAATTGTGCGGCAAAGGGCCGCATTTTGGAAACGTGATCAGCCACGCGAACAACACGCGGCGGCGGCGGTGGAATCCGAATTTGCGCCGCGTGCGCGGATTGGTGAACGGCGCGAAGAAGCAAATGCGAGTTTGCGCAGCGTGCATCCGTGCAGGCCGCGTGAAGAAAGCCGCCTGAGCACCTGACCTTGATTTCTCCCTCAGTGCAAAAGAGTGGTCCTTTGGGGCTGGAACGCGCTTCCTTCGATGATCAGGGTAAAGAAGCGCGCCTCTACACGTGCCCCGAAGCGCGCCAGTGCGCGGCCCGATTGGTACGGTCGGTGGCGTCGGTGGCGTTGTGCGGGCTGATTCTTTTCGGTGGAGCGGGCTGCAAGCAACAGAAACAGCCCTCTCCGGACGTGTGGGCCACCGTCAACGGGCAGGACATCAAGCACGATGAGGTGGACAAATTTTACCGTACGCGGGTAAGCCCGGAAGGGCAGGAGCCTTCGCAGGAAGAGGCGCTGTCACTGAAGTTGAATGTGTTGGACGAGCTGATCAACAACGAGATTCTGCTGGAGCGGGCGAAGAAATTGAATTTGGAAGCGAGCGACGGTGAAGTCGAGGATAAATTCACGGAGCTGAAAAGCCCGTATACGGAAGATGAGTTTCAGCGGCAGTTGAAGGAGCGCGGCGTTTCGGTGGACGACTTGAAACGCGATTTGCGGCGGCAGCTTTCCATCCAGAAATTGCTGAACCGCGAAGTCGTGGCGAAGATCACCATCACCGACCAGGACGTATCGGACTTTTACAACGCCAACAAAGCGCAGTTCAATGTGGCCGAGCCGCAGTTTCGCATAGCGCAAATCGTGGTTACCCCGCGCAAAGAGCCGCAGGTGCGCAATCGCAAGAACGACGACGCCACGAATGAATCGGAAGCGCAACGCAAAGTAAAAATGTTGATGGACCGGCTGAACAGCGGCGCGGATTTCGCGCAACTGGCCATGGATTATTCCGAGGACATGAATACGACGACGACCGGCGGGGATTTGGGGTATGTGCCGGAGTCAGCGCTGAATCAGTCGGACCCGGCGCTGAAGAAAATGGTGATCGCCATGAAGCCGGGGCAGGTGAGTCCCGCGCTGCAAGTGAAAGACGGATACCGGATTTTGAAGCTGGTGGCGCGCGAATCGCCGGGGCAGCGCGGAATTACCGATCCGCAGGTGCAGCAGACGATTCGCGACACGCTGCGCAACCGAAAAGAGCAGTTGTTGCGCGCGGCGTATCTGGCGATTGCGCGCGACGAAGCACGCGTGAGCAATTATCTGGCCGAGCAGGTGATTGAAGCCGCCGGCAAACTCCCCGAAGCCGCAAAGACGGCGAAGCCTGTCAAAGCGTTTCAGCCATAACGTAGTGCTCAGCTTTCAGCAGTCAGTTCTCAGGTCGGATGCGCAGTAAACAAGAAGAGATTTTTGCGTTTTTGGTACGGTGGCGCCGCGCCTTAGCGGTTTGTAAACTGAAAACCGAGAGCTGACACCTGATAGCTTTCCGGTCAGTCGATCCAGCCTAAGACCTCGCCGGCGTTTACAGGCTGGCCTTCTTTCACTAATAGACGTCCGACGCTGCCGCTCTTGGGAGAGCGGATTTCGTTTTGCATCTTCATGGCCTCCACGACCAGCAGGCCCTGCCCCGCCTGCACTTTCTCTCCGGTTTGAACTAGCACGCGAACAATTTTCCCTGGCATCGGCGCGACAATTTGCTGGCGGCCTTTGGCTTCGAGGGCTGTGTGGCGGCGGCCGCGCCACGCGCGGGCATCGATGACTTCCGCGGTGAATTCATTACCGTCGGTTTGCAGGATGAGCGCGCCAGTGGGTGTTGGCGTTACGCGAATTTCGCGCGATTTTCCGTTGAGTAGGACAGAGAAAACGTTGGTGGCGATTTCGACGGCGTCCGCGTCAACAGCGACGCCATCGAGCGAGATGCGCCAGCGGTCGGCGTCGCGTTCGAGCTCGACGACGCGGCGCACGTTGTTGATTAGCGCTTCGACCTTCATGGCGTTCGATCCAGTTGGTCGCGGCGGGCATCTTGCTTCCAGCGCGAGGGTGCGTCTTGTGTCGACTGCGGCGAGGTGCTTCTTTGCGACTGCGAATACTGCCACAATGCAGCAGCGATCGCAGCAGCGTCTGCGGCGGCAGTTTCGCTTTCAGAGGCGATGTGTTTTTTTCGAGTGAGCAATTCATCGAGCCATTTGGTGTGGATTTCGCCGCGCAGAAAATCGGGTTCCAGGAGAATGCGGCGGAAGAGCCCTGCGTTGGTCTTGATGCCGGTCACGCTGTATTCGTCGAGCGCGCGCCGCAGGCGCGCGATAGTTTCTTCACGGGAGTTTCCCCAGGCGATCAGCTTGCTGAGCAAAGGATCGTATTCGTTGGGAACGGTCCAGCCTTCGTAGACGCCTTCTTCGAGGCGAATGCCGGGGCCGCCGGGGGCGCGAAGCGAAAGAATTTTGCCGGGCGACGGGAAGAAATTGTTGTGGGGATCCTCGGCGTATAGGCGGACTTCCATGGCGTGGCCGCGGGGCGTGATGGTTTCCCAGGCAAATGGGAGGCGGTGTCCCGCAGCAATGGCGATTTGGAGTTTGACGAGATCGAGACCGGTGACTTGCTCGGTGACCGGATGTTCGACTTGCAGGCGCGTGTTGACTTCGAGGAAATAAAAATTGAGATGAGCGTCGACAAGGAATTCGACGGTGCCGGCGTTGACGTAGCGCCCCGCGCGCGCGAGGCGCACGGCGGCGTCACCCATTTTTTTGCGAAGTTCGGGCGTGACGATAGAGGAGGGGGCTTCCTCGATCACTTTTTGGTGGCGGCGCTGCACGGAGCATTCGCGTTCCCCGAGGGAGACTACGCGGCCGTGGGAGTCCGCGAAGATTTGAATTTCGATGTGGCGAGGCTTCTCGAGATATTTTTCGAGATAGAGGAGCGGGTCGCCAAAGGCGTTAAGCGCTTCGGAGGAGGCATCGCGCCATGCGGAGGCAAAATCGGGATCGCCGGCGACGACGCGCATGCCTTTTCCGCCGCCGCCGGAGACAGCTTTGAGAAGAACGGGATAGCCCATGGATTGGGCGAGAGCTTGTGCTTCTTCTGGTTTTTCGATGGGATCATTCGCGCCGGGGACGATGGGAACGTCGGAGCGGCGCGCGAGTTGGCGGCCGGCGGTTTTCGAGCCGAGGGCTTCCATGGCTTCGGCGGACGGCCCGATAAAGATGATGCCGGCTTCTTCGCAGGCGCGGGGGAGCGCGGGATTCTCAGCGAGGAAACCGTACCCGGGGTGGATAGCGTCGCAGCCGGAGCGGCGAGCAACGTCGATGAGCTTGTCGATGCGGAGGTAACTTTCGCGTGAGGGCGCGGGGCCGATAGGGTAAGCTTCGTCGGCCAGGCGGACGTGGAGAGAGGCGCGGTCGGCCTCGCTGAAGACGGCGACGGAACGAATGCCGAGTTCGCGGCAGGCGCGGAGGATGCGGACGGCGATTTCGCCGCGATTGGCGATTAAGATTTTGTTGAACATGCCGGGTTTTGGCGTGCTGCGGAATTCTAGCATGCGATTGTGGCGGGATTCGCCAAGCGGGCGGGCAGCGTGTCTAATTGCATGCGTGAATGAAGGCTAGAATGACACCGCAACTAGCTGGCGTGCGTCCATAGTCTCTGGGGTGGTCGGTTTGTAGTTCATCGAATGGAGAGACCCATGAATAGGAAATTAGCGGCAACCGTGAGTGTGGCTGCTCTGTGCATTTGTGGCGAGCTGGGGCGCAGCATGCTCCGCCCCTATATTGTGACCGCGCAGGACGGGGCAATTGCACCCGCGGAGAATTTGGTGGTCGCTGGCGTGCCGGCGATTCCGGCTTCGTTGGTGGAGACGGCGGGGCGATATGGATCGTACCGGAGCGCGACGCTGTCGGATTGGAATCCGCTGCGCCGGGAGATGTTGATTGCCACACGCTTTGCGGACACGCCGCAACTCCATTTGGTGAAGATGCCGGGCGGGGAGCGCCAGCAATTGACATTTTTCCCAGATACAGTCGGCAGCGGGAGATTTCATCCGAATGGCGCGGATTACGTTGTGTTTGCGAAGGATATTGGCGGCGGGGAGTGGTATCAGCTCTATCGCTACGAATCGGCTAGCGGCGATGTAACGCTGCTGACGGACGGGAAGTCGCGCAACCTGATGGGGCCGTGGTCTTCTAGCGGAGATCAGATCGCGTATATGTCGACTCGGCGCACCGGGAAGGATACGGATCTTTGGGTGATGAATCCGACGGACCCGAAGAGCGATCATCTACTGACAAAGCTGGAAGGCGGAGGATGGGGACCGGAAGACTGGTCTCCGGATGATTCAAAAATTCTGCTGAAGGAAGAGATTTCGTTGAACGAAGCGTATCTGTGGCTCGTGGATACGAAGACGGGCGAAAAGACGGCGCTGATGCCGAGCGGTACCAAGCGCGGAGACAAGATTGCGTACGGTGACGCAAGGTTTGGCAAAGATGGAAAGGGCGTCTATGTCACCACGGACGCCGGGTCTGAATACATGAACTTGGCGTATATGGAGATCAGCCGGCCGGAAGCGAAATACGTCATCACTGGGCCGGAGGCGAAATGGGATGTCGAAAGCTTTGACCTTTCGAATGATGGAAAGCTGCTCACGTACGTAAAGGACGAGGATGGACTGAGCGTTATTCATGTGCGGAAGACGGCGGACCAGAAAGAAATTCCACTGCGAAACTTGCCGGTCGGAGTTGTGACCAGTTTGCGCTGGCATCGAAACGGTCACGACCTGGGATTTTCGCTGACCAACGCGCGCGGGCCCGGAGACTGCTATTCCTACGACGTGGCGACGGGGAAGCTGGAGCGTTGGACCACGAGCGAAACCGCGGTGAAGACGGATACGTTTCCGCAGGCGGAGCTCGTGAAGTGGAAGAGTTTCGATGGCAAAGAGATTTCGGGATTTTTGTACAAACCGCCCGCGAAGTTTACGGGCAAGCGGCCAGTGCTGGTGCTGATTCACGGCGGGCCGGAAGGGCAAACGCAGCCGACATTTCTGGGGCGCAGCAACTATTACTTGAATGAGCTGGGAATCGCGCTGATTTATCCGAACGTGCGCGGGTCAACGGGATATGGGAAGACGTTTTCGCTGCTGGACAATGGATTCAAGCGCGAGGACACCTACAAGGATATCAACGCGCTGCTTGACTGGATTGGGACGCGGCCGGGTTTGGATGCGGAGCGCATCGCGGTGACCGGCGGAAGTTACGGAGGGCACATGACCCTGGCGGTTTCGACGTTTTACAGCGACCGCATTCGCTGCTCGGTGGACATTGTAGGAATGTCGAACCTGGTGACGTTCCTGGAGCACACGGAGGCGTACCGGCGGGATTTGCGGCGCGTCGAGTATGGCGACGAACGCGAGCCGAAGATGCGGGAGTTTCTGGAGAAGATCGCGCCGATGAACAACATCGAGAAAATCAAGAAGCCCATGTTTGTAATTGCAGGGAAGAACGATCCGCGGGTGCCCGTAAGCGAATCGCAGCAGATTGCCGACGCGCTGAAGAAGCAAGGCACGCCCGTATGGCTGCTGATAGCGAAGGACGAAGGACACGGGTACCGGAAAAAGGCAAACCAGGATTTTCAGTTTTATTCGACCGTGGAGTTCTTGCGCGAATATTTGCTGAAATAGGGAATTTGCCGCAAAGGACAGAAAACATGTTTCTCTTCATCTTGGGTATCTTGCTTATAATTTCCGCCGCGTCCTTGAGTTTTTTCTTTAGGCTACGAATGACAAAACTTGGAAATAAGCTGGCAATTCTTCAAGCAGGGTCGTTCGACTTCGCGGAGTACCATAAGGTGCGACAAGAGAATGGTTGGGCGGCTTGGCCTGTCTATCTGATGTGGTTTTTGATGATTTGTGGCATCGCACTGGCTATCGGCGGATTTTTCCTGCATTTCGGCACCTCGCCGAAACATGCTTGATTCTGCAAGCAGTTTTTTGACTGAAGAGTCTCACTTAGGAAAAAGCTGGGCGCTCGGTCGGAATGACACGCACTGTGTGTTGGTGGAGGGATGCTACGCTGATGATATCGTGGCGCTGCGTTCACGGCGGCGACCAAATAGTAGCTCCGCTCTTACTCTCCTAATGAGGGCCAGTGCTTCTTCGAGATTGCGGCGGGCGGAACGTCTCGAGCGGCCTTGGGTGTTCACTCCCGGTATTTCCGTTACGTAAGCGATGTGCCAGCGGCCATGCTTCCGAATGACGCGAGTGAGCTTCTTCTTCATAGCGGGATGTTGCCGTGTTTTTTCTTGGGGTTGGTGTCGCGCTTGGTTTCCAGGGCGCGGAGTGCGGTGATGACGCGGGCGCGGGTGGCGGCGGGCTCGATTACAGCATCGATGTAACCGCGCTCTGCGGCGACGAAGGGATTCGCGAAGCGGTCGCGGAATTCCGCGATTTTTTCGCGGCGCAGGGCCTCGCGCTCGGATTCCGGCGCTTTTTCCAGTTCACGTTTGTAGACGATGTTGACCGCGCCTTCGGGGCCCATCACCGCAATTTCCGCGGTGGGCCACGCGAAATTGGCGTCGGTACGGATGTGCTTCGAGGCCATGACGCAATAGGCGCCGCCGTAGGCCTTGCGCGTGATGATGGTGATCTTGGGCACGGTGGCTTCGGCGTAGGCGAAGAGCAGCTTGGCGCCGTGCTTGATGATGCCGCCGAATTCCTGCTGCGTGCCGGGGAGGAATCCGGGGACGTCCTCAAACGTAATGAGCGGAATGTTAAAAGCGTCGCAGAAGCGCACGAAGCGCGCGCCCTTCACGGAGGCGTTGATGTCGAGAACTCCGGCGAGAAAGGCTGGCTGGTTGGCGACGATGCCCACGGGTCGGCCATCCAATCGCGCAAAACCCACCACCAAATTTTTCGCGAAGTGCTCGTGGACTTCGAAGAAGTACGCGTCGTCCACGATGGGGTGAATCGCGTCCTTGATGTCGTAGGGCTTTTGCGGATCATCGGGGACAAGAGTATTGAGCGCTTCGTCGCGGCGATCGGCGGGATCGGAGGTGGCGCGGCGCGGCGAGTCGTCGACATTGTTGGAGGGAAGAAAGCTCAGCAGCTCGCGAATCATGGCCAGGCAGTCGGCATCGTCTGGTGCGATGAAGTGCGCAACGCCGCTGGTGGCATTGTGGGTCATGGCGCCGCCGAGTTCTTGCTTGGTGACTTCTTCGTGGGTGACGGTCTTGATGACGTCGGGACCCGTGACAAACATGTAAGAAGTGTCGCGCGTCATGAAAATGAAATCGGTGATGGCGGGAGAATAGACCGCGCCGCCGGCACAAGGGCCCATGACCGCGCTGATCTGCGGGATGACACCGCTAGCCAGCGTGTTGCGAAGAAAAATATCGGCGTAGCCAGCGAGAGACGCGACACCTTCCTGGATGCGCGCGCCGCCGGAATCATTGAGGCCGATGACGGGAGCGCCGGCGCGCATGGCTTGATCCATGATCTTGCAAATTTTCAAAGCATTGGTTTCGGACAGCGAGCCGCCGAAGACGGTGAAGTCTTGCGCAAAAACGTACACGAGGCGGCCGTCGATGCGCCCGAATCCGGTGACGAAGCCGTCGCCGGCGGGGCGCTGCTCGTCCATGCCAAAGTCAGTGCAGCGGTGGCGCATGAATTTGTCGAGCTCTTCAAACGTGTTTTCGTCCAGGAGAAGATGGATGCGCTCGCGGGCGGTGAGCTTGCCTGCTTTGTGTTCGCGCTCGCGGCGCTCCGGGCCGCCGCCGGCTTCGGCTTCCGCATCGAGTTTGCGGAGCTCTTCCATGCGGTCGTGATGATTGGTGAGCGATTGTGAAACGCGCTTAGGTTCAGGCAACGGTACCTCCCGCGGATGGGGCATCTTTCACGCCGAAGATGCGCACGGCGAGATGCGTGGCCAGCCAGACTGTGCCAAGCAACAAGACCACTCCGAGAAGCAACTCGGCAGCGATGGCCATAGCGCGCTGCAACGGCGATTCGATGGAGGTAACGTAAACCGTTGTCCGCACGAGGATGAACATAGCAGCCAGAGTCATGGCTACGATCAGGATGGTGGTCAGGACAGAAGCAAAGATTCGTTTCATGTGTGCTGAGCCGCGGTAGAAGGATAGCGCAATGGCTGGAAAATCAGAATGTTTGACCGATGGCGACAGCGCGCTCGACAGGAGCAACTGACTCGGAGGTGCCAGAGCGCCCCTACAACTTTAGCGTAAACCGGACCAATCGTCGGCTACCAGGATCGAATCCGTGGGATTGGAAGGGTCGTATTTGATGCTGGCGGGCTGGCCAGCGACCAGTCTATCGAGGCGCACCTGGCTTTCGAGGCCGGTGATGTCTTGCGCCGTCTGATAGGTGACGCCGGAAATGGCGTAACTATAGGAGACAAGCTGCCGCGGGCCTAAGTTGGCGAGCGGCCGAGGACGCGAGCCGAACAACCGCTTGGTTTCCTGAGGCTCGGGAGGGTGTGCGACGAGTTCAACGACCTGGCCTTCCGCTATGCGGCCGATTTGATTCAGGTGCAGGCGGCGCTTGCGTTCGATTTCCTCGGGATCTTCCGCGGGACGAAAAAAAGCGTACGCAATCATCAAGATGGCCGCAACCGCGGCGCCACCCATCACGAGGATAAGTTTCCAATCCGACGACACTATATTCAATGAGACGGCTCCGTGTTGTGGGCGGGGTCTGTGCAGGCACTGACCGGTCTAAGTACCGGCCAGTCCATTCGCCGGTCCAAGCGGGTCCAATTCCCACGGAGGCAATTCTACCGAACCCGGCGGGCAAGAGACTACTGCGCCGGCGGAGCGTGCACCGGATTACGCAACACTCCGATTCCGGCGACGCTGACTTCCACAGCGTCGCCAGCGACGAGCGGGCCCACCCCAGCGGGCGTACCGGTGGCGATCACGTCGCCGGGATAAAGCGTCATCATGCGCGAAATCCAGCGCACCAGAAAAGCGCAAGAATAAATCATCAGCGAAGTCTTGCCGGATTGGCGCAGCGCCCCGTTGACGCGAGTTTCCACGAGAACGTTGGCTGGATCGAGCTCGGTTTCAATATGCGGCCCGACCGGGCAGAACGTGTCGAAGCCTTTGCCGCGCGTGAATTGCACGTCGCTCTTTTGGATGTCGCGAGCAGTGACGTCGTTGAGGCAGGTGTAGCCGAGAACGTAAGACAAGGAGTCATCAGAATCGCGCAGGTGCGAGCAGCGGCGTCCGATGACGATGGCAAGCTCGCCTTCATGCTCGACGCGCTGGGAATAAGATGTGAGGACGATGGGTTCGCCATGTCCAACGATGGACGAAGGTGGCTTGAGAAACATGAGCGGCTCTTTGGGGACTTCGTTACCGAGCTCAGCGGCGTGCGCGGCATAGTTGCGGCCGATACAGACGATCTTGCTGGGATTAACCGGCGCCACAAGGCGCACTGCGGCAAGAGGCCACGCGCGGGAAGACTGCGACCACGCGGTCCAAGGCGCACCGGAGATTTCGCGAACCTGGTCGCCTTCGAGGATGCCGTAAAGCGGAGCAGCAGACGAGACAGCACGGTCAACAGGAACGAAGCGGCAGAATTTCATGCAGGGTCAGCTCACGTGGTGGTTTGAACCCTAGCGAAATGTTTCATTCGCGAGCTCTCCAAATGCAAGTGCCGATCCAGGAGAGCGTGGCCAAGATCATATAGAGAATCGCGCCTATCGTGAAGAGCTGCACGGCGCTGTACCGTTCGGCAAGTCCCCAAAAATAGACACAAAGCAAGCGGTATGTCAGAGCCAGGATGCTCCATGCGATGAGGCTGGACGCCAGGAGCGGGCCGGGAAGGCGCAGGAAACGAAGGACGGGAACAGCCGCGAAAAGGCCCAGGGCCACAGCAGCGGCGATGTTGCGCTCCAGCGCAAAAGGCTCGAGGGCCGGAGCCCGATTGGCCACGAAAACCCACGCCACCAGAACCATGGCCAAGCCGACACCGGCGTACACTCCGGTGCGGATCGCCGCGTTCTTGAAAACGTGGAGCCTGCCATAGCCCGGGAGATGTGCACGAACAGCAATCACAGCGAAGCTCCCAAACGCTCGCCCAATTCATAACCCGCATCTACGAAGAAGGTTGCGCAACCTCGGCGGCCACGGGAGCGGATGGCGCGCTTTCGTTGCCGGAGCGGTCGACAGCAGTCACGGAGTACCAGTAGCGGTGACCGGGCTGTACAGAGGTATCACGGTACGCTGGCGAGAGCAACAGATCCGGCGTAACAAGCTGGCCCGGCGTGTCCTGTTGCTCACTTCTATAGACGTGGTAACCGGCCAGGTCGGTTTCAACGTTGCTGGACCAGGAGAGGTCGACCTCCGGCGCGTTTGTCGGGCTTCCTACAATGACTGCGGCCACCAATCCCAGCGGGACTGCAGGCGGAAAAATGTCGCGAGGCGTAACGATCGCAGGGACAGAGTCACCGGACTCAATGGTGGCACCATCGCCAGGAATAACCGTGCGAACGGTATAGAGATAAGTCTTGCCGAAGTCGAATGCGGTGTCGCGATAGCTCGTACTCGTGGCAGAACCCAGCAGGGTGAGCGGCGATTTCCATTTGGCTTGCGGGAGATCGTTCGCGGCCGCGCCAGCCGAAGCGGGGTCGATTTCGCCGCGGTAAACGTGGTATTCGGAAATGGCTGGGAGGGGCTCGCCGGCGGAAGTGCGCGTGGGCGCGGACCAAGAAAGCTCGATAGCGGGCTCCGTGATGTCGGCATGAACTGCCGTAATGCGTTCAGGTACGGGACGAATGCGCACGGTCACAGTGTTGGAGTCGCCGGACGCGCGCCTGCGAGAGGCGCGGGTGCGCACGCGATAGGCAATCGTCCCGCCGGGATATGCGCGAAGCTCCTCGGGAGAGACGCGGTTGATGATTTCCACTTTGTCGGCCGCGCGATACTCGACAACCAGCGCCCCGGGTATCGTTTCGACTACACGAAATGACTTAGCGTCGGGCGAGCCGTCAGCTTTGAGCCCGCCGCGCAGGATTTCGACGGCAGGAGCCCCGGTGAGCCGTTCGCCGGAAACGGTTTTGGACGGCATGGTGAAGGTGAGCTGCACGGCCTCACCGGTTTGCTGCGCGGCTAGGTCGTTGATTGCCACGAGAACGGCAGGCGCGGGCGGAGTGGGTTCGCCAGGGGCCCCGCAGCCGCCGGCAAGCAAAAGCACGAAAAACAAAAAGCAAAATTGGAAACGCGGCCGGCGAGTCGATTTAGGCTTCGTCCTGCGAATGATCACCGGGCTGGAATCTCCGCGTTTCGCTTGGCGAATTTCGTGTTTCCATTTTTCGAATTTCGGATTTTTACAAAATGTAACGGCTCAGGTCCTGGTTCTTCACGATTTCGGCGAGCTGCTTGTTCACGTAGGCGGAATCTACTTTGACGTTTTTCTTCTTCAGGTCCGGCGCTTCGAAGGACAGCTCGTCCAGAACTTTTTCGAGAATGGTGTGCAGGCGCCGCGCGCCGATGTTCTCGGTCTGCTCATTGACGACGGTTGCAAACTTGGCGATGGTGTCGACGGCGTCGTCGGTAATGTTCAGTTTCACGCCCTCGGTTTCGAGCAGCGCGACATATTGCTTGATAAGCGCGTTTTTGGGCTCGGTGAGAATGCGGACGAAGTCTTCTTCCTTTAGCGACTGCAGCTCGACCCGAATCGGCAAGCGGCCTTGCAGCTCCGGAATCAGGTCCGAGGGCTTGGTGACATGGAAAGCGCCGGCAGCGATAAAGAGAATGTGGTCGGTGCGAATCATGCCATAGCGGGTGTTGACGGTGGTGCCTTCGATGATGGGCAGAATGTCGCGCTGCACGCCTTCGCGGGAAACATCTGGACCGTGGCCGGATTCGCGCCCCGCAACTTTATCGATCTCATCGATAAAGATGATGCCCATTTGCTCGGCGCGCTCGACCGCCGTGCGCGTCACCTGATCCATATCGAGCAGCTTGTTCTCTTCTTCCTGAATCAGGTACTCGAAGGCGTCGGCCACGCTCATCTTGCGCTTCTTTTTCTGCTGCCCAAACATACCCGAAAGCATGTCCTTGATATTTACGTCCATCTCCTCGACGCCCTGATTGGAGATGATCTCGAACGAGGGCATGGAGCGTTCGCGCACTTCGATATCCACCATGCGCTGATCGAGCTTGCCTTCGCGGAGTTGCGCGCGCAGTTTTTCGCGTGTGCGCTGCGTTTGCTCGCGCTGCTGCGCCAGCTCGGCTTCGCTGGTGCCCTGCGCGGGCGGTGGCGATGGCGGCAAAAGCAGGTCGAGAACGCGCTCTTCGGCGGTTTGCTCCGCGCGATCCGCCACCTCATCCAGCTTTTCCTCGCGCACCATGTCGATCGAAGTTTCCACCAGGTCGCGCACCATGGATTCCACGTCGCGGCCGACGTAGCCGACTTCGGTGTATTTCGAAGCCTCCACTTTCACAAAAGGGCAGCCGGCGAGGCGAGCCAGGCGCCGCGCGATCTCCGTTTTGCCGACGCCGGTCGGGCCGATCATCAGAATATTTTTCGGCAGGACGTCTTCCGCAATTTCGGGTGGCAGCTTCTGGCGGCGCACGCGGTTGCGCAATGCCACGGCGACGGCGCGTTTCGCTGCATTCTGCCCGACGATATACTTGTCGAGCTCCGCCACGATTTCGCGCGGCGTCATGTCGTCGAGCGCGGGAAGAAGCTCTTCAGCCTCCGCCGGCGCGGCGCCATTGCCTCCGGGCGCCAAAATTATTTCTTTTTCAGACTTGCTTGGCATGAATCCTTCTGTTCCAGTCCTCGGGACTGGCCAACCATTCCATGTTACCCGTTGCCACGTTATCTAGGATGCGTGCACTACGCTTTCAGTCCAAATGGATTTTGAGCACGGGTGCTTAGCTCTACAGCTCCTCCACCGTAAAGTTCGCATTCGTATAAATGCAAATCTCACTGGCGATGCGCATCGCTTCCATCGCCAGCTCCTTTGTGCTCAGCTTGGAATGCTTGAGCATAGCGCGAGCGGCCGCCAGTGCATAGGTGCCGCCGGAGCCGATGGCGCAAAGCCCGTCGTCGGGCTCGATCACGTCGCCATTGCCGGAAAGAAGAAAGGTGGACTTGCTGTCGGCGACGATGAGAAGCGCTTCCAGGTGGCGCAGCGCCCGGTCCTTGCGCCATTCCTTGGCCAGCTCGACGGAGGCCTTCTGCAAATTGCCGGAATGTTCCTGGAGCTTGCCCTCAAAGCGCTCGAAGAGCGAGATGGCGTCCGCGGTCGAGCCTGCAAAGCCCGCGATAACCTTGTCGTTGAACAGGCGCCGTGTCTTGCGCGCCGTATGCTTCATCACGTGATCGCCCATGGTCACTTGGCCATCCGCGACGAGCACCGCTTTATTGTCTTTGCGCACGCAGAGCACGGTTGTGCCATGCATCAGTGCGCTTCCCTGGCGATTCGGCATCCGCACATTATACCGCATACCGGCGAGAGACTTTGGGGGCTAGTCGCGGAAGACAATATGAGCCATAGAAAGGAAAAGGGGCCGCAGTAAATCCGGCCCCAATCCTCTGAAAAGTGAAGCTAAATTGGCAACCGCCGTTTGTCAGTACTTGCTCCACGTAAACGTATCTAACGTCCAGTTGCCGACGGTCATTAGGTTGTTCTGCAATGCCCGGTCGTAGTGGATAGACACGCTGGCGTTACCGTTTGACCCTATCGAGCTGCCGATGACCGAGCCGTACCATTGGGCGTTGCCGCTGAACGTGATTGCGGCATTCGGTGCGTAGAGTACCGCGGTAGATTGACCGTTACCATGGAGATTGATTGCGCCGGTGCCCGCATATTGAATCTGGAGCAATGTCGAATTGAAGGTCGTGTTACTGATGCCGTTCCCCCCGATGTCCAGTGGCGTAGCCTGATTGTAACCCGACACATTTATGATCACAGGTTGGTAGACGGCAGCGACGGGGGGGTTAGACCCCGGGCCGGTGCCGGGACACGGCCCAATTGCGAGACTTGCCTGGCCGCTCAAGCTGATGCTGTTGACGTAATAAATGCCCGGCGCGCAATTATTAGCGTTGGTTCCGGCCGGGACAAAGGTCACGATATTGGAACTGTTTCCTGAAAGACTGATGTCTCCGTAATTCCCGTTGTTCGCTCCGTTGGAGGGGCAGTTCATGCTGCAAGGCGTGAGGCTGCCGGAGTTAGTAACATTAACTGACGGGGGCGGTACGGTGCTCGGTATTTGCGGGGTGACAAGAGCGACTGCCTGGGGCAGCTTAACTAGTCCCGGCGCAGCAAGACAATTCGTAGGGCTCGTTCCGCAGCCAGTCACAGAAGTCGTATTACCCGACAAGGCGGTGACGCCTCCGGATGAGCAGGCACCAACACCCGTGTCTGGACTGGCGAAGGTGCCATTGATCACCGTATTGGCCGCGGTGTTCACGTTTCCGTTTGAGCCAAGGTTGCCCATGTAATTTTGCGTGATAGGATTCCCGTTGGCATCAAGAGTTAAATTACCGGAATCATAGCTGTTGATCGTTCCTCCGCCATTAAAATTGATGGAACCGCATCCCGTTCCAGTGGCGAACCCCGCGTAGTTGTAGCAGGGCGTTACGTGGGACTCCAAAAGCGCGGAGACCTCCACTTCTGCGCTACGCACTCCGCCGATGTCTCCGTGAGAAGTTAGCTTCCACAGTTGCGCGGTGAGGTTCTGCAAATTTTGGCACTCCGTGATCGACCTCATCGAGAGCAGCTCGGCGGAAACTGAATATTTTACGGTGGTGTTACCCGCCATTAGAGATTTTTGGGTGGCCGAGTTAAAGCCGGTCGCCACTGTGGCCACCGGATAATTGGCACTGAGGCTGTTCATCGTCGGCCCCAGAACGATAGGAGTAGTGCCGGCAATAAGCGTGACTGGACTCACCGTTAGGTTATAGGCGTTGATCGGGTCGGTAATACTTCCAGCGACCGGTTGCGTATAGCTGTTCATGAGATAGTTCGCTGCAGCGTGAAGACCTGCTTCCGCACCATAGCGCGACTGCGTCATCAGGCGGTAATTCAGGCTGGACCACGTTTCCGACTGCGACAGGAACATCAGCGAGGCCGCAGTGATGGAAAGCACCAGGACAAAAATCAGGGCGAAGATCAGTGCGGCGCCTTTTTGGTTGGATCGTTTCATGGTGAAGTTCTCCTTGAATCTTTTACGGCAATAATAATCCGCTAACCGTCGCAGGCATGGGTTGCGCGCGCGTGGGATCGACCAGGCTGGCGGTGCCGTACACCTCGACGATGTTTCGTGGCCCAACGTTCAGCAGTGCCTTGGTCTCTGTCTGAAGCTGACGCGTTTGCGGGTCTACGTTCTGCGTCTGCACCGTTAACGTCACAGCCACGTTCGTTACACAGGTTCCGGATCCCAGCGGCTGAACCTGATAGGCGAAGCAGGGCACGGTATTGCCGCTTGCATCTTTGGGATTCGTTAGTACATTGCTGAGCAGAATCATGCTGGGGTTGTTTGCGGTCTTTGCTGTTGCCTGGTCGTAAGGCATTTGGTTGCGGTAGAGAGATCCAGGCGCGCTGGCCGTGCCTTGTGTGCAGGTATATTCGACATACATCATTCTGCCGTCGCCGTTGATGTCGCCGTACAGCTTGAGGACCGTAGGCGAGGAACCGCAAGCGCCGACACATGTCGTCGCGGGCGCAGCAATGCCAGGCGGAACAACGCCAGTAGCAAAGGCGCCCAGCGCGAACACCGGCGCACCTTGGGCATGCGCCTTTGCAAACGTAGCCGTCGGTGCGGAAGCAGTGCCGCCAACCGTAATTGTTTCTTGCTTGCTCCCCACATCGATAGTCAGCACTTCTCCGACATAGGGGGCCGGGACGAACGAGCTGGTAGAGGCAAGGGTAACCGGATTCGGGTTGGAGGCGATGTTCACTGCGGTTCCCAACGTAATGGTGTCGGCGGGAGCGCCGAGAGAAACCTTCCCAGCCTGCCCGATTTCTTGCTGAAGTAATTCCGTGGCGCTGCGGACGCTGGTATGCATGTCCGTGCGGTTGGCGATGGTGCCTTGCGTCTTGATCAATTGCACCATTCCCGTCATAACGATGCCCCCCACAGCGAGGAGAACCGCAAGGGCCACCATGGTTTCCAGCAAGCTAAATCCAACCTGTTTCTTGCGTGTCATAGAATCCTCGATCAAAAAGGAAATGTCTTCAGAGCCACAACCGTGGTCTGCGGGAGCGCTCTATTACTACCCACCGCACGGCTTGCCCGGGCCAGCACGGAAATCTGCTTCATGTTGGTTCCTTGTGCAACGATTTGCCAGACGCGGATGTATTCCCAGTTCGCTGTCGACGCCACCAGGTTCCCGCTGGCATCGAGGTAGTCGACGTAACCCACTGCGGGGGCTGTCGTACTGAGGCTGCCGCCACCCTGCGCTGTGCCCGCGGTCATATTCGAGCAGCCCGCGAGTCCCGTCCCACTTCCCACCACCGCCGGAAAGACCGTCGTGTCAGTCCCGGCTGTGCCGCTGGTGTCCCCATCGCAGAATTTCAAAGCCAACAGTTGCTCCATCTTGTCCTGGGCGTACTCGGCCGTACGCGCCGCCAAATGCCCTTGCGTCTCGGTGGTGGAAACCGCCACTCCCGCGAGGCCCATCACCCCGGCCGCCACCACCAGCAGTATGGCCAAGGCAATCATGGTTTCGATCAGGGTCATGCCCGCTTGAGCACTTCGATTCCGCGCGAAAAATATGTTGCGTTGGCGTTTCATGCGTTCGTCCTCACTGACCGCTCCAATATGCTGAAGTTGCCGGACTTGACCATGCCTGAATGGAACCCGTGGCCGAAACGGTGACGCCATTCACGACGGTTCCGTTGGTCAGATAGAGGGCGCCACTGGATATCGGACTATTGCTGTTATCGATCGGAATGCCGCGCGAGTTGAACACAATGCAGGCGGTGGTGGTGCCTAGGCTAGCGTTGCTGTTGTCGAGACAGGCGGCAGCTTGTGTTGGCGTTGGCTGGCCCGGTGTCGGACCAGTCGCGAGGGTTCCGAATCCAAAGGTGACGCCCTGCGAGAGGTTAAAGGGGGTGCCGCTTGGATGGCCGGAAGTATACGTTAGGCAGTTGTTACCTGGATCTGAGTCAGCAACCCAGCATCCGGCGCCTGCGTTTCCCGCCTTGTACCAAACTTGAAGTTGAAACGCGTTGCCGCTTAGGTCCGCATACACGCGCGCATGAGTAAAGTTCGCCGCAGCGCGCATCTTCGCCTGTGCTGTTACGCCGTTGAGAGAGCGAAGATCGCCTGCCGCACGCAAATAAGCCGCAGTGTTGAGATAGCTGGGTACGGCGATCGCCGTAACGACCACGGACACGGCTACAACTACCAGCAGTTCAAATGTGGAAAATCCAGCTTGCCGTTTGTTGTTCGCTATTTTCTTCATACGCTCCGCCGTCGGGATGAAATGCCTTGGCATCGGGCAACAAGAGGTGCAGGCCTGGGGCCAAGCCACATCCCTATGTAACTAATTGTAAATGGAAGAGTTAGATGCCGACTGGCGCGGGTCGTGGAATGCGACCCAGATGCGATGGGTAGAAACGAAACAAGTCGAGGAGGCCTACATGTTTGCAAAAGGAATGAAGACAATAACCGGAAATCGGAAGATCACATGCTAATAAGCACATTTGTTTGAAGCCTTGTATTTGGTGAATCACGGAATCGATGAGGCCTCGCGCGGCATGGCCCGCCTCATGAGAGCTCACGAAATCGAGGTCGACCCGTTGGCCCAGGCGCTCGCTAATTTCGAGGAGTTCCGCTGTCGCGTGAATTTGCAGTTCTTGAGTGACGTACGCCCAAACGAGGAGCGCGACCTGAAACGCTTCGTGGAGGAAACCGATTTCTTCTCCGACGATCCTCTGGACGATCCCGACGGCGCCTACGCCTTGATTCGCGTCCTTGAGGAGAACCGCAAAGCAGATGGCCTGCCGCCATTGGTCCAGTTCCTGGAGGCCGCGCCACCGCCGAAACAACCGCCCGGCGATACCTCCGCCCCTCCAGCTTGAGGAGCGCCGTTACCCCTTCCACGGCTATCCGCATCCGCCAGACCGCTTTGGACGGTCATTGAAACACCTGGTGAATGCGCTGGCACAGTTTGAATCGCTTGGCGTGAATCGCTGGACCTGACTACGCCTGCCGGACGCTTGGTTGTTCGGGATTATCTCAGCGATGGCTGAATTCGAGCGGGTCCTAATCCGCGAACGGGTTTTTCTGAGAAGTCCTAAAAAGGCGGGGCGCGGTCGCTCAACTTCGTCCCGGCGATGAAACGGGATGAGGTAGCTAATGAAGGACCGAACCGTGCCCGGTAGTAATGTACCCATCCATCAAAATCTTCACGTCAAAACCACAGTGGGCGCGACAAGCGAGCTACCATTCCCCGCTTTGGGCGGGGGGGCTGGCAACCAAGGAGAATGTCGCGCCCGGTAGAGTTTAACTTACAAACCCGACCGAACGCACGAGGGCTTGTCCAGCTTCGTTTGCAAAGCATCGCTTTGGGCCTGAAGGTGGTCGACTTTATCCCTAATTCTTCTACTCGGTCCAATTTTCTCCTTCAAAGCCCGCTGTAGCTCGTTTGCCGGCCTGCACTCCCCCCAAAACCCCTCGCTGCTACTCAAGATCGGTTGCTTTTGCCAGGCTTGCCCGCAAGCCACTCAATCCACAGTCTTTAATTTCTCACTTGACAAATAGTAACGGATGCGGTAATCTCTAAGTAAGGTTCTGCTGACAGTGTCCCCGACTCGTCCTTCCTTTTCCCCGCAGCCCCGTGTGTTTTCGCAGCCGCCCCTCGCTCTCCAGCCGGATTTCTATGCTTCTGGCGCAAGTTCCTTCCTCTCAATGATTTGCCGCCTCTTGATTTCTCTTGGCTCTCTTTTTTGTCCTCGCTTCCTTTGTTTTCATCAGCTTGCAGACTCTTTTTGCAAAATGCCGGGGGTGGGGTATCCCGATCCGGTCTTTGGACCCTCGGAGGGAGCCGACGAAGACCCCCGGTGTGGGAGACGAACCTACGGGGCACCCGAGGTAGGGCACACCCAAAATGCAGGTCTGGCCTCTGTAACTACCTTTAGAATCAACACTTGCAAAAGTGTATCAAAACAAATGACTTTAACTACCTTTAGAATCAACACTTACGAAAAAAGGGGGGGAGGGGGTACCGACGGTGGGGGGTACAGACCGGGCACATCCCTGACAGAACAGACCGGGAGCATCCCTAACACTGTAAGGATCCGCACTTACAGGAATACGGGCGCCGGGGGGGCAGGGGCTATGATCGGGCCAGTCGCGATGCTAAGGCCGAGGCGTTGTGATGGGCGACCGCCTCGATCGAAATCATGGGATTCACTCCCGAGGCGCTGGGGAATGCGGAGCCGTCCATCACGTAGAGATTGCGGACCTCCCAAGTCTGGCCCTCGGGATTTGTCGCGGAAGTCCGGGGCGAGCCGCCCATGCGCGCACTGCCCATGATATGGAACGAAAACAGCGCGAGCTGTCCGGCATCCCAGCCGGCGGAATCCATGTCTTGAACAAAGCTTCCGAGCGAGCCCCGGCGCCGGGGCTCATACGCGCACCACTTGGCGTGCGGCGAAAAGATAAGTTCCGCGCCGGCAGCTTCCAGGATGCGCGCGGCGCCAATAAAGCCAAGACGAAGGTGTTTGCGATCAAATGCGGAGAGCGAGTAATGCGAAACCGGGTGACCCTCACGATCCACCGTTACGCGGCCGCCGTCGCGATCCCGCAGCAGCGCCCCGATGCCTACTGTGTGCGGAAGCTTCTCGAGCAAAGAACGGTAGTGTTCGGGCTCACGCCAGGGAAGAACCGCAGCTTGAATGGTTGGCTGCAGCGCGGTGGTCTCGAACTTCACGCCGTAACTGCCGCTCAGGAAACGGAACTGATCGGAATAAATGGCCTGCATGGTGCCTTCCCACGGGCGAACTTCTTCCCGGAAAATGCCAGTTACATTGGAGACAGGATGAAGGTGCAAGTGGCGGCCGATATGTTCGTTGTGCAGGCCGGAGCGCAGCAGTAGAGCAGGAGTGTGAATGGCGCCGCAAGCGGCGACTATGGCTTTACAGCGCACGCTGACGTGTTGGCCATGGCGTGTGTGAGCGTTCACGCCAACGGCGCTGCCCACTTCCAGGCGAACGGTCTCGGCGCGCGTCTCAATAAAAAACCGCGCGCCTGCATCTTGCGCGTCGGCAAGCCACGTTTTCACCGCGGACTGTTTTGCTCCGATGGCGCAACCGAATCCGCAGTAGCCGCAGATTTTGCCTTGTTCGCAGCCGACGACGTTGCGCGGCATCGCTGCGCAATGCCAGCCCAGCGATTGAAGGCCGCGCTGCAAAATCTGCTCGCGCGCCGAGACGCGATTGTGCTCCAGGTTGACCGAAAGGCGCGCGCATACCGCATCGAGGCTGCGCGTGTATTCCTCCGACGTAAACCAGGGAACGCCCGCGCTCGCCCACTCCGCGCGAATATCATCCGGAGTGCGAAACGATGTGCAGTAATTGACCACCGTGCCGCCGCCCAGGCATTCTCCGGCAAGCAGATTTACACTCTGATCCCAGGTCGCCGCGTTTCCTGCTTCCATGTACAGCCGTTCAAACCCGCGCAGCGCGTCCCCGTCAAAGTCAGCATCGTCGAGGTAGCTGCCGGCTTCGAGAACGATTACATCGGATCCCGCCTTCGAGAGAACCGCCGCCGCGGTTGCTCCGCCCGCTCCGGATCCGATGACGCACACATCGCAGGACAAATCCAAATCCGCAGTGGGCGCGACCGCGCGGAGTGGACGCGGCGCATCCGCGCGCTGGACACCCGGCGGCCCCGGCCAGCCAATTTTGTCGCAGACGATACTCGGCCCGCTGCCGGACGCCGTCCGCATCACGTACAGCAATCCGATGGCTTTGCGCAGCGCCTGAAACGCGGCGCGCCGCCGCTTGATGCCGCTGTCCGCCCAGGAGATCAGCACCCATTCGCGAGCTTCTGGCGTCAACGAAGAAAAGGATGCGAATCTGCCGGTTGTAAAGAGGCTGTGAAAACGCGAGTTCCAGAAATCAAGTAGTTGCAGGAATTGCGTTCGGTCCCCGGCGCGGAGGTTAAATTCCAAGCCGCGTGTGATTGCGTCGGGAACGCCCAGTTCCACGGCGGACGGCCAGCCATCGCGCGCGGGCGCGAAGGTATTGCAAATGAGTTCGAGCGCGCGGCGTTGCTTGGCGGAAAGCTTCATAAAGCGCGCCAGTGTAGCAGACAGTGCAAGAAAGCAGGTGACTTCCGATGTGCGTCAGCCGACGTCTGACCGCGGTGAGTTCTGAGTGCGGGCCGGGTAGAGCCGGTGAAATATGTAGAAAAATAAAAGAAGCACGATGAAGTCGCAAACGCTGGCTTCCGGGCCGGCGCTGCCGCCCGTCAACCATCTCGGCCCGGCAAGCGTCGCGTTCGAGAGATGCCCCGGAAACACCATGCCGCTGTCCGGAACGGAATATAAAAACGTCTCGCCGAAATCGAAGCTGGCGTGCATACCCACTGCAAACCACAGGTTGCCAGTGCGCCGCAAAGTGAGACACCAAAACAAACCGGTAAGCATGACTCCCGCTAAGCCCAATTTGTTTTCACCAGGATTTGTGCTGTGCACTAGTCCAAACGCGATGGAGAGCAGCACGGCTGCGGGCCAGAAGGGAATGGCCTGCGCGAGAGTGAATTGCACATATCCCCGGAAGGCGAATTCCTCGTACAGCCCGACCATAATGAAAAACGCGCCCCAGAATGCCGCCCAACGAAGCAATTCCGTTCCATGAATCGCCAAAGACCCGAAATGATAGGTGCCGAGCGCCGCAATCGCGCCGATCACGACGCTGATCTCCGCTAAGCCGAACAATGCGCCTTGCCAAAACAATTTTCCAAAAGCGCCCTGCGATGACAGGCCGTATTCGCCAAATGAGCGCCCTTCCAGTTGCGACATCGCCGCGCCCGCCGCGAAAGCACCTGCCAGCAAACTTCCCTCCGAAATCGTGAGGATCTTCGGCGAATATAAAGAACGCTCCCCGGGCATCAAGGCCGCCGTGATCCATTGCAAAGCGAAGGTGATTCCCGTCGACAAAGCTATGTAGATAAAAATCCGCAGAAGGACGAACAACAGAGATGGGCTTTGAAATATTCGGCGCCCGGGGGGCGGGGGACTTGTCTGCGGCGGGCCTTCCGGATTCGACAAGGTTGCGTCAGTGGCGTCGCTCATGAGGAGGGCGTTTTAGGGTTCGACACGCGCGAGCGCGGCGCCGAGAATATGGCGGCTGCGCTTTTCCTGCACAAAAGCCACAACGCGCAAGTTTTTGCGCTTCCACGCGGAATCCAGCTTCAGGTCTGATTCGCCAGTGAAAGACGGCTCCGCATTGAGGTTCGTGGTGCCCGCTTTGTGCAGCCAGCGCACTACAGGAGCGTGATGCAGATCCTGGCCGGCATTTTCGCCGCCCTTCACGGCCGAATGCAGCGCTGTTTCTGTAATCGCCAGCCACACCTCAGCAATGTCGCCCGGTTGCGCTCCCTGGAGCTTGCCAACTTCGACCCTCAGGCGCTCATGGTCGCGCTTCTCCGAACTCAGTAACGACACGGAGATATCGGTTCGTGGTTGCGCCACAGCACTGGCAATGGCGCGATAGGCGTTGCTTTCGTGGCTGCCAACAAACCCGGAGCGCCCGTTTACTACCAGTTCCGGGGTATAGACACCACGATCCGCGAACCCTAAGGCATACGCTTGTTGACGCTGTGTCGATTGACCCGAGGAAAAGGGATCGACCCAACCCTGGTGGTCCCAATAATCAACATGCTCTTCGAGCGCTATGATGTCCGCCCCGGCTACGGGCTGCTGTTCTTCGAGTCTGGCGAGCAAAGCGTCCGCGGGCGGGCAGCTCGAGCAGCCCTCCGATGTGAACAACTCCAAGAGTACAGGCGCCCTCACGCCGGTGCCGGTGATGACAGTCTTCTGCGGGAATGCCATCTGACAAGTCGCAACCAGGACAAAACCTAGAGCAGGCAGCAAATGTGGCAAGGTCTTCATGCTTGGGCTCGATTCCTAAGTCACTAAATACTACGCCTTCTGAGTTTGGACGGACGAAACTTAGATTCCTAGCGAAGGAAAATGATGCTATTTACGCTTATAACCGTTGTGATAGAGTTAACCGGTTATTTGGAGCCGGGACCTGTGCCAGACCTCAACCCAACTTTGCTACTCGTTGGCGGCCGGCTTGCCATCGATTTCGCCAACAATCCTTCCTATCCGGGGATGCCTACCCAAAATTTGTCCTGGGACGAGTTGATCAGGTTCCTCGAAGCTTCGCGCATTGTTTCCGCGGAGCGCGGGGCAAGCCTGCTTGCGCTTCCCGGCTCCGATCCAGACACCGCGCAAGCTTTGCTGAGCCGCGCTGTGCGGCTTCGCGACGCATTGCGTAAGGCCTTTAGCGCCATCGTTAAAAAAGAAGGGATTGCGCGGGAATGGAGCGAGCCTATCAACCAGATCCTGCGCATTACGGAAGGGCACGACGAATTGGTCTTCGAGGGAAACGCGTGGAAAATGGAATTCAAGGCCCGCGAAGGAGGCCTAGCCTGGCTTCTAGCGGCGATCGCACGTTCCGCGGCGGAGATTATTGTGGAAGGCGCGCAAGCCAGGTTGCGCATCTGCGCCAATTCCGACTGCGGCCTTTTCTTCAGCGATAAGTCGCGCACGCATCGGCGACGTTGGTGCTCGATGGCCATCTGCGGCAACCGCCACAAGGTAGCCAGCTTCGCTCGCCGCCACGCGTCGTAACTTCAGTTCGTGCGCGCTTTTACATATTTCGGGGGCTCGCCTCTGGACCAGGGATCATAGCTGTGCGCAAAAACCAGGCGCTCCGCGAGCGGCGGATGGGAGTACAGCCAAAAGGTAATGAACGCGGGCGGGTTCGGATCGGAGAGATCCACTTCGCCCAAGATCTGGAACGCATGTGCCGCGACCTCTTCTGAATTCGGCACAATGCCATGAATCACTTCCAGCCCGTACACATCCGCGGCGTGTTCCTGGATGCGGCTCACGCCGTTCACCACGGGTGAAGCAAAGAACATGAACACTTGCAACAGCAACAGAAAAGCGGCGAGCGAAGCCAAATCTTCCAAACCATAGAGCTGCCAATCTCTGCCCCAGCGCCCGAGCATCCAATGCAGGCCGCGAAAGATCAGGTACAAGGTAACAAGCAGCCCGACGGCGCCATACAGAAATCCCTTCCACACGTGGCCCAGGACGTAATGGCCGAGCTCGTGGCCGATAATGAAGAGCGCCTCGTCGTTGCTGGTCTTTTGTAAAGTGGTGTCCCAAACCACGACGCGTTTGGAAGCCCCGAGTCCCGTTACATACGCGTTGAGTTCGTTGCTCTTTTCACTGGCGCGCATCAGAAAAATGCGGTCTCGCGGTATCGGTACTCCAGCGTTCGAGGTCAACTTTTGAATGGCGTCTACTAGCAGCGGATGTTCCTTGTCGAGCGGCTCGAATTTGTTGAACAGCGGATCGATGACCAGCGGATTGAGAAAGATAATCCCCAGGAGGATAGGCAGGGCTGCGAACCAGAAATACAGCCACCAACGCCGTGGACTGCGTCTTATCACCGCAAATAGAATCAGCGCCAGAATCAGGGCAAAAAACGTGCCGACTAGCTCTTCCTTGGTCCAGTCCCAGAACCAGGAGCCCCAACGCTGCACGGACTGTTCGTAGCGAAGGGACAAGGAATGCCAATACAAGCGAACCGGCAAATCGAAAATGTCTGAGGTCACGATCAACAGCGGCACGAACACGAGTCCCTGCAGCCATCGCCGCCCGGTGACGCGTTCGGAAAAATCGCGGAACCTCGCGGCCACTCCTAGCCGGAGGAGCAAGAGCAGGGCCGCGATGCTTACGAAATACGATACAAAATAGAGCGTGTAGGCTGCTCGGGAATACGCTACCGCCTTCTCGTAGCGATCCTCGGATAGCGTGTACTGCTCGGTTTTCCCGTGCTGGGGCTCGACGCGCTCGGATTTCGGCAATCCGGGAACCGGCGCGTGCGTGGGAGAAGGGCGTTGCGGAGCCGTCTGCGCGTCAGCGGCTTTGGCAACTACGATCACGGGCAAACGTTCCGCCGCCGCGAACGAAGGAAGCAATCCACACCAGAGCATCGCCAAGCAAAAAAACCGACCCTTCCGCATCCATTCCTTTCCAGCCCGAGGGACCTTCGGTCACGGGAGTATGCGCTCCGACACGCGCGGCTGCAACTCCTTGTCGCCGCAAGGGTGGAGCCGGCAACCAAGATCCCTACTTTTTAGGACGCATGGAGAAGTGCGCGCGTTGCCGCTCGACGGCCAGTTGTCTGATTCGCACAACAGGCGCTTGGGAGATTGCCTCGGTAAAAGCCCCGGCGTATCCTGAACTTCTCCCGGCGTTTGTCGAGGATCAACCCGTATGCGTCTGTTTAACTTACCGCGAATCATCGCCACGCTCCTCGGCGCTGTTATTTCCTTGCCGGCCGCGGCGTTGGCGCAAGCGCAAGACGCGCAGTCGCAGGAAGACTCATCCGTAGCCGACGCCGCGCGGCGGAACCGCGACAAGAAAAAGACTCCCGCGAATCCTCCGAAATCCGCGAAGGTCATCACCGACGACGATCTCGATCGACGGAATTTCTCGCCCGGCCAGGAAGGCTTGAACGTGGGCTCCCCGCCTAAGTTAGAAACCGAGCCGCCAAGCCCGCAAGCGGTGGCCGCTGCCGAAGCCTCCGACAAAGCAGCGGAGCAGGGATCGGTGAAGGAGGCCGGCGAGCAAGATGCGGAGATCGCCAGGCTTAAAGAGCAAGTCAAAGACGCAGAAAAGGATTTGGAGCTTGCGCGTCGCCAGGCGGCTCTCGATCAAGATTCGTTCTTGTCACAAACGGATTACGCGCACGACGTCGCCGGGAAGGCCAATCTCGAGAGGGACAGACAGCAAATCAACGACAAGCAGCAGGAAGTCGAGCGCCTGAAAACCCGCCTCGCGGCCCTGGAAGAATTGAAGAGCCACCGCAAGCCCGCACGGACGAAAGCCGCACCGCCGCCGCAAACGGAAAACCCGCCTAGCGCTCCCCCGCAATCCTAGTTAGCGCCTACGACTATCTTGGCTCCAGCACAAGGGGCAGGCCGTTTTTGGGATTGCCGATTATCACGACTTTCGCGTTCGAGCTGGTGGCCAGCTTTTCCGTGGCTTCGATGCCTTTCCACTCGAGAAGCTGCGGGCTGATGCCTTGCGCCACAATCTTCTGGAAGTCGGCAATGCCCTGGGCTTCGATGCGCTTGCGCTCCGCTTCCTGTTTTTCTTTTTGCAGGATGAAGCTCATGCGCAGCGCGTCTTGTTCGGCTTGTTGCTTGGCCTCGATCGAGCCCTTTAGCATCGCAGGCAACTGCACGTCACGCAGCAGCACGTTTTCCACGATCACGCCGCGCGGCGCGAGCTCTTTGGTCAGCTCATCTTGAATTTGTGCTTGCACCAACTCGCGGGCGTTGGTGTAAAGGGCGTTCGCGGTGTGCGCGGAGGTCGCCGCGCGAATTGCCGCGCGCAGTGTCGGCTCGACGATTTTCTCGGCATAGTTGTCGCCGACGGTCTGATACACGAAAGCGGCCTTGGTCTTGTCCAGGCGGAACAGCAGCGAAGTGTCCAGTGCGAGGATCAAACCTTCATTGGAAGGGACATTGGCGCTTTCTTTTACGGACTGAGTCTGCACAGAGAGCTTTTGCACCGACTTCAGCGGATTGATTAGGTGGATGCCCTCTGGCAGCGTTTCCCCGGTCACGCGCCCGAAGAGCGTGAGCACCCCGACATTGCCGGTGGGGATCGACGTCGTGCTCCATAGCAAGAGCAAGATGACCACGACCGCAATCCCGATCTGCAAAATACGTGAGCCCGCCAGCCGAATGTTGGGCATCGGCGGCAAATTACTTCCGAAGTCTGCTCCCCCGCCCCGTGTCACGTTCGCCATGACTGCCTCCTGTGGCACAGGCAATTCTGCCCGTGCTCTTGCTGCTGCCTGGCACTGAACCCAGTTCGCGGCCTGTTGAGGGACCGAATTCCTGGTTTCGGCGGAAAGCGCCCTGCCTCCGCTCTCTGCTTGCGGCAGACCGCCGCGCGCAGCGCCTCTATCATGTACTACGCACGCCGGCGTTTTCTTTTTCTCGGCGACGCTAGCATCGCATGTGCCAACTCCCTGGCGCAACTCGACCCCTATATATTGTGGTCTTTTCTCTTGACACCACGGCGGCGCTGCGCCACAATCCGCGCCAACATCTGTCCGTCATTAGGGGAATTCGGGTCTCGCTACGGGCCTCGCCGCAAAGGCGCCAAGGCCGCTGAGGGAAAAACGATATGCAGTTTCTGCCCGGCTTCACCGTGCAATGTATCAATCCGCAGTGCGAGGCACGCGGCCACTGGCTGCGCGCGGACGTTATGCGGCCCTTCGGCCTCGAAGGCCTTTGCCCCTGCTGCGGCGATTCGCTGCGCAATGTGCCGCCGCCGCTCGGCCCGCGGTTCCGCATGCGCCCGCGGCCGCTGACGGCGCGTCCGCCGCTGCGCCCCCGGCCTCGCTGACCGCATCGCGAAGCGCGGGCAAAATAAAAAGCCGAAGGAAAACCCTCGGCTTTGAACGTGTTCCTGATTTGTCCCTGATTTGGATTTCAGCTCTCGACCAGACCCTTCTCGATCATCTCTTCATCGCTGAGCCAGAGGTCGGGGATGTTCGCGGAACCGAAGCGGAGAATATCCTCCAGTGCGCCGCGCACTTCGCTCAGCCGGAAGTCAATTCCGATGCGCTCCAGCAACTCTATTAGTGCCTGCGCGCTTTCGGCTGCCACGGGACGCGGACGTGGGCCTTCCATCTGGTCGAGGCGGTGATAGGTGATCACATACATCGCGCCAGGTCCTGCACCATGGCGCGCGATGCGTAAGAAGCCATGCGTTTTAGGTTTGAGTGGAGTGACGTTTGCAGCGGCGACTGCCGAACCGGTTCGCATGGCGCTCATCGAATCGCGGGCCCCTCCTCCAGGCTCATTTCCGCTGCACTTCGCCTACGCTGCACGTGCAAGCTAATCGCACAGGTGATGGCAACGCCGTGCCGGCTGGCCTCAGCTGCAGCCTGAGGTGCTGCCGCAGTTCTCGCATTTGTAGCAAGCGCCGTTCGGCACCATCAGCATGCCGCACTCGGAGCACGTCGGCGCGCCCTCATGCTGGTCGCGTGGCCTGAGCAGCGGTGGCACGAAAGTTGCCCCCGAGGATGATGGTACTCCTGGAGCCACAACGGTTGCGGGAGCTCCCATTGATGAGCGCACGCCAGGGGCGATGATTGTGGGAGGAACAAGACCACCTTGCTCGCCGTTCAGCTTCAAGTAGTCCGAGGAAATGAAGCGTCCACCGAGCCATCGCGCGATATAGTCCAGCACCGAGGACACGAAGCGAATGTTTGGATTCGCGGTGATGCCGGAAGGCTCGAAGCGGGTGTTGAGCAATTTGTCGACGAAGACCTTGAGGGGCACGCCGTACTGCAGGCCCAGGGAAATGGTGAGCGCCAAGCCGTCCATGATGCCCGAGAGCGTCGAACCTTCCTTGGACATTTTGATGAAAATTTCGCCCGGGCGATTGTCCTCGTACATGCCTACGGTGATGTAACCTTCGTGGCCGCCGATGCTGAATTTGTGGGTTACGGAAGCGCGTTCGGCCGGCATCTTCTCGCGCTGCGCTCGCGGGAACAGTTCACGCTGAACCGGGTCCGCGGTAGCGGTGGCCGTCTCCGCGTTCTTCTCGTCCTTTTTCTGCCCCGCAGCGGAGAGGGGCTGCGAGCGCTTGGAATTGTCGCGGTAAATCGCCACGGCCTTCAGTCCCATTTTCCAGGACAGAATGTAGGCTTGCGAAATATCGTCGATCGTGGATTCCTCGGGCATGTTGATGGTCTTGGAGATTGCGCCGGAAAGAAACGGCTGCGCTGCCGCCATCATTTTCACGTGCCCAGTCCAGCTGATCGAGCGGCCGCCACCCGCGGGGGCCAGCGAGCAGTCAAACACGGGAAGATGCTCAGGCTTCAAGTACGGCGCGCCTTCCACCGTGCCTTGCCTGTCGATATGCGAAACGATTTCGCTGCTCTGTTCCGGTGTGTAGCCCAGCTTCATCAGCGCTTCCGGCACAGTGTTGTTCACGATTTTGATCAGCCCGCCGCCGACGAGTTTCTTGTGCTTGACCAGGGCGAGGTCGGGTTCGATGCCGGTGGTGTCGCAGTCCATCATGAAGCCGATTGTTCCGGTGGGCGCCAGCACGGTCACTTGTGAGTTCTTGTAGCCGAACTTTTCGCCGTGTTGCAGCGCGGTGTCCCAGGATTCCTGCGCGGCCAGGTATAACTCCGGCTGCACGCGATCTGGCTGGATTCCGCGCATTGCATCGCGGTGCATGCGGATGACGTCCAGCATCGGCTCGCGGTTCACTTCGTAGCCGGGGAACGGACCCATGCGCTCGGCGATTCGCGAGGATTGCGCGTATGCTTCGCCGCACATCAGCGCGGTGATGGCGCCGGCCACATCGCGTCCTTCCTCCGAATCGTAGGGCAGGGCCATGGACATGAGCAGCGCGCCCAGGTTGGCGTAGCCCAGGCCCAGCGGCCGGAACGCGTGGGAATTATCAGCGATTTTTTGCGTCGGGTAGCTGGCGTTGTCGACCAGAATTTCTTGCGCGGTGATGGTCACATCCACGGCGTGCTTGAATGCCTCCACATCAAACTGCCCGTTCGAGGTGCGGTACTTCATCAAGTTCAGCGAAGCCAAGTTGCACGCGGTGTCGTCGAGGAACATATATTCGCTGCAGGGATTCGAAGCATTGATGCGCGCGGTGTTCTTGCACGTGTGCCAGCGGTTGACCGTCGTGTCGTACTGCATGCCCGGGTCGCCGCAGTGCCAAGTCGAATCGGCGACCTTGGCGAGCAAATCGCGCGCGCGCAATTTATCCGCTGGCTGCCCATCCGTAACGTTGCGCGTCCACCAATCGCGGTCTTCTTCCGCCGCGCGCATAAAATCATCCGTCACGCGCACCGAGTGATTCGCGTTCTGGAAGAAAATCGAGCTGTATGCGTCGCCGTCGATACCCGAATCGTAGCCCTGCTCAATCAGTACGTGCGCTTTGCGCTCTTCCTTCATCTTGCATTCAATGAATTCCACGATGTCCGGGTGATCGATGTTCAGGATCACCATCTTCGCCGCGCGCCGCGTCTTCCCGCCGCTCTTGATTACGCCCGCGAAGGCGTCGAAGCCCTTCATGAAGCTCACGGGACCAGAAGCAATCCCGCCGCCGGAGAGCGTCTCTTTGCTTCCGCGCAAAGTCGAAAAGTTCGTACCCGTGCCGGAGCCCCACTTGAACAGCATGCCTTCCGTGCGCGTCAGGCCCATGATCGATTCCATGCTGTCGTGCACGGAGTTGATGAAGCACGCCGAGCACTGCGGCTTGGGCTGCACGCCCACGTTGAACCATACGGGCGAGTTGAAAGCCATCTTTTGTTCGACGAGCAGGTGCGTGAGCTCGTCCTTGAAAGCGTCGCGCGACTCCGCGTCCGCAAAATAGCCGCCCTCTTCGCCCCAACGCACGATGGTGTTGGCGACGCGGCTGATGAGCTGCCGGACGGAATTTTCCCGTTCGCTGGTGCCCGGCTTGCCATGGAAATATTTGCTGGTAACGATGTTTGTGGCAGTCTGCGACCAGTTCTTTGGGACTTCGACACCTTCCTGGCGGAAGATGGTCGCGCCTTTTTCGTTGCCGATCAGCGCGGTGCGCTTCTCCCACTCCACCATGTCGAACGCGGAGGTCTTCCCGTCCGTGAAGCGGCGTTCGAACACCAATCCCTTTCGCGCGCTGGTCTGGTCCGCGCGCGTTCCTGTCTCCACCGATTTGCCGTGTAATGCCGGCTTCACTGTAGCCATCCGTCCCTCCGCGCTATGGGCGGCCTCTCGCAGAGGCGACCCCTCTAGTTTACTACTGCTGGGTTCGACCGGCTCGCAACGCTGACCGTATAGAGCCGTAAGGAGGCTGCACTCGGGTAAAAAATGCAGCCTCCTTACGAATCCGAATCCGGCTTAGCGCCCTCTCTCGTTGCAGATGCAAATAGCTGGCCTCAGCCTCCTCATTTCGGGAGGCTTTACGGCAGCTCCTTGCGGCGCGTCTTTCGCACCGCAAGTGGTTGCGTTCTTTTTTGTTTGGTACCTGGCGGCTACGTGGTTTCTAAGCCGGTCATTCCCCCTGAATCAGAAAAACCAGCTCGGGCGCTACCACGTTCCCGCAAAGTCAGCGAAGCGCAGTATCAACTTCTGTCAAACCGGTGTCAAGAGGAAAACGCTAAATATGGTTGACGTTTTCGTACCACGTCTATTTGTAGTGGTCATGTTCCATGCCCACAATTTTACCTTTGGATCCGCTTTCATCCATCCAGCGGAGTACACTAAAGCATCCAAGCCATGGTGAACAGGCTCCTTTTTTCCAGCTTGTGCAAAACTTTTCTGGCCGTGTGCTTGCTTTTCACGGCCCCTTGTCCTTCGCACGCGCAAATTGTTGCCAACGCTCCCGCGCAGCCTGCAACAGCCGGCGTTTCTTTCGGCGCGCCAGCAGAGAAATTGAAACTCGCCGGCGTGCCCCGCGCCGGAAAAATCAGCGAGGTCCTCTTCCGCGGCGCACAACCCTCTGAGCAAGGTCTCGCCGAGCTGAAAAAATTAGGCATCACGACCATTGTAGATTTGCGAGGCAATCGTGGACCAGTGGCCTCGGAGCGCCGGCAGGTCGAAACCCTGGGAATGCGTTTCATCGATATTCCGGTGCTCGGCTGGTCCGCGCCAAGCAACGAGCAGGTGGCGCAATTTCTAAAACTCTTCAAAGACGATCCTCAGCAAAAAATCTTCGTGCACTGTTATTACGGAGAAGATCGCTCGGGAGTAATGGTGGCCGCCTATCGTATTGCCCAGCAGAATTGGACCGCGGACCAGGCCATCGCCGAAATGTATTCCTTCGGCTTTCACTACCATTTGTATCCGGGAATGAAATCCTACGTCCGCGAATTTCCGGCCAGCTTCGCCGGCGACCCCATCTTCGCGCCTTTACGCACCTCGCCCGCGCAGCGCTGACGCTTTCGCGAATTTTGGGCTAGTACGCGCGTACTTCTCTTTTCGAAACTTCCGCATCATCCTTTCCCCCGCAATCCCTTCTATCCTTTATCCTAGTCATAAGACTGTGCTGAGAGGAACGTCCCCCGTGCAAGTTCACCCTGGATCGCGGAAGGTCGGACGCTACGAAATTCTGGAAGTCATTGGCGTGGGCGCCAACAGCCGGGTGGCCCGCGCCTTCGATCCGCTGATCGCGCGTATTGTCGCTATCAAGCTTTTTCCCACCGAACTCGCGCGCGGCGAGGCCCGCAATCGCTTCGTGCAGGAAGCCCGCGTTGTTGGGCAAATCTCGCACCCTGCGGTTATCGCACTTCATGACATGGGGGTGGATGAGCCGTCTCAAACTCCATACCTTGTAATGGAGTTCATTCAGGGCCAGTCACTCGAGAAACTACTTGAAAAAGGAAGCATCCCTTGCACTAAAGCCTGCGCCTGGGCTGCAGAGATCGCTACTGCCCTGGCGGTCGCTCACCGCAAAGGCGTAATTCATGGAGACGTGAAACCGGCAAACATCCTGATCACCACGGATGATCGGGT
>Ga0209240_1000016_pt1 | contig 62319 bp, 66 predicted proteins | sample GraSoi_2013_80cm_FD_185828 | JGI IMG/M metagenome (GOLD analysis project Ga0209240, IMG submission 185828) | Grasslands soil microbial communities from the Angelo Coastal Reserve, California, USA - Sample 9_17_2013_80cm (SPAdes) (version 2) | ecosystem: Environmental > Terrestrial > Soil >...
TCCGATTTCCGCGGGCGTCGGCATATAATTAAGACGCATAATCGGTACTCACTTATTCCATAAGTCCCACATCGTTCAGCGGGCTCCCGGCGAATCCGCCTGCGCCCGGAGCAGATCCCCCTCCATCTCCGCCTCACTTAGTCCCGAGATAATGAGATAGTTGAACCCGAACTTATTCCAGCCGGACAGGCTGTACCCTCGATAGGAATTTTTGCGGTCGAGTGGATAAGAGCAATTGCGGGCTAGGTCAATGGCGACACATACAAGGGGAGAATGTTAACCAGTCCTCCCGGGTAATACCAGGTCTTGTCGAAATAGAAGCTCTCGTTTGAACTCAGGTAACGCGGATGAACCAGCCTCCCCGGCTGATTCACATCATAAACCGAGAAGACCAGATCACCGTTTGGTTCCGCCTCGTATCTGTAGACGACCAGGCAATGATTGATCGGCTTAAATCGCGTCATATAAACGGACTGGATCAGGCACTGGTCCAGGTTCTCTCTTAACCGGTACGCCAATCGCTTCTGGCCTGAACGAGGAACCGGCAACACGATGCGCCAATTTCCCAGACGCCAGAAAGAGGGCCACCAGAGCCCAAGGTTTTTCTGCAGGAGTAAGGCGTGATCGGCCGAAAAGCTGTGTAAGTCAGCGTAGCCAGGAAACTCAAACTTTTCTTTTGGTCCAGAACTCCAGACCGGGATTCGGCTAAGCTGAAGAATCCGCCGGCGGTATGCTTCTTCCGAAACCCGCGGCAAGTCGGGGCGAAACTTCGCAAATTTCTGGAACTGGAGCACGGCGCGAACCAGGACAAAGCAATGGCGAGAATAGTCTGGCACTTTGCCGTTCGCCCGCTTCTGAATCGTTAGTCCGCCGCCGGGTTTTAACCCGGTATTCAAAATACAACGCGTTCGAGAACGAGAAGGTATCGGCAGGAAATTCAAAAGGTTTCGCTTCTGCCAGAGGCGCCAGCAGCACCAAGGCCCAAACTACAAAATAAAACTTTCGCATCCTTAAATGGTGCTCCGGGGACTTACCCATCGAGTTTACGCCTGCAGATCCACAGGCAGAAACTCATCACGATGTCGATTGATGAACTCATCAAGCGCCAAGCTAACAAGATCAGCGAGATTTCCCGACTGGTTTCTCTGGCCCGGGTGACGAACCAGCCATTCATCAAATATCTCTGCTAACATCTTACCTCTCTTGTATTTCAACTCGTCGCACTGCTTGTTCAGCCAGCGAACTTGGTAGTTCGTGAGCTTTGCTTGGATCGAAGGCGGGATCTGGTCAGGACCTCTCGCAGCAAATGAAGCGATCCCTGCGTTCCTGCTCATGAGGTAATAGAGGTAAATGGCACTCCAGATGGTCACAGACTTTCTAACCTTGAGTGTTCTCTAAGAGAGGTCCTATGACGGACTCGAAAGTGGCTTGATCTGTGAAGCCTTGATAAGCAGTGACAATGTTACCTTGCCGATCAATGACGAACGTCGTCGGGATCGCTGTGATGCCACCGTAATCGGCGATAATTTTCTGATTTCCCATGACGACGGGATAGTTCATCCCGAGTCGGCCCATGAAAGGCTTGACCACTGACGGGCCTTGCTCGTCGAGAGAGACACCGACCATGGTAAAGCCTTTGTCTGCATACTTCTTTTGGATTGCTATAAACCCGGGGATTTCTGCGCGGCAAGGTGGGCACCAGGTAGCCCAGAAATCGAGGATGATCACTTTCCCCTTAAAATCGGAAAGTTTCACAAGCTTCCCTTCGACATCGGTCAGTTGCCAGTCCGGAGCAGCCATCTTCGGACCGGCAGCCCTGCATAAGGCACCGTCCAAAAGGAAGGCAGCAGCCACAAACAGGGGACATATTATTTTCAAATTGCGTGGGGCATATCTAAACATAAATGGAGATATTGGATTTGTTTTGTTAGCCTCGATAGCTGTCATTGTTTATTCGTATCTTGTTTTGCTGCTTTATCGGCTGGCGTCGATCTGCCGGCATCCAGCAGCTTGGACACTACGGCCAAGTCGTTGGCGGGTAACTGACAAACGAAGTTCTGGCAGATGTAGGCTGTCGCCTTGTCGTCGATCGGATGAACATCTTTGAAGAATTGAATCTTTTGAGTGAAGAATGCCTGTCCCGCTCCGCCATCCGCCAATATCAGGATTGCGTTTGGCCGGAAACGAGCAGCCACCTCCCGCAATATCTCGGAAGTATCCGCGCCGTTAAGTTTACCGGCGATAACAACTTGTCTCGGTGCAGACGCGGAAGCGTCCAGGGCTACAAGCATCTGCGGCAGAGATGAGGGCGATCGGGACAATTGTGCTTGGAAAGCATTGATTGTTTGCAGGGCCATCCGGTGCCAATCCTGATTATCAAAAAACCAGGAAAGCCGCACGAGATTCAGCGCGGAGATCGAGTTAGGCGAAGGTTCGGCCCCGTCGAAGTCCCCCTTGCTTCGCAAGAATAGATTCGGATCCTTGCCGCTCGTGGTGAAGTAGGCGCCTCCCTTCTTGTCCCAAAACAAATCATTCTGGCGGTTCTGCAGAGTCTCGGCAAATTCCAACCAATGGATGTCAAAAGACGCCTCGTACAAATCGATTAAGCCTTGAATAAAAAAAGCGTAATCGTCCGTAAATCCGTCAATCTTACTTTCGCCTTCCCGATAAATCCGCAAAAGCGTGTCATCAGTTTTCCGGTAAAGCTCTTTTTGGATAAAGTCGGCAGCCCGTTCAGCCGCTTTAAGATAACGCGGATCATTAAGTACGAGGGCTCCGCGAGCGAACGCCGAAATCATCAAGCCGTTCCAGGCGGTAATTACCTTGTCGTCACGGCCAGGACGCGGGCGTCGGTCACGCACCATTAGCAGGATCATCCGGCTGTCATTAAGAAGTTGGCGAACTTCCTCCTGACTCGAGTTGAATTCTTTGGCGGCGGCATCCGGCGAATGTTGTCGGATCAGAATGTTTTTCCCGGAGAGCTCACCGCTGGTGTCGCTGCCCGCAGCGTTGCCATCGGCCTCTACGCCATAGACATAGTCAAAGACTTTCGCGCGATCGGGGCCTAAAACGTTATCAATGTCGTCCTTCTTCCAAACATAAAAGGCGCCTTCAGCCTGAGCCGGTTTTCCGGCCTGAACCAAGCTATCCGCGTCCTCAGCCGAATAAAATTCGCCCTCAGGTCCAGTCATGTCTCCTAACACATAGTCGAGAATGTCTCGGGCTGTGGTAGCGAAAAAGGAATCGTGGGTGATTTGATAAGCGTCCAAGTAGCTTGATGCCAGTTGAGCCTGGTCGTAGAGCATCTTTTCGAAATGAGGCACGCGCCAGACGGTATCGACCGAATAACGATGAAAACCGCCTCCGAGATGATCATGAATACCTCCCTCAGCCATTTTGCGAAGGGTAAAAAGGGTCATCTCCAGTGCATGTTTTCCATCAGCCGAATCCGGTGATGCGGCATAGGTATGGAGCAGAAAGTTCAGGACGACGGGCCGCGGAAATTTTGGAGCGTTACCGAAGCCTCCATTCTTGCCGTCGAAAGATTGCGCCAACTCGGTGTATGCGTTCTGCAGGATGTCACGATTGACGGTTTGGCCCGAGGAGGTGGTTGGCTGGACAGACTGCTGAAGTTGGCTGGTGATGCCCTTGGAACTTGCGATGATCTGGTCGTGCTTGCTTTTCCAGGCCTCGGCAACTCGTAAAAGCACCGTCCTGAAGGAGGGGAGACCCTGCTGTTCCGTTGCCGGGAAATAGGTTCCGCCGACGAAGGGTTTAAGGTCCGGTGTCAACCAGACATTCAACGGCCAACCTGCGGACCCGGTGCTCGCCTCAACAAAAGTAATGTAAATATTGTCGACGTCTGGACGTTCTTCACGATCCACTTTGATGCAGACAAAGTTGGAATTCATGATCTTGGCAATCGCCGGATCGGAGTAAGACTCGCGTTCCATGACGTGGCACCAATGGCAGGTCGAATAGCCGATCGACAGGAAAATGGGCTTGTTCTCCTGCTTAGCCTTAGCAAACGCTTCTTCCTTCCAGGGGTACCAGTCGACCGGGTTATGAGCATGCTGGAGCAAGTAGGGAGACTTTTCGTTGATCAGATGGTTGGTATACTGCCATTTGGCCTCGGGAGATCCTTGAGGATCTGCACCAAAAGAAAAATGGGATAGAGAGAACGCAGTTATAACCACCGACAACAATCGCAATCTGTTTGAAGACGTGCTCATAAGGGCGCTACTCTTTGAGAGATCGAATGGTGCCGGCCGCAACCTCGCTGGCGGCAGCAACGAAAGCGTCTTTGGTTAAATCACTCACCAGAAGATAGGAGACGTATCCAGCGTCCCAGGCCGCAACCTGCCGGCCTTCACAAGTTCCCAGTTTGATCCCCTCTGTCGTCGTACCATCGTATCCGTGCAACGCCGTCATCGAAGAACGGCTTACGTAGCAGGCGATTCGTTGGCTATCGCGCTCGAACAACAGAAAGCCGACAGGTTCACCGTTGATATGGCAAGATCGAGCACCAACCAGCCTGAACCCCGAAGGATTTCGAATCGTAGGGGCAAAGGCAATTTGTTGTCTTAACCATTGTTCGACTTCTTCGGCATTCGAACTGCGCAACTCAAGCGGGGCAGCGTTTCTCACCACTTCCACCGAATCCCGCACAAACAGCATCACGTCGGCGCCGGTTCTTTCGGACAACATAATGAAAACGCCCAACGCGAGGAGCAAACCGAGCGAGGCCACTCCGGTCAGTTTTTTCCGTGCGCGAAAAAACGCCACCAAACGACCGGATTGCCTGACCGGGTGTCGCGTTAGCCGAGAACGTAAATCTAGGCTTGGCGAAGGCACTGTCTCGTTCAGTCTTTGAAGACTTGCCTCGACCTCGCAAAGCCAGCGCCAGTGCCGGCGGCACTCTGGACAATCATCCAGGTGTTCCTGTACCGATAGACTGTTCACGCTATCCAACTCATTGTCGTGGAAAGCCTCCAACAAGACTTGGGCTTCTTGGCAACTAAGCTTTGGCACCGCTTTGATCCTCCTTTCCTGGAGTTGAGCGAATAAAGCCGCAATTTTCGGCGTATTCGGCAAGCCGAAGGCGTAACCAGCGTTTGGCCCGGTGCAGCCGAGACATCACGGTGCCGATGGGGCATTCCAACGCTTCGCTTATCTCTCGATAGGTGAGGTTACCGACGGCCTGAAAAACGAGCGCCAAACGTTCCTCGTCCGGAAGTTCAGCGATGGCACTGACTATCTCCTGGTCAAAGAGCTCATCAAGGTGATCGAGCTTATCCCGGTCTCTGACGTTGAATATCTCCGGTGGCGAAAGCTTGTCGACTGCGGCTAACATTTTCTCGATGTCGATCACCAGTTTTGGCCTGCTTGACTCTCTCCGGAGCTGGTCAACAAAGGTCGTCCTAAGGATTCGAAACATCCAGGGCCGGACCCCCGAAAGGCTATGAAGCTGCGTAAGTGACCGCCAAGCGCGCAGGTAGGTTTCCTGAACCAGATCTTCGGCTTGCGACTTATTCCCAATCAGGCGAAAAGCGGTCCGATAAAGGGCTTCAAAACAGCCCAACATTGCCTCTGCGTAAGCGTCGTTAGCGTTTCCGGACATCAGGTTTTTGCGGTCAGCCATTGATAATTTCTACAGAAGTGCACAAGGAATTCCTCTATGACTGACAACGCACCGCCGCGCGGAATTATTCCCAGTTGTATCAAAAGGAAGAAACATTTGTCCCTCGTGGATGCGGACGGAGGCGTGGAAGACAAGGAGGCCGCTTCAGCAAATCGCCCGTATCCAAGCGACATCAGGCATCTATCTTTGTTGTTGGCTACGGCTGATAATCCAGCCGGAGTCCGCATGTTTCGAGTCGTTACTCGGGAAGGCTATTCCAGCGTCGCAACTGAAGGCCGAATCTCGCCTATGGAATAGAACTCGGTTCCAAGCGCTCTTAGAGATATTGGTGCACTAGGAGCATTGGAAATCGTCCTTACGGATTGTTCGTTATGCCCGAACCGAAAGGCCTCGGCCTATATAATGTCATCGTTATTGGAGCCGGTACCGCCGGACTAGTTACCGCTGCCGGTACCGCCGGACTTGGCGGCCGAGTCGCGCTGGTTGAGCGAAACAAGATGGGAGGCGATTGCCTCAACTACGGCTGTGTCCCGAGCAAGGCCCTCATCGCTTCTGCACGCATGATCGATCGCATCCGGCACGCTTCAAGGTGGGGACTAAATGAGCAGGAGCCGCAATTCCAATTCGAGAAAGTCTTCGAATCGATGCGGTTGCGGAGGGCTAAACTAGCGCCCAACGACTCAGTCGAGCGATTTGAAACGCTGGGGGTCGATGTGTTCTCCGGCGAAGCGAGCTTTGTTTCGCCCCGTGAAATCACAGTTAATGGCCAGAGCTTACGGGCAAAGAATTTCGTGATTACTACCGGCACGCGTGCTGGTATCCCGCCGATCGAGGGAATAGGAGACGTACCGTTCTTCACCAACGAGACGATCTTTGATGAGCTACGTAAAAAGCCAGACAGCATGATTGTTGTTGGCGGTGGGCCGATCGGCTGTGAGCTCGGCCAGGTAATGCACCGTCTTGGCGTCAAGGTCACCATCATCGAAGTGCTCGACCAAATATTACCGAAAGAGGACAGTGATGTGGCCGATTGGATGGAAACGCGCCTCGAAACCGAAGGCATCCGCGTGCTTCGCTCGTCGCAAGCAACGCGGGTAGCTATTAGTGACGGCAAAGTGCAGTTTGAGCTGGTTCGCAAACCGCGCGGCGCGCACGAAGCGGAGTCGAAGCGAATCGTAAGCGATAGCCTACTCGTGTCGGCCGGACGCCTTCCCAATGTAGAAGACCTAAATCTGGAAGCGGCCGGAGTGAGATTCAGCCGGCGAGGGATCGAGGTTAACGCGTACCTGCAAACCTCTCAGCGGCACATTTACGCCGCAGGCGACATAGTGGGTCCGTTTCAATTCACGCATACCGCGGATGCACAGGCACGAGTGGCAGTAAGGAACATCCTCATGCCGTATCAGTTGCTGCGCCAAAAAATGGATTACTCCGTAGTGCCATGGTGCACCTATACCGATCCAGAGATCGCGCGGGTAGGGCTGAACGAAACTGAAGCAAAGCAGCAGAACATCGGTTATGACCTGATTAAATTACGAATCGATGAGCTCGACCGCTCTGTTCTAGAGCGTGAAGAGGCCGGCTTCATCAAAGTGCTAATCGGTAAAGGGTCCGATAAAATTCTCGGTGTCACCATCGTAGCGGCGCACGCCGGCGACCTGTTGCACGAGTTTGTGCTAGCGATGAAATATCGCGTTGGCGTTAGTCAACTTGCCACCACCATTCACGCCTACCCAACCTTCGCTGAGTTGGCGCGAAAAGTTGGCGATTATTACAATAAACAACGGCTAACCCCATTCGTGAAAAGGGTTTTCAACTGGCTTTACCAGCGTTCAAGAGCTGCTTCGCCGCCCGGTCCCGCGTCCGTTCGGGAACGGCAGAATATCGGATCGGAGGAAAGCGAAGGAAGTCAGGAGGAAGTCTAGAAGACTTGATCAACCCAGATGATTTCTGTAGTCGTCCCAACTTACAACGAGGCCAATTATCTGTCTGCGACGCTTGATTCAGTTGCGGATAGCAATGCTCAAAAGGAAACCATTGTAGTCGATGCCGGCAGCGTGGATGGTACTCGCGAGCTAGCAGAACAGAGAGCCTCGAACGTTTTACTTAGTTCACGGAGACAGCGTGCGCACCAGATGAATTTCGGCGCACAGCATGCTCATGGATCCGTTTTACTCTTTCTCCATGCCGATACTGTTCTGCCTCCGTTAGCGCTCGATCATATCAAATCGTCTGTCGCGAAGGATCAAATCATCGGCGGCGGATTTGCGCGAAGGTACGATTCAAATTCGTGGTTCTTGCGGATAACGTGCCTACTGGCAGGGCTACGGACACGGTGGGCAGGATGGTTTCTGGGTGATCAGGCGATATTTATCCGTCGGGAGACGTTCGAGCGGTTAGGCGGCTTTCAAGATCTTGATCTGTTCGAAGATTTGGATCTTTCAAGGCGAATGGCGAAAGCCGGTAGCGTAGTGACGTTATTCCCACCCGTTACTTCTTCGTCGCGCCGCTTTAAAGCACGGGGAGAAGTGCTTACGACAGTGGTGGATGTGTCGCTGACGCTTCGATATCTAGTGGGAGCCGACCCAAACACCCTCGCCAAAGCGCGGCGCGTTTTTTCCGAAGAGGGCATGACGCACGGTGACTTGCACGTCAAGGGATGGACCTTTAAATCATGAACGGACCGGACGCTGAGGGCGCGCGCTATGCCACGAAAAGAGCGGTTCCCTGGAAATGGATTGGTTTGGCAATTGTAATACTCGCGTTGTTAATCGCAGCGCGAGCTCTGCCTGTCACCGATTGGCTCACCCGATTCAATTACTGGGTCGCTCATCTCGGTGTCTGGGGCGTTCTCCTCTTCATCTTAGTTTACATTCTTGCCACGGTATTATTCTTCCCCGCCTCCATACTAACCATCGGCGCCGGCTTCATCTTCGGCGTGCTGCTCGGAACTGTTATTGTGTCGATCGCCGCGACGGTGGGAGCAGCATTGGCATTTTTGATTGCCCGGTATCTGGCCCGCGATCAGATTGAGCACAGAGTAGCTCACAACCCGAGATTCAAGCGGATCGACCGAGCAATCGGCGAACGAGGCGCTAAGCTGGTCTTTCTGCTGCGTCTGAGCCCGCTGATTCCATTTAACCTCAGCAATTACTTTTACGGTTTAACCTCAGTAAAATTCTGGTCCTATGTGCTGGCCAGCTGGATTGGCATGCTTCCCGGCACCCTGCTCTATGTTTATCTGGGGGCCGCGGGCAAAGCAGGCTTGAGCGGCGCCGCGGGCCAGACCTCCGGCCGTTCGCCTTGGGAGTATCTGTTTTTCGGCGTCGGGCTCATCGCGACGGTGATGGTGACCGTCTGGGTTACATATATCGCCCGTCGAGAGTTACGCAAAACGGAAGTAAATCAACCATGACTCGATGCACTAAATTGCTGGTCGTGGTCTCTTCTCTCTCCGTTTTTATAACCCCGGTTCTTGGATCCGAGGACGAAGGAGTGGCGGTACCGGCAAATGTGGCACAGGAAACTTGGGACACATTGCTAAAGAAATACGTGAATGATCGCGGTCTCGTTGCGTACGCCGATTGGAAGAAGAACCAATCTGACGTCGATGCTCTGGATAGCTACCTCAAACAATTCGCCGAAAAACCCCAGACACCGGCGAGCGGCAACGATGCGGCCGCCTCGTTGATCAACCTTTACAACGCCACTACGATCCGCTGGATTCTTGCCAATTATCCGACAGAGAGCATCATGGCGCTTCAGAATTCATTTAACGCCAAGCGTCACGACATCGGTGGCCGTAAAGCGTCGCTGGATGACATCGAAAATAGCACGCTGCGGCCGCTGCTCGGATACCGCGCCCACGCGGTGCTGGTTTGTGCGGCACGCAGCTGTCCGCCGCTGCAGCGTTTTGCATACACGGCATCGCAGCTTGATCAGCAAATCGATGCCGCCTACCGAGCATGGCTCGCGCGAGACGACTTGAACCAATTTTTGCCTGACCAGAAAAAAGTCGAGGTATCCAGCATCTTCAACTGGTTCAAGGGCGACTTCGACAAACCTGGCGGCGTAGGAAAGGTCCTCGTTGAATATGCGCCGGGGCAATACCGCGACTTCGTAGCGGCAGGCAATTACGAAGTCGAATATCTGCCTTATAACTGGGGGCTTAATGATCAGAGTGATCACGGCAGAGATTACAGCCGAAACCAAATGATCTGGGACTGGATCCGAAACTTTCTCCACTTCTAGTGCACCAAGTCACCTGACTTGGTGCACTAGAGACGGCTATTAGCTTGGACAGAGCAATAAAAACTCCGCCAGCAGAACGGTCCCGCAGACGCGGTACCGTTCTGCTGCTTAATCTGTTTAAGAGCTCTCTAACCCGCAATCAGCGGTTACTCTGCCCAAGGGTGTGAGATTTGCCGGTTAGCCGTGTTGGTTGTCACGCCGCTTTCGCGGAAGCATTTAGCCAGCTCTTCAGCAAAGCACCTTGCCATCGTCACCAAACCTCTCTGCTTTGCGCAAACCGTCACACAATGCAAAAAACAGGTAAAGTTGCTCGAACTCTTCGATACGGTCGGGCCCTTATCTCTTAAAAGGATGGTGTCACCAGCGCTAATAGGAAGCGAAGGCTCGAATGTCGACGGCCCGAAAGGTACCAGAAGTTCCCCCGCGTAGGCGTTTGGCTGATTATGGGGTTCAATGATCACCCAGCCCGTGTCTTCGGTCTCAGTTTCAGAATGCACAACTCTGCCGAGGCGATCCAGATCGAAAGCAGAGACGTCGTGCTCGCCTTGCCATTTAAGGTTAACGCGCAGAGTACCTGTGTGAGCTTCGTAATGTACGCTCACTGCGAAGGCTGTATCCCCGGTGCGTCTCATAGATACCGGTTCTTCCGCCTTTTCAGGACAGTTCTTCTAGGTAATAAGATGCAGAACGGTGAAAGGTTATTCCGGCGGATTCGCTGGCGCTAACGAGGCGGAATAAAATGGGCGACCAGATGCCTCCCATAGTCATGGAGTGGTTCTCCAAAAAACCAACGCTCAGCCGATGCATTCTGATCATCCAATACTGCAACTCGACCATCTCGACACCCTCTGGTTCCAGGTCGCAGGAACTCTTTGCAATCTCCGGTGTAACCATTGCTTCATCTCTTGCTCACCGGAGAATCACACCCTCGAGTTGATGAGTTTCGATCAGATCCTTCCCTATCTGGCAGAAGCGATCCAAATCGGTGTCAAAGAATTCTATTTTACCGGAGGCGAACCATTCATTAACCCGGATCTTCCCAAAATCCTGGAGGCAACACTGCGGATTGGTCCAGCCACGGTGTTGACCAACGCCACCCTCTTCAATGCCGAGCTGGTGAAGGAATTGGCAGCGATGCGAGATTCCTCGAAATATTCCCTCGAACTGCGGGTCAGCATCGACGGATTTTCACCCGAGACTAACGATCCCATCCGTGGACCCGGCACCTTTAAGCGCGCCATGCGCGGAATCAAACTTCTGCTGGATGAGGGCTTTTTGCCGATCATCACCGCGATGCGCAGCTGGCCAATCGAACAGGATGAAGCTCAGCTCTACGGGTTCAAAAATTCTCTGGCTAACGTGGGATACCGGTATCCACGGATCAAGCTTCTACCATCGTTAAGAATCGGCCAGGAAGCCTTGCGCGATCGCGGCTATTCGGAGCACGATTACATTACTACCTCAATGATGGTGGGTTACGACTGCAGCCAGCTGATGTGTTCCAACAGCCGGATTGTCAGCACCCGGGGCGTTCACGTTTGTCCGATCCTAGTCGATCAACCCAATTCAATTTTAGGGGAACGCATTTCCACTGCACGACAGGCGTTCGAGCTGAGACACCAGGCGTGCATGACCTGCTACCAATATGGAGCTCTGTGTTCAAATGCCTCTTCAGCTGCAACCAGCTTCGAAAAGACACGATTATCACGCCCTAGATCGATCTGATTCACCGTGCATGGAACCAATTCACACAGTCCAAAATCGCAGAACCCCAACCGCCCGCAATGCGTCGGCCTTTTCGGTGGAGTATATAGCAACTATCTCGCTCTAGAGGCTCTCCTCGAAGACGCAGAAAGGCGCGGCGTCCATCGCCTGTATTGCCTCGGCGATCTGGGTGCGTTCGGCCCGTTCCCCGATCGAGTTTGCCAGATTCTGCGCGAGACCAGGATTCCGATCGTCCAAGGGAATTATGACAACTCGATCGGCAATGGACTGGCGGACTGCCAATGCGGTTATACCGATCCGCGCGATAACTATTTTGCGAAGCTCTCTTACGACTACACTTTTCAGCACACGAGCAACGACAACAAAGCCTGGTTGCAGAAATTATCGCCGGAGATTCGAATCCGACTCGGACCATACCGGATCTTACTTTGCCACGGATCACCCAGGAAAATGAACGAGTTTCTATGGGAAACCACTACGTCCGATGCGTTTCTGAATTGGTTATTCGAGAAGTACAACACCGATATTATTGTGGGAACACACACCGGGCTGCACTGGCACAGAGAAACGTCGCCAGGCAAACACTTCATTAACTGCGGCGCCATCGGCCGGCCGCCCAACGATGGTCAGGCAACGGTAGTGTACACCATCATCAACGCCGAGAACGCCGGCTTGTCCGACGAAGCTTCTGGAGTTTCGGACGACAGAGCGAAGTCGGAGAACGCCGGGAGCGATGAGAAGGCTAAGAACGCTTGCCAGCTTAAAGTCGATTTCGTTCGATTGGGTTACGACTTCGAGCGCTTGGCTTTCGAGATGGCTTCCGAAGGATTGCCTGAAGAATTTATCGAGACAATCCGGACAGGTTGGTGGACCACATGCAGTGAAGTCCTTCCGGCTAAGGAGCGAGCTCGCGGTTTATATTAGCTCTCGGAATATTTCTGCGTCATCGAAACTCAAAAAAGGATATCAGCGGTAGGAGTGCCTGTCCTGTGAAAGGCCATTTTTCGACATTCGAATGTGAGGGGTCGCCCCACCACGGGGCGGCTTCGGGAGGCTGAAGGTGAATCGCGGTCCGCGTTTCGGCTGGCGGCATTCGTTCTTTCTACTGGCCGTGATAGGCCTCCTGATACTCTGCGTTGCGATCGGCCAACTCCCGCAGATTCATGGAAATCCTACTTGGCGGACCGTGACATTTTTTCTACTGCTACCGGCGTGTTTGGCCGTGACGTTTAGCTGGCCGCGAACCGGTCGGCCCCGCATTCAAGCCGCCGGAATTCTGCTCCTTGCATTAGTGGTGCGCCTGGCGCTGGCTCCTCACCCGGTTGACTCCGATGTGAATCGCTACTTGTGGGAAGGCCGGTTGATTAGAGAAGGGTACGACCCATACGCACTTCTTGCTTCAGCTCCGGAGTGGGCCGATCAACGTGACGCCTACTGGGCGGGAATGAATGAGAAAGACTTGCGGACCATCTATCCGCCCGTCGCCGAATGGACGTTTGCCGCCATCGGCGCCCTCTGGTATCACCCGGCGGCGTTAAAGGCGGCATTTATCATTCTTGATCTGGGATCGGTTGCACTCCTCCTCGCAATGCTTGCCGCCCGTTCACAGCCACTGCGATTAGCCGGCCTTTACGCCTTTAACCCAGTTCCGCTGATTGGATTTTCCGCTGAAGGCCACTTTGACGCGATGCTCATCTTCTTGGTTTTGCTCGCTCTCTGGCTGCGCGAGCGCCGCCACACGGTGTGGAGTTGGATTGCGCTGGGCTTGGCCGTGCAGACAAAGCTGGTGGCCGTGTTGCTGGCGCCACTCTTCGCCCGAAGCGGCGGTTGGCGCACCGGCTGGGTCGGTGCGGCGATCGCGCTGCTGCCGTTTCTGCCGTATTCGGCTGATATCAATGCCTGGCTTTCCGGGGTTCATCATTTCGGCGCAGACTTTGGGTTTAACGGATCGATCCACGCGCTTCTATCGATGGCCTTGGGTAATCGTACGATTGCCGCTATCCTTTGTGCGGTACTGTTAATCCTATGGATCGCCCTGGTAACATTTCTGAAGACCGATTTGTGGCGGTCGGCTTTCTTCGTGCTTGGCGGACTCATCGTGCTGTCGCCGATTGTCCATTACTGGTATGTTTCGTGGGCCCTGGTATTCGTCCCGCTTTTCCCGTCCCTGGCTTGGATCACGCTTAGCGGTACAGTGACGTTGTATTTCCTTGTGGAGCTTACACCCGAGTGGTCGATGCCATTCTGGGGACAGACTGTACTTTGGACAACGTTCGGGGTTCTCCTCGTCCGTGAAACGATCCTCGTCCTGCCATCGCTTGTTTCGCTCAGGCGTTTCGGAATGCCTCCGAAGGTTGGCTCGTTGGCAGTCGTTGTGCCAACGCTAAACGAATCAAGCACGCTCTCAACCTGCCTTCGTTCGATCGCGCTAATGTCGCCACTCCCCGATGAGGTAATTGTTGTTGATGGCGCTTCAATCGATGGAACCCGCGAGATCGGGGCGCGGTCAGGCGCGACCGTCATTTCGAGTGCAGCCGGCCGCGGCCGTCAAATTGCCGCCGGAGTCGCTGCGGCGCGATCAGACGTTGTTCTGGTTCTGCACGCCGACTCCGAACTTTTGCCCGATGCCGGCTCCCGAATAATCGCGGCTCTGAACGCTCGGGCCGAGGCAATCGGCGGCGCCGTCGGCCAACGCTTTGGCCGCGATACTCCGAGCCTCTGCGTGATCGAATGTCTCAACGAAATCCGGGCAGTGTTTCTCGGGTTATCGTTCGGCGACCAGGGACAGTTCTTTCGCCGAGCCGCAATCATGGGCGGTGGAGGTTTTCCCAATCTTCCGTTAATGGAAGACGTCGAACTAAGTCTCCGTTTGCGGATAGCGGGGCCGACGCTTTATCTCGGCCAGGGTTTAGTTTGCTCCGATCGGCGCTGGCGGCAAGAAAACTGGTTCAAACGTTTCGTCACTGTCATGGCGTTAACGGCCATCTATCGACTCCGACGACGAGAGGGCGCACAGATTACGGACATTTTATATCGCCGCTACTACCCCACCACAGCGGGCAACACACGACATGGTCTCCCGCTGACTACGGAGCTTTGTCCGGCAAACCAAGACGTTATTGACTAGTGCACCAAGTCAGTGACTGGGGTAGTGGCGTTGCGATCAAAATGGGCCGCCGGCAAGACGCGACGAAGGAGCATATCTGAATCGATACGTTACTGAGGAGCAACGCAGCCGCCGGCCCATTTTCATCGCAACCATTTGGGCTGCGCGTCTTTTGGCCGGCTGCTTTGTCGCTCATCGGTCAAAGACCACAGCGGGTATTCTCCCTCTTCGCTTCGCGCATCCAGCCAAAATACGCAGCAGCGCCACTACCCCAGTCACTGACTTGGTGCACTAGGAGCTGAAGTAGTTACTCGGTTTGCCGCGGACGAGATTAACGGGCACAGATCATCGCTGACGGCCGTTGCACGATCTGACAACAGCTTGCGGAGTGTGTGCCGTAGCGAACGAAGTTGGCGAATCTTTAAATCTATTTCGGATAGATGCTGGTGCGCCAGTTCGCGGACGGCCTTGCACGGCCGTCGTCCATCGCGGCTTGGCTCCAGGAGCTGTTTGATCTCCTTGAGTGTAATGCCCAGGGCCTTAGCCTGAGACAAGAAGTGCAACGCTTTGACTGCATCTTCGTCGTAGTCCCTATACCCGTTCTGGAGGCGCGATGGTCGTAGAAGGCCCTGCCGTTCGTAATACCTAATCGCCGAGGCGTTAAGGCCGCTACGCTTGGCTACGTTTCCAATGGTTAGCATGGGCTTGACCTTAAACTATGATTCAAGGCGTAGCCTCTGGTATGAAAGGAGGTGATGCAAATGGAGCCCATTAAGATCACGCTTTGTCCTGACTGCGATCACTGCCCGTCGGTCGAGATAGACGACACGAGCGTGCGCATTGGAGAAAACCAGAACGCCGTCACGTTGAGTCATGCGGCCTGGAATGATCTGGTTGCCCGGATCAGGGGTGGCGAATTGAATTCAGTCTAAGGAGGGAAGCGAGCCGGTTCGCGGCCTAGGTGGGTGCGATCCGGCTCCTCAAAGTAATCAGTTTAGACCACCGGCGCGCAGTTGTGGCTTAAGCAAAACGCCCCACTTTTCATTGTACGGATATACTACGTTTGCCGCACGATCATTCGCGATCAACGGTCGACCTTCGTTCGCCCACCAGAAGATCGAGCCTTTCAAGTTAAAGATATTAGCTCGCCCCGACCGTACGAGCTCCGCCGCTGCCTTGGAAGATCGCACACCCACAGAGCAGTAAAGCACGACTGCTTGCTGGCCCGACGCTGTGTGCAGGGCAGCGGCTATCTCGCTTCGTGTTTCCGCCCAGACGGCTCCGGGTAAGTGGCTGACTTCGTATTCCTGGCGAGTGCGTACATCAATGAGCAGCGGTGTCGCCCCATTGCCGGCCGCCACCCGCTGAGCGAGTTCGTCGGTGCTCATCTGTGGCACTTCTGGCCAATCGCGCTGGATCCAAGCAAAGACAGCGTCCCAACTGACAGAATCCTTCGTACCAGCCAACAGCCCTGTCCCCTCGTTCACCAAGGCTTGTCCTACCAACACCAAGGCAACAACGACCACAGACGCAAAGGCTCGTCGCGGTTGCACAAGAGGAATACCAGACACCCGCTTGTCGCAGATCGTCAATGTCAAACCGAACATAAGCTGATGCTGTGGATGGTTCTGCAGCGAAAAGGCGCCTTTTTAATAAGAGGCATGGCGGCCGCCTTTTATTCGCCTCATCCGAAATGAACGCTGCTCAACTCACCAACGCCTCAAGAGACATGCCTCTCCCCTCTACACCACGAAAATACCAAGGTATCATTGCGATAACGCCAATGAGCCAGAAAGCTGCGAGCAGCACTAGTGCGGCGAACACTCCTGCCGAATTCGCTACTATCGTCAAGGCAAGAGGGGCGAAGAAAGCGCCGATGCGACCCACAGCGACTGACAAACCGATGCCCGTCGAACGCAAATGGGTCGGAAAAATTTCCGAGAAAGTTGGATAGGCCGAAACCCAGCTGCCGGTGGCAAACAGGTTAGCTAAGGTAAAAGCAGCCAAAACCCAGTGCCAATCACGTGTATAAGTTGCGGCGGCGAGCAGAAGGACCCCGAACGCTGCCAAGGCGTAAAACGCAGGGACAGTGATTTTGCGCCCAATTTTATCAAGCAAGATGGCGGCCGCGATACCACCGGCCAGGGCTCCGATATTGCCAATCAAATAAAACCAGGGGACGAACTGGGAAGGCACAGCAACCGCCGGTAAGATGAATAATGCTAGGAAAGCGAATAAGCCGTAGTAACCAGCTGCCTCTGAGAAATCCAGAAGGCAGCCTAGCGCGGTGCGGCCGGGATAACGGGTGACTAGTTCATGACTCTGTCGCCAGAAGCCATTGTACTTTTCCGCTGACGCAGTGCCCAGAACGAATCCAAACGAACCTTTGGCAGGATTCTCGAAGCGCCCTTTCTCTATGTTTTCAACGACAGCCTCAGCGGCCTCTGCTTTGCCCCGTGCTAATAGCCAGCGGGGCGATTCGGGAATGTAACGGCGCACCAACCCCGCGCAGAGCGCGATGACCGCGCCGAAGCCAAAGGCCGCGCGCCATCCCACGTCAGGCGGCAAATTATTGAGCAGACATAATGTCACTAATGCAGCTAAGATGGCCCCCAGCGACCAAAAATTCATTACGGTGGCGTTAGTCTTCCCACGATGGCGCGCCGGAATGAACTCGCTAATTGCTGCGTTGATAGCAGCGTACTCCGCACCGACACCCACCGCCGTTAACAAGCGCAACACCATAAAAGATCCGTAACCCCAGGCAAACGCGGTTAGGAAGGTGAATAGACCGTAGAGCAGCAATGTGAGCAGGAACAGGCGCCTGCGACCGAAACGGTCGGCCAAATAACCGAACGAGTATGCGCCAACCATAATTCCAACGAACCAAATACTAAGAATCCACGAGGCCTCGAGATTGGTGAGGCGCCAGAGGTCGCGGAGCGCACTTATAACGTTGTTGACGATCGTGACTTCAAAGGCATCCAGCAACCAGCCGATGCCGAGAGCTGCTGTAATGGCCGTGTGTACGCGATTCCAGCCGGCAGTGTCGAGTCTTCGCAAAAGCGTACTCATCACTGTGTGAGAGGCATCAACCACGGGTTTTATTCGCGCGGTGCGTAATCGCGTGCTTCACGTGTGACTGGCAAGTCCCAGAACTCTGAAGCGACAATCGAGAATTGGTCGAGCTAGAGTCTATTCATCGCCCAGACATTACAAATAACCTGCCTCAAGCGCCTTCAATACAGCCCTGGTCCGGTCTCTGACGCCCATTTTCCACAGGATGCCCGAAATATAATTTTTCACCGTGCCTTCCGCGATTGCGAGCGCCTCACTGACTTCACGATTATTGTAACCGCGCGCTACCAGGCGGAGGATTTCTGTTTCGCGCCAGGTGAGTCGTTCCGGCGTCTCCGTGCTCGGAAAATCGCAACGAATGCGAGCGATGTTGTTCAGCAGGCGTTGAGTCATTGCGGGGTGCACAAGCGTGCCTCCGCTGGCAAGCGTCCGAATCCCGCTCGTCAATTGATCCAGTGAAACGTCTTTGAGGAGATATCCTTTAGCTCCAGCCTGTAGCCCACCAATTATGAATTTGTCCTCATCGAAGGTCGTTAGGATCAGCGTCGGCGGAAGGGACCCGGATTGTTTCAGCTCTTTCAAAACTTCGAGCCCATTTCGTTTTGGTAGGCACATGTCGAGGAGTACCACGTCAGGTTTCGCTGTGGGAATGACTCGGAGTGCTTCGTCGCCGTCTTTCGCCTCCCCTACTACATCGATGTCGTCGACCAGCTCCAGTAACGTTTGAATTCCCTGGCGCACTAGTGTTTGGTCTTCGACCAGGCAGACTCTGATCATGCTAGGCCTCCGGAGCCGGGCATCCAAGCCTCGAGGCGAAAGCCTTTGGCGGGCTGGGTTTCGAACCGCAGCGTACCTCCGACCTGCTCTAGCCGTTCACGCATGCCAGTCAAGCCATGCCCGGGCCGCACCTCCTTTGCACCGCGGCCGTCGTCCTTGGCTCGTATCGCGATGCCGCCGTCTGTTCGCGCCAGCTCGATCCAAAGGTGTCTGGCCGCTGCATGCCGAATTACGTTAGTAATAATCTCTTGGACACATCGGAGAACTGCGTGCGCCCGCATCGGGTCATCAATCGCCAGGTTGTCGGCCATAACCAGGTGAATCTGCGGCGCAGAAACACCCGCCACAAGTGTTCTCAACGCCTGAGCGAGCTCGATTGGATCTTCGCCTCTCAAAGCGCTGACAACATCTCTCAGGTCGGATAGCAGCAGTTTCGTCACCGACTGCGCCCTCTGTATTTGTACCAAAGTATTGTCTCGAGCCATGTGGCTCGCGGCTTCCAAATTCAGGCTGAGAGCGGTCAGATGATGCCCGAGGGCGTCATGCAACTCGCGCGAGATCCGCTCGCGCTCAGCCATGCGGCTGGTATTCGCCAGCAGCTCGCCGGTCGCCCGCAGCTCGCGGTTTACGCGGGCGAGTTCAGAGCGCGCGCCTGCTTCGCTTGCTGCAAGAAAACAGCTAAACAGGGCAAGTACTTGAAACGCCACGTAAGTCGCCATCAGGGATGGTATCGAAGCCAGCGGCCATCCCAATGCGAGAATGGCGCCCATCAACACCGCCTGTATCACGGCCCAAAGGAGTGCATATCGAAGCGACATGAACCAGCCGAGTTGGGCGGCGACAAGAACTAGCAGGGCCCCTTCATGGCCGCTGCAAACGAGCACAAGCATCACCAGGGCAGTGGCAGCCTGAACGGCCAGCAGGGTCAACTGAATCCGGTGTCGGCGGCCAGTTCTCTCATTCCACGGCGTAAGGCCGAATGTAACGCCGAAGATAAAAAAACAGGCCAACCATAGTTGATAACGCGGCTGGTGTAATAGCATCGGTGTTTGGAAGAGCCAGACAAATAGCTGTAGACCCGCGAGCGACCAAGTAAGGAAGCACTGAAAGACAATATGGTTCCCTTGGATGGGAACAACGAAAATCGGCCTTGCTAGAGATGCCGAAAGTCATGCTCAAATTCGATGACCTTCGGCACTCGTGGTCGCTCGGCGCGGATTATAACATTTTCCGTACACGAACCAATGCTGATGAAAACTATGTTAAACCCTACTATTAAATTGTCGGTACTAGCCGTGGGGATTGGAAGTGTTTTCGGTGCATCGCTACTGGGCGCCGAAGAAGACAAGAGTGCCACCGCCGCAGACCGCATCAGTCTGTTCACAGTCCCTTTGCGGTGTCAGGCAGCACCGGACATTGGTTGCGGTCCTATATCTAAACCAATCACAACGTCTTTCGGCGTTCGTGGGCTGCGCCGCAGCTGATTCCAAAGAGCTCAGAAAGCCGTGTCGCTTAACCTTTCTTGTTCCTCACATCGAAACCTGGTTGCCTTTTATAACAAAACTTTCGAGCGGATCGGTAGTCAGGGGCTTCTGTCCCGAAACGCGATAATCGGTCGCTGAATCGGAGGAATGTGCCGAAAAGAAAAAAAGTTGCTTGTTTGCAATTTAAGACTAGCGCGCGTGGCACTGGGGCGGCGAAAAAAGTCACCAGAAGAAACACTCTTCATGGTCCCGGCTACCTGCATGCTGGGATTTACTGGATGTGCCAGCGCGCTGCACCTCGTGGCAATTGTAAGGTTTTCCAACTCCTCGCGACAAATCCTATAAGGCGTCGCGATCAGCGGCGTGGGGGTTTATGAAAGTACTAAGAAATCTATGTATCGGGGCTGTTGCCATTTGGCTTACACCATTTGCGTTCGCAGACAAGTATGACGATCTCGCCACAAAAGGATATCGTTGGGTAAGCGTTGGCCAATAACACGATCAAGTGGTCAAATGCGCGACAGCGATTCGCCTGAGAATCATTTTTTGGAATTAGTAGCGGCTGAGGTGCCTCTCATCACCGTGGACCACGCCGCGCGGCTCGATGCCTGCAGCTTGTGCCGTCGAACGAAACCGTTGGAGTCCGCTGGTGTCCCAAGCGTCGCTCGACGGAACGCGTGAGGCGCTGTCTTCGCAGTCTGAATCCTTCACTTTTGCCAAGATCATTCACCCACTTATGAAACGCATTAACGTTCGTCATCAGCAAGCCCCGGCCTCAGCCCGCCAGCTCAGAAATTTCGTCCGGTGGTGCGTGTTGGCTGCCCTCCTACTCGCGGGTTGGTCGGTTGGCCACCCCTCGGCCCGCGCGGCCTCGCCAGACCAAATCGCTGCGCGCGCGCCTGTTGCCGAGCTGAATAACAAAAATGGACTCGCCGTGAAGGGCTACGACGTGGTGGCTTACTTCTCTGACGGCAGGCCGGTCAAGGGGACTGCAAATGAATCCTACCAATGGCAGGGCGCTACATGGCAGTTCGCTTCGCCCGAACATCGAGCGGCCTTTATGCGTGAAGCGGCCAGGTACGCGCCCCAGTATGGCGGATACTGTGCTTATGCGGTAGCGCAAGGGGACATCGTGGATATCGATCCTAAGCAGTGGAAAATCGTGGACGGGAAACTTTACCTGAACGCCAACTTCCTCGCGCAAACCCTCTGGCTAAGAGACCCGGCAGGACACATCAAAAATGGTGACGCCAACTGGCGTATTATCCCGCGGCGTCCCCTCTAAGAGCATTGCCATGGAACCTTATGTGTTGCGACCGTCCCACGTCTGCTTTCGGCGGCGGGGCCGCCCGCAGTCGGTGCGAATCGCTCTGGAGCAGGAGCTCTCCGGCAATGTGGCCGAGGCCGTGGCGGAGTTGTTACAGGTGCTTTGCTGCGGCGAGGAATCGGCCGTGTTCGCTTTCGAGCGATTGTCCCGCCACGCTGCCCTGCAGGAAGCGGCGGCGGCCTGTGCGGCAAGGATCGCCCGGGAGGAGGCGTGTCACGACGAGTTGTTAGGCGGCTTGCGGCTCGCGTTACCGACACCGCGCTCCGACGGGGCGCTGCTAGATCGGCTCAAAGGGTTTTATCGCGCGCTCGGCACGCGGGATGCCTTTGTCCACCTCACCCAGATTTACGCACTTGATTCCGGCGTCTGCATCGTCCTTTCAGCCCTGCGCGGGGAGGGCCGGCCGGTTGGCCGCAATTCCACCCTGGCCGCCATCCTCGGACGGATCCTGCACGATGAGGTCGGGCACGTGCGTGACTCTGGACGCATCGCCCGGGAACTCGGGCCGCGTCGCGCCGGGACGGAACATGTGGCGCGCACCCGCGAAGGTCTGGCCGACATGATCTTTCAGCGGGCGGACGCGCTGGAGACCCTGGAGGTGGACCCGGACGCTTTGTGGCGCGCTCTTCTGCGCGTACCGGCACGGCGTATTTGAAGGGAAACGCCCCGCCCATGGACATCGTGCCTAACACCTGGTTGGACTCACGTACATTGGCCGTCTCGGGGACGGCGTCGGCCTTGCCTGGCGAGGCCGTGACTACCCGCGAGCTGGCCGAGCGAATCGCCGAGCGTTTCGGTGTGGACCTCACCCGCCGGGCGCTGAAAATGGAGCGGCGCTTGAACATCCACCGCCGGCACTTGGCGCGCGATTTCGCCGCCTGCCAGGAAGGCACGCGGCCGGGAGACGGCAACGCGGACCTGGCCGCCCGCGCGGTGCGGAGAGCACTCAATCAGGCCGGGTTGCTAGCAAGTGATCTGGCATACCTTATCGGGCACACTACAACTCCGGACGAGCTATTGCCCAGTAACGTCTCACGCGTGGCCTCCCTGTTGGGGTATCGAGGCCCAGTCGCCGAGTTCCGCCAAGCCTGCACGGGCTTTGTCAACGCGACGCTGTTCGCGGCGGGCCTTTGCGCGGCGGGTGGCGGGCGGCCTATCGCCGTGGTGGGATCGGAAACGGGGTCGGTGTTTTTCGACCCGATGCGCGCAGCGGAAGATTCGGCGCAGCTCGTCAACTTCGTCCAGATGGGAGACGGCGCAGGAGCCATCATCCTTTCTGGAGAACAGACCCACACGCGCACCCCGCGCCTGTCACGCCTCTATCACGGACGCCTCGAAACCGGGCTTCCTCCGGGTTTGCGCCTCAGGACGGGAGGTTCGCAGGCGCCACGCCCGCCGGACGCCAGGGCGGAGTTCGACCACGCAACCGGCCTAGTGCGCGAACACGGCGGCGCGCTCTTCCAGGCCGCGTTAGCCTCGGCGCAGGCGCAGGGCATCGACCTGACCGCGATGAACTACGTGCTGCCCCATCAGGCGAACGGCCGCATGGACACGCTGCTCGCACCCCACCTGCCGGCAAAGGCGCGTGTCATCGTCCACGCCGATCGCGTGGGCAACACCGGCTCTGCCGCCATCTGGCTGGCGCTGGACGAGGCTCGCCGAAACATTCTCACCGCCGGGCAATGTCTGCTCGTGCTGGGAGCCGAATCGACGAACTACAGCTTCGGCGGTTTCATCTATGAACACGCCTGAACCCACCGATGCAGACGCCGCTGTGCCCGTTGATATATCAGGACTGGGCAAAAATTTCGGTGCCAAGGTCGCGTTGGCGGACTTCTCTTTGCGGCTGGATCGCGGGCAAATTTACGGCGCAGTGGGAGCAAACGGCGGCGGCAAGACTACCGCCTTGCGTATCCTCGCCGGGCTGTTGCCCGCCGATGCAGGCTGGGGCCGAGTGCTGGGCGTTGACCTGCGCGCACATCCGGACTGGCTGCGCGCGCGGGTCGGCTATATGACCCAGCACCATTCGCTCTACCGTGATCTCACAGTGGAGGAGAACCTACTGGCCCGCGCGCGAGTTTACAGTGTGGCTGATCCTCGGCGGCGAGTCGCGCGACTGCTCGACGAATACGGTCTGGAGCGTTTCGCGCGCGAGCGTGTGGGACGCCTCTCCGGAGGCTGGATGCGCCGGGCGCAGTTCGCTGCCGCCCTTGTGCCCTCTCCGCGCCTTTTGCTGCTCGATGAGCCAACCGCCGGCCTTGACCTCCCAACCAGCCAACAGCTCTGGGCGTCTGTGGCCGAACTCGCGGCGGCAGGAGTGACGATGCTCGTCAGCACCCACGACCTGAGCGAGGCCAACCGCTGCGATGTGATCGGTGTGTTTGTGGAGGGAGAAATCGTGGCTGACGGCGCGGTGGAGGATGTGATTCGGCGTAGCGCCGCGGTTGTGGTCCGCGTTCCTACCGCCGGTCTGGATTCAGCATCGGCGCGCGCAAACCTGCCCGGGGTGGCTGTCGTGCGCTGGGGTGCACGGCAATGCGATCTGGTCTTTCGTGGGGAGATCCCGACGGCTGCGCTGCGCTGGTTGCAGGATCGGAACCTGTCCTCGCAAGCGGCGGACCCGACCCTTGAGGATGCTGTTTCCGTTTTCGTCAGCCGCCGTCCACTCGTCGCCGCATGAACCCTCTTAATTGCCGCTGGCATCAGTCCGTGGTCCGGACGCTGACCCTCGCTTGGCTGGAGAGCCTCGCCATTCGACGCGACCCGGTCATCCTAGTGATGATTCTGATCGTTCCTGCCTTGCAGGTCGCACTTTTCGGCTACGCCCTCCGGCCCCTCGGCAGTGCCGCCTCGGTGGTCCTCGCCCGCGCGGATAAAGACCCGGGCGCGCTCCAGCTGCTCGAGAAATCCGGCGATTTTCGAGTGGTGGCCGATGGTTTGTCCGAGGAAGAAGCCCTCGCCCGATTGCGCCGTCAAGAGGCGCTGGTCGCCATCGTCGTTCATCCTCCGAGCGCCTCGACCGGTGCGGTGGCCATAACAGTCTACGCCGACGACAGCGACCCCGTCCGTTCCAACCCGGCGCTAAGTAAGCTCGAATCTCTCTACTGGCGGCAGGTTGCGGACCCGGACTTCGTGCCGCAGACGGAAGTGCGCGTCGAGCGACTTTACAATCCGCAAAGCCGCAACGAGTGGATCCTGACCCCGGCGCTTTCGGGCGTGGTTGTAATGATTTCTATGCTCATGCTCGGGGCGCTGTCCATCGTGCGCGAACGCGAGCGGGGCACCTGGGAGGCGATGCTTTCGACTCCGGTCAACGCCTTGGAGGCTATCGTCGGCAAGGCTCTGCCGTACCAGTTGCTAGGCTGCGCGCAGGCGACACTCGTCATCGGCTGCTGCCGCGTGCTATTCGGCTTGCCACTGCGTGGCGACATGCCGGCGTTCGGGCTCTTCCTGGTAATGTTCATCTTTGCCCATTTGATGATCGGGCTGACCATTTCGGCTGCGGCTGGCAGCCAGCTTCAGGCCGTGCAGGGATCTGTCTTGATTTACCTGCCCTCCATGCTGCTCTCGGGTTTTCTCTTTCCCTTCGTGAATATGCCGTGGTGGGCGCAACGCCTTGGGGCGTTGTTCCCGCTCACTTACTACACTGAGGTGGCGCGCGGGGTAATGCTGCGGGGGCAGGACGCCGCCTTTGTTCATGCACGGACGCTGCCGGTGGCGGCGATTGCGGCGAGCGCGCTGCTAGCGGCGGTCATGGTGTTCCGACGGCGGCTCCCTTGAACACAGGTATGGACAAAGCACAATGGCACGAACTGCTTGTCTATGCGCTCAACCGGCCGCTGTCGTTCGCGGTGCTGGGGCTCGCCGGTCACCTCGGCACGATCGTGCGTTTTCCAGGCGTGGGTCACATCGTCAGCGATGCCATCATCGCGCGCCGGGTGTTGACCGACACGGAGTGCTTCGATTCGCACTCACCTGGCAGCTTGGGGGTACTCGTTACCCAGGTGCTCGGTCCATGCGCGCTGCTGAACATGGACGGCCCCGCACACGGAGAACTCAAGCGCCGCCTGACCGGGATTTTTTTGGCGCGGTACGTCGATGCGCTCCTCGCTACGGCCACGGATCGGATCGTCGCGGAGCTACAAGAACATCTGCGTGGGCGCCGGACGGTGGATTTTGTCGGCTTCATGCGGGACTTCGCCAGCGCGATGGCCTGCGAGATGATCGGCGTGGAGGTAGACCGCGCGCGCGAGCGTGAGATTTACGCCGAGATGTTCGCGCTGGCGACGGCCTTCACTTCGTTCGCCGGACTGGGCAAGACCCGCCTCGCAGGGCGCGAGTTGGCACGCGCCCGCGAGGTGGCCGCGCGGCTGGCGGCGCACATCCGCTCCGGCTACCAGCGAGAAGGGGGAAGAGAGGGTTCACTGACACGTCAGATGCGCTCCCTCGGATTCACCTTCGACGAGATTAGGGGCATTGTGGTAATCGTGATGGTCGGCGCGACGGAACTCATCACGTACGGGATGCCGCGCGTGCTCGCCTTGCTGCTCGACAACGGGCTGATGCCCCGGCTGCGGGGGCGGCCCGATCTGGTCGAGCAGGCAGTTGATGAGGGGTTCCGGCTAGTGACCCCATCAAACGTGGTGCTGCGCGCGGTGACGCGCGACTGTGAGATCGAAGGCCACCGCCTCCGCCGAGGCGAGCGAGTGCTGGTTGTTTTTCACAACATCATGCGGCGCAAGGAGTATTTTCCCGATCCACACCGCTTCGATCCGGAGCGTGTACCCGATCCCCGGTGCCGGCGGCTCATTTTTGGGGCGGGGGCCCACGCCTGTCTCGGGGCGGGGCTGGCTATCGCCGAGGCGCGCCGGGTGCTCGGGGCGCTCCTGCCGCTCGAAGGCCGACTTGAGATTGTCCGACGGCGCTACAATCACGGCAAAACCTACCCGGGTTACTCCGCGCTGCACATCCGGCTGCAATAAGGCCGCGGCAGGTGCGGCTGCCATTTACCTCGTGGCCGTCGCCGCCGGCGCTTTTTCCAATACTGCAACCAGGTAGACGGTGCGGCGCGCCGCCAGTTCGCGCTGCATCGCACTGCCTTCCATCGCGTAAGCTCCTTGGGCGAAACTGCGGAACCAGCCTTTCACCCAACGGTTGAGGAGCGTTCGCTTGCGCACCTCATCCTGCGCGAGCGCCGCGACGACGTTGGCCGTAATTTCCTCCAAGTGCACCAGCCGCAGCGGCGTCTGCCGGAGCGTCGCCAGCAGCCGCGCGCGCGCGCCATGACGCTCAGAGACGAAGTCGGCGAACGCGAGCCTGCCGCCCGACCTGAGCACGCGATGAACTTCGGCGAGAAATCGGTCGATGGACCCGTAGCAGTGCGCGCTCTCCACATTAATCACGACATCGAAGCTCGCCTTCGCAAAGGGCAGGTTTTCAGCGTCACCGCCTACGAACTCAACGGCCGACTCCTCACCGTGCTGTCTCCGCGCGAGCGCGGTGGCCTCCACGGACATGTCAAGCGCGACGTAGCGACGGGGGCGGAAATGCCGGGCCAGGTAGGCGGCCCCGCCTCCTCGTCCGCTGCCAATTTCCAGCACTTCGCAGCGGTTCAGCTTCAGGCAGTCGTCGGACTGAAGAGCGACGGCCACGCGCATGTAAAGCTGGAGCGCTAGGTGCTCGGGCACGCTCGGGTCCACGGCGAGGCAGGGCGTATCGCCCGGTAGTATAGCATAGCCATAATTCATCGTCGTCCACTCGGCCAACGGATAAGTGCGTGCGAGATAGTCGTAAAGTTTGCGGCTGACAGCCCGGCGCAGGAAACCCGCAGCACGACTATCACCGGCCGCTTTCGTGACATGACGCCAAGGATGCAGAAGGTCAGCGTGCCGTTGCGCCCATCGCCGGAGCGCGCTGCCAAGCTTCCCGCCGGCGAAAGGTAACCAGGAGTTTTTCATGGGCCTGCGGAGAAACTCGCTGACTTTGACAGCGGCCGTCGAACGAACCCAGATCGGCCGCAAGTGATCACCGAACCTCGCGCGAAGTGACCGCGCTAATTTTCGTATTGGCACGCACCTGAACACCTCGCTCGGCCAGCTTGCGCGAAGCATATCGCTCAAGTTTCTCGCCGAGTGCCGGCAGCATCGGCAGCCCCGCGCCGGTGGCGATAAGGAGCTCATAACCATGCCGAGTTAGGTTAGTTGGTTTGTTCATTCGCTTGCCAATTGGTCGAAAAAGTCGGCAAATCCTTACACGGAAATTGAGACCAGGCGAAATCGAATACATAGAGCGGTCTTACCTAAACCCAACGCTTTCTATCTCCGTGTGGGGATTTCTTCGCTCCTCCGACAAATGAGCCTGAACTTAAACCGACAGGTGCGTGCATCCCAAGCTCGCGCGGAGACCCGGACGATTCACGACATTTCGTGCCCACGAAATGTCGTGGGCGCTACTCCTCTAAACGATGCCTCGAGTAAAACGTATAAACGAATACAACTTTCTACGCGTCAGTAAGTTACCGGATGAATATGGCGAGCATTATGGATTTGGTACGAGCCCTGCAATTAGCAGTAGAATGCAAATCAAACGATCACGGATCGAGACCACGAAAGCCGGCAAGCATACTGCCTCAGAAGACATCGAGACTCATCGCGAATACCTTTTCCAAAGCGCGCTCGGTCGCCTGCGCAGCCGAGAGCAGGCAGAAGACGCTGTTCAGGAAACCTTTTTGGCAGCTCTTACAAACGTTGGAAAATTCTCGGGTAACTCTACCGAGAAAACCTGGCTCGCTGGCATCCTGAATCACAAAGTCTGTGATCAGCTGCGAAACGCGTGTCGGAATCGGGTCCTTTTCCAAAATCTTTCAGTGGATGATCACCGCGAGACGGACGCAGCATCTTTTGCGACTGTTGGATTCACGCTGCCTCCCCGCGATCCGCGGACGGAACTGGAATCGAAAGAATTACGAGAGGCACTCAACGCAGCTCTGCAGAAATTGCCCCCTCGGGAAGCGAGAGTGTATCAGCTTTACGAGTCGGGATTCTGGAGCGGGCGTGAAATCTGCCAGGCGCTGCAAATTTCAGACCGAAACCTGTGGATTATCTTGCACCGGGCTAGAAAACATCTCCGGGAGTCGCTTTCGCAATGGCGATCCGTTGACGTCAAGCGAACCCAGCGAGTGAGAAACGCAATCTGAAAAGGCTTGGAAGCCAATCGCCAGCTTTGCCGGAGAAGCTTCGCGTCTGCGACTTCGTACCTATTGTGGAGTTTTATGCTCAGAATATGGAGGATTGAATCTTCAGCCGGCGAAGTGATCTTGCGGCTGGAAGGCAGTCTGATCGGGCCATGGGTTAATGAACTACGAAGGTGTAGCGCCGCCGTTTGTAACAATGGGCAGCAACTTTCGCTGGATCTGACCGAGGTATTGTTCGTCGATTCCAAAGGACTTGAGCTGCTGCGCACTCTACGGAAATCCAACGTTGGATTGACCGGTTGCTCACCGCTTCTGGCCGAGCAGCTATCTAGCCCGCAATGAGTGCGTCGCCTCAGATTAACGTGTGAGATTTGAGGGCTAGGATGCCTGTCGCGTAATTCCAAGTTTTTGCATCCGGCTACGGAGGGTATTGGGATGAACGCCGAGAATCTTGGCCGCTCCCTTGGGTCCCTCGATGATGCCGTCGGTCTGGACCAGTACGGACAGGATGTGGCGCTTGGTTATGTCGTCCAACGACGAGCTTGCGCTGCTCAACGATGGGGCCGGATGCCGCAGTGCGTTTGGCCCCGCCGCCTCCGGCCTGGCAGCGAGGTGAAATTCGGCATCCAGAACGAGCACCGGGCTATTGGACAAGATCACCGCTCGCTCGATGACGTTTTGCAGTTCGCGAATGTTCCCAGGCCAATGGTAATTCACGAGACGCTGCATAGTCTCCGGTGGGATGCGATCTACCTTCTTGCCAAATTTCTTATTAAATTTGGCGAGAAAGAACATGACTAAGAGCCGTACGTCGCCCGCCCGTTCGCGCAACGGTGGAACCTTTAGCGGAAAGACATTGAGCCGATAAAAAAGATCCTGCCGAAAACGCATTTCGCGGATAGCTATTTCGAGGTCGCGGTTGGTTGCTGCTATGATACGTATGTCGACTCCAATTGTCCGACTACTGCCGATCGGCTCGAACTCTTGCTCTTGCAATACGCGGAGAATTTTGACCTGCGTGTCGAGTGGTAGTTCGCCGATTTCATCCAGAAAAAGAGTGCCGCCATCAGCGAGCTTGAATCGCCCATCTCGGTTGGTCAGCGCTCCGGTAAATGCTCCTTTAACGTGACCGAAGAGTTCACTTTCCACCAGACCAGCTGATATCGCGCCACAATTTACTTTCACCAGGGGCCGTCCTTTGCGCGAACTCCGGTCATGGATTGCGCGGGCGACCAGTTCTTTGCCGGATCCGGTTTCGCCGAGAATCAGAACCGTTGAATCTAATGGTGCGACGACTTCGACCTTCCGCAGCACTTCGACCAGCGCGGGGCTGTTGCCGATCATCTCCTCGAAGTTATGTTCGTGCCGAATCTCCTCCTGAAGATAAATGTTCTCGGCTTCGAGTCGGTTCTTTAATTCGTGTAATTCAGCGAGAGTCCGATGGAGTTCGCTCTCAGCTTGGCTTCGGCGTGCCACTTCCCGTTTCATCTCGGCGTAGAGACTTGCGTTCGCTAAAGAAATGGCCGCTTGGGCGCAGAGCACATGAAGTACACGAACTCGCTCGGCGGTAAAGGCCTTTGCCGCGAGGTTGTTCTCCAGATACAGAATACCGGCCGATTTTCCCTGGTGAACGACCGGAACACAAAGAACTGACTTGGTGCCAGTCGCCGCTACGTACGGATCGTTGCCGAACCGAACATCTGTCACCGCGTCCTCAAGGACCAAGCTCTCGCCGGTCTTTCGAACGTATTGTGTTATGGACTGGGGCAACTGAGTGGCGTAGTCCGGCAGGGCGGCGTGAAGCAAGGAAGCGGAATCAGTCGTGCCTTCTGCCATTATTCGTAATTCACCGTCACACTCTTGTAAGAAGATACCTCGCTGAGCACCCGCGTTCTCGATAGAAATTTGGATGAGCGTTTTCAGCAGCGTATCGAACTCGATCTCGAGCGCGATAGCGTGCGCGGCTTTTGTCAGGGTGGCAAAATCCAGTGGGATCGTCGCCTCTCGCCGGCTGCCTGCAAACGTGATGTCTTTCGACTCTCCGGGAAAAGTGAATGTAAGCAAATGCGGAAATTTTTCTTCCAACTGGCGCGCTTTTGCTATGGCGCCCCACTCGGCGTATCGATCGATTGCGGCACGCAGAAACAAAGATGCGACGGTTGGATGACCGCGTTGGTCCCAGAACCGGGCAAGGAGCTCATTGGCCAGCGCGAGTTCGCGGGGACATTCCTGGCGGGCCGCGACGTCCAGGGCAGAGCCAAAAAGATCGAGGGCCTCGGCGTCACTCCCACGTAGCCGTGCGATCTCGGCCGAGACGATGAGCGACTGAGCGCGAAAATTTTCTGGTGCGTTATCCGCCCAATGGCGCAGCCTGCCGCTTAACGTATCGAGTTTCGGCCAGACATCTCCAGATAGCTCGAGACCACCGGATCGTTCTTGTCCGGTCAGAAGCAGGGCATGGTAGAATACGGTAACCGCATCCCAGACTGTTCCGGTGTAATCGCGCAAAACCCGGTCAAGCTCACCTAGGATCTCGGTTGCCGCCTGATAATCCTCAAAGGAATAAAACAGCATCAGCTTCGGGACAAGATAGAGCATTTCGAACAAGCCCTGATTTTTGTGCGTGCGGCAATAGGCAGTTTCATCAAAGCCGTCGCCCGTAAGCGAGGATGCTCTCTCGGTGTCACCTTGGAGGGCTCTGGCCCATTGGAGGATTACGCGTGGCGCGTCTTCGAACGCCTCCATTTTGACTCGTTTGAGAAAGGCGACGTTTTCGTCGCAGGCCGGCTTCACCGCGGCCAGATCATGGCGGCTTAGGATTGTTAAATAGACCGCATTAAAAAGCGCGTATCCGGCCTCGGAGAACACGCCGGTCTGGTTGACCAGTTGCACGGTCTCTCGAATGTACGGAAAAGAATCGGCGAAGGGTTTGCGCCAAATGCTGATGGCCCACGAAAAATTCATCAAGACTTTTGCGCGGAACCCTGCATCGGGCAGGCGCTCGTTCAGGTGCAGCGCCAGCAAGCCAAACTCGTACGCCGATGCGTAATCCCCTTTGATTGGGCCGAGCATCATTCCATAGAGGACGTAAGCGAGGGCGGACTCATTGATGTTACCGTGGATCAGCGAGAGTCGCACCATCAAGGCTGTGTTTAGCAGTGTAAGGATTTTGTCTGCCGAAAGGTAACAGGGTGTGTGCAGGCTTGCTAAAAGCTGCATCGCGGCACAAGTCTCCCGGTCGCTCATGACCGGCAGCTCGATGAGCGATTCGATGCTGCGCGCACCAATCAGTTCCGCAATAGTAGCCAGCTCGATCTCCAAGGCGCTCGCTCGATCTTCCGGCGAGTCGGGAAACATCAGACCAAACAGCGCGAGGGCTTCCTGACCCACGCGAATTGCTTCGCTATATCGCGACAAATACTCGTAGCGCACGATTTTCATGCGGTAGATCCGCGCCTTATCGACTCGGGTACGGGCCCGAGCCAACAGCTCGGTTATATCTTGTTCCGCCCGCTCAATGTCTCCGCAGAGGTATTCGCATTCCGCCGCGTCCAAGTGGAGTGCGAGCATGAATTCATAGTCTTTTTCCCAGGTCTCGGGCGGAATGAGTTCCATCGCGATCCTAAAATAGTCACGTGCGGCCTGATAGGCGGTTGATACTTTAGCTTTGCGGCCAGCATCAAAATTGAGGCGCGAGAGCTGGAATTGTTCCTGGCTATCAGCGATGAGACCGCGTCCCAGATTAAGGTGAGAGACAATACTAAAAAGCTCTTCTTCCGGCGCGCTACCTTCACCACGAGTCAGCAGCAGACGTCCGATTCGCAGGTGCAATTGCTCGCGACGATCAGGTGACACCAATCCGTAGGCTACTTGCTGGACCCGGTCATGAAGCAAGGTGAAAACCTGCGTCTCTCGATTTTGCAGCCCGGCGCGGTGAAGCGGAAGAATCAATCCTTGGTCGATTGCTTCCTGTAAATTTGCCGCGGTTGTCTCAATCGGCTTTTGCTGAATTCCAGCTAGGGTTGCTAGATCGAAGTGGTCCCCAAAACAGGCGGCGAGCGTGATTACTTCTTGGGCCGGAACCGAAAGTTGGTGAATCCTTGCGGTCATCAGATCGACCACGTTGTCCGTGATCGCTGAGTTTGCGATTGCTTCGATGTGGAACGTCCAACGGTTCTTTGCTTCGTCAAATTGCACCAGGCGTTCTTGATGTAGCGACTTGAGAAACTGAGTGACAAAGAACGGATTTCCGTCGGTCTTCTCCTTAACCAGCCGAGCTAGCGGTGCGATTTCCACGCGATCACGGTGGAGCGTGTCGTGGATGAATTGTTCTAGAGCTCCTAAATCAAGTGGCGCCAGTTTTAACTGTTTGATCCGACCTGTTTCGTCGTTTTGCTCAGGAAGCAGGAACATCCGTGCTAACGGATGGCCTGAATCGACTTCGTTGTCGCGATAGGCACCAACGATTAACAGATGGCGGCTCTCGGAATGCGTGAGCAAGGAGTCTAGCAAATGCAAGGTAGCAGGATCCGCCCATTGCAAATCGTCCAAAAAAATCACTAACGGATGCTCTTTCGTCGCGACCACTCCCAGGAGCGTTTGAAAGACAAGGCGAAAGCGGTTTTCTCGTTCGGTTGGACCGAGCGGGGGCGGGGCCTCATGTTCGCCAATAAGGTATTGTACCCGCGGGACCGCCTCAGCGACTACGCCAGCATTCGAGCCGAGCGCGGTGAGGATTTGTCGTCGCCATTCTCGTTGTGACTCCTCACTTTTGGCTAAAAGTTGATCAACTAACTCTCCAAATGCGCGGAATATGGCGCCAAAGGGAATCGCGCGGACGACCTGGTCGAACTTGCCGGTGATAAAATATCCGTGCCGGCGAACAATGGGTCGATACAGTTCCTGGACGAAGGAGGTTTTTCCCACTCCGGAATATCCTGCTACCAGGATGAGCAACGCCTCACCGGTGCTTGCGCAATCGAACATCGAGAGCATCTTTTCGGCTTCTCGTTCACGGCCGTAAAGCTTCTGCGGAAGAAGAAAACGGTTCGCTATATCTTGTTGCGCGAGCGGAAATGACGCGATTTGTTGTCCTACGATCCAGTCTCGGCGACAGTGCTCAAGATCCACTCGCAGACCAAGTGCGCTTTGGTAGCGTTGAGCAGCGTTCTTCGAGAGCAATTTCATAACCAGTTCCGACAGTATAATTGGCACTCGTTTGTCGATCTCGTGTGGCGGAACCGGGGTAGATGCTAGCTGCCAATGAACGATCTCCAGCGGATCGCTGGAACTCACGGGTAACTGGCCAGCAAGCAATTCATAGAATGTCATACCGAGCGAATAGAAATCCGTTCGATAATCTGCGTTCCGATTCATTCGGCCAGTTAGCTCGGGTGAGGTATACGGGAGCAGATCCGCTGCCAGGGGAATCGCCGGAGCGGCAAAGCTCTCATGATTGCCGGTCGTGGCGAACTCAAAACCAAATAGCGTTACCTCACCAGTTTCGGGATGCTGAAAGATATGGCGTGGCTGAATCTGGCGATGAATCACTTCATCATGGTGTAATTCGCCAACAATCGTGCAGAGCGAGATAGCGAGATCAAAAAACTGCGTAAGGCTTAAAGCCAGAAGGTTTGGCGTCTGACTAGTCAACGGTCGCTGGCCCTGGTCTTCGAACACTATACAGCACTGGCCTCGACGCCTAACGAACTCGATCGGCTTTGGAACGCCTGCACAATTTAGTGAATGCAACAGCGCATATTCCCGTTCTAGCAATAATTCATCGGCGGCGCAAAACGGCGTAGCGCCAGGATACTTCAAGAGAACCGGCTGATGATCGCTGCGACGGTTTCCACGGCTTAAAACAAAAAACGGCGTCCGAACGAGTTCCGCGCAAACTTCATATGCGGTCGGGAGCATTTATTCTGCCAAAGCAATCAGACCAATCTTGGCAGATCACCGATTCGAAATCAAACGGTCCGAAGACGAGGGTCCTCATTCGGGTAGTGTGATGCTCCAGCCCCAGGGAGCGCTTGGTGGAATATTCTTCACGCTGAGTCACTCGATTTGAAGATGCGATATGCCAAAATCGAAGACGCGACGCCCGCTGCCACCGCCGGGGTCGATCCCGAGCGGTGGGTTGAGGAGCATGGTGACTTTCTTTACCGGTATGCTCTCCTTCGCGTGCGGCGACCCGAGATCGCGGAAGATCTGGTCCAGGAAACGTTCTTTGCCGCGGTCAGAACCTGCGGTTCCTTTCGCGGCAAATCGTCCGAACGAAGCTGGCTTTGTGGTATCCTCAAGAACAAGATCTGCGATCACTTTCGAAAGCTCGGCCGGGAGACCTCTTTTACCGATCTGGAGTTCCTCGATGATGAACTCTCTCATAAGTTTGGCCCACAAGGCTTTTGGAATCACGAACGGGGTCCGCTTGAATGGAGGCCCGAGGCTGAGGTCGTAATGCATCGGGCAGAATTCTGGGAAACGTTCAGAAACTGTCTATCAAAGCTTCCCGTGCGAGTGGCAGACGTGTTCATTCTCCGAGAAATGGAAGAAATGGAAACCGAGCAGATCTGCCGAGACTTGAATATTTCGCCAAACAATCTTCGGGTTATGTTACACCGAGCACGGATGGCTTTACGCGAGTGTCTTGAAATGAACTGGTTTAAAGAGCCTCTACAGGAGGGTGGATGAGCGGGGAGTATAATCCGTCTCCGGAAGGTAACCCGTCATTGCTGGCGCGGCGGAATCGGTTCCAGACCGCACTGGTCAAGTTCATTGGCAAGCGCACTCCGAAGTGTCGTGAAGTCGTGCGCATCTTGTCCCAGTCGATGGATTCCAAACTGTCGCTCACCATGCGAATCAAGCTGCGCTTACATTATCTGATTTGTGCGTGGTGCCAGCGATACGAGAAGCAGTTAGGCGAGTTGCGCAAGTTCGCCTCATCGGTTCCGGATCATGTAAACGATTTTTCTGCGGATACTCTTTCACCCACAGCCAAGGAACGGATGAAGGAGGCGCTTCGCGAAAATCGCCGGGAGTGACAGCGTGAGCATCTGACATGCAGCCGAAGCGCAGAAAGTTTGTGGGCGCGTGTAAGGATGTTTCGCCTGCCGCGACCAATGCATAGCTCCGAGGATCTATTTAGAATTCAACTATCCGGATCCCAGAGTCGTACGGCTGGTTTACAATCATTGCGCCGATCTTGATGGCGGCGCCCGGATACTTCGGCGGTAATCTTTCATTCGGCGAGCTTATGGTGGTCGTCGGCGCTTTCATGCAGGTGCAGCAGGCCTTGCGATGGTTCATCGACAATTTCAGCAGCATCGCCGACTGGCGTGCCACGCTGCTGCGCATCGCGAGCTTCCGCGAGACGACGGTGACTATGGACGGGCTTGGCGCCGCTGAGGACCGCATCGAGTTCATCGACCCGGCCGGCGGTAAGTTCACCTTCGAGAATCTGGAGATCGCCACACCCACCGGTTGCACGACGTTGAGCGAGCGGCACGTCAAGCTCCCGCTGGGCGACCGTGTGCTCATCGTCGGCGAACCCGCGCGGGCAAGACGATCTTGTTCCGGGCGATCGCAGGTTTAAGGCCCTGGGGCTCAGGCAGCATCGCGCTGCCGTCGTCTGACCGCGTGATGTTCATGCCCCGCCGGCCTTATGCGCCGCTAGGAACGCTGCGCGCAGCGCTGACCATCCTTCGCCGGAGACCGCCTACCAAGACGAGGAGCTCGGCACTATGCTGCAGTGTGTTGGCTTGAGCCGTCTCTCCTCTTCACTCGACCGCACGGCGCGCTGGGATAGGGAACTCATTGATGACGAGCAGCAATCCCTAGTGTTAGCGCGTATCTCATTGCACAAGCCCCGTTGGGTGGTGATTGACCAAGTCCTCGACGCGCTGGACGACGACGCGCGCACGCGCATGATGGCAACTACCTTGTTTAGCGATAGGCTCAAAGATGCCGCCGTTATCCACATTGGCCGGCCCGAGACTAAGAAGCACTTCTTCACGCGTGTTCTGCATTTGATCAAGGATCCGTACGGACGTTGCTTCAGACCCGACCGCACGGTCGCTTTAGCGTGCCAGGCAATGGCCGCTCCCTCGATGGAAATGAGCCTCTCAGTAGTAGGCAGCAAGCTGCCCTAACTTTCATTTTGCAAGGAAAATTAGCAGCTCCGGCGCCTGAGCGAGTAGCGGAACTTCGGTGGGGTGCGGAGCAAAAATTCCGGAACGATTGGGTCGAACTGGTGAAGGAGTCAGATTGATAGCTCAACGCTATGGTCACTAGGACAATTGTCGAAGCGAGTGCTAACCAACTGGTCCTCCACGATGGAATTGGACCAGCGTTCGCCTCAAGTAACCGGAGAATATTTTCTTTCAGTCCTTCTGGCGGGCAGATTGATGCTAACTTCTTAGCAAAGATTTCGTCAAATTCTTGGAGGTGTGCCAGCCAATTGCTGAGTTCCGGGTCTTTCGCGGCGAGTTCTAACGCTCCGCGCGTTGGCGGGTCCGTGACCCCTGCTTAGGTACCCGGAACGCGCTCAGACATTCTTTGGCTTGTTCTCTGTTCATCTCGAGTCTTCCGGCTACCGGCCTTTCGGAAGCGGGATGATCTTGTCAGAGTTGCTCTCTAAAGTTGTTGCCAGTACCCGTCTCAATTGTTCCTTTCCCCGGGAAAGCCGCGACATTACCGTGCCGATGGGAACTCCCAAAGTTTCCGAAATCTCCTTATAAGAGAGGTCGGCCAAGTAAAATAATTCCACCGCAGATCGATAACTTTCCTCGATCCTGGCGAGTGCGGCCAGCGCGGTTCTTGCGTCAATAGAACGCAGTGCGTCCAATCCAACTGCGGGAATCTCGTGATTTTCCAGCTGGAACTCTATTTCCGGATGAGCTTTGTGAATTCGGATCCTTCGGAGAAATTCCCGCCGGAGGGTGGTAAAGAGCCAAGCTTTAATCTTTCCGGGCTCTCGGATCTCTTTCTGGTTTTTGGCCAGGATAAGGAACGTTTCCTGCGTAAGGTCAGCAGCCTCACTCTCATTTTTTGCCAGGGCCAAACCAAATCGGTAAAGACCGGCATAATATTCCGAAACGATCGCCTGCAGGTCTATCTTCCTAGCCACTATATGTTGCGGTTGCTAGCATTGCCATGCCCGAGTTCACGAAGACGAAGCCGATTAGGAATAATGGCAGGAGTACTCGTTGGTCTACTGGATTCTGCCCTCGTGAGTCCCGGCATGATGAAAGAATGCGATTGGTTTAGTATTTCAGCTCAGTTTTTTTGCACGGTCACCATTAATTGGTCGGGGCAAATCGCATTTCCTTACAATACAGAACCTCGTGCTGCCGAGAAAACGGTGATCAAAAGTTCTTCACCGACTGACTAATCGGACACTCAGACTTGGTGCACTAGTGAGCGGCCGCCGCGAAAAGCTTCTTCTTTCAGAAAAAGGTGTGTAAGGAAGCGGCGCATTTTCCGACAATAGTAACGTAGATGAGAATTCGCTATCGCAAGATTCCAAGAGCAGAGGCTTTTGGGGCCTGTTGCGGTCTGTTCAACAAACCCCAATGAAAAAAGAGACATATGGTTAATAGTGATTATGCTTCCGTGTCAACGCGACGCGGATTTATCAATGCAGTCGCGGCGGTCGGAGGCACGGCCTTGCTCGGCCGTTTAGGAATTAGTTCAGCGCAAGCGGTAGAGGCCACGGGGAGAGCTGAAAGGCCTTTGAAAGCGGCGTTCTCAAACGCCGGCCTGCAGGCTACTTGGTGTGCTCAAGGTAAGCGCGCGGCCGAGCATTGGGGCAAGCTATTCAACGTGGATGTTACCTGGTTCGATGGCGAGCTCAGTCCGACCAAACAGCGCAAGGCGGTCGACAATATGGCAACTGAGAAATGGGACTTCGTCGCCATTCAGGCGTTAACCGAAGGAACTCTCACCGATCCAGTCAACAAGATGATTGCGGCCGGCATTCCCGTTATTTCCATCGACACGTTGATCGCACCCTACGATCAGGCGAACGTGCATACGCGGTTGACCCCAGATAACAATTTCATGGGAACCTCGGTTACGCAGGCGCTCGTTGACGCTATCGGCGGTGAAGGCAACATGGTAATGACCACTGGCCCGCTCGGTTTCTCTGCCGTTCAAGGCCGGTCTAAAGCGTTCGAATCGGTGGTGAAGAAGTTTCCCAAGATCAATGTACTCGATAATGCCCCGGGAGACTGGGACGTGACAAAGGTCGCACGGATTTGGGAGACCTGGCTCAACAAGTATCCAAAAATCGACGCCGCCTTCTTCCATAACGACGATATGGCTTTGGCGGCGTACAACGTCATGAAGGCTCACAACCGCACAAAAATTCTGATTGGCGGTGTGGATGCCATGCCTCCGGCAATCGATGCCGTACTCGATGGGCGAATGTATGCAACAGTACGCGGATCGTCCGCCCGGATGCATGGCGGAGCAGTGATTGCCGGCGTGGCAGCGGTGCTTGGGGGCGAGAAGACAGGGCCGGGTGGCGTCCCTCAGACCATCGTCATTGACGGACCTGTGGTGACTAAAGACAATGCCGCGGGTATGCTCTGGTTGGAGGATCACTACCTGATGTGATAGGACGCCTCGCAGGGTTCGTGCGGTATGGGTAGCCCTATTCCTCTTCTTGAACTTACTGGGATCTCCAAAGCTTTCGGCGGAGTATCGGCGCTTCGCGACGTGGATTTCGCGCTTCAGAGTGGCGAAATCCACGGGCTTGTTGGGGAGAATGGAGCCGGCAAGAGCACGCTGATGAAGATCATTGCCGGTGTGTACGCTGATTATCAGGGCACTATGCGACTCCACGGAATTCCTGTTCGATTTCGTTCGGCGCGCGATGCCCTCGGCGCCGGCGTCGGAATGGTCCATCAAGAGCTTAGTATTGTCCCCCAGTTGACCGTCGCCGAAAATATCTTCCTCGGATTTCAACCCGTGACTCGTCTGGGAATCGTGAATTGGAAGCGTATGGCAAGGGAAGCAACAGTCCATCTGCAAAGCCTCGGCATCGAGATCGACCCCCAGACGAAAGTGTCCACCCTCCCACTTGGTCTTCAGCAACTCATAGAACTCGTCCGCGTGTTGTTTTCTGGCGCTCGTATTATAATTCTCGACGAACCAACGTCCGCGCTTTCTCCCCCCGAAATAGAACGACTCTTCCGCGTGCTAGGAAAATTGCGCGAAGATGGTAAGAGTCTGATTCTTATATCCCATTTTCTCGAAGACATTCTCGCCGTATCCGACCGGTTGACGATATTTCGTAATGGCGAAAAGATTGCGACCGCATCTGCCACCGAAATTGATAAGGCGTGGATCATCGACCGGATGATTGGAACGACACGCGGCGAGTTCGGAGGAAGCAATACCGGCGATGTTTTCCTTAACAGCAACTTTGATGCGCCCGTGGCTCTCGAGGTAAACGGCTTGTCCGTTGCCGGCATTCTTCGAGACGTATCGCTAAAGGTGCGCAAAGGCGAGATTCTCGGTGTCTACGGATTCATGGGTTCCGGGCAGGTCGAGCTTGCGCAGGCGCTTGCGGGAAAACTACCAACGAAGAGAGGCGCGGTGCAAATAGAGGGCAAAGCCGTGCGGCTGCACAATAGCGCAGCAGCAAAACGGGCGGGCGTAGCCATAGTACCCGAAAGCCGTCGCAGCATGCTATTCGCGCGAGAGCCCGTGTACAAGAACATCTCGATTAGCATCCTCGAACGATTTGCTAGGTTCTTTCTCCGTCCCGACGTCGAACGTCAAATCGCACATCAGCGTACGGTGGATCTCGACATCCGGCCGCGGACGGTTGACTTGCCGCTGGGTGCTTTGTCCGGGGGCAATCAGCAAAAGGTGGCTCTAGCTAAGTGGCTCACCTATTTTCCAAAGGTGTTAATTCTGAGCGAGCCTACACGCGGGATGGACATCGGCGCCAAGCAGGACGTCGTCAAAATCGTGCGCGATCTGCGAGAAAAGGGAATTGCGGTCATCGTGACTTCCACAGAACCAGAAACAATCCTGGCTCTCGCCGACCGCGTGGTTGTGATGAAAAAGGGCACTATCGCGCGCGAATTTGCTGGCGAACCATTGGGTAAAGACCAACTTCTTGCTGCGGCGTGAGGTAACTGTAATGACTGTCGACTCAGAAAATCTTGTGGCCGCTGGACTTGACCGTAGGGTTCGAAGCTCGTTCAGAGGTAAAGTCGCTAATTTCGCTCCGTTCGCGACTCTACTCACGTTGTTAATCTTTTTTGCTATTGCTAGCCCTAGCTTCGCTTCACTCGACAATCTAACCAATATTCTAACCGAGGTTTCGGTCACTGGAATCATAGCGGTCGGCCTCACTTTCGTTATCCTGTGCGCCGAGATTGATCTTAGCGTAGCGAGTGTTGCCAACGCGACCGGCATCGCGGTTGCATTTTTTACTGCTCAAAACGCGAGCGTAAACATTGCCAACATCCCTCTTTCGGGAGGACTAGCGATTGTGGTCGCGCTGCTAGTCTGTGTCAGCCTTGGCGTGGCCAATGCCATTGGAATCACCTGGATCGGAGTGCCTTCCTTCATCATGACCCTAGCGATGCTGCAGATCGCTAGTGGCATTGGCGCCCTGCTCATCAGAGGGCAGATCGCCTATGCAGTACCGCCTTTGATCAGCACGCTTGGCAGCAAGTCGATCGGTCCGGTGCCGTGGGTCGTGGTAGTGGCGGCAACAGTATTGCTTCTCGGTCACTTTACGCTGAGGTATACTCGATTCGGCCGGTACGTCTATATGGTAGGGGGTAACCGCGAAGCCGCCGAGTACTCGGGAGTCAACGTACGGGCCGTCATCGCTAGCGTGATGGTGATCTCCGCTGTGTGTTCCGGCCTGGCGGGAATGCTCGGCGTGGCTTATTTTGGCAGTGCGCAACAAGAAGAGTTTGACTCTTACTTGCTCGACTCGATCTCCGCAGTGGTGGTCGGCGGGACGAGTCTATTTGGCGGCCAAGGCGGCATTGGAAACACGGTTATCGGGTTGTTCGTATTAGGGATTCTTAATAATGGGCTCGACCACGTTAGGATTGATAGTTTCCTTAAGATACTTATTCGCGGATTGATACTGCTGGCTGCACTTATCATCAACGTGTATGCGCAGCGCCTTCGCGCGTCACGCTCACCGGTGGCCGACGCCTAGCTCGCAAAACTCACACCCAATATTGATCGACACGCTCATTTGCGGCCAAACAGGTGTAAGTCAGACGCTCCCGCGTAGAAGTTTCAACGATGAGTTCAATTGCAAAGAGCCGAATCCCCGTCACGGTTTTAACTGGGTACCTAGGTTCCGGGAAAACTACATTGCTCAATCGCATTCTTAGCCACAAGGACAGGGCCAGAGTAGCTGTAATCGTCAACGAGTTCGGAGAGTTAGGGATTGATGGCCAGTTGGTCGTTCAGGCGGACGAGCAGATTCTGGAAATGAACAACGGGTGCATTTGTTGCACCGTTCGTGGTGACCTGATTCGAATCATCGGAGATCTAATGCGAAGGCCAGACAAATTCGATCACCTGTTGATTGAAACCACCGGATTGGCGGATCCAAGCCCAGTGATCCAATCTTTCCTTACCGATGAGCTAATGCATTCGCAAACGCAGCTGGATGCGATCATCACCGTCGTGGACGCCAAGCATGTCTGGGAGCATTTTGATAGTAACGAAGTGCAGGAACAGATCGCCTTCGCAGACGTGCTTTTGATCAACAAGACTGACCTCGTTACGCCCGAACAACTAGCTACGCTGGAAAGAAGAGTTCGGCAGATGAATGCATTCGCCACGATTCACTGCGCCCAAAACTGTGAAATCAGCCTCGATTCCGTTTTGGGAATCCGAGCTTTCGACCTGAAGAATGTCTTAGCCATCGACCCCAAGTTACTCGACGATGTTGCTCACGAACATGATCGCTCCATTCGCTCGTTAGCGATCGTCAATCGGGGAAATGTCAGCAGCCGGAAGCTAACTTCCTGGTTGGCCCAGTTGGTACAAGCTAACGGCCGTGACATTTTCCGAATCAAAGGGATTCTCAACGTCGACGATGAAGAGCGGCGGTTTGTTTTCCAAGCGGTGCATATGCTCCTGGATGGCCGACCGGGGCGCCCCTGGAAGGCGGGAGAGGCCCGCAAGAACGAATTGGTTTTCATTGGCCGTAATCTAGACGAGAGGAGGCTACGGGAAGAGTTTCACGCCTGTCTAACTTGACACGTTAATATCCATCGCAGCACTAAAATAACTGGAATGAAATTACAGCATTGCCTCGGAGGATTGGAAGCGTTGGGACCCGTAACCTTTGATAAGCGAGTATTCGCAGAGGTGTGGGAAAGGCGAATGTTTGCAATTAATCTAGCCTTGCTGGGCCTTAGCAAGCATCTCAAAGAATCGGTGCCTCAATACCCGATTGAAAACGTTCCGACGAACTTTCGGAGCAAGTATACCGGCGCGGATGTGCGGAAATGGGGCGAAGCGATGCATCCGTTTGATTATTTCAGGTATCGCTACTACGAGAAGTGGTTGGGTAGCGCCGCCAACTTTCTGATCGTAGAGGGATATATTTTTGAACAGGAGCTAAAAAATAGGACCGCTGCCTGCCTCAAGCATGAAGATATTCCGGCTTCTGAATTCCGGAATGAGGCAATCGATCAGCAGGTGCTCGCATTTTTGCGGGGCGGGGATTCAGCCCGCCGAGATACTAACCCGAAGCCGCGGTTCGCTGCTGGCCAGACCGTTACAGTCAAAGACGTTAGACCGGTCGAACACACACGTCTTCCAGGATATCTGAGAGGCAAGAGAGGAATAGTCGAAACGGTCTACGATGGCTGTTACACCTACGCTGTCTCGACTGGACCGGATGGCCTTGGAGAACCTATGCCGGTTTATCTGGTTCGCTTCGATCCGAGAGATGTCTGGGGTGATCTGTCAGAAGCGAAGTCATTAGTCTATGCCGGCATTTACGAAACATACTTACAGAATACGTGAGGGTCATCCTAGCTATTGATTATGAGTGAGCGATTCGCCTACCGAGACAACCGGGAAGCTTACAATGCTGCTAGAGTGAAAGCTTTAGAGTCTTTGTTAGTCGAGAAGGGTATCATTACAAGTGAAGTAGTGGACAAAGTAATCAGATATTGCGAGGAAGATATCGGGCCGTTTAACGGCGCGAAAATCGTCGCAAAGGCGTGGGTGGACCCCGCATACAAAGCGCGTTTACTTGCAGATACTCCCGCGGCAATCGCTGAGATGAAATTCGCCGGCGGCATGACCGGTGTCGAAGGGGAAAATATGCAGTGCGTCGAGAATACCTCGCAGGTTCACAATCTGATTGTTTGTACCTTGTGCTCCTGTTATCCGTGGCCAATTCTTGGCCTGCCACCGTATTGGTTTAAGGACCCAACCTACCGGGCCAGGGCAGTGCGGGAACCGCGCGCGGTCTTACGTGATTTTGGTCTGGAACTTGACGACTCCGTGGAGGTACGAGTCTGGGATAGCAGCGCACAAGTTAGATGGTTTGTTCTTCCAGAAAGACCTCCGGGAACGGAGGGCGAAACCGAAGAAAATCTGGCAAAGCTGGTTACAGCTGAATCGATGCAGGGGGCCGCGAAGGTTAAGCCCCTGCCTGCGCACTAAGGACGACGGCTATCGTATGCATACCAGTTTCGAGCAATTCGCGGCCGCTAGTATGCTGGGTCAGACGGATGCACCACCCCGAAGCAATGGCGAGCTTCTCTTCCAGCGCACATGGGAAGGTCGAGCTTTCGGAGTGGCGATCGCGCTTTCGAAAAAGGGTCACTACGAATGGGAGGATTTTCGTAGGCAGTTGATTTCATCGATCGCGGAATGGGAAGACAAACACGGCAACAACGATCCCGAATGGGATTATTACCAGCGGTGGCTTCTGGCTCTGGAGCGTCTGCTTATTGAAGCAAATCTGCTTACCTACCAGGAACTGGAGAGCCGCACAAAAGACCTTCTGGCGTGCGAACAAGGAGCCGCATGACTTGGCTGCCGAATTCAATTATGCACGCTCGTGGCGTCGCGAGGGGAAAGATCAAAGAGACGCACGAGCTTAGCGAGCAGCGTCAACCCAAGTTTCAATATACTATTGGACCGTATTCGAATCCCGTCTTAAAGATTCAGCCGGGTGACCGCGTTGTCGTCGAGACGGTTGACACTTTTGGGGGCGCCATCAGGACCGAACTGGACCTTCCGACTCAAAAACTGCGCGCGCCTTTTCTGAATCCGCAGTGCGGACCAATCATGGTTGATGGCGCGACAAAAGGGGATGTGCTCGCTGTGTACATTGAGTCTATCATTCCCCGAGGACAAAATCCGCGGGGCACGGTGTGTATGATCCCGAATTTCGGCGGGCTCACCGGCACGGACTACACCGCCACCTTGAACGAATCGTTACCGGAAAAGGTTAAAAAGGTCAATGTTGACGAAACTGGCGTCTACTGGAGCGATACGCTCACTCTACCATATCGTCCACATATCGGGGCGATCGGTTGTTCGCCCGAGATTGACTCAATAACTACCCTGGCAGCAGATAGTTATGGCGGCAATATGGACATTCCGGATATAAGGCCTGGTAGTATAACCTATCTTCCTGTGCATTCACCAGGGGCGCGGCTTTTCATCGGTGACGCTCACGCCTGCCAAGGCGACGGCGAGTTGTGTGGCAATGGAGTCGAGATAGCCAGTGAGACAACAATTCATGTCGATCTTATCAAAGGCTGGCAGATTTCCTGGCCCCGTCTAGAAAACGAGGAGCTAATCATGGCGATCGGCAGCGGTCGTCCACTGGAAGACGCGACAAGAATCGCCTATCGAGAACTGGTCCTGTGGATGGAAAGGGAGTATGGATTTGAGCGCTGGGACGCCTATATGATTTTGGGCCAATGCGGGATCGTGCGTTTAGGGAACTTTGTTGACCCGAAATATTCCGTTGGCGCCGCAATCAGGAAAATTTATCTCGGCGAGCTTTCGAGAAGATGATTCTTGAGACAAGAATGCCAACCCGTGAAGAAATAGAGGAGCGAACCGCTGAAACCAGCGCTCAAATCAGAGGCTGATTCAGCTTCGCCGGTTGAGTTCGCCGACGACGCTCGTTAATCTGCTCTGAAGGCGCCGGATGATTGTATCGCTCTGACCAAAACCGATTCTTGGGAACGCGGGTGTGTTTCCAATTATTATCATGCTACGAGAAAAAAGGTCGCCTTTTACGAGTTTCCAGAAGAGAGCAATCGGTGTCTATGTCTTGCTCGGCTCTGGAAGCATTGCCGCCTGGGTCTGGGCCTTTATTGTCTTCCGAAATGACGTTGTCCTTCTTGGTACTGCGTTCCTTGCGTTTTCTTTAGGCCTTCGACATGGGGTCGACGCTGACCACATCGCTGCTATCGACAACGTGACACGAAAGCTCATGCACGAGCACAAGCGTCCACTATCGGTGGGGCTATTCTTCGCACTTGGGCATTCCAGTGTGGTAATTCTTGCCTCATTTGCGGTCTTTGCTACAGCGTCCGCTGTCGAGCATCAACTCATCGGGATAAAGGGGATTGTCGAGGTTATCAGCACATCGGTCTCAGCTCTATTCCTAGTGGCCATCGCGCTGCTGAATTTGCTAATTTTTCGAGATCTTTACGAGGCGTTCAAGCGCGTCAAGGAGACGGGAAATTGTACTGACAAAGATATAGATCTGCAGGGGTCGCATGGCGGAGTTTTGACACGGCTCTTCCGGGCGATATTTGGAATAATATCAAAGCCTTGGCACATGTACCCCCTCGGCCTTCTCTTTGCATTTGGCTTCGAAACGGCAACCGAAGTAGCGCTCTTTGGAATCTCAGCAACTGCAGCAGGGAAGGGTTTGTCGATTAGCTCGATGATGGTTTTTCCTATGCTCTTCGCCGTGGGGATGATTCTGGTGGATACGACGGATGGCATTCTAATGGTCGGAGCATATGGGTGGGCATTCGTAAAGCCGATCCGAAAGCTTTATTACAACATGACGATAACGTTCGTTTCGGTTCTCGTGGCGCTGTTTGTCGGTGGAGTCGAAGCTATCGGCCTGATTAAAGATCGGCTGAACCTCAATGGCGGTATTTGGGATCTTGTCGGGAGTTTGAATGATAATTTTGGCATTCTCGGTTTCGCTATTATCGCGGTTTTTATCGCCAGTTGGGCGGGATCAATTCTGCTTTACCGGTTAAAAGGATATCACCGTGTCGAGTAACGAAATGAGCGTGGAGTGGCTTTCTATTTCCGGGTAAGGATTTCCCCGCTCCTCCGACAAACAAGCATGAACTTGTTAGAAGTCATTCAAATGAAAAATATCTTCCATTTTGGACTGGCGACGTTCGTTGCAGCAGCGCTCTTGGGAAATACTCCGTCGGCTAAGGCGGAAACGCCCGCAGTCGGTCCATCCGTTCTGACAGAGGTAAGTCGTCATCAACTCATAGCCGTTTCCGATCATTGCGATCACTTCATACCATTTCCGCTCTGGACAGTGGCTACTATTGCAGGCTCGCTCATCTGCGTCTTATGTGTTCTAACAGAGGAACAACAAAACGAGTCGAGTATACCTGTCCCGGCAACAGGATAGTTCTGGACCCAGGCGTTTTTTGGGTAGTCTCTCAGGAAGGCGCGCGAGTGGATGACTTTCCGATCAGCCCTATAGGGAATACTGGCATAACTTCGTCAAACCAACGGGAATTCCCGGAGATTCACGAGGAAAGCGCTGGTCTAATTCTTACCGTAGACACCGCAATTATCCCAGTCCGCCTCGATAATTGTGCTGGGACACACTCCTCTAGTTGTAACGATGACAGTAACACAAACAGGAAGGAACATGATGAACGTGAACAGAAGAAGCGGTGTTGCTAACCGCCGGAAAGAGAAGAGGACGCGTCCGTTGACGGTTGGACGTCGGAACCTGAGTATCACGCGAGGAGGAATCTCTTCGTTTTAGCGTAGAGGAAAATCTTTATCGGACAGCTATGGTTCGCGTTGCCTACCTGTGAACTTGTAGTTATTGTCTGGCTTTCGGTCTCGTCCTCGATGTTTGGCAGCGGGACCCTGCTGGATTCCGAGAAATCGGTAACGAAATTGCGTGTTCTCCGTAGCGGTCAATTGAACGCAGGAGTAGCGAGTACCAGCTAACGAAAAATGGAATCTGAAAGGACCCCTGAATCCCGAGGACCTCATAAGCAGCACTTTAGAAGTTTATGCTTAGAATATCGAGGATTGAATCTTCTGCCGGTGACGTGATTTTGCGTTTAGAAGGAAAGCTAATTGGGCCATGGGTTAATGAGTTGAAATCCTGTTGCACGATCGTTAGCAATGAAGGACGGCGACTTTCGCTTGATATGACCGACGTCTTGTTTGCTGACCGGAGGGGACTCGCGTTGCTGCGCGCTTTACAGGAGTCGAATGTCGCGCTGACCGGTTGTACTCCACTTCTTTCCGAAGAACTGAGGAGGCCTTAGCGGGTACGTTTCGTTCACCTCCCGGTCGTTTTACTATAGGCTGTTAAGATAAGCGCTGCACAATTCCAAGCTTCTGCATTCGCCTCCGAAGCCTATTGGGATGAATGCCGAGGATCTCAGCAGCCGTTTCGCTCCCGGAGCACGTGGATGACGTCTGTCCTGAGACTCTCCCAGGTTGAGCAAAGGAACGGTGGCAACAGGCGCTGCGCGAATGAAAACGGGACCATGCAATATAGAATTCGCTCTTGTGCCAGGGGAGGGAACCGGACTACGAGATGAGCAACTCGAGCGTTGCCGTTGAAGCTGTGGTAGTTTTCGGCCCAGCACTAGAGGTACGTCGGCGTTTCTTTCTTATTTAGCGCCTGACGCAATTTCGCCAAGGCGATATTCTGGAGCTGACGGATTCGCTCTCGTGTAACCCCAAACTCCTTACCCACTTCTTCGAGGGTTTTCGATTTGCCACCGTCCAACCCGAACCGCTGGAAGATTATCTCGCGCTCCCGGTCGTCAAGAGCCTCAAGCAAGTCGCTTATCTCGTCACGCAGGTTTTTGTCTCTGAGCAACTCAAACGGCGTTTGCGCGTCTTCATCCCCAACGATCTCACCAAATTCAGTCGAGTCGTCATCGCTGATCGGCGCGTCCAACGACGCGGGTCGAATCGAGGCCGTCTTTAATTGAGAAACTTCGCCACTGGAGAGACCGATCTCCTGCGCCAGCTCGTGATCAGTCGGTTCACGACCAAGTTCTTCACTCAGCTGCAACGAAACTCGGCGCATCTTGGAAATTTTGTTCACCAAGTGAACCGGAAGCCGAATCGTTTTACTCTGATTGGCCAAAGCGCGCTTGATCGACTGTTTAATCCACCAAGCGGCGTAGGTGCTCAGCTTTGCGCCTTTTGCCGGATCGAAGCGCTCGACCGCCTTCATCAATCCGATATTGCCTTCCGATACCAAGTCCAACATGGGCAAACCTAGATTCGCGTAATCGTGAGCAATTTTAACGACCAGACGGAGATTGGCCTTGATCATAAGCGCTCGCGCTTCTCGGTCGCCCTTCTTGATGCGCGCGGCCAAATCAATCTCCTCTTGCGGGGTCAGCAGCGGGATCTGCCCAATTTCCCGAAGGTAAATCTTAATGCCCGTATCTGAATCTTCTCGACCGATACCGGCGGGAACGTTTCTTTCTTTGAGATCGATAGTCATGTGCTCCTAAAGTTCATTGGGGGTGCGGTCACATATTGAGCTTCATCGTTACCGAACGATCAGTTTTCCTTAGTGACCTTCACCAAGCTGATGAACACATCCTTGCGCCGCAGAGAGAGACGTCGGTGAAGATCAACTGCTACCGCTTTGTAAAAGCGTTGTTTCTATTCGACCGCTCGTCCTTCGTTGAGCGTTAATTGGGTGAATATGCAATCGCTGGATCGCTGAATGTTTTCATATCTTTTCCTCTTGTTAGTTGGATGATTTCTGCTCGCCTCCGCGCCTTGGATTACGCCAGGGGGAGACAACCAAACACTCAATTCCCCGTTTTTGTGCGTGTCGGCACATAAGTAAGAGGCAGAGCGGGTGCTGCCTATTCCATAGAGATAAATGGCATTCCACATAGTGTGGTGCCTGCTAACTTGGGGTGTTCTCAGAGAGGCCCTATTGCGGACTCAAAGGTAGTTTGGTCCGCAGCGCCTCCAAAACTGGTGACTGGCCTGCATTGCCGAATCGAGACCGCATTTACGCCCGGTGAGGTTCTGCTGGTCACCGAGGCCGCCGGTGTCCCAGGAGGCGGTACAGCCGAGTCCTCTGATTCGATTGCGGGCGGCGGAACGCTCCAGCTCATCAGTGGATCTGTGCCAACACAGGGTGCGGCGGCTTGCTGGAGCGTCGTAACGGGGGATGGAAAGTTCAAAGTCGTGACCAATGCCGGGTCCAGCACCGAGGCCCTGTTCTCGGTGTCTTCGAGCGGACAGCTAACTTTTGTTAGCAGCACCTCAGCGGAGCCAAACACGGCACCCACGGACACCGCTTTGACCACGAACGGTCTATTCCTTTATGCTCTGGATGGCGGAGCTGGATCAATCAGTGAATTTCGCTTTGATGAAAGCAGTCAAACCTTGACTCTGATCGGGAGGATCTCCGATGGCCTGACCGCAAATAGTGGGTTAAATGGTCTTGCGGCTTATTGATTCTCTCGAACCCTGAACTGGGTCGCTCCAGAAGCTCCCGGCCGGCTTCGCCTAACAGCCGGTCGGGCAACGGCAGGTCGCTCGCGACATATTTCCGTGAAATGCCTATCTCCTAACCGGAGGATTCGCGACCTATAAGGCAGGTCATCCTGACGGGCTCGAAACGGAAAATCCGGGCGTCGATAAGCCAAAAATCCATTGGCGAGATACTACATCGGGTAGACCTTCGCTTGCTTTCTTTTAATCAGGAATAAAAAGCAAAGAACAATGCTCTGTCTGTAAGCATTATGGATACAAACAAAGTCACGACTAATACACTAAGGGACTTAGCAAAGAATCTTTCAAAAGATTACCCACGCAGCCCGCGCGAGACCCTGGGGGGTTATGTTATCGCTGCCCGGACACTGGACAAGTGTCGCGCAACACTCGCCGGAACTCCCGGCGAATACCACTTTGACTGTCCGCTCGATAACTTCTTTTTCGCTTTTGCACAAATCTCCGCTGAAGACTTCAAGAATTTTGTCGCTACCGGCGCTTCCGACGAAGAGGTCGCTAAATGGATTGAGCGAAAGGCGAAGCCGAGGCCGCGAATCGAGGTCATCAAATGGAACAATGAATGGCGCTATAAACGGCTCCCAGAGATGCCAGATGCGATCCAGGAATTCATGGAAGATTATATTCCTGAGTTTGTGCCAGCGCCTATTAGGCATCACATCGATTACTTCTTTGACATTTATGACGCCGAGGAGAGGCGGATAAAAGCCGAGCGTTAAGATTGTGCCCTTCAAAATGACTCTCGACTCTTTTGGAGGGGCTTAGCTTGTTGTTCTCGTCCGTATCTTCAGGACCAAAATCAGCCGATGTCAATTGGCCCAACCTTCAAGTCGGAAATTAGCGGACAAAAAAACTTAGTGCGAGGTCGAGCTCGCACTGAGTCGAAGCGGGCGCGTTATACCGGCTGCTTAAGCTTAAAAGGACAAGGATCAGGCCATCATTTTCTAGTCCGAATCTGATGCCTCTTCGCTTGTCTGAGAATTCGGAGAAACCGGCAGCAAGACTGACTCAACCTCACAAAGTCTTCGGCCACTCGGAATAAAGCTGGGGAGATTTAGGGTCACGGAGACGCATCTGTTCCGGGTTGCCCAGTATGCAAGAAAACAAAGGTTTGGGCGTTTATAATGTGGTGATCATCGGCTCTCCGTGTGACGCTGGTGGCGGCACATGCTGGCGATCTGCTGCACGAGTTTGTGCTGGCAATGAAACATCGCAACGGCCTCAGCCAGCTTGCTGCGATTCACGCCTATCCTACATTTGCCGAGTTGGGACGAAAGGTTGGCGATCGTTACAGCAAGATGCGCCTGACTCCGCTCTTGAAAAACGCTTTTACCTGACTCTACCGGCGTTCCAAGCCCGCAATAAGCGTGAGAATGCATATGGTGTGCGTGGCGTTTGCGGGCTTAGGCTTCGATACACGGAAAAGTGAACCCTGCGGCCCCTCTGAGAAAGCTCTTAAACAGACGCTGCGCGTCTGCTTAAGAGCCCGCTTTAAAATAAATAGATTGAAAACAAACTGTTCTAAACTCTTTCCAAAAAGCAGCGGAATTTTCCGGCGTAGCCGAGAATTCCGCCGCACAGCCAGTGAGCAACCATTTTTACGGACTCACGGCAGTCAGATTCTGGCCCTACGTTCTGGCTAGTTGGATCGGCACACTTCCTGGAACGTTACTCTATGTTTATCTGGGAGCCGCCGGTAAGACCGGCTCGACCGCTGCCGCTGGGCAATCCAGTCGCTCGGCTTGGGAGTATCTCCTCTTCAGCCTGGGTCTAGTGGCCACTGTAGTTGTGACCGTGTGGGTGACGCGCATCGCCCGGCGAGAGCTCAGCAAGAGTGAAGTCGACCAACACCAGTGCATCGTCCGTCCGGGTGGAGTTGGAAACCATGAGATTATCCCATTCCAGACGATCGTTTCGGGAATATTTCGACCGCGAAGATTCTCGTCTGAGAACGACAATGAAGAGAGAAGATCGTTTACCCTTAGCATTGCTTCTCCTGCGTTTAAGTGTCTTTCTAGTTATGTTCATGTGGACGGTCGACAAGTTCGTCGAGCCGCAGCATGCGTCCAAGATAATGGCGGCGTTTTATTCGGTTGGCGGGGTAGGTAACTTTGTTATTTATCTCCTCGCCACGATTGAAGTCGCGGTCATTGTGGCGTTCTTATTAGGATTCGCGAAACAATGGAGCTATGGCCTTGTGCTCCTGATGCATGCCGGGTCGACTGTTGCTTCCTATAAAAAGTACTTACAGCCATTCGAATCGCCCAATCTTCTCTTCTTCGCAGCGATTCCCATGTTAGCAGCTTGCTTTGTGCTCTATTATCTCCGGGAGGTCGATGTTCTCTGGACGATCAGGAAAAAAGAGCGATGAACCTCACAGAAATCGGGATTTGATTCGCTGGCAAAAATTCCCTGCTGCTGTTTTAGCGCTTCGAAACGGAACTGCAACGAGGAGTAGCTGGTGTAGCGTTACCATTATATGTGAGACGGTGCGCTAGTCGATCATCGCCTCAAGTGGCATACCCATCCCCTCCACGCCGCGAAAATACCAGGGTATCATTGCGATAACACCGATCAGCCAGAAAGCCGCGAGTAGAGCTAGTGCTACTAACATTCCCGCCGCATTCGCCGCGATGGTCAATGCCGGTGGAGCCATGAAAGCGCCGTGATGAAAAATGTGTTCATAGGTTTTGGTTCAATGGTGATAGCAGATCGGCTCTGATTCAAGGTATGTCGAAGATATCTCCCTAGAAAATATCCCCCATATCCCATCCCCTACCGAGGTATCAACTGCGAATGAAGATTAGTGTAGACTAACGCCTGGCATATCCCTGATAGAGAAGCGGAATCATGGTTCTGATTTTCAAGGATGCTTTTGAGCTAACACGATGACTTCGTTATGAGCAAACCAATAGGCTATGGTGCTAGACGTGCTCGAAGCTATCGACAGTACAAGCGGAAGAGGAAACAGAAACAACTTGGAAAGATGAAAGATCAATCGCATGCGGGTTGGCAAAAGTTCCGCGAGCTATTACTAAGTAACGAGAGAGTTCCGACTAACATCGGATGGTATGTGAGTGAGAACTAAGGTCGCTAACATTTGCTCAAAAAATAAGAGTCGTTTTTTACGGGTCCTTTTCCGGCTTGACGAGGGTCGCTGCGAAGCGAGCGCCAACTTTGTCAGAAATTGAGAAAACGAAAACTCTTTATGCGCTAACGACGAATGGCATTTAAGGGAACACGTAGTGATCCAGTTCAGGGGATCAAAGGTTCAAAACCGCGGTTGCGGCGACCTAAGTTGCCGCGTAGACCCGAAACGGTAGAGTCAGCCGAGCTGGGCGAGGATTATCTGCGCAGGCGCAAAGCGCTATTGGAGCTCAAGTACAAACGCGAGGCCATGTTGCTGGCGTGCGACCGCGACAAACTCATTGAAAGGGAGTTGGTCGAACACCAATCGGCCTATTTGCTGATTCCTTTGCGGCAGAAGATTCTAGGAATTCCGTCCAAGCTCGGCCACCATTTCGGTAATGGTGAGCTACCCGTGCCTGAAGTAGTCGATTATGTCAGGACTCTGGTGCAGGCGGCCTTGACCGAAGTTTCGAATTTGCCTGTAACGGTATCCGATCCCCACTGGCTGGAAAAGACGGAAGACGAGGGCTAAGGAAGGTCATCCAATTCCATAGTAGTTTTCCAACAGTTTTATTGAGGCCATAATCAATTCACTTGCCACTTTCTTGGACATGTCACCCACCCACTTGCCGACGTTCTCTCCGAATCTGTTTTTTGACGGTTTCGGTTGTCCCTCATCTGCTTTGATGGCCTTTTCTAGTTGGTTCAGATCCGCTTCCGGCAAACCCTTCTCTTCCAAACGAGTTTTCAAGGCTTCGAAATCTCCGGGAGCTACCGTCATCGTCTGCGAGATCGAACCTGCAGTTCCAACGTTAGAAACCGGTCCGTAGATTGTTTGATTAAACGTTTGTGTGATTTGGGCAGCAGTCTCCCTTTTCGATTCTTCCGATGGAGTTTCTTCCTCGATTTTAGGGCCGAGTGTCTCCAGTTCTAAGGCGAAGCTCAAGACTCTGTTTCGAATTGTGTCGAGGAGACCGGCGAGGGTGGCCGCAGGAACCGAAATCCAGGCTTGCATAAGCCTCAAATCATCGCGGTACCCTTCGTGATTAAAAACTTCGTAGGCCTCAGCTGGCCACGCCCACCGAATCACTCCCGTCGTGTTCCCCTTTATCATCTCAGCTATCGCTCGAACGCCTTGGCGAAGTTTAGGGTTGGCGTAGTCGTCCCGAGCCACCTCGGGCAACCTCAAGGTTGACAGTGGTGCGTCCTGAAGGCTCGCACCTCCAAGACCTAAAAAATGACCGAAGCTTTGAAGCCCATACAAGATGCGGTAGTCCGGCACTTCGATAGAATCAGGATAGCCATCCAGCTCCCATTGCGCCCAGCTCTTAAGAGGTTGGTGTCCAAGTCGAGAAGCAAGAACAAGGCACTTCCTTAAGACCGTCGAGAAAAGTTTCACAGGGAACCGAACCAGAAACCAATCATTTTCATCGGATCATCAAAAGAACGCCTGGATATCGCCGAGGCTGTTCGAAATGCAATTCCTGAGACTGTGGCAGCTGTCTCAGTTTGGTCGGAGGATGTCTTCACCGCGTCGAGTCTCGCTCTGGAATATCTTGGGGCACAGCTTCTAACAGCGGACTTTGCGGTGCTTATTGTAGGCGCTGACGATGAAGTGATCAGTCGTGGAACGACTAAAAAAGCACCTCGAGACAACGTGGTCTTGGAGCTCGGTCTGTTCATTGGCGCACTGTCTCGTTTACAGGACATTTGTCTTCGCACCTGAAGGAGTGCCGCTCAAATTCCCCTCCGATCTCGACGGATTGACGAGGATCCAATACGACCCGTCAGCAACAGATCCCGCATCGGCAGTTGAGTCGGCTGCCAAGGAATTCCTGGAGCTAGTTGTCAGCAGGGGACCTAGGTAAAGATGGCGCTGCGTCAGGAACTGCAAGATGAGGTTTCGGAGATTCTACGAGAGCAGTGGACCGAGCGAAAAGGGCAGATCGTGCCGACACCCGAGAACATCAGTCTCGGAAATGATGCGGTTAAGCTTGATGCTGCGGTTCTTTACGCTGACATGGCCGAATCGACGCAACTCGTGGATGACGAGATTCCGGGATTTGCGGCAGAAGTTTACAAAAGCTATTTAACCTGTGCTGCGAGGATTGTTAAGGACGAAGAGGGTACGATCACGGCTTACGACGGCGACAGAATTATGGCCGTTTTTATAGGCGCGACGAAGAACACGACTGCCGTTCGCTGCGCGTTGAAGATCAACTATGCGGTGCGGAATATTATAAACCCAGCACTGTCAAAACAATATTTCCATCGGAGTTATAAGGTAAGGCATCACATTGGTATCGATACGAGCTCTCTATTTGTCTCTCGAATTGGCGTCCGAAATGACAACGATCTTGTGTGGGTTGGTCGGGCCGCAAATTACGCTGCCAAGCTATGCTCTATCCGCGAATACAACACGATTTTTCTAACCGAAGAGGTGTTCAATATGATGTTGGATCCAGCGAAGTTCAGCGCCAACGGAGGCGAGCCGATGTGGAAAGAACGACGCTGGACCCAAATGGGCGATAAACGGATCTACTGCTCTAGCTGGACGTGGAGGTTCTAGGATGGTTGGCGCCGCGCGCTTTTGGAAATAAAAACTTGTATCGCATGGTCTCTACGTGGATCCGCCGCTATTCAAATGCCGCGTTATGGATGCGCGTTTAATCCGCGTCACCCAGTGTGAGCAACGAAAGCACGAACCCCGTTTTACCTAACTGCATTGAATCCTCAGTCACCTCAACATGCAAATTCGCTTTGGAAGCCATTTCCGAAACTCTGGGCAAAGAGGTGAAGGACTTCGGAATCCGAGTTTTAGCGCTATCGCTCCGGGGCAGTTCCGTACCGACTGGTCTGGACGATCTATGATTCGTACCGAGCGAACTATCTCTGCTTATGACAAGCTAATGGATCCGGTCCGCAAAGCGCGTCAGGAGAAAAGCGGCAAACAGCCAGGCGAACCTGCTAAAGCCGCCGAAGTTCTGCTAAAGATCCTAGAAGCAGAGCAGCCGCCGACCCATCTTTGCTCGGAAGTGACGCACTGAAGTTGGTCCGGGAGAAGTTCGAGAACCTAAGCGCTGAATTTACTCTCTGGGAGGACGTGATGCGCCCGACCGACTATGATTAAGATCTCGCCCGTTGTTGTTTTGGCTGGGCGAGCATACAGGATAAAGCGAATGGCGCTTAGCGCGTTGTCACTCCTAGCCGGCTCAACACTCCCTGATTCAACGTCCCGGTGACCGGTTCGCCCGTGTTGATTTGGTAACTCTCAAGAGCATTTTGGGTGTTCTCTCCGAAGTCGCCATCGACGTCACCGCGATAGTATCCCAATCGCCGAAGCGCCGTTTGAACTTGCGGTACGCTATAACCGGCGACCGCGGTTCGCGTTGCGGTCTCGACAGTCGGACCGACTGGCAAGCTCATTACCGATTGGCTAGGTATCTGGTGCCCTGGAGTTACGTGCTGCCCTGGCGGATTCAATATTGGATTGTTATTGAGCGGATCGTACAGGGAACGAGACTCCATCGCGTTCGCGAAGGGTCTGATCTGCGCCGCATTACCGGGCTGTACATGCACAACGATCGGACTTGTCGTCCTGACCCTCGCTTGGGCGCCGATCCCAGCGTCGAAATGCGCGATGTTAAGAGACACTGCCGGTCGACCGATATTCCCAGCTTCCATCCGGGATGCCGTGATCGAAAACAAAAGCATCGAAAACATACTGGCAAGAACTCCGCTAACTGCATCTGGTAATCTCATATCTACTTGGCTCTGATTGCTCAGGCCAAACCTTCTAATGGTTTGATTTCTCTTTCTATTGACTACTAAGAAAGTAACCTGCGCGCTCTAGGAATCGCCATTGACGGAACGGGCGTATTATCTCCACCCAAAAGAGTTATAGATTCATAGTATTAGGTGATTAGAGTTAGTTGTTTTGGTTAAATCGCCGTCATCCTGCGTCCGACGCCCGATTCTAGCCGCAGACGGTTCCCTTGCGCTGATGTCGAGTCCTGGGTCAAGGACGGGAGCCTGTGCGGGCGAAGAAGGAGATCTGCGTGGACTCGGCTTTGGTGTGGCCGGCCAGCGGAAAGCCTATCATGATGGATCTTTCCAGATATCAGTTTGAAAAGCTTCGCGAGGACGAGGAATTCGCGTTGTTCCGGGGCAGGTCGATTGATGGCGATCTCCCGACTATTCTTTTGGCAAGTCCAGTCTCAGAGCATCCAGTTCCAGGAACCTTAGAGCGACTTGAGCACGCATACTCGCTTCGGGATGAGCTCGCTTCGGACTGGGCGGTTCGACCACTCGCTCTGACTCAGCGTGAAGGCCGGCCGATGCTAGTGTTTGAGGACGCCGGCGGCGAACCGCTCGATCGACTTCTGGGGCAACCGATGGAAATAGGCCGGTTCCTACGCTTGGCCGTCGGCATTGCCACTGCCGTGGGCAAGGTCCATCAGCGAGGGCTCATCCACAAGGATATCAAGCCGGCCAACATTCTGGTGGACTCCGCAAGTGGCTCGGCCTGGTTGACTGGTTTTGGTATTGCTTCACGTCTTCCGCGCGAACGCAAGCCGGCGGAACCACCTGAGATGATCGCCGGTACTCTTGCTTACATGGCGCCCGAACAGACCGGTCGGATGAATCGGTCCATCGATTCCCGGAGTGATCTTTATTCGCTGGGCGTCACCTTTTACCGAATGCTCACGGGGGTATTGCCCTTTACCGCTTCGGATCCGATGGAGTGGGTGCACTGCCACATCGCCCGGCAGCCGATCACACCCGACCAGGTTACGAACGAAATTCCGGCGGCGCTCTCAGCGATTGTCATGAAGCTGCTAGCCAAGACTGCCGAGGAGCGGTACCAGACTGCTGCTGGCGTCGAGGCTGATCTTAGAAGGTGTCTGGCTTCATGGGAGTCGTTCGGACGGATCGAGCCGTTCCCGCTCGGCGTTCACGATGTATCGGGCCGGCTACTGATCCCGGAGCGGCTTTACGGCCGGGAGCGCGAAATTAACGCGTTGCTTGCTTCCTTTGACCGTGTCGTGACGAATGGCACGTCGGAGCTGGTGCTCGTGTCCGGCTATTCCGGTATTGGTAAGTCTTCGGTGGTCCATGAGGTGCACAAGGTGCTCGTCCCGTCGCGTGGTCTGTTCGCGTCCGGCAAGTTCGACCAATACAAGCGGGACATCCCCTATGCCACCCTGGCCCAAGCCTTCCATAGCTTGGTGCGCCCGCTTTTGGGGCGGAGCGAAGCGGAGCTAGGCCGGTGGCGCGATGCACTAACCAAGGCTCTGGGCCCGCATGGTCAGCTGGTCAGCAACCTCGTGCCCGAGCTAGAGCTGGTGATTGGAAGACAGCCGCCGGTTCCGGAGCTGCCGCCGCTCGAAGCGCAGAATCGCTTCCAGACGGTATTCCGGCGCTTCCTCAGCGTATTCGCCCGGAAGGAGCACCCGCTTGCCCTTTTCCTCGACGATTTGCAATGGCTGGATACAGCGACGATCGAACTCCTCGAGCAGCTGGTCACGCACTCTGAGGTGCGGTACCTGCTTCTGATTGGAGCCTATCGAGATAATGAGGTCGGCGCCACGCACCCGCTTCGACGGATGTTCGAGGCGATTCGCAACGCCGGCGCGCGGGTCCATGAGATCGTCCTGGAGCCGCTCCGGATCGACGATACTAGCCGGCTCGTCGCGGATGCGCTGCAGTGCGAGCCGGAACCCGCGCGGTCATTGGCGCAATTGGTCCAAGCGAAGACCGGTGGCAATCCGTTTTTCGCCATCCAGTTTTTCATGGCGCTGGCGGAAGAAGGGCTGCTCTCGTTCAACCCGGTGGCGCTAGCTTGGGAATGGGACATCAACCGTATCCGCGCCAAGAGCTACACCGCCAACGTGGTGGATCTGGTGGCCGAGAAGCTGAAGCGATTTTCCGTCATCACGCAGGAAGCCCTAAAACAGTTCGCCTGCCTGGGCAACGTTGCCGACGTAGCCACTCTAATCCAGGTTCACGGGCAAACCGAGGAGGCGTTGGACAAGGCACTCTGGGAAGCCGTCCTGGCTGGGCTCGTCTTTCGGGAGGGCAGCGCGTACAAGTTCCTGCACGACCGCATCCAGCAGGCGGCTTATACGTTGATCCCAGAAGATCAACGCGCCGAAGTTCATTTGCGCATCGGCCGCGTGCTCCTGGCGAGTATGACGGCGGACCAGCTCTCCGAACATTTGTTCGAGGTGGCGAACCAGTTTAGCCGGGGCGCCGTCTGGCTGGTGGACCAGGACGAGAAAGTGCGGGTGGCTGCGATCAACCTGCGGGCCGGGCGAAAGGCCAAGGCGGCGGCGGCCTATGCGTCAGCATCCGTGTATCTCGCGGCCGGGATGGCCCTGCTCCGAGAAGAAGACTGGAGCAGCCAGTACGACTTAATGTTCGCGCTGCGGCTCGAACGCGCGGAGTGCGAGTTTCTCACCGCTAATTTCGAAAAAGCCGAACAGCTGATTGCGGAGTTAATCCAGCGCGCCACGTCGAAAATCGACCAGGCGGCCGTCTACCACCTAAAGGTGCTGCTCTATACTGTGAAGTCAGAAAACGCGCAAGCCGTCGATAGCGCGCTCACCTGCCTGCGCCTGTTGGGGATTGACATCCCGGCGCGCCCGACAGGGGAACAGGTCCAGGCCGAATACGATTCGGTCTGGCGGAATCTCGATAGGCGCTCGATTGAGGACTTGATCGATTTACCGCTGATGACCGATCCGGAGCTACAGGCCGCGATGCAGGTGTTCTCGACCCTACTAGGCCCCGCCTACTTTACCGATATGCAGTTATTTTCCGTGCTCGTGTGCCGCATGGTGAACCTCAGCATACAGCACGGGACGAGCGGCGCGTCCGCTCACGGCTGTGCCTATTTGGGCGGCATCCTCGGCCTGGTATTTAACCGTCACCGCGAAGGCTATCGGTTCGCTAAACTCGCCTGCGGTCTGGTCGAGAAACACGGCTTCATCAGTTACCAAGCGAAGGCCTACCATGCGATGGCACTAGTTAGCCTCTGGACACAGCCAATCACGACTGCGATCGATTTCAATCGCGCGGCCTTTCGCAGCGCAACCGAGACGGGGGACCTGACCTCTGCTTGCTACAGCATTACCCGATCTGTCACCGTCCTTCTGCTGCGGAACGATCCGCTCGACGCGGTGCAGCGCGAGTCGGAGGTAGCATTGGACTTCGTCCGCAAAGCGAAATTCCGTGACTATACGGATGCCATCGTCAGCCAGCAACGCTTCATAGCGGCCATGCAGGGACGGACCGCGACCTTCTCGACGTTTAGCGATGCGCGCTTCGACGAGGCGGCATTCGAGGCTCAACTGACGGCAAATCGGTCGGCCCTAATAGTCCTCTTTTATTGGATCATGAAACTGAAGGCGCGGTTCTTGTCAGGCGACTATGCCGAGGCAGTTGCCGCAGCCGGAAAGGCCGAGCCGTTGCTTTGGGCCGCCGCCGCTCATATTCAGGTACTCGACTACTTTTACTACACCCCGCTGGCGGCAGCGGCGCTCTACGAGAACGCTGGTGCTGAACAGCAGAGCAGGTGGCGCCAACTCCTGGAGGCGCACCAGGAACAACTCCACAAGTGGGTCGACAACTACTCACCGACGTTCGCCGACAAACACACATTGGTGTCGGCAGAGCTGGCCCGGATCGAAGGCCGAGACATTGATGCCATGCGGTTGTACGAGGAGGCAATTCGGGCAGCACGCGAAAATGGGTTTGTGCAGAACGAGGGCGTCGCCAACGAGCTGGCAGCGCGGTTTTACCTGAAGCGCGGCATCGAAAAGGCCGCGCATTCCTACCTCCGTGACGCTCGCCACTGCTTTCTGCGTTGGGGCGCGCTGGGCAAGGTAAAACAGCTCGACGAGCGCTACCCTGCAATCGAAGAGCAGGCCGCTTTGCGCCCTACCTCGACGATCGGCACCTCGGTTGAACAATTGGACTTGGGCACGGTAATGAAGGCGTCGCACGCGGTCTCCAGCGAGATTGTGTTGGAGAAATTGATCAAAGAACTCATGACGATCGCCATCGAACACGCTGGCGCCGAGCATGGCTTTTTGATTCTGCCGCATGGCGAAGAACTTCGAATCGTCGCGGAAGCCAAAACCCGGCCCGACGCGGTCGCTGTGCAACTGCAAGATGTGCCGGTAGGGCCCTCTGACTTACCCGACTCGCTTCTTCAGTACGTGATTCGAACCCAGGAGAGCGTGATTCTCGATGACGCCTCGGCCCAGAACCTGTTTTCGCAGGACCAATATGTTCGTCATCGAGGTCCTCGCTCCGTGCTTTGTTTGCCTCTGGTCAAGCAGGTCAACTTAGTGGGCGTCCTCTATTTGGAGAACAACTTGGCGCCTCGGGTGTTCACAGCAAAGCGGCTGGCCATGCTGGAGATCCTGACTTCGCAGGCTGCGATCTCTTTAGATCATGCGCGACTCTATGCCGACCTCAACCGGCTGATTACGGAGCTTAGGCGGAGTGAGGCCTACTTGGCCGAAGGGGAGAAAATAAGCCACACTGCGAGCTGGGCCTGGAATTTCACCACCGGCGTTGCGTACTGGTCGCAAGAACATTTTCGTATCTTTGGTTTCGACCCGGATAAGGCGCTGCCCTCATTTCAGATGTTTCTCCAACGAATCCACCCGGAGGACAGAGGTCGTGCGGAGCAAACCATTGATCGGGCGGTTCGCGAAGGAAGCGATTTTGAACAGGAGTACCGGATCGTTCTGCCAGATGGATCGATAAAATATGTCCAAACGGTGGGCCACCCGGTCGCTAGCGAATCGGGTGTTCTGGAGTTTATCGGCACAGCGA
>Ga0209240_1000018_pt1 | contig 60549 bp, 46 predicted proteins | sample GraSoi_2013_80cm_FD_185828 | JGI IMG/M metagenome (GOLD analysis project Ga0209240, IMG submission 185828) | Grasslands soil microbial communities from the Angelo Coastal Reserve, California, USA - Sample 9_17_2013_80cm (SPAdes) (version 2) | ecosystem: Environmental > Terrestrial > Soil >...
TTATCACAAACCTATCCAGCCGCTGTTTAAATCACTGCTTGCAAAAACATCCTCTATCGATTTAAACGGAAAAAGTGGCTGGTTTTAATCCGACCCTAACTGGCCGGTTTTGATTCGACCGCCGACACATGGTGTTGGAACATGTTCGACGGTCCATCGCACGCCCTTTGGAAGCTCTATGGAGCAAAGGGGGTTATTATTCTCAGTACTATCGGAAAAGTGAAGCAGGCTTTGGCGCCATCCGAGCCTCTGCGATGGCTGGTGTCTCCCGTTCGTTACAGCATTCCTTCTCGGTTCATGCACCCGCGGACTATTGAGCTCCAGACCGCAATCAAATGGGCACCCTATCTCTCAAAGATGCCGCAATTTCGATATGAACAAGAGCTTCGTTTCGTGTTTGGAACAAATCCCCGGCTGACAGACCACGGCCCGCTGGGCATGTTATTGAAGATCGACCCCAAAAGCCTGATAGAGGACATTTTGGTCTCAGGTGACCTTCCGTCGGACGAAGCAGAGATCGTTAAAGCAATGTTTTCGAACTTCAAGACAAACGATTTCAAGCTGCCGGCATACCCCAAATCCTCCGATAATTTTTGGCGAAGTATTTACTCACAAATGAATTTCAATCCTTTTACGATCGAAGATGATCCGCCCGGGCTATTTTTTGACCTAGAGCCTGAAGTGCTAGCAGAACAACCGCAAAAAGGTGATTAAGATGGCCGGAGCGGCTCGTCAGATTGATAGTCGACAACTGTTAGCTCAAATCGCTCCTGCCGCAGCATCGCTTGCTTAACAGGGATCTTTAGATCATTTGCGATCCCGACCAACGCAGCTTTTTGCGCGGGCAGGTCATCGATTCGGGCCCCCAAGATTACGCTTACAGGTTCTAGGCCGAAGAAATCCCTATTATCGAGCGCGACGGTGCGCCACTCCCTTTCGTACGCCCATTCCGGCGATTTATGGCACGCCATTATCGTCGCCCAATTGTTGGAGATCGGTCCTCCCGAAGCCTGATACTGGACACCGGCCTGCAGGTACTTCGTTACGTCAAAGAGATTTGCGTTATAGCGTACCGGATGGAGCCATCCTGGAATGTTCGGGGCCAAGGCTAGCCTCGCGGAACTATATTCGAGACAGAAGCCCTTATGGTATCCACCATAATGTGACCACATAACAATTGAGTCGTTGATCTCGCAGAAGGATGAAACACGGGTCATTTTGCGGAAGAACCCGTTCATGCCGCGAACAGTGTCATCCTCGGCCTCTTTAAGATGTTTTGTTTTGACCTCTATCAAAATTCTCCGGCTCAATTCATCAGGAATTTCTCTCATCAGAATGCTTTCGACTGTCTCCCTTTTGCGATCTGATCTGCGCAACTCTTCTTTCAAATCCTCTTCCATGTAATCCCTTATATCTGGCAAAGATAGATATGCCTCCAAGTCAAACGGGAGCATTTCGAATGCGTGGGCAGTCAGGAAGAAACCCGCTGTGTCATACGGATCATTGAAATCATCGGGAGCTGTGAACCTGAATTGTCGACTTCGGAGATTCTGTAAGCAGTAATCTTCGTTTGGATTACCCGGCTCGACGGACTTAGCTCTATCAAAGCGCTGATACTTAAAGAGGTTCTTAGGCAACAGCTCCTTCCTCAACTCAATTGCTTTCGGCCAATCCACTTCAAGAGCGAAGGGCTTATCAAGGTAGGAAAAGTACTTTTCGATCTTTTCATTCCTTCGGGCATCCGAATTTTGAGACGGCATGATCCCCAAACGAAATTTACTTCAAGACAAAGAGCCAATGCTTTCTTGCGGAAATACCCGAGTGGAAAATAGACCAGCTTTCTTTAATCTTTCAGATCGTTACCACCTCGCCCGCCTTTACAAATCTGCCAAAGAACCGGCGGCCCGGAGAGAGCGGTACTCATCGTCGGTGCGCTCGCAGCCGGCGGTTAGAAGCAGAACAGGGAGCGCTAGGGACAGGTCAACTGTGGGTCGTCCCAAGGTTCTTGCCGTACGCACCGCAGCTATTGACCTGTCCCCTCGTCCCTTTTTCTTTCTGCATCTTCCGAATTAGACTCAAGGGTCGTTTTCAAATAAGCTTAGGGCGCTTGTTTTATATCCTCTAGCCGACAACACTATGTCCCTCAATTCGTACTCGAGAGATTCGGTCACGAAACCTCGGGAGATATTTACGTGTTTGATAAACAAACCGGAAAGAGCTTCACCACGGGAGCGAGCCGCATCGCAGCGGAGTGGGACTTCTATAGTTTCGAGTTTAAGGGTTTCCCCCTGTCGCTGGAAAAGAGTTTATCGGAACTAGAGTCGGAAGCTGCCTCGTGCATCAAAAAGCTACTGGAGAGGGGGCGACTGGCTATGTCTGAGCAGGAGATTATCGCTGAGCGGTCTGCGCTTGTACGTTTTCTCTCAGTCCAATTAGTTCGAACCCGTGGATCGTTTGATCGCTCCAACCAACTGTCGGAAAAGCTTAAGGAGGCACTGCGAAATCTAGGTGCGCCAGAGTCCTTTTTCGACTTACCTCCTGAGGTAGGATCCGCCGAGAACGCGCAGAAGGAACTTCTCGCGGAGCGGATCTGTAATGCACATAAAGATTTCGGGCCAGCTCTACTGAAGAAAGATTGGGTATTGATGAGTACTAGCTTCGACGCGCCTTTTTTGTTGGGAGACCACCCGGTGGCAATCGACAATTTGGCGGGAGGTAAATTGGGGATAAATGTGCCGGGTGCGGTAATTTATTTTCCGTTATCTCCACAATTCGCCCTCGGCCTTCATTGTGAATCTCTTGTGAACGAGGTACACAAAGCCAACGGAAGGTTTCTCAAGTTGCCTCGTGAGGCGTTCCTCCGTAACAGAGAGCTTTACGTGTCTTACAATGCGGTCGTCGAGACGATGGAGTGTTTTGTAAATGGTATTCCAGCGAAACTCGCTCCGGAGAACGTGGAGAATATCAATTCAATTCAGATATTGGAGGCAGAACGATTCGTCTTTTCATGCGACGGCAATTTCGAATTGGTTAAGGACATGATTCGAGCGGATTCAAGGGTGAAGAACGGCCCACGAATTAACGTTAGTTAACTCACTATCGTTTTGAACTCTTTCAGGGGATCAGAACTGTTCGATTTAAGCTGGTTCAGTGCCGATCAACCAGTAAGTGACGTCTCCTGCCTCTTGCCGATCAGTTCGGCCTTGAATCTCTGATGGCACAACGCCTTCGGGATAAAGGGTTGATCCAATTGAGGCTGTTCCTCCAGGGACCGGAAACACTTTTGTGCTCACACGAGGCACAAGAAAATTCGAAATGAGCTGAGCATCGGTGAAAACCTGATTCTTAGGATCTTGGCGTAACTCTTGGATCTTAGCCTTTGGCACCTTCAATATTGTGACAAATGATTGTCGGCTGCCCGTGGGGGTGATTGTGGAGCGAGCATAGAGTTCTCCAGAAAGACTCGTCGAATCGCCAGCGGGTAGTTTTGCTTCAGGAAAGAGATCAAGATATGGTTTGAACCGGAATTTTCGATTTCGGGCGAATCCAGTCGTTTCCTCTAATATCGAGAGCCCCGGTCGCTCAAAGGAGCTTACGAGCTGAGATGCTTTGGCAAACGAGCACTCAAGCTGTGAGGCAACAAACCCTACGCTTACTAACGGACTCTTAAAAAGAAGATCAAGTAACCCGTGGGCGAGACTCGAGTTGCTACCGATGTGGCTCAGACGATCACGGGAATCCTCGCGAAGCCTGAGGATACTGCGCGCGGTCTCGGTCGCGTCCAAGCTCACCTCCGAAACACCCCTCAGGAAAAATTTGATCCACTGCTCCCAGTGACCATCCGTTCGGACAGCCATCAGTCGATCATAATATTCAGCCCGATGGCGTTTGAAAAAGTGACTTAGGTACAAAAGAGGACGGCTCAAGACGCCAAGATGACAGAGCAAAAACGTAATCAATAGACGCCCAATGCGCCCATTCCCATCCAGGAACGGGTGAATGGTCTCAAATTGAGAGTGAGCCAGAGCACAAAATACGAGCGCGGGCATCGGGTCTGATGTGTGCAGAAATCGCTCGAATTGATCTAGCGCCTGATTCATCTCAAGTACGGGAGGAGGGACAAATGTTGCGGTACTGAGGGTGCACCCAGTCGGACCGATCCAATTTTGAGTGCGGCGAAACTCTCCCGGATCTCGAGTACTGCCGCGGACCCCTTTCATTAGTTCCGGATCAGGCGGAGGGAAAGAGGAAATTCTCCCAACCTCTGTAATCCATAGTTGATCGCTGACACGTAGTTTACGACTTCCTCAACGTCTTTTGGGTGGTCAGCGTCAGGCTCCGATTCGAATTGGAGAACCTCTTCAAGGGTGCTCTGTGTGTTCTCAATTTGAGAGCTAAGGACTGCCTCATAGCGGACGTACATAGCTACGAATAGGTTGGGGTCCGGCAGAATCGACGCTACTCCATCTAGTCGCCCCAGATTAGTATCAGCTGCAGAGAGGAGAGCATCTATCTCTTGATCCCGTTGAATGGGCGGATCAGGAGGCAATGGTGCTGGTAGGAATGCCCGAAATCCCGTAGCTTGCAGGGCAAATTGACCGGCCCTGGTCTGAGTGACTGAGGCCGTATGTTTCATCTCACTGAAATTAGAGCTCAATAGCTCAAAGCTTATTTCACAAAAAGGCGGTTTTGTAAAATAAGGAAGGGCTCGGCCCGCGTATGTTTTACTTCAGCGAAACAAGCGATTCGTTGTGGCGATTCATTTCGGAGGTTGTGCTACTTAACAGCTTCTCTTTCGGACGACCTTAGAAAAGAATCGACAAGTTATTAGTTTTACTAATCTATCGTCGTAAGTCCATGATTACCAACGTCTTGTAAGCAAGTGTCTCGAATCCCTAGCCTTCTCATTGCGAGCGCCTCTATCGCTGGAGATTTCCTGATTTTCCAAAGCTTGTGTCTTGTCCCTCTCCTATCCGAAACGCTCGCCGCGTGGTCCGAGAGGCTCAAATCTCGAAACAGGGATCACAAAAGTGGCTAAGAAATGGCTAAGCTCATTTTGATTACGAATTGGCTTTGTTCGCGTAACCCGTTGATAATGAGGCATGCACCGTGTTGGAATCGAGCCAACAACCCGGTGACTAAGAGTCACAGGATTCAGCGGAATCCCGTCACCACGGCGCGGTCTCTTGTTTCCTAACCGGTCCATACTGATATCCGCGGAGATACGCTTCTGTCTGGTCAGCTGCCAATCCGACAAACGAGCATCCGAAAACGGGTGCTATCGACTTGCCAAACGAGTCTTCGTCCTCTGAAGAGAGAGGGAAAACGGATTCGATTCATTCATCGCTTCCTCCAAAACTTGGACTATCGGAGTCAGGACGGACCGGAAGAAGCAGCCGTCTGTTCTTTCTGCGAGCTAACCACATCCGAATTCTGACGAGCGCAATTTCGTACACGGACTTTGGTCCATGGCACCGAAGCCTTGGGTTCTGTGGCGACGTATTCAACTCGTAGAAAGCCACGCCCGAGAAAACGAGACGTTGCAACACTTCGGTCCCTGGCGGGTCCCCCCGCCGGCGCGCTACTTGAAACGTCCAAAGACCACCTCCGCTAACACCTCGAAAATTCCACGGGATGGACTTACAGCCCCTACGATCTCCATCGACATCGATAAAATCAAATCCGCGATATTGGCGTCTCCTAGCTAGGGCGCCACCAATAAAGGAGTATCCCTGCGGTCGTTCAACCCTCGCAAACCCTGATTCAGGCCCGGTGATTTTCGTTTCGCCGAAAACAAACCCCGCCACTGCCGCCAGTATCTTTCTCCTGGCCAGCTTCCTCCGCTTAACGGGGTTGGTGGAAATTGGGACAAAGCTCTTTTTCCAGCGCAATTCGCTAGTAAAATTATGACCTTCAGGAAGGACCAAAAATGCAACATCTGGACCGAATTTGTCGTCCCTTCCATCGGGACGCCAACAATCCAAGTACGGAATCTCAACGCCCAAAATCACCGGTTGTTCGTCCGGAGCAGTAAGAAGAAAACCGTGGACGAATTTGCCTTTCCTCCTTTCGAAAATCTTTGTCGTAACATGCCGAGTGGTAAAGATCCCAGCGGTCTTATCAATTTGAGCTAACGTCCCGGTTCCGATAACTAGATCATCAACGATCAGAGGAACCGTGTACTTGAAGATCGCATCCGAAAGTTGGTTTAACAGACTTTCGGATAGCTGACCAACGGAGATTTTGAACGTCCAAGAGTCTCGCATCGTATCAAAGGCGCTGTGAACGCCAATACTTCAAAAATGGCTAAGAAGTGGCTAAGACGATCTCCTGCGAGGAGCCAATCTTCCGGGGCATTGTGCGCTTTAAGTCCTTGCCACTCAAGAACCTGCACCCGGCGTGATTCGAACACACAACCTTCTGATCAGTAGTCAGATGCTGTATTGCGTAGCGCCCTCGAACCATCAGGTAGATGGCTTTGAAAACCCAGCGTTTCGACTTGCGATCCCGCTTCTATGCAGCTGATTTGGTTTTCTTCGCCCTCGCGACGAAAACAAGTTAACGGGCGTGGTTTTTCTTCTCGACCTTAAGCTGGATGTTGTCGCGCATTCCCTCGATTTTTTTGCCCTGCGGTTCTCCCCGACGGATCAGATCGCGAATGAAAAGCCGTTCGAGGGCTGGAATCAGCGTCATCGAGAGAACGAATAGGAAACTGGCCAGTCCCCCCGGATTTCCGAGCGTCGGATCACCCTACCTTTAACCTCTCACTTTTCAGCTTTCACTCACCCGCCCCCCAGCCTCCTCTCACCTCTCACCAATCACTTCTCACTTCTCACGGCCGCGACAGCGGCCTAGCGGTGCGCCTCCAAGATCTCTTCCTTGTATTGTCTCAACGCATCGATCTTGGGCTGTTTCCGGTAGCGGCGCCCTTCAGAGCTGCGCGCGATTTCGAGAAGATACTCGGCAGCGGATTTGAGATGATCAGGATCAGTCAATGCGAATCACCGCGGGTTTCTCGGGTTTATGATAAAGAAATGACAAATTGGCGATCAAATTCAGGATCACAATAAATGAGTCAACCGGCGTCATCCAGAAGCTTCTCGTGGCCCGGATTTGACGAAAAGTGAACAACTTGCGCCCGGTATGGGGCAGTGCAAATGAAATGGGAACCTAGCGACTTACCCCCACCCAAGAACGAAAAGAGGAGCGATGAAGGCCAAACGCCCTGATCTCGCTGATTCTCATCGTCCTCGGGGCGACCTTTGCGTCGGTTGTCCCTTCATATTGGATTAACCACTGTCTTACTCACGTCGCGCACGCGGTCACTCCCGAAATGCTCAATCAGTTTTGCTTTTACCTCCCTAAAAATCCGTTTACTGAGTATCGTCGCGCCTATTGGCGTAGGCCCACTGATATCGATCTCCAAACGACTGGGGCTTGGATGCTGCCAAAGTAGGATGAATGCGATACCGGACGAAAAGGGCCCTTTCTTGCCGCCTTGGTATGAGGCAATCATATCGGAGCTTACGAGTTTCTGAGGCTCAAGGCCGTAGTCTTTTGCAGTTTGTGCGAGCAAGTCTTTCACGTAGAGGACGTCCGTCGAGTCGATCAGCAGGGCGCCGCTTTTCGGACGTACATCCACGGCTTGCATTTCAACGCAGCCCGTGAGAGTCAAAATGCCAAGCGACACGATCAGGACCGCAGCGGTAGAAAATATTCGCATTTTTCTTTGATGACGATACTTGAGCTAGTCGTCTATTGGAGAGCTTACCTGGAACTCAATTGCTGCTCGAGCGGGTGTGGTCTTTCTTCGCTCCTTCCTCCCCTTCCTGTCTTTACGCCGAAGTCGACAACAGGTTACTCTTAGCCGCGTTATGACTGAAGCCGACAGTATCCTTGCCGGTGAAAGGTCTCGTAATCGGCCTGACCGAATCGTGAACGCATTCGCTCCAGGCTATGTGATCGCCGAATCGGACGAGACCAACAACACCATGTGCATCATGACCTTCACCAACGCGCCCGGCGAAGGACCGCCGCCTCACACTCATACCGTCGAAGATGAAACCTTCATCGTCCACGAAGGAGTACTGGAGTTTTATCAGGATGATCGAACCTTTACGGGTCAGCCAGGCGACGTGATTTATCTGGTGCGGGGTAAGCGACATTATTTCAAAGTCATTAGCGGGAACCCCGCCAAATACACCGTAGTCTGTGTGCCGGGAGGCTTTGACCGGTTTTTCCGGGAAGCAGCAGTAGAGTTTCAGAAACTTCAGCCCGATATCGCTACCCTGATCGGAATCGGAGCAAAGTACGGCATACACATCGAAGCACCTCCGGCACCTTAGCAGTAAAAGAGCGTCTGTCTCGGTCGGAGTCCGCTTCATAGTAGCACTCATCGAATGATGCTTATGCCCGAGCGAACCAATCACAAATTGGCGGCCGGCAGAGCGCTCTTACAGGTGTTCGCGGTTAGCCTGATCACATCGGGGTTTGTCTTTTCCGCGAGTGCCAACGAGCGGAAGACAGCCATCATTACGTTCGACGTCCCGGGCGCGGGCACGGGCGCCTTCCAGGGCACTCAGGGTTTGGCTATCAGCCCTCAGGGCACTATCACGGGCCTGTACTTTGATTCAGGCAATGTTGTCCATGGCTACGTGCGGGCTCGCGACGGCAGCTTCATCACGTTCGAAGCTCCCGGCGCTGGGACGGCTCCAGGGCAAGGCACCGCCGGCTATAGCATCAACCCGGCAGGGACAATCACGGGCCTCACCAACGATGCCAAAGGTCTATTTCACGGCTTTGTGCGCGCTCGTGACGGCGCCATCACCACGTTCGATGTGCTGGGCGCGAGTCAGACCTTCGCCTATAACATCAACCCGGCAGGCACAATTGCAGGATATTACTTTGATGCGAGCAATGTAATTCACGGCTTCGTGCGCGCTCGTGACGGCGCCATCACGACATTCGATGCTCCGGGCGCGGGCACAGGCTCCGGCCAGGGCACCGTTACCGCAGGGGTCGATGGCCTCAATCCGGCAGGTGCGATTGCCGGAGATTACCTTGACGCGAGCAACGTCTATCACGGCTTCGTGCGCGCCCCTGACGGCGCCATCACGACGTTCGATGCTCCGGGCGCGGGCACAGGCCCCGGCCAGGGCACGTTTTCCGCAGGCATCAACCCTGCGGGGACCGTCACGGGATTTTACCTTGACGCGAGCAACGTATATCACGGCTTCGTGCGCGCCCCTAACGGCGCCATCACCACGTTCGATGTTCCAGGCGCGGGTACAGGCTCCTTCCAGGGTACGCTCGGCGAAGGCATCAGCGTACCGGGGACGATTACGGGAAATTACATTGACGCGAGCTCTGTAACTCACGGCTTCGTGCGCGCTGCTGACGGTGCCATCACGACGTTCGATGCTCCGGGCGCGGGCACAGGCCTGGGCCAGGGCACCTTCCCCTCCATGCCCAACCCGGCCGGGGCGATCGTCGGAGATTACCTTGATTCGAGCAATGTATTTCCCGGCTTCCTCCTGGATGGCGAGTAAGCCCTGCGAGAGAGTTTGGAAGCAGCTGGCGAGAACACGTCAAAGAACTGCAGAAAAGAACTTTGTCCGGCCGCGATGGATTTTAGAGCGTCGATAAAAATGCATTGTTCAGTAAGAAATCGCTAAATAGTCCAGGAACCGCCTCCCCGGTTGGTCGCGCACTCGGCTAGCGCTCCGCTCCGGCGAGTTCAAGCTCAAATCCGGCATAAACGTTGCCCCCTACGGGCTGCCCCCATTTATTCTCCGGCGGCTGCCGGACTTGAGCTCGCCTCCGCTCCGCGCTGGAAGAGGTGACTGTATTTTGTTTTGTTTCTCGCTCGCTCGTTCCTCGCGCTCAAAAAGCAAAATGGGTTGGAAACATGCCGTAACGTCTTGAAAATCAGTTGTGCTGACCCTCTGGCCATCGGCCAAGCCTGGTGGCTACTCACGGTCCGGAGAGGTCGCCGCTTTGGTTATGTCGCGTGGATGGGCTTACCAAATCACTGAATCACTAATCACTTCCAGTCTCTCACCATTCACAGTTCCACCTCCACTCCCAGGTCTCACCGTTGATCTTTCTGGAGGGCTGACCGGCATCTGTGACTTCTCACCTTTCACCTTTCACTTGTCACCTTTTACCTAACCCCGTCCCCTCTCACTTCTCACCTCTCACGGCCGCGCTAGCGGCCTAGCGGTGCGCTTCCAGGATCTCTTCCTTGTATTGCCTCAATGCGTCGATCTTTGGCTGCTTGCGTAACGGCGGCCTTCAGAGCTGCGCGCCACTTGAAGAAGATACACGGCAGCGGATTTGAGATGATCAGGATCAGTCAATGCGAATCACCGCGTATTTTTCGGGTTTATGATAAAGAAATGGCAAATTGGCGATCAAATTCAGGATCATAATATAGGAGCACTTCGGTATCATCCAAGAGCTTCTCGTGTCGGGATTTGCGGACAAACACAAACAACAGGAGACCGCGCTTTGACGGGCTTGCGGAGATTAAGCCACTCCGACCGTGATAAAGTCGGCTTTACTCAATTCCCTGGTTATAGCGATTCATTCGCCGCCCCACTCTCCTCCCAACGCAAAACCTTGAATCAATCTGAGAAGAGTTAATAACACAGGTGCCAGCACACCAACCTGAGAGAATGTGGGTAACAACCCCATGCAAAAGGTAGCGGCGCCCATGAGATTAAGGATAAGCACGAGCGCAAAACGCCGGCCATGTTTGTCGCCAATATGACCAAACACCATTCCGCCGATGGGTCGAACCAGAAACCCGACCGCGTACGTAAGAAAGGCAAAAAAGATCCCGGTCAAGGGGTTACTTGTCGGAAAGAAATCCTTGTTGAAAACGAGCGCAGCAGCGGTGGCGTATAGAAAAAAGTCGTAGAACTCGATTGTCGTCCCGATCACGCTAGCAGCAACGAGACGAATCAAACTCCAAGCCGGGACCATTGGCCGAGAAATGTGCTGTTCCGATAGCATCGTCCGAACCACTTAGGCTACAGCCGTCTCAATCACGACGTAACCATTGCTGAGCGGCGTAGTTTTGATCAGGCAAAGACCAACTTGGTCGAACAGCGCGCTGTACTCAGCGACCGTGCGCTCCTTTCCATTCACTGCAAGCATCAGGTGCAGATCAAAGAGCGGGACTTGAGTATCGATCATATTCGGCGGTATCGCTTCGCCCGGCTCGGCAAAGAAGGCCTCAATGACGACCAGACGGGCGCCCGGGTTCATCGCGCGCCGACAGCTTTCTAAAATTCGGATCGCATCGGCATCCTCCCAATCGTGGAGAATAAACCTCAGCAAATAGAGGTCGCCCTTCGGCACCGACTTAAAGAAATCGCCGCCGATCGCTTCGGTGCGGTCGGCATGACCTCGGGCCTTGGCGGCTGCGGCTGCGGCGGCAGCGTTCTCAGGCCGATCAAGGACGATGCCGCGCAGGCGCGGATTGTGTTGCATTAGGCTATGCACTAGCGCCCCGTCTGCGTCGCCGACATCGACAGCGACAGAATAGGTCGAGGTGTCAAGGATACTGGCGCTCTCGCTCGCTACCCCTTCGGAAACGTCCTGCATGGTCGCCCGAAATATCGCGCCTTCGTTGGGCTGGTCAGCGTAATAGTCGAAGATCGGAGCGCCAAGCGCTCTTTCGGCCTGCGCTTGGTTCGTGTGCACCGCCGTGAGGAATTCGGTCCAGATCAAGTATTGAGCGCGGGTGCCAAGCACCATTGCCTTGTTACGCAGCGAGCCGGGCGTCTCCGAGTGCAGAGCCTGCAGACGCGAGGTGGACTTAAACGTACAGCCATCGTCGCTGGCAATCAGACCGATCTTCGTGCACGCCCGCAGAAAGCGAAATGCCATGGACCGCTCGATGCCGCTAGCGGCTGCGAAGTCATCGGCAGTACGGCCACCGTCGCGGAGATGTTCCGCCAACCGGAGTGACGCAGCGACCGCGAGGACTTGCGTCCGCATGAAACCCGTCATCTCACAGTAAAGCCAGTCGAAATCTTCTTTAGTTGAAACTCTATTGGATGCACCGACTCCTCCGGAGGATTCGGTGATAATGGCTGTCTTCTTTGGTGTAGTCATGAAGTGATTGTAGGATGCCGGCCCGCAGCCGAGTAATGCCGAGTAAGGATTGCGGTGATGTACAATGTGCATCAGTCTTTGGCGTGCTCGAGCGGATCCACTCATTTGCAACGTGGTCTAAGCAGATAGTTGGACCTGTAAGATGAACATTCGGAGAGCGGTTACGGCAGTTGGGACCGAAACGGGCGGGCGATGCACGATCTGCATCAGTCTTTAGCATGTTGGTGCAGATCCGCTCATTTCTAACCGTGGTGGAAGAGGGCAGCCTCCATCGTGCAGCGACGCGGCTGCGCCTCTCGCAGCCAGCACTGTCGCGTCAGATGCAAGCGCTCGAACACGAATTAGGAGGGCGATTATTGGAGCGCATGGCGACCGGTGTGAGGCCGACGGCCGGCGGCCAGGCATTGGCCAAGAGGATGGGCGCTCTGCTGGCGTCCTACGATCTGGCCATGAGCGATACGCGGCGCGCTCTACGCGGGGAAACGAATCAATTGCGAATTGCTTACATGCCCGCGGCCGCCAAGCAGTACCTTAACGGACCGTTGACAGAGGTGAGGCGAAGTTTTCCGGAAACGGTTTTGAAGCTTGTGGGCTTATTACCGGGTAAGCAGATAATCGCGCTTCGTGCCGGAGAGATCGATATCGGCATCACGAACGAGAGCGGCGAGTTGCTAGCCGGCGAATTTTACACGCGAGAGCTGGCCGAGATCCATAGTTACATTGCTCTTCCGGAGCAGCACCGACTGGCGACCCGGGACGGGGTGCGATTGTCCGATTTGAAAGACGAATTCTTTGTCAGCTTGGACTCTCAACAAGCGCCCGGTTTGGACCGGCGACTCGAGGCATACTGCAAAAGGTACGGGAAGTTTCGCCCGAAATTTCACGGCCCGGCGCAAGGCCTTGCCCACGGTTTGGAATTGGTCGCCAACGAAACGTAGCGTCTTGGCTGATCGAACCTCCAGTCCGGCCGACGCAACAATTGCCACCCGAACCAAGGCAAGTATTTGCCCCAGAACTTGACCCCGGGTAAAATTTGAACGGTCCACGTTCCGATGCAAAAATCTGTATCCCGTCGCGCTCCTGATCCGCACACCAGCGTTTGGATCGTGGTTAGCATGCTGGCGATGATCGTACTGCCTGCTGCCATCGCGTTGAATACCGTTCATACGCCAGGTGAGCTAAAAATCGAAGGATCTAATCCGACACCGCACGGCTACAGCTGGAGTCTACTTCTGTTTATCGTGCCAATTCTGGTTATTGCTTTCGTCTACCTCCCACGTGCAGAGATAAAGATCCCGCGGCAGGCGTTCTGGTGGACCATTGGCATCTTAGTGCCCATTGGATGTGCCACTGATTTTTTCTTCGCGAGTCGCTTCTTCGTTTTCGAGAATCCGGGCGCAACCCTAGGGATTAGCGCCCCAGCTTTAAATAGGCCGGTTCCGGTTGAAGAGTATATCTTCTACCTCACCGGCTTTATCGTCGTACTACTTATCTATCTCTGGTTAGACGAATATTGGTTAGCGAAGTACGCCGAACCGGATTACCGCGCGGAATCAAAGAATATCCCTCGCTTGGTGCAGTTCCATCCGCTTTCCGCTGTGCTCGGCGCCGGCTTGATCGTGGCTGGCATTATTTACAAGAAGCTATTCTCGCCAAACCCGGAAGGCTTTCCGGAATATTTCATTTTCCTGGTCTTGGTTGGATTTGTCCCTTCGGCAAGCTTCTTCCGGACTGCGCAACCCTTTGTCAACTGGCGAGCCTTAAGCTTCACCCTTTTCTTCGTATTGCTTCTGAGCATGCTCTGGGAAGCCACGCTAGCAGTCCCCTATCGATGGTGGGGCTATCAGGATAACCAGATGCTGGGAATCCGAATTGGAGCCTGGTACCGGCTGCCGATCGAGGCGGTCTGCGTCTGGATCGCCGTTACTTATACTACGGCCATCTTTTTCGAGATCATCAAGCTTTGGCTGGCGTCCGGACGACCGGCTAAACATGCGTTTCTAGGTTTGAAGACCCCGCCAAAAGCGGTCGGGCGAGGATCACGCCGCGTCTGATTAATCAAGAACGGTGCATGATCGCTGGGCCGGGGTTGTGGGGGATTTCCCCGGGGCTGAAACCCCCGGGAAGGGCGAAATAGTTGGGGTCATGTCTAAATCTTATCTTAATCTTAATCTTAAATAAGTAACACACGCGTTTCGTGTTATTTCTTTTTGTGGCTATTCTCTCGCCTGGATTGTCCTTTGCTATGTAGGCAACGATTTCTTCCGGGGCTAGAACTATTTGGTTGCCCATTTAGCAAGAAATCGTTGCCGCACTGCTTCTAACGATATCCCTTTCCCCGCTTCAAGAGAACGGGTTGCTGCTTCGAACTCCTCAAACTCCAGCCAGAGCCGTGATAACAAGGACGTCAAGCGTTACCTGTTGCAGCATTAAAGATCGCAGCGTAACTCTCGGAGGCGGACACCGTCTAGAGTGACAGATCCGAGTATCGACATCCGAAAAATGAACAGGATTCAAATCACCAGGTCCATGCTTTTTGCGATTGCCGGCTTGGCTCTGGTCTCAGGTTGCAGCTCTACCGGACCGAGCAACGGTACCAGCGCTTCCGCGGCTTCCGTCCGAGAATCAAACGATGGATTCGTGCCGCCTTTTCGCGGCGAAACCCGCGATCAGGTCATAGCTCGATACGACGAGCCAGACCAGGTGTTTCAATCGAGTCAAACCGTACAAACCTGGGTCTACTTCTTAGGCAAAGCCAAGCAATTTATTCCCTTCTACGGCCCGTTTGCCGAGCGTCGGATCCTGATAATTCATTTCGATCAGTACGGCCGCGTAATCAGCTGGCAGAGTCGATCGAATCGGCCTGAGTAGACTGACGAAAGTCCAGAAAGCGATTGAGCAGCAGGGAACCACTAGGATCACGCCTTAAACAAGCTGCGGGGATCGCGGGTTTAAAGAGCCAATAGGGGACTCGGACGGGTACGGGAGACGACCAGCATTAAACGGCTTTTCGCTCGACTTAGAGCGACGTAAAGGAGGCATCTAAGTTGAACAGGAGGAAAGGGAGGTAACAGAGGTAAAACCGTTGCTGTTTGTTACCAGGCAATCATGTCCGGATTATCCTCCGTTGCCTCTGTTAGCTCCTGTTCGAAAGATTTGTCTTCGTGGCCTTTGTGGCCTTCCTGTGTTAAGCCGCGATTAGACTTCATAGGGATTTAAAGGAGGGCCAGTGTTGGCGCTAGACAGTAAGGTGAGAAAAAAAGGAAAATCAAGGCAACCGCGTTAACGCTAACGCAATTTATGCACTCGTACGCCGCGAAATCGAAAACGCGCACTAGTGCACCAAGTCAGTGACTGGGGTAGTGGCGTTGCGATCAAAATGGGCCGCCGGCAAGGCGCGACGAAGGAGCATATCTGAATCGATACGTAACTGAGGAGCAACGCAACCGTCGGCCCATTTTCATCGCAACCCTCCGAGCTGCGCGTCTTTTGGCTAGCTGCTTTGTCGCTCATCGGTCAAAGACCACAGCGGGTATTCTCCCTCTTCGCTTCGCGCATCTAGCCAAAATACGCGGGAGCGCCACTATCCCAGTCACTGACTTGGTGCACTAGGATCGCCTCGACACGGCGATTTTCTAAGTCCATGATCGCTTCGCGATGCAGCGCCGCAAAAGAGCCCCCGGTACCGGTGTTTTACCATTGCAGAGGTCGCCGCAGAGCCGAACACGGAGCGTAGGAATCAATAAATGGAACCCGCGCCAGCAGATGCGCCACGATCACCCGACACTTGAAAAACAACCCGTCACCGAGTCACCAACAATAGAGAGTTTCGTACCTGATGCTTTCAGTATGCTAGTAGTTTTCAAAGGCATCGGCTGTAGCCGTCGCGCTCGATTATGGAACCGACAGGCTTCGATCATCCTGGACCTTGTTCTTTCGGTGTGCGTCTTTGCAGCCTGCAGCGGAAAGGCTTCTGCGCAGTCTCACGGCGCGAGTAGTACTGCATTCGCAGACTACGCAACGAAACTGGGCGAAGACCCACTTCTTAAACTCCGTGACATAACCTCCGAGCGATATAACGCAAAAGCGATGGCAGGGATGACCGGAGAACTCAACCGCCACATCAAATTCTGGGCCAACTACCATCAGCTTGGTCATCCGCGGAAAACCGTCCGCAAGGTCAACCGGTATGTCCGGCGCGGCCTGCAGTCGCATCCGGGCTGGCGCAGTCACGGTCCTCGCTATGTGACTGGACCCTCATTGATCGGCCGAAACGCCGCTTTGAGTGAGGGACCAGGAGGCTATCCCTGGAGGCGCGGCATTGTCACGACGATCTTCTGGATCGGCGAGCGCCCTAGGGGCAATAACCCCGTGCCCAATGCTCGCAGCTCCTGGGACAAATACTGGTACTACAGCTACGGAGGATACGATAATCCTGACCCTGGTTCGCGGAGAAATTTTATTCCGATCAACTTCGTTCCTCGCCAGAATCCGTTTTACTTTGCTCTCCCTTACAACGATGTCCAAGGCGGTCATACCAAACACGAAGCAACCCAAGTGATTCCCTGGTTCAAGCAGGCGTTTGCTCGCGATGGACAAACTGTTCTCAAGGACAGATGGATTGCGGTCCAGCACGGAAACAAAGTTTGTTACGCCCAGTGGGAAGATTGCGGACCATTCCGTACGGATGACTGGCGATACGTATTTGGTAAAGAACGTCCAAGACCGAATTTAAATCAGGGTGCCGGCTTAGATGTGTCGCCTGCGGTTCGCGATTACCTGGGTCTTGGCGTCAAAGATGCGTGTGACTGGAAGTTCGTCGAGTTTCGCGAAGTACCTCCCGGTCCGTGGGCCACGTACGGTGACAACAACACATTTGTCATTCTGCGGCGCCAGAGTAATAAGCAGTTCACCGCCAAGTAAGCATCGGCTTTTGGATCGTTCCCGGCAGGCCTGACATAAAGACGAGCCGCAAGGGGATAAGCGCTGCCTGTCATGCCCAGCTTTGCCGGCCCTCGATCTTAATTGAGCTTAGGAAGCAGACCGACTAACCGGCTAGGCTATCTTAAGGCCTCAGCTTCGCTGCTCAAGACAGCCTACGGCTCACAAAGGTGGCGCTGTTACGACGGCGCATAGATATTGCACCCACTGATTACTGACTCACTGATTACTGATTACTTCCGCGCCACCCCGCAAAACTAACTAACTACCTACCCCCCGCGTGCCACCTACTGCGCTAACTCCGCCACCACGCCGCCGTCAGCCGGGAATTTCTTGCCTAGCGATGCTTCGGCTCCTAGCAAAACGCTGACCCCGTAGTCATCGAGTTGATTTATCTGACGCAGGCTCAACAACACTTTTAGAGACTGATTAAATTCAGTCGTGGCGTCTGTCGTCTTCCCTTGTTGTTGTAAGAGTTTACCGGCTTGCAGGTAACCATTGGCCAGGAATTCCTGCCAGGTAACATTATGGCTGTTAGTCTCGAGCAGACGCTCGAAAATATCGCAGCTCGTTTTGTAATATCCCAGCGCGTCTTGACCCTTATCCGAAAGCGCGGTGGCTTCCGCCATCCGTTGAAAAGTTAATGCTAGCTGCTGCCGGCGAACGGGATTGGTTTCATCCCGGGAAACAAGAGACTCTGAGATCTGCAAAGAACGCTGATAACTGGCGCGAGCTTTCCCCAAATTGCCATCGGCCTTGTACAGATCCCCAGCGCGTCCGAGGCAATCCGCCAAGTCCTGTTGATAAACAACGTCTCCCGGTTCTGCTGACACCAATGTCTCGCAAATCTGCTGGCTTTGAACATAAGCCTGCAAGGCAGCAGGGGTTTTATCGAGATCCGCGAGAACACTACCGTAGTTTTGTAACGAAACTGACAATTGGCGTTGAAACTTTTTGTCGCTGCCACCTTGGTTAACCAGCTGCTGCGCTAGCTCCACCGCCTTTTGCAGCTTCGGCAACGCTTCATCAGGTTTTCCTTCTTCCCGGAGAGCGCTGCCGACGTTCTCGTACGCTACAGAGAGGTCGTAGCGCAGGCCACCGTCATTCGAGTTGCGATGAACCAGATGCTCGATCCCGGCTAATTCTTGTTCATAGTAGCCTTGAGCATCCGTAATTTTGCCCTGCGCCTCTAACACATAAGCAATGCGTTCCTCGCAGATGGCCACATCGCGCTCTCCCTCGATATCTCCCGGGCTCAACTCAGCCAGTTTGTGATCAGCTGCTAACTGATCCGCGTAAGCGTGCACCGCTCGATCGAGTTCTCCCGCTTTGACCTCCAGGTCTCCGAGCTGATTGCAGATCTGGCGCACCCGTACCCATGCCTCCGGATTCTGCGAGTCTCGCTCCGCCAAGCCCCGTAAAATATCGCGCGCTTGCTCAAAAGGTCCACGAGCTCCAGCCCAATCCTTTTTGGCCATGAAAGTCGAGCCCAGTTTGACCAGTACTTTGATCCACTCGCTCTTAGGGGCTTCGTCCGAGGGTTTGGCCGACGCTAACTTTTGCCAGAGTCCGGCGGCCCTTTGGTAGTTCTCCATAGCCTCGCCGATCTTCCCTTGAGTAGAGAAGATATTTCCCATCTTCAGAAGATTTTGCGCCCATTCAGCTGCCCACTCGTCCCTGGCTGGTTGCTGTTGCACCAGTTCCTGGATAATCCCGCAAGCTTGCTGATAAGCCGCAACTGCTCCGTCCAAGTTATTGTCATCCGCCAGCAAATCGCCTTGATCGTTTAGCGCTGCGACTCGCAGGGCCTGAACCGACGAATTCGGATCACTACTCCCAGTCTTGGAGTCATACGCTTGGACCGCTTTAAGCGAAGGCTCCAACAGATCGGCCCGCCGAACAGGTTTCAGCTTCTCCCCGAGATCACTGACGATCTCATGCATTAACTGTTCTGATTGTAGCCGGGCTTCCACCGACTCGCGAGCGGTCTTGTCCGCAGCTGCCATCGACGCCCGCGCGGTTTTCTCCGCATTCGATTTTTCTGTGCGCGCGATAGCGAGATTCGTTTCCGACCGTTGGAAACGAGAAAACGTCACGCTGCCAAACGTAATCGCGGTCGCCAAGGCGGCCGCGATAACAAAAGCCGTTAGCGCGACACCCCGCCGTTCGCGGCGCCACTTGGCCCTTACTTCCGCGAGCCATTCATTAATATAGGACAGAATTTCGCGGCTGGCGGAGGTGCCAAATCGGCTGAAAAAATGGTCCGGTTCGAGCAAGGCATTGCCCTTTGGAAATAAATGAGAACCGGCTTCCGCGGGAAATCGTTCGTTCAACCGCTGGCGGAGCAATCGCTCAAAAATCGCCTCGAATTGTTCGTAGTCGCGGTAGGAATTGATACAGGTGGTGAAGTTGTTCTCCCACTCAAAATCGCGCTGATTTACCTTGCCAAGAAGGAGATCAACGGCCTTCGACGGCGATACCATTTGGTTCATGGGAGAGGTCGAATCAACGGCTTCGCCCTCCCCGTGGACGAAAACTAAGAAATCGGGGATTTTTCCAGTGTCTTCGCTCGGAAGTGCTCGAGCTAGATCCTGAGGCAATCCTGGTTCACGGCGTTCGCCACCCCAAACGCAGGATGATCGCCGTAAAACACAAGCAACCAAATCAAATTGTCGCGCTGAGGGGAACTTACTGTTTTCCGTCCATCGACTGGACCAAAGCCAGAGCTCAAGCTCTACCCTTGGTTTAAAGTCATTTTCGATACGAGCCAGGGCTTCTCCGGCTCGCTCGCATTCCAAATCGGCATCGTCTGGTGCGCAGATCAGGACCCGATATTTTGCCATTGGGCCACACCATCAGAATTCGGGTCGGTTCACCACTATTTTTTTATGATACTTTAAAATAATATATCGTATCACATTGAAGTGCGTCCAATCTCCATAATCGCTAGATCCGCTGACAATGGATCCCTGATTTTTCCAGGTAGTAAGTCCTAGATAATCAGAGCGTTAGATAATTAAGGATGGACGGCTCGATTCAGCCGCCCGCACTTCTCGAGACCCAACCGAGTCGCCGCACTCGGTGCAGAGATAATCGTATAGTTCTCTATCGGGCAATACTAGCAACAGACGTTCCCGAACCGGACGGGCAACTTTGCATCTTTGGCAATACAACGATGATGCTCGCAGCGTCTTAAATTGGTTCTTCATACCAGTCAAAATCCCGACTTGACTAAATTCGGCCGGATGGATCGGAACGTCAATGGGGAACGCCGGAATGGGAAACGCCGGGATCGCCGTCAGCGCCGCGAGCGCCGTGAACGCCGGGACCGCACCGCTAGCTGATAATGGTCTCGGACGATTTACCTCTCCCCTCACCAGGCGCTTCGTTCTCGTCTCGTCCTCGAATCCGGCCGCGCGGAGTGATGGAGTGATGGCCGCGGGCATCCCGTAGGGATTGAATGATCGTAGCGACTCGACTGAGCTCGCCGAAGTCCAGGCAATTTATTGCCTGGAATGGGACGCTTTAGAGGCACCGTCCCGTTAGGGTACGGTATGATTGGGTGCGATAGGTGTGCAACGATCAGGACGACGAATCAACCGTGGGTAAGGATCAGACCGTGCCCTACGGGACGGATTTCTCGATTAAACTATTCCAGGCAATAAATTGCCTGGCTACGTTCACTTGGTCCCTACGGGACAAAAGGCCGTACTCGTCATCGCAGCAACAATACCATCAGTACGCCCCACACGGTCAGAAGGGTATTACCAATGGCAAAGCAAACGGAGAAGCCTAGCGCCGGAACGCGGCTTTGAGCTACATCCTGGACGGAAGCCAGCGCAGCGGTAGTGGCTCTGGCTCCGGCACACGCACCTAAAAGGACCCCCGGGTGCATCTTAAAAACATATTTGCCCAGTAGGAGAGCGAGATACATCGGGACGATGGTAACAATTGCACCGGCGCCCAAAAGCATCAGCCCTGCGTTCTCCAACCCTTTCATGAAGAGAGGGCCTGCCTCTAGACCAACCACCGCGACAAACATGGTTAATCCAAAGTTATTGAATACCCATAGTCCGGCGCCAGGAATGTTTCCGAAGCTTGGGTGAACCGAGCGCAACCAGCCGAAAACGAGTCCGGCTACTAATGTCCCTCCGCTGGTGCTGAGATTGATCGGAATACCATCCACACTAACTCCCAGGAGACCAAATAGAGCGCCCAGGAAAATCCCGATACCCAGGAGAACCATATCGCTGACGTGACTGGGACGTAATGGATAGCCGACTGTATCGGCCATCCGTTCGACATCGCGCCGGTTTCCACTGATCCGCAGCACGTCGCCTTTGGAGATTTTGACCCCGCTGCTAAAAGGCAGCCGATGACCGCCTCGAGACAACTCACGTACAAAAACACCTCGAGAACGCTGGTCCGTGGCCAGCTCCGGCACAGCGCTGAGAGTGACGCCGATCAACTCCCGGTTAGTGACCATGACATCGAGAGTCTCATCGGGATAATCGAGCAATTCCGGATCCGATACTTCGACACCGAAAAGGCTGGCATCCTCAATTAACGTTTCCGTGCGGGAAGCAATCGCCAAAATGTCGCCTGCCCGCACCACGGTGTCCGGATTACAGTCGATGATCTTCTTCCCTCTCCGTAACCGCTCCACAAATAGTCTCTGCTCGGGAAACTTGCTTTCAAACTCGCGAATCGTCTGTTCCCGAAACCCGGCCGCGGTAATTCGAAAGGCGCGGACGTCGATCAAATGATAAGTCGAATGCACCGACGGGTCAGGCTCATCTCCACCTAACTCTGACTCGAGCTGTCGACAGGCGGCGGCAAGATCAACGCCGAGTATTTTAGGACCTAGCGCCGCTAAGAACCAGGCGACGCCGGCTGTCCCAAAGATATAAGTGACCGCAAACGCGATCGACGTTTCATTGATCCAGCGTTGTTTGATCTCGGGGGCGAGCGCCAACTGATTGATGGTGTCTGCCCCGACACCGAGCACTGAAGACACGGTGCAAGCGCCTCCAAACATACCCGTACCATACCCGGGATCCAGGTGGAACAATTTGGCAACGGCTATCGCAGTTCCTAGGCAGAACAAACAAACGATTACCGCGAACAAGGCTTGGGAGATCCCGTCCTTCCGCAGCCCCCGAACGAATTCAGGGCCAACTCCATAGCCAACCGCGAACAAAAAGAGGAGAAAGAAGACCGATTTAAGCCCTGGCGACACTGGGATATCAAGTTGCCCAATGATCAGCGCCGTGATCAAGACCCCGGTCACGCTACCGAGCGTGAATCCGGCGATCTTAATCCTCCCAATCAAAAACCCGACTGAAACGGCAAGATAGATTGCCAGCTCAGGATGAAGTCGAAGGGCGTCGAGGATAAAGTGCACGCGGAGAGTGAAGTGAAAGGTGAGAGGCCTGCCCTGAGCAAGCGTTAAGCGCGTCGAAGGGTGAAAAGTGAAAAGTGATTGGTTAAGCCTACGGCGAGCTCAGTCGAGGCGGCGAGCCTCTCAAATCATGAAACAGGTACGGTTCCGTTTCGCATAGGTCCCATGAGTCCCATAAAGCCTGTCGCGCCGTAGGACTTCGGCGAGCTCAGTCGAGTCGCTTGGCGAAGGCGGATCCCATTTGTATGCCACCTTTGCAGCTCCATTTCCCCATAACGTGAACTCTTCAACTCCTAGCTCCTAGTCTAGATTCTAGCTCCTTGCTCCTCAGACGAGCATGCGCTCGTCCCTTCGACCAAACCATTAAACTCACAACTTGCGAATCATGTTCGCTAGCCGGAGCTTATTACGGCAACTGAACACTAAACCTGGAATCTGCATCATGACTGATCCAATCAAACCAGATCCCCTGCAGGACGAGCTACACGCTTCCCGAACGGGTGAACCGCACCGAGATGGGGCCAGCGCGCTGGACTATCTGAAGACTGACAATAGTCCCTGGCTTCCGATCGTCATCGGAGGATCCGCTCTCCTCATTGCCGCGGGCTATTTCTTAGGACGCTACTACGTACAACTTCACGCTCAGACACCTACAGATCGATTCCTTAACGACCTCGAGGATTGGGTGGAAGACCGAAGCGCAGGGCTGCCGCAGACCGTTCGCGATAAACTGAACGCGACCGTCGGATTCTTAAGCCATTCGGTGCGTAACACGCCCATTAATCAAATTGTTTCTCGCTTCCAAAACAAACCGCGTCGACTGTTCGACCTCTTCTAATGAATCAAGAAACTACTTCTTCCTTCGGAACCTCAGAATTCTCGGCTGAAAATGTGGATGCCTTCTTCGGCCGCTTGGATGAAAAGGTCCGCCAATCACCGCGGGAAGCGGTCTTAATCGCATTCCTGGCTGGAGCGTTGTTGCAGGTGTTTGCTGTCCGGCATTTGGTATTGACCCTCGCTCGGATCGTACTGTGGCTAGCGACGCCGGTACTATTTGTCTTCACTGCCTGGAGGGTGTTTCAGCTAGGATCCGATGGAAGTCTAGGTCGATTCTTTGGATCTAAGCGATAACCAGAGGCGATACATGATGACAGACCGGCGCCGTCGGATCGGACGGCGTCAGGCTTGTTCGACGCGCCAGAGGTTTGCTCATGGCCAGCCTCCCACTTGTCACCTTTCATTTTTCACCTTTCACACTCTTCTCGTACTCGGGACGGCAGCGACCGCTCAATTCTGCTACGTCGCAAATGGCGGCGGCAGCAACAACGTCTCGGGCTACAAAATTGAATCCACTGGCGAGTTAATTCCGATTCCGGGCTCACCGTTTGCGGCTGGGAATTTGCCGGCCGGGGTTGCGGTCGATCCGAAAGGCCGGTTGGTCTACGTAACTAACGAAAGCGGCAACAACGTTTCCGCCTATCGGGTTGGCCAAAACGGGGTTCTGACCTCGATTGCGGGTTCACCATTCGTCACGGGGACTAATCCTCACGAAATTGCCATCCATCGCTCAGGAAGATTTGCCTATGTTGCTAGTGCGGTCGGCAATGCAGTCTGGGCATATCGAATAGCTACCGATGGAGGACTTGATCCTATAAAAGGGTCGCCCTTTAAAGCCGGCGGCTTTCCTCGAGCTTTGGCGTTGAGTCCCAATGGCAACTTCGCGTATGTCGCCAACCAGGCTAGCAACAATGTCTCTGGCTTCGAGGTCGAGCAAAACGGCGTTTTGAGACCTATAATTGGTTCACCGTTTCCGGCTGGAAACGGACCATTCTCTGTCTGCGTGGATGCGACCGGGCGATTTGTCTATGTTATAAATGAGGGCGACGACACCGTCTCAGCATTTGGGGTCGGCCCACGAGGCCAGTTAAGGCCCATACCCGGTTCACCGTTTCATTCCGGAAGCGACCCAGTGAAAGTAGTAACCGATTCCCACGGCAAATTTGTCTACGTCGCCAACATGGTCGCTGCCAATATCTCCGCTTATCGCATCGCCCGAAACGGAGCATTGAGGCCGGTTCCCGGCTCTCCGTTTGCAACCGGACGCGAACCCTCCTCGATTGCAATCGATGCGTCCTATCAGTGTGCGTACGTGGCAAACCGGTTTGATAAAAATATCTCTGCCTACGCGATCGCTGCCAACGGCGCCCTGACGCCGATTGAAGGTTCACCGTTCCCGGCCGGCGTCGGCCCCGACTCCGTAGCCTGCACCCGGTAGCCTCACTCCTGATGGAGCAGCTTCCGGAAATAGTCGATCGATACCGCCAGGATAATGACCGCTCCGACAAAGACGCCTTGCCAATACGGGTCAATCCCGAAGAGCAGCAAACCATTCCGTAACACTTCCAGAATGATCGCGCCGATGACGGTCCCTAGAATGGTACCTTCACCTCCCGCGAGATTGGCCCCGCCGATTACCGTTGCAGCGATAACGGCCAATTCTTCTCCGGTACCGAGATCAGCCGTTACACTTGATAAATAGCTGTATTGAGTGATGCCGGCGATTCCGGCAACCAGCGCGGACAAGATATAAACAATGATCTTAAGCCGATCGACCCGCAGACCTGTCAATCTCGCGGTACGCTCGTTACCGCCCACAGCATAAACATACCGGCCCCACACCGTCCGCGACAACAAGATCCAGAAAAACACGCTGACGATACAAAATATGATGAACGGGTTCGGGATGCCGAAAATATCGCCGCCGCCAATCCATAGGAAGGACTGGTATTCATCGCCAAAGATCGAAATCGGCCGGCCGTGAGTAACGATCAAAGCAAAACTGCGCGCGATGGCAAGGGTGGCGAGAGTCGGCACAAAAGGCGACATCTTGAGTTGGGTAATACACAACCCGTTTAGGAGGCCGATACCAGCAGCGGCTAAAAGGCTGATCAGAATGGCGAGAGGGACAGGAAAGCCGTGAGTTAACAAATAGGCGACAACAACCGCCGTCATTCCCCAGACCGATCCTACCGAAAGATCGATTCCGCCCGTCAGGATGACACAGGTCATACCCATAGCCACAATGCCAACAAAGGAGAAATTCCGGGTGATGTTCGTGATGTTCTGGATGTCACGAAACTGCGGGATGCAGATCGTCAACACGAGCAGCATTAGAAGTAGGGCGCCAAGGATCCCTATCTCCCGGGGGAGGCGAAACGATCGGCGTTGTGAAGCCTTTTCTGGACGGGGGTTAACCACCGCTTCGGAGTTCATCTCGAATTGAAAAACGAGTTATGGAGGATTTCGCACGAGATTCAACCAAATTCCTGCGTAAAAAGGACGTCGTCGAGCACGGAGCAATGGAGTACTGGAGTACTGGAGTACCGGGGTGTTGGAGTTGTTGGAGTTGTTGGAAAACAATTTAATTCGGGACACGAACAAAACATCACTCCACCACTCCATTACTCCACTACTCCATTGCCCCCCGCTCCGTGCTCCGTGCCCTCGCCCCTAATTTTCCAAGAAAAAGCTTGCAACGCGTCGTGCTGAGATGTGCTCTCAATTCAAGCCTTTTGGATAGACGCGCAGCGTTTTCCAAAAGGCCATAGCCTGCATGGCTCACCAATGCCCTGCCCGCAACGCTTCGCGTAGCGATGCGGGCGGGCATGCGCATTGGTGAGCCATGCAGGCTTCCCCCACAACTATCAATTATGCGAAAATATAGATTGTTTCTCCTTGCGAGCGTTGCCGTTTGCTCGCTCGCTCTACCCACCGGTGTGCGTGCTGCCGGAAAACAAAAGACCTTCGCGATCATCCCGAAGTCCATCAGCATCTCGTTCTACAACGATGTGGAAAAAGGTTGTAAAGAAGAAGGTGCGAAGCTGGGTGTAAACGTTATTTATACAGGGCCCGATACCGCCGACGCAGCCAAACAGGTGCAAGTCTTGCAAGACCTGGTAAGTCGCGGTGTTGATGGCTTTGCTGTTGCCCCCATGGACGGTGATTCTGTAATTGGAGTGATCGAATCGGCCATAAAGAAAGGGATCAAAGTGATCACCTTCGATGCCGATTCACCGAAGTCGCAACGGGTTTGCTTTGTCGGCACGAACAATGAACAAGGGGGTTACGAAGCCGGAAAAGCTTTCGCCTCCGCCCTTACCAAAGGAAAGTTCGCCGTTATCACTGGGGGTCTCGCTTCCGTAAACCATAATCAGCGGGGCGATGGATTTCGGAAAGCGCTCAAGGAAGCAGGAGGCGAGTATACCGAAATCTCCGGTTCACCTTTCCCCTGCAATGACGACGCCGCCAAGTCGATCCAGATCATCCAAGACACATTGACTCGGTACCCCGATCTGAATGGGTTTTTCTTTTCCGGCGGTTGGCCGCTCTTTGGTGCTCCGGAAGCTTATCTTCGAGCCGTGAGCAAACACCTCGACGACATCAAGACCAAGAAGTTCGTGGTGGTCGCTTTCGATACTTTGCCGGAAGAACTGAAGATCCTGAAACAAAACGCCTGCAACGGTCTGATCGGCCAGCGGCCATACGCCATGGGAGTCAAAAGCGTCGATATCCTAAACGATCTGACGGAAGGGAAAACCGTTCCTGCGGTCGTTGATACCGGAGTCGATGTAGTGACGTCCTCGAATGTGGATCAGTTTTTGAAGTAAACTTTAGTAGTAAACTTTGGTGGGGCGAGGCTCCCGAAAGACCTGAAGAGGATAGCAGGGCCACCCCACGTTTGCCGTCTACGAGATTGGCATTAGACCTAAAGACGCGCCGAGCCGTTGGTGGCACGGCCCGGCGCATTCGTGAACATTCTGACGATTGACACTGCACGGCCTGTCGACCTGTCCCGTAGTAGGGACTGAATGATGGTAGCCAGGCAATTTATTGCCTGGTATCCGTGCAAAAACGGGAACCGTCCCGTAGGGCACGGTATGATTGGGTCCGACACGCATGCGACGATCAGGACGACGAATCAACCGCGGGTAAGGATCAGACCGTGCCCTACGGGACGGATTCTCGATTGAACCTGTTCCAGGCACTAAAGTGCCTGGCTACCTTCATTTAGTCCCTTCGGGACAAAATCCCCATCTCCCCTCACGCCTGAATCTCCGAAACTTTTACCGGCCGATTCTCTTTCCAGCTGCGGGTTACGGCGATCGCCAGTCGCAACGTCTCGAGAGCGTCTTCCGCGCCCGGAGACGGTTTTCGCCCCTCCTTTAACGCATCAAAAAACGCTTGTAACTCCAGCCGATAGGCAACTTCGAAACGGTCGGGGAAATTCTCGTAATGATCGTAGCGAGCGCCAAATTCACGCGAAATCGTCACGGGCGTTTTTTGGGGCGCTTCGATCACCACTTTGGCGTCCGCTCCGGCCACTTCGGTTCGGATATCATAACCCCATTTTGATCGCCGGGACATTTCCACGACCCCTAAAGTTCCATTCTTAAATCTCAGCATGATAACCGCCGTATCGCAGTCCTGGGCTTGAGCGAACCGGTCGTCGATCAACACGGAACCCCAGGCGGACACCTCTTCAACCTCGCCCACCAGAAAACGGGCCAGATCGAGATCATGAACCGCCATATCAAGAAACGAACCGCCGCTTTGGAGCAGAAATTTGAGCGGCGGCGGATAGGTATCACGGCTTAAAGCTCGAAAGGTTTCGATGCGGCCAAGCTCGCCTTGATCAATCCGTCTCTTGGCTTCGGCGTAACCCGGATCAAAGCGACGCATGAAACCGAGCTGTACGGTACCGTCCTTTTGCTGGATCAAATCGACTACTCGTTTGGTCTCCGCCAAATCCAGTGCAATCGGTTTTTCGCTGAAGACCGCTTTCCCAGCCAATACCGCGGTTTCAATCAATCCGGCATGAGTATCGGTGGGCGTCACGATGATCACGGCATCGACCGCCGGATCTAAGATTGCTTCTTCGGTACTAACAATTGCCCGGTCAGCACCGGATATTTCGCGGCCATGCTCGGCTGCCTCCAAATTTGGATCGGCCACTACCCTCACTCGAACGCCGCTAATAGCGGCCAGATTCCGCAAATGCGTTTCCCCCATTCGCCCAGCGCCTAGAAACGCAACGCCGATCTCTGTGTGCGGTTTGGTCATTCAATCTCCTCTAAGCGAACTACCCGCGCTTCCTTGAGGCTACGAGTCGCTGCGATGCCAATTCGCAAGGCTTCCACCGCATCGAGCGCTCCTGGGTTCGGGGTCCGTCCTTCCTGCACACAGGAAAAGAATGACTCTAGCTCCGCTTGAAAGGCGTCTCTAAAGCGGTCCATGAAGAAGTGAAAATGGTCTTCTTCTGACCCACCTTCCCGATAATGGCGCAACGGAGTTTTGCGTTCAGCGTGAACCACCAGTTTACCGCGTTCTCCGAATACTTCCGTGATGATGTCGTAGCCGTAGATGGCTCGACGCGAATTCTCGATCACCCCTAACGCTCCACTCTTAAACCGTAAAAGAGTCGTAGCCGTATCCACGTCACCGAAATCGGCCGCATCCTGACTGAACCGAGCAGCACCCCAAGCGAAGACGGACTCGACTTCTCCAACCAGAAAACGAGCTAAATCGATCTCATGAATCATCTGGTCCAAGAAAAGCCCGCCGCTGGTCTCTAGGTATTCCCGCGGCGGCGGCGCTGGATCCCGGCCGACCGCTCTGAACTGATCAATCCGTCCGATCAGGTTCCGATCGATCTTCCTGCGAGCTTCCGCATAGCCCGAGTCGAACCTTCGCTGGAAACCAATCTGGAATGGAATCCCGCTTTCTTTGACCAGTTTCAAAGCTTTCTTCGTCCGCTCCAAATCGAGGGCCACCGGCTTTTCGCAAAACACTGCTTTGCCGGTGCGTGCACCGGCTTCGATCAGGTCCGCATGCGAACCGGTCGGGGTACAGATAACGACTGCGTCGATCTCTTTCGACGAAAAGACTTCGGCCGTATCGCTGATGGCGGTTGCCCCCGGCGCTTTAGCCACAATCTGTTGAGCCGCTTCCAAGCGAGCATCGCATACGGTCACAAGTGAAACGAGCGGAGAACCAATCAATGTCCTCGCGTGTTCTTGTCCAATGCGGCCCGCACCGAGCAACGCAACTCGAGTTCGTTTGGTGTTCATTTTCTCTTAAAATCTTTTGCGATCCGTTGGGAAACCTGAAGGGCCGAAAGCCCATATTTATCGAGCAGAAAATCGTTCGGCGCCGATTCTCCCCACTTGTCCTCGATACCGTATCGAATCACCCGGCGAGGCGAATTTTCAGACAGTAATTCGGCTACCAAGCCACCTAGACCGCCGAAGACACTATGCTCTTCTACGGTAAAGATTAGATCGTAAGCCGAACACACCTCCAGTAACGCAGCTTCGTTCAAAGGCTTGATCGACGGGATGTGAAGGACACCAACGTCAATCTGCTGTTTAGCGAGTTCGTTAGCTGCTTCTAAACAACGCACAGATTGCGGGCCAGTCGAGATAAGCAACGCGTGTTTCCCCTGTCTTAACGGGCGGATCTCGCCAAGGGTAAATTGGTAATCCGCACCAAATACATCCGCACTCCCATCCCGAGTTAATCGCAAATAAACGGGCCCGTTGTAATTCGACGCCCACTTGATCATAGCGGCGCATTCGTATTGATCGGCGGGCGCTAACACCGTCATCTGCGGCATCGCACGCATAATCGCCAGATCTTCGACATCCTGGTGCGTCTTGCCGGTGAAGCCGGTCATGAGCCCGGAATACGCAGCGCCGATCTTCACATTGGCATTGGTCTGAGCGACCAACATACGGACCGGATCAACGGCACGATGAGTGAAGAAAACAGTAAAAGATGAAAGCCAGGGCACAAAACCTAGGGTCGCCATACCGACTGCAACACCCACCATGTTTTGTTCGGCAATACCCATTTCCAAAAATCGGTCCGGATGCGCCGCCGCGAACTTGTCTGCCTTGGTTGAGTTAGCGAGATCGCCATCTAAAACCACAATTCTTTGATCGTCATTCGCCAGCGCCACCAGCGTATCGGCCCAAACATCTCTCAACGCTTTCATTTGGCAGCCTCCACGATTTGAAGTTCGCGCCGGGCCACGTCGAGCTCGTCCTGGTTGGCAACCTTGGAATGCCACTCGAACTTCCCTTCCGTGAACGATAGTCCTTTTCCTTTTTGAGTACGGGCAATGATCATAGTCGGTGGACCGTGCAAGGGTTGGGTTTTGCTTTCGCGAATCGCCGGTAGGATCTCGTCGAAGCTGTGGCCGTCGATCTGAACCACGCGCCAACCCAAGTGCGCGAAAATCGCGGCTAAATCCACGTTATTCCAGGGATCCCGCCGGTCTCCTCGGCCGTCACCGTCCTTGTGTTTTAGCCAGCCGAACTGCTGAAGACCGTTCGAATCCAGAATCGCAGTCAAATTGCCGAGTTGATAACGCGGCGCCAGATGCAGTCCTTCCCAAACCATCCCTTCCTGAAGTTCACCGTCCCCGATCATGACAAAGGAATGAAACCGTTGCTGTTTCTTTTGCGCGCCTAAGGCGAACCCAATACCGACTGAAAGCCCCATCCCCAACGATCCTGTGGACGTTTCGAGTCCGGGTAGTTTGGTCACATCCGGATGGCCTTGCAGGCGCGAGTTGCCTTTATCGAACGTCTTCAATTCTTCGACCGGAAAAAAACCTCTGAGCGCCATCACGGTATAGAGGCCGATGGCGGCATGTCCCTTCGACAAAATGAAACGGTCGCGCTCCGGCCAGCCGGGCTCTTCCGGTCTAATGTCCATTCCCCGAAAGAAGAGGCTGATCAGAAGGTCCATGGCCGACATAGGACCACCTACGTGCCCGGCGCCGCTGGCCGCGACCGTACTCAGGACCAGCCAACGGCCTCGCCGAGATAATTCCTCGAGTTCAGAGTAATCCGAGTCTTTTGATGACGCCGGACTCGCTCCCGGTGGAAACTCCGCGGTTTCTGTTCCCGGCGTTCTCGGCGATGCCGGCGTTCCCGGCGTTTGTTTAGTGCTCATTTAATCAATGGTTCGAGATAACGACGATTCTTTGCCGCGACGATGGTAGGATCGTCGGGAGTTGTATCTTGCTCGATCACCAGCCAACCGGTGTAGCCGGCTTGGCGGAGTGCATCGATAACCTCGGGCACCCTGGCGATGCCCTCACCCAGTGGGGCGAAGATGTATGATTTTAAGGCTTGGGCGAAACTCCAACCGTTTTCGCGCGACTTCTGCAACACCTGGCCGTCGACGTCCTTAATATGAACGTAACCGACACGGTTACCGTACTTCGCCAGCGCCCGGAGGTTATCACCGCCGCCGTACGCCAGATGGCCGCAATCCAAACACCAACTCACCAGCGCCGGATCTGTCTCTTCCAATAACGTGGCGGTTTCAGCCTCGGTTTCCACGTAGGTACCGACATGGTTATGGAAAACGACACTGATGCCGAGAGGCGCCAACTCTCGCGCCAGCTCGTTAAGGCCGGTAGCCAGTGACTTCCATTGTTCCTTCGTTAATCCACCGCTCGGATCGACGTGTCCGGCTTCCGCTCGACGCCGCTCGTCTCCGCTGTCCGCTGCAATCAGATAGGGAGCGCCAATCGACTGAAAAAACCGGCCGATCTCCAGCGCTCGCGCGATCTCTTGATCACGTTTCTCACTGTTCCGCAGCTCTAGCCCGACAAACCCGCCCAGCATCTGTAGGCCCCGCTTCTGCAGGTCTGCCCGCTGCTTAGCGGCATCCCGTTCCATGTTCATACCCCATTCAGTGGCGTTGTAACCCGCCGCCACCATCTCATCTAACAACGCGGGGTACGGAACCCAGGGTCGATAATCGGTTACGTCGGCGTTATTCCAATTAACCGGAGCAGTGGCAAGCTTCATGCTAGAACTGGACGCTGCTTCTTGGTGGCTTCCTCGTAGTTCTCCCGAGTGGTCTTGGTCCGATCAACCGAGCTCACTTCCGCGACCGGCACATCCCACCAGGTACCCATTCCCGGCATCCGCGATTCGGGATCCACCGGCACAACGACTACCGAGATCCGGCCCGCTTTACGCGCTTGTTCTAACGCCGCTTTCACTTCGCTTGAAGTGGTCGCGAAAATGGAGAGCGCCCCCATCGATTCCGCATGTTTCTTAAAATCGACCGGGACATAGTCACCCGCCGGCGCACCCTCTTTCTCGTTGCGAAAACGCAGTTCGTTACCGAAATCGGCTACTCCTACCGCTCGTTGCAGCCCGAGAATGCATTGGAAACCATGATTGTCGACGACCACAATCGTGATCCGAATTCCCTCGGCCACCGCGGTGACGATCTCCGAGTTCATCATTAAATAAGTTCCGTCTCCGACCATCACGACGACCTCCCTAGCCGGTTCCGCCAATTTCACTCCCAGCCCACCAGGAATCTCGTAACCCATGCAGGAGAAACCGTACTCGAGGTGATAGGCTTTCGGATCTTCAGGGCGCCAGAGACGAAGGAGCTCGCCCGGCAAACCGCCGGCTGCACAAACCACCGTCGCTTTGCCGCCAAAGCTTTCGTTCACGAGTCCGATAACGGCGGTCTCCGATAACTTGCCCGGCTCATCATTCTTGACCGTGCGCAAATCGTTGACCTTGGCATCCCATTCCGCCTTAAGCGATTGTACCTGGCTCCGGTATTCTTGAGGTGTGCCTCGATAGCCAATCTCGCGGAGCGCCTGGCCTAGGGCCGACAGAGCTCGTTTCGCATCCGCAACCACGGGTAACGCCGCCAGCTTATTGGCGTCCATCGGCACCACATTAATGCCGATAAAATGCACCGACGGGTTCTGATACGCTGACTTTGATGCCGTGGTGAAATCGCTGAGTCGTGTGCCCAGAGCAATCACCAGATCCGCATCCAGAGCCAGGCGGTTTGCGCTCGTCGCCCCGTTTGAACCGACCGGCCCCGCATTCAGCGGATGGTTCCAATTCAAAACTCCTTTCCCCGCCTGCGTCTCGCTGATCGGTATCCCGAATTCTTCTACAAATGCACGCAGATCTTCGGCTGCTTCCGCATAGATAGTACCGCCGCCGGAAATGATTAAAGGTTTCGATGCGCCGGCAATCAGTTCCGCCGCCTTACGAATCAGCTCCGGCTCGGGTAACGGCCGGCGCACATGCCAAATCCGGCGCTCGAAGAACTCGATCGGATAATCGTAGGCTTCCGCCTGAACATCTTCCGGCAGACTGATCGTCACCGCGCCGGTTTCCGCGGGATCGGTCAAAACACGAAACGCTTCCGGTAAACTCGCTAACAATTGTTCGGGCCGGCTGATCCGATCGAAGAACTTTGAAACCGGCCGAAAAGCGTCGCTGACGCTGACGTCTCTTTCGAGAGGATGCTCCAATTGTTGAAGCACGGGGTCCGGAATGCGGTTCGCAAAGTAATCGCTCGGCAACAGGAGTACCGGCAACCGGTTAACGGTGGCAGCTGCCGCCCCGGTGATCATGTTCGTGGCGCCCGGGCCGATCGAAGTCGTGCAGGCAAACGTCGCCAACCGATTCCGGTGTTTGGCAAACCCAGCCGCTAAATGCACCATCCCTTGTTCATTTTGCGGCCGATAAAAACGTAACCCCTCTTCACGCGCCAATTCGACAATGCCTTGCCCAAAGCCGGCAACATTGCCGTGACCGAAGATTCCCCATATCCCTTCGATAAAGCGGCTTTGACGGCCGTCGCGTTCAACGAATTGGCGGGCCAGAAACCGGGTGAGCGCCTGGCCGGTGGTTAGTCGTACTGTACGATTCATAGTGAGAAGTCAGAGGTGATTGGTGAGAAGTGACTGCTGGGGGTGGTACGAAGTAATCAGTAAACAGTAATCAGTGATCAGTAAAACGGCTAGCGCCCCCTCGCGATGCCCTTTGGGTGGGCGAGAAAGAGGTAATTCCTCGGGGAGATCGGGCCTGCGAAAGACCTGCGCAGGGCTATGAGTGAGGGGGACATTTAAGAGGCTCTCCGCTTTCGATTGGTTTCGTTGTGATAAAGAAATGAAACCGAATCGCATCGGTTTCAACCTTAATTTGACGAAATCTTTGCTACGGCACCGAGTCACCGCCGGAGAACCGCAAACCCTCTTGAGCAGCGAAGCTGCGGCGTCAGGATAGCCTAGGGCGAAGCCCCATAAGCGTTAACTTAAGAAGAGATGAGAGTTTTTGTCCCGGAGGGACTGAATGATAGTAGCCAGGCAATTTATTGCCTGGAATGTGTCCAAAAAGGCGACCCGTCCCGTAGGGACGGTGTGATTGGATCCAATAGGCGTGCCACGATTAGGACGATTAATCAACTGGGGGTAGGGATCAGACCGTGCCCTACGGGACGGATTCTCAATTGGACGTGTTCCAGGCAATGAATTGCCTGGCTACTATCATCGAGTCCCTCCGGGACAGAATCTTGGAACGGCTGAACTACGTTTTCAGCGCTCAGCCCGCGCCTTTGCAATACCTACGGCTTCACCCTAATGGCTATCTTGACACGCGGCTTCGCCCCCACTGATTACTGACTCACTGATTACTGATTACTTCTGCCGCCACTCCGCAGCGCTACCTACTCACCCCAGCGCCTCACACTTCAACACTCTCGCCCGGTTGCAGAATCACGATCTTTGCGCCTTTGCCTTCAGCGAGTTTGGCAAACTCTTTCGGGTCACCAACTAGGGCTGGGAAAGTGGCGTAATGAATCGGGACCACGGCCTTTGGATGAAGGAATTCGACGGCCTTAGCTGCGTCCTTTGGCCCCATAACGAAATGTTCCCCGATCGGCAGAAATGCCAGATCGATCGCCACATCGTCCCCGATCAGTTTCATATCCGAAAACAGAGCGGTATCGCCGGCGTGAAAGACCGTTTTACCTTCCACTTGAATAATTGCTCCCGCAGGTTCGCCCAGGTAGATAGGAACACCATTTTGGTCGGTCACGGACGAGCTATGGATCGCTTGTGTAAATTTGACGGCGCCGAACGGATATTTGCACCAGCCACCATGATTTTGAGCGGACACTTTGGCTCCCTGATCGCCCAGCCAGCATGCCAGCTCATAAGTCGCGATGATCGTGGCTCCGGTACGCTTCGCGATCGGCAATGCGTCCGCGATGTGATCACTGTGCCCATGCGTGAGCACGATAAAATCCGGGTTCAAATCATCGGCTTTCGCAGCCGCTTTCGGATTCCCAGTCAGGAACGGATCAATCAGGATCTTCGTCTTATTAGCCTCAAGATAGACGGTGGAGTGTCCGAGAAAGGTCGCTTTCATAAGAGCCTATAAACGTAAAAAACAAAAATCGCACGCAAAGCCGCAAAGCCGCAAAGGTGAGAAACGAAACCGCAGATGAACGCAGATTTACGCAGATGGGATAAGTGAATTTGTTTCCTTCGGGTCACCTACCAGCCGCGGGGTTCCGTAATGAATCGGGACGACAACCTTTGGACGAAGGAATTCGACGGCTTTCGCTGCGTCTTTTGGTCCCATCACCACAAACTCGCCGATCGGCAATAATGCGAGGTCGATTGGGACATCGTCCCCGATCAATTTCATATCTGAAAACAACGCGGTATCACCGGCATGATAGACACTGCTAACCGCTAACCGCCTAAGCTGTTTGACCAGCTAAGCCACCGGCTCAGAGCAATGGACAAAGTGCTTATCCCTCCGTCTCACCGTCCACAGAGATTTCGAACCCTTCAAGCTCGGCGCGGACGTGGAGCTTCTGTCCGTCGAATGTGAGAGTCCAGCGCTCTGCTGGTTGCCCTTGCCCAAGGATCAGCCGATCGATCACAAACGTATGTTCGTTTTGCCAAGTTCCTTTGGCCGCGTTCACCCCAACCTCGGTTAACTCCCCATTTCGATATAGTCCGTCGAGCCCGATCGGGCCGCTAAATCTTGGACGCGGGTTAATTTCATCTCTGTATCTCCTTAAAAATAGGGGTTCGCCCACAACGGCCAGCTCGCCGCCGTCTGTCTCCATGTCGATACGCGGCTTCGCATCAGTCAAAATCAGTGACAGCGACTTCAAGTTTAGAGCGTTAGGGTGGAACCTGTACACCTTTCCTGAGATGACAGCCGCTATCCCCGGGATCGCGCTGACTCCAGTCGGCTTCTCGGTCGAGACATCAAGTATTTTGTTTGTGAGCAGAGTCGCACTGGCTCCGTCAGGAGGGAGTGCAGTGGCCGATTTCACTGAGGCAGAAATAGAGTCGACCAATTTGCTCAATGGGCAAAAATCCCGGCTTGTGGTTACCGCCACAACGTCCAAATCGGGGAAGACCATGATCAGCTGGGAATGGTACCCGTTCGCCATGTAGACATGCTTCTGTGGGAGAGCCCAAAAAAGGTTACCATATCGAAGTTCCGGGTCCCCAGGTGCATGCGGATTCACCGTGGCGTTGGTCACCTTATCGATCCAAGCGGACGGAAGTAGTTGCTTACCTTCCCATTCGCCATTGCGCAAATACAGATAGCCGATCTTCGCCATGTCGCGGGGGTGTAAGTACAATCCCAACCCCCCGATCGAAATGCCCTGAGGATCCTGCCGCCAGTACAAGCCGTTGATTCCGAGCGGGGCAAAAAGCTTGGCTTTTGCGTAGTCCAGGGCAGCCATTCCCGTGAGCTTTGTGATAATCGCGGAAAGGAGATGAGCATTGCCGCTATTGTAACTGAATGCGTCTCCTGGAGCCCTCGACATAGGTCTATCGAGAATGAACTTGACCCAGTCGGGGCTGCGCTCCATTTCGAACATTGAAGCGGGCATGCCATCCAGCGGTTCCGCCCACTCGAGGCCTGAGGTCATGTCCAACAGACTCTGAACTGTTATCGCCTCCTTTCTATCGTCGACGTTTGCAATGCTTCGACGGTCGAAAAAATCTAGTGCTCGATGGCTCGGACTATCTAGCAAACCATCCCTTAATGCGATCCCAGTCAAGGTACTGACGACTGCCTTCGTGGCAGAGTATATCGCGTGAGGAATGCCGGCGGTGTAGGGCGCGTAGTATGCTTCGGCGACAATCTTTCCGTGCCGCACGACCAGCAGACTGTCGAAATTGTGGGTTGTCCCGAAGTCGACCAAGTTAGCTACATCCTTCGAATCCATTCCCTGCTCTTCAGGGAAAGACGTCTGCCATTCTTTCGTTGGCCAGACTGACTCAGTAGCACCTCGAACGTGCGCGGGCTCGCTGAAGATTGCAGCCGCCAATATGCATACGCCCAGCGTAGTCCAAAGCTGGCGTCTGCATCGGCAATCCGTCCGCGGCCTTTGTGGAAGCGCGACCAACCCAGAGATCCCATAGCCCACATCGGCGGTCCAATTGAATGGATCTTCGTCTAGCCAATTTTGCAGGGATGAATAACAGCGTTGTCTAGCGCTCATGTTCCAATCCCCGAATGAGATCTCGCGTGATTGAGCCCAACGTCGGGCAGCCGGAAAGCGCCATGGCCAGATCAAACTCCTGACGCAGCATTTCCAAAACGTACCTGACACCTGCTTCCGCACCGGAAGCCAGTCCCCATAAAACAGGGCGTCCGATGAAGACAGCGCGCGCACCGCAAGCGATCGCTTTGAGCACGTCGGTACCGCGCCTGATACCACCGTCAACATAGACCTCGAGCTTGCCGGCGACTGCATCGACTATCTCGGGCAAAACCGAGATGGTCGCTGGTGTGGTATCCAACTGCCGTGCGCCGTGGTTAGAAACGATGACGCCGGAGGCACCATGTTTAACAGCAAGCAGAGCATCATCTGAACGCAGGATTCCTTTTACGAGCACCGGCAGCTTCGTAATCCCGGCAAGCCATTCGACGTCTTTCCAGGTTAACGCAGGATCGAAGAGAGAGGCGATGCTAAGGGCAAGCTCAGAGCCAGCGGTACCGTCAGGAACCTGTTGTAGCCCTCCCGGCAGAAGATTTCTGAGTGAAAAGTCATTCGGAATTTTAAATTGGTTTCGAACATCTCGTTCGCGCCTTCCGAGCAATGGCGCATCGACCGTAAAGACGATGGCCTTACAACCAGAGGCTTCGGCACGTTTTACCAACGATGCGCTGATTGCCCTATCTTTAAGTACATAGAGCTGAAACCAGACAGGCCCAGTCGCGACCCCCATGACTTCCTCGATAGAGAACGTCGAAAGGGTACTCATAGTCATCAACGTCTTAGCTGCGCCAGCAGCCTTTGCGGTTGCAACTTCTCCTTCCGGGTGTGCAAGACCTTGAAATGATGTGGGGGCAATCAAAATTGGCATTGAGACTGGCTCGCCCAGCGCGGTCGTTGCCATGTTCCTCTCGCTGACATCCACCAGCATGCGCGGCAACAACGTTATCCGCCCGTAGGCAATGAGATTCTCGCGCAGCGTGCTCTCGTCGTTGGCGCCGCCTGCGCAATAATCGTAAGACACCTCCGGCAACAACTCGCGAGCCTTCATTTCCAGCTCAAACAAGTTGGTTGCTTCTATCTGTTCGCTGATAAGCGCGGGCATAGAGGGCGTGATGACTAAGCGTACTCCTCCGAAATGTCGCGGTTCGTGTAATCGGGCAGCAAGACCGTCGCGACTACGCTGACGATCGCACAGAAAAGGATGTAGGCGGCGATCACATACCCGGACCCGAACGCCGCGAGCAGCGCGGTCGCGATCAGCGGGGCTGGGCCGCCGGCAATGACCGAGGAGAGCTGGTAGCCGATCGAGGCGCCGCTGTAGCGCAGTCGGGGCGTGAAGCATTCCGCGATCAATGCGGCCTGCGGACCGTACATCAGGTGCTGCGGGACAAAAGCCAACACGATGGCGATAAAGATCCAGCTCGGCATTCTGGTATTCAGCAGCGCAAAATAAATGAACGCGAAAACCCCGGTGGCGACCGAGCCGATCAGATACATGCGCTTGCGGCCGATGCGATCCGACAAATAGCCGGCGATGGGGACCGTAAGGAATGACACGGCGGCTGCGGCGACGAGAGCGCTGAGAAGCAGGTCGCGCGAAGTTCCCAGCACCGTAGTTCCATAAGTAAGAACGAAGACCGAATAGACATAAGCGGGCGCCATCTCCCCCATTTTAGCCAGCGCCACCAGAATGATTGACTTCGGCTGACGTTTGATCACTTCGAATACCGGTGCCCGTTCGATCCGGTTTTCGGCCAGCAGCCGCGAGAAAATCGGAGTCTCGAGTATTCCCAGCCGGATATAAAGGCCGACCCCGACCATGATAATGCTGACGAAGAACGGGACACGCCATCCCCAACTGAGAAACTGGTCGCCGGAAATCGCGCTGAACGCCAACACCGCTAAATTCGCCAGGAAAAACCCGGCTGGCGCGCCGAATTGCGGCCAGGATGCGATAAACCCGCGGTGGGCGTTCGAGCGCGCCCATTCCATCGAAAGCAGCACCGAGCCGCCCCATTCGCCGCCGAGGCCCAGACCCTGGGTGAAGCGAATGATGGTCAGGATTACGGCACCCCAAATGCCGACCTCCTGGTAGGTCGGGACAAAGCCGACAGCGAAGGTCGCAAGACCGGTCAACAGCAGGGTCGTGATCAGCGCTGCCTTGCGGCCTATCCGATCCCCATAATGGCCGAAGATCATCGCCCCGACGGGGCGGGCCACGAAACCGACAGCGTAGATGGCGAACGCCTGCAGCACGCCCACGAGAGGATCCGACTTAGGAAAGAAGAGCTTGCCGAAGACCAACCCGGTCACTTGGCCGTAGAGGAAAAAATCGTACCATTCAATCGTCGTACCGACCGTGCTCGCGATCACGGCCCGACAAAGTTGCGCGCGATGATCGGCCTCCGACAGGGAGGTTGATACGGTATCGATTGTAGTCATAGAGGCGTTTCCCCTCTAATCCTTCACTCCCGATAGCCCCGATTGCTTACGGCATCATGATCGATCCGTCCGGATCTACAGACAACCCCCTTTCGAACATTATCGGCATCGTAGCGAAACCGGCTCGGCTGAGCGCCGCGAAGTCGCGTCGAGGTCGTTCGGAGTTCTCGGTCGATTCGCCAGGTAGTTCCTTCTGTCCGTTCGTGTAAACCGCCGCCTGATCGGTGGCATCGAGCCGATCGAGACTCAGGATTGCCACCAAGTTGGAAGCGGGTGCAATGAGGATCAGCGGACCTCTCAGCAACCCATTTTCTTGATGTTCGTTCTTCATAATCTTTCTCCGCATCATTCAGGCGGCGAGCAATTCACCGTGGCAAACCGAGTCTTCTGAAAGCCGGGTTTCGTAGGGCCCGCCTAGTTGGAACTTGTCGTCATCACCCGGTTACAAATAGATTCCGCCCTAGGAGTTTCAGGACCTTTGCGATCGTTTGGAATTTGTTCCGAAACCTGGCTTACTGGGCTGTTGTCAGCGCGTTGGAAATTTTATTTCGCAATCTTGCGTTAGCCGCTATCCTTAACGGAAACCCGCACGTGAAACGCGACTATGGTCCGCCCGTAGAGGGCGTGGCGATAAGGGTTTACGCCAGCTTGGGCACCGCACAGAGTCTTACCCACCGCTTGCGCAAACGCCGTACGTCGTTTTTGCGCGAAGAGGTCACTTGGACCGGCGTCAGGTCCGGACGAGATCGATGAGGAAACCTATGCGCTTTGCGCCGCCTTAATCGCATCCGAAGGGTGGCTGAATCTATGAGCACGGAGCCCCGGTGCATCTGCCCGATCTGCGGCAATGAGTTTGATGGAGCAATGGAATTCTGTCCGGTCTGCATGCTGCGCCAGGCTCTCACTGAAGGGATTGAGTCCGGCGAGCCTTTTGCTTCCGCGGATACGATCGAGCAGACACCAGAGCAGGCGGTGGAACGCTTTGAACATTATGAATTGGTGAAAGGCAAAGACGGGAAACCGGTCGAATTGGGTCGCGGTGCCATGGGTGTGACTTACAAAGCTTTCGACGTCGATCTGCGCTGCCCTGTGACCCTGAAAGTCATCGGCGAAAAATATCTCGGTGACGAATCAGCGCGGCTTCGCTTTTTGCGCGAAGCCCGGTCGGCGGCGAGCGTTCGTCACCCGAATGTTGCCTCGGTCTTCCATCTGGGCCGAATCGGAAAGAATTACTTCTATGCGATGGAGTTTGTCGAGGGCGAGACGCTCGAGAACCTCATCCGACGCTCGGACCGGCTGGAGGTAAAGCTGGCGCTGGAAATCGCAACGCAAGTCACTGCCGGTTTGGCTGCCGTGCACAAACAGAATCTGGTTCACCGGGATATCAAACCAAGCAACATCCTGGTGAGTTTGGAAGAGGGAGGCGCGGTAACCGCAAAAATCATCGACCTCGGCCTCGCCAAGGCGGTCAATGAGGCAGGTGCTCAAACTGCGATCTCAACGGCTGGGGTCTTTGCCGGTACACCAGTGTTCGCTAGTCCCGAGCAGTTCGCGGGAGTCCAAGTCGACATCCGCTCGGATCTGTACTCCCTTGGCGTAACACTCTGGGAAATGGTGACGGGCAAGACACCATTCCGGGGCACCCCCAGTGAGGTGATGTATCAGTATCAGCATCAGCCGTTACCCCTCGAACAACTCAGAGGCGTCCAACAGCCGGTCGTTGTTCTACTGGAGGTCCTGCTGGAGAAAGACCCAGCCCAACGTTTCCAGAGTCCGGCCGAGCTTCTGAAAGTCATACCAATGCTGACAAATGCGATTGACGCCGGGCGTTCAATCACTCGCCACAGCCTTCGGGGGATGCCCCCTGCCGCTTCACGTGTCGGAACCCGCAAGCAGCCAGCGAGACCGGGACCGGAGAAAATCTCTGTAGCGCGATTGCCCATTACAGGAAGCGATGTTTTCGGGCGAGAGGAGGATGTCGCTTTCCTGAATGATTCTTGGGCGAAACAGGAGGTAAATATTGTTACAATCGTTGCCTGGGCCGGTGTCGGGAAGTCCACGCTCGTCAACCATTGGCTCGGGCGCATGGCCGCTGAACACTATCGTTCTGCGGAGCTTGTTTTCGCTTGGTCCTTTTACAGACAAGGGACCAGCGGGGAATCTTCGTTCGCAGACGAATTTCTTGATGCGGCTCTCGCTTGGTTTGGAGATCTAGATCCACGGATCGGAACGGCGTGGGAGAAGGGCGAAAGATTGGCGAAGCTCGTGGCGCATCGTCGAACCATACTAGTTCTGGACGGCCTGGAGCCGCTCCAAAATCCGCCTGGTCCACAAGAAGGACGGATACGTGAGCCTTCACTCCAGGCGCTTTTGCGCGAGCTCGCCGCTTTCAATAAGGGGCTTTGCGTAATTACCACGCGGCTACCCGTTGCCGATATTGCGGATCACGAGCACACCTCAGCCCCGCATCGTGAGCTAGAGCAACTATCCAGCGATGCCGGAGCGAAGCTCCTCCGAGCAATGGGTGTGACGGGGCAAGAGGCGGAGTTGCAAAGTGCTAGCGACGAGTTCGGTGGCCATTGTCTTGCTCTGGCATTGCTCGGCAGCTATCTGAGCGATGCCTACAATGGAGACATCCGTTGCCGCAAAGAAGTGTCAGAACGTCTTGCTTACGACGTCCGTCAGGGAGTCCATGCCCGGAAAGTAATCGAATCTTACCAAACCTGGTTTAGGGAGGGTCCGGAACTGTCAATCCTCCGCATGCTAGGTCTATTCGATCGCCCCGCCGACGAAAAGGCGCTTGCAGCGCTGCTGGCGCCGCCTGCTATCCGGGGCCTTACCGAGCCATTAACTGATTTGAGCCCGACCGAGTGGCGAACGATTCTAGCCAAACTAAGGAGAGCGAGGCTACTGGCTGCCGAAGATCCGCACAATCCTAGGCATCTGGACACGCATCCTCTCGTTCGAGAATACTTTGGCGAACAGCTCCGGACTCAAGGTACGGAGGCTTGGAAGGAGAGCAATCGGCGGCTCTACTATTACTATCGAACGCTTGCGCCTCAGTTGCCGGATAGTTTTAGGGACATGGAGCCACTCTTCTTAGCGGTAATCTGCGGCTGCAACGCCGGTATATTTCGCGAAGCGCTACATGAAGTTTACATTCCGAGGATTCAGCGGGGAGATGCCTTCTTTGGCGCTAAGGTTCTTGGAGCCAGAGGAACGCTGCTCGTGGTTTTAGCTCATTTTTTTGATCGGGGACGCTGGGATTCGCCCGTGGTGACTGGAGTCGAAGGACAGTGCCTGACTGCGGAAGACCAGCTCTTCGTCCTCATGCAGGCTGGAGAGTATTTAACCGCTACCCGAGGATTTGCGACAGCTGAGGCCCAAATGTGTTACCGGCGAGTTGAGTCCTTGTGTCAATCGCTTAATCGCCCTCTTATCCCGTATCCGGCACTGTTAGAGCAGTGGCGCTATTCCCTCTTCACCGACAAGCTCAGTGAAACGATGCGGATTGCTAGACGAATTTACTCGCTGGCACAAAAGCAAAATGACTCTGCGCTAATGACAGGTGCCTGCCGCGCTTTAGCAGGCACGGCTCTACTTTCTGGGCGATTTCGAAACTGCGCGACAATACGCGGTGCGTGGTCTTCAGATTTGGCACTCGGAACACATACAGTTCGAGGTCGAGGAGGTCACGTTGAACCCCGTCGCTTGCCTCTACTATCAGGCCTTATCCGAGTGGCACGTTGGAGAGATCGCCTCGTCTCAAGCAAGTATGGCAGAAGCGATCTCGCTAGCCACGGAACAGAATGATATGCAAGCGTTGGTCTTGGCTCTCTATTCGGCCGCGTTTCTCGCTCACTGTGAGCGCAATTGTGCTGAAGTGGAACGCTGCGCGTCGAATATGATCGAGCTGTCCACGCGTCAGAATTTTGCAACTTGGCTGCCTCATGCAGGCGCTCTCCGCGGTTGGGCGCGCAGCGCTTCCGGCGACACAGCCGAAGGCATCGCGTGGATCGAAGACGGGTTAAGGGATACGAGGGCAACCGGAGTGATGCTGACCGTCCCGTTTTTGCTAGCACTAAAGGCTGAAACCTTGCACCTAGCGGACCGTACCGTCGAAGCTCTTGAGGCAGTATGCGAAGCAGACGCGCTAATCGAAAGATTTGAGAACCGTTATTGGTCTGCCGAGCTGCACCGGCTTCGCGGTGTATTTCTCGCAACAGTCGGTGCCGACGAGAGCCAAATTGAGGCTTCGTTCCACGAAGCAATTAGAACCGCAAAGGAGCAGAAATCGATTTCATTGGCGAACCGCGCAGAAGTAACCTACGCGGAATACCGCCGTCAAAAAGCGAGCGGGTCAGGGGGAAGCGGATTCCGGCTACCTCTTTGCTGATTCATCCAGCTCCCTGTTTGCGTTCAGCACCCAGCCCGCGAAACCGGCTCGGCTTTCTCCGGATCAATCAGGCTGCGACCAATTCTCTTGCGAGCGCTGTTGGCGTTTCCTCTCCAGCTTCGACACTTCCGGATAGAAAGCCTGACACCTTCTCCGCGAGGTCTGCACTCACGTTGATCGAAAACCGACCGGCCAGAAGCAAACTCACTAGGAACAGCACTGACGCTCCAAGCAAAGTGTAGATGGGCCCGATTAACGCCGCAGCGGAACTCCAGATCACTCCCCCAAACACCATAGCTCCTTGCGAGATCATGATAACGGTGGCGTTCATGCGGCCTCGCGCCGAGCTTGGCATCGCACGTTGCGCTGCCACCCAGAGTTCCGAAGCAGACAATGTCCATCCCGCACCGGCGAGCGCCGCGACAGCGAAGAACACCTCTGCCTGGCGAACGAATGCCATCAAGGCGTAAGCCAGGACGATCAGCAGATTGGCCGAGAGCGTGACGGAATCGGGCGAGAAGCGCGCTCTGAGCCAAGAAATGACGAACACTGCTCCGAATACCGAGCCGGCGCCCATACTAGTGAACAAAAGACCAAGCTGGGACGCATTCAGGTGCAACACTTGCAAGCCGACGACCGGAATCAATGCCGGTATGACGGAGATAAAGAGAGCAAATAGGAAATTTCGAGCCAAGACGACCTGGATCTCCGGGACATAACGGACGTAGTGGATAACCGTCCCAAAAGATTTGAAAAAACTCTCCGACGGAAGCTTTGCCGGTACCGTCGGCTGTTTCCACTGCCGGATAGCCAGTACAACGAGGAGGAAACAAGCGGCATTGACAGCAAAAACAAAATTCGCTCCGGCCAGCGGAACCAAGAAACCACCTAACACCGGACCGATAATTCCCGAGATGTTGAATTGCAAACCGCTTAAGGTCGATGCCGACGGGAGTTCGCTGTCTGAGACGACTTGGGGCACAATCGAGGTCCAGGCCGGCGCGTTGAAAGCGAAACCAACTCCCACCAGAAACACGCTCGCCAGGATGGTGTAAGGATTGATGAGACGCAGCCAACCAAGCACTGCTAATCCCGCGGCCATCGCTGCCAACCAGAGATTGATCCAGCATACGAACTTCTTACGGTTCACCTTATCGGCCAGCACGCCGGCGGGCAGGGTGAACAAAAAGAAGGGAAGCGATGCCACCGTTGCCATGAGCGAAATCAAGAACGGCGAGCCTGTGACCACGTTCATCATCCACATTGCTGCGCTATTGTGTGCGGCTACGCAGGTTCCGGAGATCACCGTGGCAATCCAGAGTCTTCTGAAAGCCGGGTTTCGTAGGGCCGTCCAAGTGGAACTATTCGTCATCAGCCCGTTACAAATAGATTCAGTCTTACTAGTTTCAGGACCTTTGCGGTCACTCGGAATTTTGTTCCGAAACGTGACTTAGTGGGCTACTATCGGTGCAACACGCGATTCTTTGTGAAGCGGGAACAGAGTCCGCCAGCGGAGGGTGCTGCGAGTTTTCACACCACGCGCTGGACGATTGTTATACAGGCCGCGCAAAGCCAGGTGCAAGGGGGCCCTGCGGCTTTAGCCGAACTGTGCCGGCTTTATTGGTATCCAATTTATGTCTTTGCCCGGCGGCGAGGGCATTCGCCGGAAGACGCCCAAGACTTAACCCAAGGCTTTTTCCTGCACCTGTTAGAACACCGGGCGCTTACCACTGTTGATCGGCTCAAGGGCAAGTTTCGGTCGTTCATGCTGGCCTCTTTTCAGAACTATCTTTCCGTCGAGGCATACCGGGCCCGCTGCCTCAAGAGAGGCGGTAACCGCGAATTTGTTTCTCTTGATTTAGAAGGCGCGGAGAACCGCTATCAGCTGGAGCCGGTAGAGCATCTAACGGCGGAGAAAATCTTCGACGCCCGATGGGCGATAACCTTGCTTGACCGAGCGATGACGCTCTTGCGCGAGGAATACGTCGCTCAAGGAAAAACATCACTGTTTGAATCTCTAAAGGTTTTCCTTGGAAGCGCCGGCGAGAGCTCGCCTCCGTACGAAGAGGTCGCAAAGGCGTTGGGCATCGGTTTAGGTGCAGTGAAGACTCTTATCCACCGTTTGCGCAAACGGTATAGCTCTCTATTACGCGAGGAGATTGGCCGCACGGTTTCAGATCCGTCCGAGATCGAGGGCGAGGTCCATGCGCTCTGCGAAGCTTTGGTCGCGTCTGGAGGGCGGTTACCTTCATGAGCACGGAGCCTAGACACATCTGCCGGGACTGCGGCAGTGAATTTTCTGGAGCGATGGAATTCTGTCCAGTGTGCATGCTCCGCAAGGCTCTCGATGGGGACGTTGAACCGGGCGAGTCTACTTTCGAAGATGAGGTCAAGCCCACGGCGGAATTGATCGCGCGACGCTTCGAAAATTATGAGCTGGCGAAGGGTGATGACGGGACACCAGTCGAGTTGGGGCGTGGCGCGATGGGTGTCACCTACAAAGCACTCGACGTCGACCTTCGATGTCCAGTGACATTGAAGGTCATCAATGAACGCTATCTTGGAGACGAGTCAGCGCGCCTTCGGTTTTTGCGCGAGGCACGCGCAGCAGCCAGCGTGCGTCATCCGAACGTTGCCTCGGTATTACACCTAGGCAGAACTGGGAGCAGTTATTTCTACGCGATGGAGTTTGTCGAGGGCGAGACGCTCGAGAGCCTCATCAGACGTTGCGGCCCGCTTAAGGTAAAGCTGGCGCTAGAAATCGCGGCCCAGGTCGCCGCTGGTTTGGCTGCGGTGCATAAACAGAAGCTCGTCCACCGCGACATCAAACCAAGCAACATCATGGTGAATCTGGGGGACGGAGGCGCTGTGAGCGCAAAAATCATCGACCTCGGCCTCGCCAAGGCAGTCAATGAGCCAAGTGCCCAAACGGCAATTTCAATGCCAGGGGCCTTTGCTGGGACGCCAGAGTTTGCCAGCCCCGAGCAGTTCGTGGGAGTGGGCGTAGACATCCGTTCGGATCTGTACTCGCTCGGTGTGACGCTCTGGAAGATGCTAACCGGCCAAGCGCCGTTCCGAGGCTCTACGGCTGACGTGATGTATCAGCATCAGCACGCCCCCCTACCGCTTGATCAACTAGAAGGCGTGCCACAGCCGGTGGTTGTACTCCTCGAGGTGCTCCTGAACAAAGACCCGGCACGGCGTTTCCAGTGCCCAGGCGAACTCTCGAAGATCTTGCCAATGGTACGGGATGCTATCGACGCAGGGCGTCGCCTCATGAAGACGATCCGCGTTTTCGTCTCGTCGACCGGCGACGTCCAAAAGGAGCGGATTTTAGCGGATCGAGCAATGCGCTCGATTGCTGCCGAATTCAACCTGCCGGTCAATCTTTCCTACTCAAACTTCCAACGCCTGGCAGAAGAGAACTGGGAGCCGGGCGCCGAGCTGGAAAGTTGCGGTGCTTTGGTTGTGTGTCCGTTTTTTTGGGAATATCAGAGAATTCAAGCGGACGCAGTTTACCAGGGGCAGATCCCGAACATGGCGGAATTCGATCTAATGATTTGCATCCTTTGGTCGCGCCTGGGCACCCTGTTTGCCCCCACCTTACGGATGCCGGATGGCAGCTCGCCCGGCTCGGGAACGGAACACGAAATTGCCTGGGCCTTGGACCACGCAAACAAGAATAGGGGTGTTCCGTCGTTACATGTCTACCGAAACTGCTCAACACCGACGCCGCCGTTGGAGCCGAAAGAGGAACGCGAAGCCTTTGGCCGGCAATGGGACGCCTTGCAAGAGTTCTTTGCGCATTGGGAAACGAACAACGAGGAAAACTTCGCCGGCAGGTGCGATAGCTATCGCAATCTGGAGGAGTTTGAAGAGCTCTTCCGGGGACACTTCCGTGATTTTCTGGCAAGTCAGGTAGAGCGGGAAGTCGGACAGGAGGTCTTGGACAGAAAGGTGCGCCGGTGGAAATCCTGTCCGTTCCGCGGGCTGAATTTCTTTGACTTTGAACACGCCCCGATCTTCCACGGCAGAACTAAAACGATCGGAGAAGTTTTGGAAGCCTTGGAAGCGCAAGTCCGAGCGCGACGGCCGTTCGTGCTGGTTGTGGGTGCAAGCGGCTCAGGAAAAAGCTCGCTGGTGCGAGCCGGCGTGCTTCCGCTGTTGACGCAGCCCGAAACCATTGAAGGGGTCGGGCTCTGGCGATGGGCGGTAACCAGACCCGGAGCCGGTGGAAGCGGCGGTGATTGCTTCGATGCCTTGGCGGCCGCGTTGTTGGAGTCGCCGGGGCTGCCTGCCTTGCAGGATCCCGAATCGCAGAACGCAATCCGCGACCTTGCGACCGAACTGAGGCAACATTCGGATAGCGTTGCGCTCCGGGTGCGCGACGCACTGGATCACGCCGCGCGGGAATGGAAAATTCAGCAGTCCCATTCCCTGAAGGAAAAAGAGCGGCGACTGTCGGAATCAGGAAGATCGGACGACGCGGACTTGATCCGACAGCGCAGGGAGCAGCTTGAGCTGCCGAAAGCCCGTTTGGCATTGGTGGTTGATCAGTTGGAAGAATTGTTCACGACCGGTTTTTCGCTGGAGGTTCGGCAGAATTACATCTGTGCGCTCGCTGGGTTGGTTCGGAGCGGGCGAGTCTTTGTCCTGGTAACATTACGGAGTGACTTTTATCCGCGATATCAGGAGTTCCCGGATCTAATCGAGCTCGCCAAGCCGAGTGGAAAATTCGATCTCCGGCCGCCGACTCCTTACGAGCTTGGGAACATGATCCGGCTACCGGCCGAAGCAGCCGGCCTACGCTTCGAGCAGGAGCGCGAGACGGGACAATGCCTCGACCAAGCGCTGCGTGATGCCGCCTCTGCCACACCGGAATCCTTGCCATTGCTTCAGCATGTTTTGTCGCTGCTCTACGACAAACAGGAAGGTCGGAGTGACGGCCAGCTCCGGTGGTCGGACTATCGCGAACTAGGCGAATTGAAAGGCGCGCTTGCCAAGCACGCAGAAGACGTATTCAGCTCGTTGCAACCGCATGAACAAAGGGCCTTTCCTCTGGTGATGCGGTATCTAGTCACGTTGAGCCAAGGCGAAGAGGAGGTGCCCAACCGGCGGACGGTGCCGTATCGTGATTTAGTCTCGGAGGGAACCGATCAAGATCAGAAAGCCGGCGCAAAGGGCTTTGTTGATCTATTCATTGAAAAAAGGCTGCTGGTCGCAGATACCGATCCCCAGGGAGAAGTCACCGTGAGTGTTGCCCACGAAGCGCTGATGCGGGAATGGCAACGCGTCAGAGAATGGCTGACCGAAAACCGGGAGTTCCTGCGGATGCGGGACCGCCTGGATTCGAGCCTCAAACTCTGGTTGAGCCGCGGACAACAAAAGGATGACCTGCTCGAACCAGGACTCCATCTGGCCGAAGGCGAAAAGTTGGTCAAAGACTTTGGACCATCGCTAAGCCGGAAACAGACTGACTACATCTACGCGAGCTTCGCTGAGCGAAAACGGCGCAGACGAGTCCAGGCGCGGATCCGTTATGCGGTGATGGCCGCGATCAGCGCTTTAGCGATGGTTGCCGGTTTTCAATGGCTCCAGGCCGAGCGCCAGCGTCAGAGTGCTGAGCGCCTTACGACGACGGCCCAAGCACAAGAAGCACGCACGAAGCAAGCCTTGGCATCTGAGGCAGAAGTCACCGCGAAGCTGCAGGAACAGTTGCGGCAGGCGAGCTGGGCAAGCTTCAACCAAGCCGAGCGCCAGTTCCAGTTGGGAGAGTGGCGCGAAGGCATCGCTCTTCTGGCTCGTGCGATCAAGTTCGACCCGGAAAACCAAATTGCTTCGGAACGATTCTTCCAAGAACTAATCGTCCATCGTGAAAAGGCGCAGCCGCTGCCCATCGCCACCTTTGAACATCAGGATCTGGTTGTAGACGCGTCATTTAGTCCGGATGGTGCTCGGATCCTGACCGCGAGCGCAGACAACAGTGCTAAACTCTGGGATGCGGCCTCCGGCAAGCTCATCGCCTCCTTTGACCATCAAGGCAGTGTCTGGCACGGGGCGTTTAGTCCGGATGGTGCTCAGATCCTGACGGCAAGCGCGGATCACACTGCCAAGCTCTGGGATGCAGCCTCAGGGAAGCTCATTGCCTCCTTTCACCATCAGGATTGGACCTGGTACGGGGCGTTTAGTCCGGACGGCGCTCGGATCCTGACGGCGAGCGCAGACAAAACTGCTAAGCTCTGGGACGCAGCCTCGGGCAAGCTCATCGCCTCTTTTGCCCACCAGGATGAGGTCAACGACGCAGCATTCAGTCCAGACGGTGCTCGGATCCTGACGGCAAGCAAAGACAAAACCGCTAAACTCTGGGATGCAGCCTCGGGCGAGCTCATCGCCTCGTTCGCCCATCAGGATGAGGTCTTCCACGCGGCGTTTAGTCCGGACGGTACTCGGATCCTGACAGCAAGCACAGACAAAACCGCCAAGCTTTGGGATGTGGCGTCGGGCGAACTCATCGCCTCCTTTACTCATCAGGATGCTATCCGCTGGGCGGGGTTTAGTCCGGACGGCACTCGGATTCTGACGGCAAGCAAAGATAAAACCGCTAAGCTTTGGGATGCGACCTCCGGCAAGATGATCGCCTCCTTTGAACATCAGGATGAGGTCAACCACGCGGGGTTCAGTCCGGACGGTGTTCGAATCCTGACCGCGAGCGCAGACAACACTGCTAAACTCTGGGATGCGGCCTCCGGCAAGCTCATCGCGTCTTTTGCCCATCAGGATGAGGTTTTACAAGTGGCGTTCAGTCCGGACGGTGCGCGGATCCTGACGGCAAGCAAAGACAAAAAAGCCAAACTCTGGGATGCGGCCTCGGGCAAATTTATCGCCTCCTTTGCCCATCAGGATACGCTTGAGAATGCGGTGTTTAGTCCGGACGGCGCTCGGCTCTTGACGGCGAGTACGGATCATAGCGTCGATCTCTGGGATGTGGCCTCGGGCAAGCTCATCGCCGCGTTTACCCATCTGGGTTGGCCCTTTCACGCGGCGTTTAGTCCGGACGGCGCTCGGGTCCTGACGGCCAGCACGGAATCTCAGTGCGCCAATCTCTGGGATGCGGCTTCGGGCAAACCCATAGCCACTCTTGTCCATCAGGGAGAGAATGTATCCAAGACTACTATCAACGTTGGCCACGTGATTATCGTTTACCACGCGGCGTTCAGTCCGAACGGTGCTCGGATCCTGACGGCAAGCATGGACAAAACCGCCAAGCTCTGGGATGCGGCCTCAGGCAAGCTGATCGCCTCCTTTGACCATCAGGATGTGGTCAAGCACGCGGCGTTCAGTCCGGATGGTGCTCGGATCCTCACGGCGTGCTGGGATGGAACCGCCAAGCTCTGGGATGCGGCTTCGGGCAAGCTGATCGCCTCCTTGGCCGATCCGGAGAATGAAAGCGTCGTCTACGGGGCGTTTAGTCCGGACGGCGCTCGGATCCTGACGGCGAATGTAAATAACACCGCCAGGCTCTGGGATGCGGCCTCTGGCAAACTCATCGCCTCCTTCGACCATCTTGGTTCGACCTGGCAAGGGACGGCGTTCCTGGAGGCAGGCAGGCCGGTGCTTTACTTTAGTCCGGACAGCGCCTGGGTCCTGACGCTGGGCGCAGATAACAGCGCCAAGCTCTGGAGTGCGACCTCCGGCAAGCTCCTCACCTCCTTTGCCCATCAGGATGAGGTCTTTCAAGCGGAGTTCAGTCCCGACGGTGCCCGGATCCTGACTGCAAGCAGGGACCACAGTGCCAAGCTCTGGGATGCGGCCTCGGGCCAGCTCATCGCTTCCTTTGACCATCCAGATGGTCTCTCTCATGCGCCGTTTAGTCCCGACGGCGCGCGGATCGTGACGGCGAGCGCGGATCACAGCGCTAAACTCTGGGATGCGGCCTCTGGCAAGCTGCTCGCCTCCTTTGACCATCAAGATACAGTCCCGTGGGCGGCGTTCAGTCCGGACGGTACTCGGATCCTGACGGTGAGCTGGGACAAAACCGCTAAACTCTGGGATGCGACTACTCCGGCAGACCTGGCTCGGCAGGTGAAAGAGTCGGGTGGCGAAAGGGCGAGGATGGGCTCCTCCGTACTCGCCATTGGCCCGGCAGATCGCGGGGTTGCCGAGTCCCCCGAGCGGCAGGTCGAATCGCTCTCAATTATCGCAAGCGGACTCCAATTTTCGGATGACGGCTCGCCCGTCGAAGTCAAGGAGGAACCCAGATCGGAGCTGACGAGGCAATTGAAGAACTCAGCACAAGGCCCCGGTCCCAACGCGCGCTTCCTGCGGTGGTTTTTCAGTGGAAGTGATCGAACCATCTTCCCAGCCAGCGACGTCAAAATTGCCGAGTGGGTGGACAACGCCCTTCTGACCAATCCAAACGTAACGGCAGAATGGGTGCGAGACGCTTTAATTTTCCTCCCCGATCACTCATTACTCCATATCGCGCTGGCGCAGTTTGAAACTGACTCCAAGCGCGCTGACTATCTTCGCGCATTCGGCTCGGCGAGGCTACCGAAGAACAGTGTTGTCTGTACGCGCGCCGGCGAGATGCTGCTAGCACAACACCGTCCCGAACTCGCGCTAGCTGCGGTCGATAAGGCGCTCCGGGCCGATCCATCGAACCTATCCGCTCAGCATCTTCGACTCCAAGTCCTGGACGCGATGCCCCGATGAGACTCTCGCCTGCAAGTTTAGAAGTCGCCGAGAACCGCTATCGGCTGGAACCGGCAGAGATCGACGACGAGGTCCATGCCCTTTGCGAGGCTCTGGTCGCGTCTGGAGGGCGTTTAGCTCCATGAGCACGGAGCGCGGACACACCTGCCCGGATTGCGGCAGTGAGTTTTCTGGGGCGATGGAATTCTGTCCAGTGTGCATGCTTCGCAAGGCTCTCGATCGCGACGTTGAACCCGGCGAGTCTACTTCGGAAGATGCGCTCAAGCCCACGGCGGAACCGGTAACGCAACGCTTCGAAAATTATGAGGTGGTGAACGGCGATGACGGGAAACCGGTCGAGTTAGGCCGCGGCGCCATGGGCGTCACTTACAAAGCGCTCGACATCGATCTGCGATGTCCCGTGACGTTGAAGGTCATCAGCGAACGCTATCTTGGAGACGAGTCAGCGCGCCTTCGTTTTTTGCGCGAGGCGCGCGCAGCGGCCAGTGTTCGTCATCCGAACGTTGCCTCGGTGTTACACCTGGGCAGAACTGGGAGCAGTTATTTCTATGCGATGGAGTTCGTAGAGGGAGAGACGCTTGAGCATCTCATCAAACGCTCGGGGCGGGTCGAAGCGAAGTTGGCTCTGGAGATTACAACCCAGGTTGCCGCCGGCTTGGCTGCGGTGCACAAGCAGAAGATAGTTCACCGGGACATCAAACCCAGCAACATCATGGTGAGCTTCGAGGAGGGAGGTGGGCCAACGGTGAAGATTATCGATCTCGGTCTGGCAAAGCTCGCGACCGACTCGGTTGCTGAAACCGCGATTTCAATGCCCGGAGTTTTTGCAGGAACACCGGCGTTCGCCAGTCCCGAGCAGTTCGCTGGGCTGCCGGTTGATATCCGTTCGGATATCTATTCGTTGGGCATCACTCTTTGGGAAATGGTGACGGGCCAGACGCCATTCCGGGGCACGTCAGCTGAGGTGATGTATCAGCATCAGCATGGCCCGGTACCGCTCGAACAACTCGACGATGTCCCCCAGCCAGTCGTTGTTCTACTTGAGGTGCTCCTTGAGAAAGATCCGGGTCGCCGTTTTCAGAATCCGGCCGAGCTCCTGAAAGCGCTGCCAACGATAACCGACCGTATCGAAGCGCGGCGTAAAATCACTCGTGAGAGCTTGCACAAGACGTTGCCTGCCACTTCACATGCCGGACCTCGCGGATCGACAGCGCGACTGGGACCGAAGAAAATTTCAGTAGCCAGATTACCCGTCACTGGAAGAGATGTTTTTGGTCGAAAGGAGGATATCGCTTTCCTGGATGCTGTCTGGGCAAGTCCTCAGGTAAATGTCGTCACCATCGTGGCCTGGGCAGGAGTCGGGAAGTCGACGCTCCTCAACCATTGGCTCGGGCGGATGGCTGCTGAACATTATCGTTCTGCGCAGCTCGTTTTTGGCTGGTCCTTCTACCGACAGGGCACAAGTGGAGGCACTTCGTCCGCGGATGAATTTCTTGACGTGGCTCTGACTTGGTTCGGGGATCCAGATCCGCGGATCGGAACGGCATGGGAGAAAGGCGAAAGATTGGCGAAACTCATCGCACATCGTCGAACCTTACTGGTCCTCGACGGGCTGGAGCCCCTCCAAAATCCTCCTGGTCCACAAGAGGGACGGGTACGCGAGCCTTCTATTCAGGCGCTTCTGCGCGAGCTCGCGGCTTTTAACACGGGGCTTTGCGTGATTACCACGCGTTTCCCCATCGCTGATATTGCAGATCATGAACGCACCTCGGCCCTGCGTCGTGACCTGGAACAACTCTCCAGTGATGCCGGTGCGAAGCTGCTGCGAGCGCTGGGCGTAAAGGGGGCCGAAACGGAGCTGCGAAATGCCAGTGACGAGTTTAATGGCCATTGTCTCGCTCTTACTCTGTTGGGCAGCTACCTAACCGATGCTTACAATGGAGATATTCGTTGTGCCAAAGAAGTGTCGAAGCGTCTTGCTCACGACGTACGAGAGGGAGTCCATGCGCGAAAGGTCATGGAATCGTACCAGAGCTGGTTTGGCGAGTGTCCTGAGCTATCGGTTCTTCGCATGTTAGGCCTGTTTGATCGACCCGTTGACGAAAAGGCGTTAGACACCTTATTGCAACCGCCTGCTATCCCGGGCCTTACAGAGTCACTAATGGATTTGAGTCCGACCGAGTGGCGAACGATTCTAGCCAGACTAAGAAGAGCAAGACTGATCTCTGGGGAAGATCCGGAAAATCGTGGGCATCTGGATACGCATCCCCTTGTTCGTGAGTACTACGGCGAACAGCTGCGAAGCCAACGAACGGACGCTTGGAAGGAATGCAACCGGCGGCTCTGTAACTATTATCGAACGCTCGCTCCCGAGTTGCCAGATAGCTTCAGGGAAATGGAGCCACTTTTCTTAGCAGTGATCTGCGGGTGCCATGCCGGTCTGTTTCACGAAGCGCTGCATGAAGTTTACATTCCACGGATTCAGCAGGGAAAAACCTTCTTCGCGTCTAACATCCTCGGAGCCAGAGGAGCGTTGCTCTTGGTTTTAGTTCATTTCTTCGAACACGGACGTTGGGGATCACCGGTCGAAAAGGGCTTCGAGGGGCAGAGTCTCACGCCAGAAGATCAGCTGTTCATTCTGATGCAGGCAGGGATATACCTAACAGCTACCCGAGGGGGAGCACCGGAGGCGCGAATTTGTTACGAGCGCGCGGAGTCCCTGGCTCATTCGCTGAATCGTCCCCTGCTCCTATATTCAGCACTCATGGGTCGGTGGCGCTACTCCCACGCCATCGATAAGCTGACGGCAACGATAGAGATTGCCCAACGAGTTTACTCGCTGGCGCAGGAGCAGAATGACTCTGCGCTATTGATAGGAGCTTACAACGCTTTGGCCGGCACGCTCTATTTTACGGGCGATTTCGAGTCAGCGCACCGATACGCGATGCGTGGCATTCAGATCTGGCGCTCAGAAGGTGTACCGTCTAACAGACCGGCCGCCGAGCTTTCACCTATCTCGACCGACGCGGTGGATGGAGTCCAAGAGGTTGGCGCGTCCGCCATCGGTGCTCTATGCTATGAAGCACAAGCCAAGTGGCATCTTGGAGAGATCGCCTCTTCCCAAACGACCGTGGCAGAAGCGATCTCACTAGCCAAAGAGATGAATGATATGCACGGACTAGCCGTGGCACTATGGCATGCAGCGGTTTTCGCCTACTACGAGGGTAATCCTGCAGAAGTGGAACGCTTGGCATCGAAGTCGATTGAACTGTCAACGCGTCATCACTTTGCGCATTGGCTGCCTCAAGGAGAGGTTCTCCGCGGCTGGGCGCGCAGCACTTCCGGCGAGACCGCTGAAGGCATCTTGTTGATCGTGGACGGAATAGAGGACTTTCGGGCAACCGGGGCGCGCCGGGCTGTGCCATTTTTTCTGGCACTAAAGGCAGAAGCATTGCAATTGGCGAATCGTACCTTTGACGCTCTTGAGGCTATAACCGAAGCAGAAGCATTGGTAGAAAGATTCGGAGAACGCTTGTGGCGTTCTGACCTGCACCGGCTCCGCGGTGTGCTTCTCGCCGATATGGATGCTGACGAAACCCAAATCGAGACTGCCTTTTCCGAAGCCATCCGCGCCGCAACCGAGCAGAAATCGGTTTCGCTGAGGAAACGCGCGGAAGCGACTTACACAGAATACCGCCGTCTGAAGCGATAGGCTCTTGGGGACGGCTAACGGTGTTTTTTCTGTCTTCGATCAGCCGTTCACAATCGCGATAGCAAACCCGTCGTACCCTTTGCTGCCGACGGTCTGAATCGCCGTCGCTGAAACACCTTTTTCTTTGGCCAGCAATTCGAAAAACCGCCGCATACCGACAACGCTAGAATCACGGCTTTTGGCATCCACAATCGCACCCTTGCGGATCACATTGTCCGTGATGATCAGCGTACCGGGCCGCGACAATTTCAACGCCCAGACGAAGTAATCGGCAGTGCTGATCTTATCCGCATCAATGAAGATGAGATCAAACGGTGCGATCTCTTCGGTAGCCAGCTTCGGCAACAGATCCAATCCGCGTCCAACTCGCAACTCGACTCGATCGCTTAAACCCGCGCGTTGAAGGTTAGCGCCGGCTACCTCGGCATGTTCGGGACTCGCTTCGATAGTAATCAAACGCCCGTCTTTAGGTAAAGCTCTGGCCAGCCAAATCGTGCTATAGCCACCTAGAGTCCCGAGCTCCAAAATCTTGCGTGCACCGACCAACCGGGCAAAGAGCCACAGTAGTTTTCCTTGAGTCGGCGTCACGCTGATCGCCGGCAACCCCGCTGCATCGCTATCTTTAAGTGCCGCTTCTAAGATCGGATCAGACGGAAACAGCAAATCCGTCAGATATTCGTCCACCGCCGCCCATTGATCTTGAAAGTCTTGGCTCATTTTTCAGTCCTCTAGGAAAACACCGTAAACGGACACTAAGCCTTGAGCTCCGGCAAAGGAAAGTAGCTTGGCTCTCAAATCCTAGTGATCGGCTATTGGCTATTGGCTATTTTGTGTCGCTATTCGCAGCGCTGTCCACCCAAACGCCGATACCCACGATGGATTCCCGGTCTCAGTTTCTGTTCCTCGGCAATCCTGACCAGAAGCTTCTCCAGTATTTCGCGTTCGTCGGGATTTAGAGCGGCGCAAATCTCGGTTTCATGCTGTTTGGCAACTCGGCCGACAGCTTGTAACGCTTTCTTGCCGGCCGCGGTCAGGTATAGGGCAGAAACACGCCGATCGCTTGGGTGGGGACGCCGTTCAACTAGTCCAGCTCGCTGCATGTCGTCCAGTACAGCGACGAGCCGGCTGGGGAACATACCGAGAAGATCAGCTAACGCCTGTTGGCTGAGACCGCTCTCCCTCCCCAGCACCCCAAGGATACCAGCTTGCGGCGGCGTTAACTTCAGCGCTTCCAGCCGTTCCCCGAACTTACTGGCGGCGTGGGCGCCGATTTGGGCGAGGAGAAATCCAACTCCACGTGGGCCTGGGGGCGAGCTTTCCGAATCAGACATGCGTTACAATATCGTTATTTACATTAATGATTATCTCTATTAATCACTACTGGAGTGAATAATATCGTTGGTTCTCACCCCGAACTCAACTACGAAGGTTAAACCGTACCCAAGCGTCGCTGGCCCACGCGTCCTAAGACGATGACTGAACGCTCCCTAATTCGCATGTTACATCTGGTGCTCAGTATCCCGATCATCGGATTTATCTACGGTCCAGTTGCACATATCCCACCGGCTGCCGATTTTACCCGCTTCATCGCCGTTCCCCTGGTCGCCGCCAGCGGTATCTGGTTATGGCAAAAACCGCGCTTCTTACGCTGGGCGCGACAACGATCAGCCCAGACATCTTTTTTACAGAAGGAAACGAAGGTAACGAAGTAAGAAAAATTCGCCCCGAAGGGGCATAACAGAATAGGCCAGGGCTTTAGCCCTGGGACGTTATCCTCATAGTAGATCCAGCCGATGCAGTGTCTCGCAAAGGTCTGAGTAACTCGTGTACTGCACACTCGACATACCCACCTCTCGTGCCGCGAGCACATTCCTTTCGATATCGTCGATGAACAGAACGTTCATCGGGTCCACGACAAGAATCTCACTTACCGCTCGGTAGGCAGCCGGCATCGGCTTAGCCAGACCAATGATATGCGAAGCGATGACTCTCTCAACCAGTCCGAAAAAGGAAAATCGGGCACGATCGATTAACAAATTCCAATGCAGCTCAATCGTGTTGGTGAACGCGGCAACTCGTACCCGGTTCGATAATGTACGGATCAATTCGACCATCTCGCTGCGCTCGGGCCCAATAACGCCTTCGAGATTCGATTTTATCGTCGAAATCGACACGCGGCTGTCGCAGCCTCTGCGAAATTCCTCCAAATACTCCTCTGTCGTCGCAACCCCAATCGTCGCGTTTTCCGTCGCCGAGAAGGGTTGCTGTTCGAAGGTAGCTCTCGTGATGTCTTGGTAGACACTCACGGGCATCCGACACTGATTCAGCAGAGCTTGTCTCGCAGAATCCAAAAAGAGGTCGATGATTACGCCGCCTACATCAAAGAGAACCAAGTCGATCTTGCGTGTTTGTTGAAGCGCCATTTTTCGTGCTAACTAGATAGCCAGGCAGCGCCGGAACACCAGCCCCTCGGCGGGAAGACGGAAGCGAATGCTCATCCGGGGTATCAGTGGAAAGTCAATCGCAAACGCTTTGTGATGTCCAAACACCTCACACAACAAGATCGCAAAGACTGAAAAATTGACACTCTGTCTTTGTGGCCTTTGTGAACTTGTTGTAAAATTTTTCCCCCTACTCCTCGAGCAAGCTCGCAATCTCCTCAATGGAAAGTCCGGTCATCAACGGTTCTTCGCTTTCGACCGTGGCATCGATGATCTCTCGTTTTTTCTTTTGGAGATCTAAGATCTTTTCTTCCACGGTGCCGCGGGTGATCAGTTTGTACGAAGTAACCACTTGGGTCTGACCGATACGATGGGCACGATCGGTGGCTTGATCTTCGACCGCCGGGTTCCACCAAGGATCAACATGCATGACGGTGTCTGCTGCGGAAAGGTTCAGACCGGTGCCGCCGGCTTTCAGGCTGATCAAGAAGACAGGATCGTCGGAGCCGGATTGGAACCGGTCGACCGCGGCCGCGCGATCCTTGGTTGCTCCATCCAAGTAACAATAGTTAATCCCTTCGTTTTTCAGTTCTTCTTCGATCAAGCGCAACATGCTCACGAACTGGCTGAAGACGAGCATCCGGTGGCCGCCGTCCATTGCTTCTTCGATCAGCTCTAACAATAGCTCCAGTTTTCCTGAACGGTTTTCCGGGGTCTCACCGAGTAACCGGAGATCGCTGCAAACCTGACGCAGACGGAGCAATACCGTCAGCATAGCGACACGCGCGGCGCCGCTTTTCTTTTCGCTGGCCAACGTTTCGACTTTCTGGCGACCTTCCCGCTGCAGCTTGGCGTAGAGTTCGCGCTGTTCAGTGCTGAGATCGCAAAACGCAACTTGCTCAATCTTTTCCGGCAGATCACGCGCTACTTCTCGCTTGAGCCGGCGCAACATCACCGGACGAAGCCTTTTGGCCAACCGCTCCCGTTCCGGTTGTGATCC
>Ga0209240_1000019_pt1 | contig 60393 bp, 47 predicted proteins | sample GraSoi_2013_80cm_FD_185828 | JGI IMG/M metagenome (GOLD analysis project Ga0209240, IMG submission 185828) | Grasslands soil microbial communities from the Angelo Coastal Reserve, California, USA - Sample 9_17_2013_80cm (SPAdes) (version 2) | ecosystem: Environmental > Terrestrial > Soil >...
GTTCCCAGGAGGACCGGACTCTTTGCCAGAGACGCTCAAGCTGCTTGTGGTTTCAAATAGTTGGCGTCGAAACGGACCTCCTTCTTCCAGACGATCAACGTGATCGCGGCAATCTTCCTCGCCAAGGTCAGGCGCGCCATCGTGGGCTTCCTTCCCTTGGCCAACAAAGCCTCATAGAAATCGCGGAGTGGTCCACTACTGCTGCTGACTCTTGTTGCTGCACCCTTAAAGATATCTTTGAGGTCGTGGTTGTGGTCCTTATTTAGGCCACGAAGCGTTACGGATTTCTTGGAGCGATTTAGCTGTCCATCGACAACGCGGTATTGCGCACTGTCATGCGTTTCTAATCCCAGACCACTGTAGGTCCACAGCTGTCGCTTGGTGCGGAATCGGTGGGGTGTCTGGATTAGTGCGACCAACAGAGCTGCCCGGATCGGACCGATCCCCGGAATCAGGCGCAATAGTTTCCACGCCTTGTGTTTTCTGCTCTCGGCCAGGAGATCGCGTCGCACTTCCTGGCGCAACAGCCGTAAGACATCGAGCTGTTGGTAGTAGTGTTCGGCGCGTCGCCGGACGCCGGCTTCGGTGATCTTGCTGAGCCATTCCGAACGGTGGCGTGGTGCATACACTTCGTTGCCGGCACACGGAATGCCCCAACTGCGATACAACGCCTTGAGCCGATTCATGACCCGCGTGAGATCTTTGGTGATGGTCAGATAACTGCGCGCCAGTTCCTTCAACGTTCGCAAGCCGTGCTCTCCGTGATAGACCGACTTGATCTTGTTCATGTACAACTGTTCAGCCAGTTTGCGCGCATCGATCCGGTCACTCTTACTGCCATCTTTCAGCAGTGCATTCTTTCGCGGATTACACACCACGACTTCGGTGACGTGCGGCTTCAGCAGGTCGTACAACCAAGCAGCCCAGGTTCCTTCTTCAAACGTGACATGCAAATCTCCGCGCAATCCGTGAATAAACTGCAGAATGGTACTCGCCTTGGTCTCGATGACGCATTCCATCACTAGCTTTCCGGCAGCATTCATGACTGCGATCGAAATGCTTTCCTTGTGTACATCCATGCCGATATATTTAGTGCTGGTCATAAAGGGTGTTCCTTTCTGGAAGGGATGAGCTAAGAACTCAAACCCTACTCCAAAAGGGGCGCCCTTTTATAATGGGTGGAATCGTCGATCCGGCACTTGTCCGGCAAGCGCTTTATCAGGCACTGGCCGGGGATAAGCCGCTGAATAAATTCGTCAAATCACAGGGAATTCGGACACGCGGAAAAAGGAGAGAGGCGCTCGGTAACCTCACAAGCGCCTCCTCTACTGCGTCAACCGGAGCCTGGCCTTAGGGTTTGCCTGGTTCCTTAGCCGGACTTTCCGGCGCGGTTGCCGTTCTGCGGTACACAATCTTCTTCGTCCCGCCTTCACAGCTACCGACCACCTTTCCCTCCATGTCCTGGTCCTTCGGCACTATTTCCAGCGAGTACGACTTGACGCCCTTTGCATCCAGTTTGGTTGCGATTTCAGACTTCAGCTCTTCACAAGGCTTTGCTGCCTGCGCGTAACTGCACGCCGGCACAAACAACACCGCAGCAGCGGTTATCCACACTTTCATCTTGCGATCTCCTTTGTTGGGATTTGAGGGCCTACGCCCAGAATAGCAAGGCGAATCTCGACCGGGGGTTTCCCTTGCATTGGTCGTCCCGATTTAGTCAACGATAAGGGTGAGTGGGTGAGTGCCGTAAACCTGCGATATTCAGGATGCTGGGTGCGGCACACCTCAGCTTATAGTCCGACGTTTAGACCTTGCTTTGACTTCCCTTTCGGTGGGCATGTACACTCCACTGCTTGCCATGCTTAAATCCGCGTCCGGAGCGCTGACAATGCCGAACTTCTTTCGCCTCACCGCCGTTGCCGCCACCGCGCTACTAAGTTTCACGCTTCTTGCAGCCGCTCAGGAACGCACGCAGGAAAAAGAAACCAAAACCGTCGAGAAAGAAAAGCCGGCCGAGCCTACGCCGCCGCCGCCGAAGGAAGAATCCTCGGTCACCGAGCACTCCATCAAGATCGGCGGGCAGACCGAGCCGCAGGCGCTGATCTATTCCACTTCGTACATCCGCACTGATACCAAAGACTCCTCGCAGCGCCCCGTCTCCTTCATCTATAACGGCGGCCCCGGCTCCGCTTCCGTTTGGCTGCACATGGGCGCTTTCGGACCGCGCCGCGTCCTCACCGCCAACGCCGAACACACTCCGCCTCCGCCTTACAGGGTGCAGGACAATCAAGGCACGCTGCTGGACAAAACCGATATGGTCTTCATCGATCCGGTAGGCACCGGCTTCAGCCGCGCCGTCGGCAAAGCGCAGGACAAAGACTTTTGGGGCGTCGACGAGGATGTAAAATCCCTCGCGCAGTTCATCACGCTCTATGTCAACCGCAACAGCCGCTGGAATTCGCCTAAATTCCTCATCGGCGAAAGCTATGGCACGTTCCGCTCCGCCGCTCTCGGCAATTACCTCCAATCGCACGACGGTATGGACTTCAATGGCATCGACCTGATCTCTTCCGTGCTCGACCTCGGTACCATTTCCTTCCAGCCCGGGTCGGACATGCCCTACATCTTCTATCTCCCCAGCTACGCCGCGACCGCGTGGTATCACAAAGTACTGAAAGACCGCCCCGACAACCTGATTGCCTTCGTCGAGGAAGCGCGCAAATTCGCGCAATCCGAATACGCTCCCGTTTTGTTGAAGGGCACGAAGTTGACCGCGGCGGAAAAGGCGGACATGGCCAAAAAGCTGTCGAGATACACCGGCTTGAGCGAAGACTACCTGATCAAAGCCAACCTGCGCGTCACGCTAGGTCAGTTCATGGAGGAATTGCAGCGCAATCGCGGGCTCACCACCGGCCGCCTGGATTCCCGCTATACCGGCTTGACCTACGATCTCCTCAGCGAATTCGCCGAATCCGACCCGCAAAGCTCCGCGGTCACCGGCGCATTTACCGCCGCCTTCAACACTTACGTTCGCGACGAGCTGAAATTTAGCCAGGAGAGGAACTACCACGCCATCAGCGAAGGCGTCGGCTCGAACTGGGACTGGAAGCACCAAAGCGGACGCCGCGGCTTCTTCCCCGGCTCACCCAATGTGGAAGGTGACTTGGTGCAGGCACTGCTTTCTAATCCGCACCTCCAAGTCGAAGTCGAAAACGGCTACTACGATATGGCCACCCCGTTCTTCGCCACCGAATACACCATGGACCATCTCGGCCTGCCGGAGCAGCTACAGAAAAACATTCGCCTTCAGTATTACGATGCCGGCCACATGATGTATCTCCGCGACGACGACCTGGCCAAGCTGAAATCCAATATATCGGCCTTCATCGATTCGGCCTCAAAACATTGAGAGTTTGCCACCAATGCTCGTTTCGTTTGAACGCGCACAGCACGTAATCTTCTCGCAACCAGCCGCGTCGTCATTCCCCGCCGGGTCAGCAAAGTCCCGCATACTTGACGTGTCGTCCGGTCAGTCCATCGACCTATCTCAGCGACCCTGTCGTCGCTTCTGCGCACAAGGACCTCACGACCCATGGAAACCTCTACACCTACTCAAGCGCCACCAGCGCAGCGCGTCATTCACACCGCGCAGCTCATCGGGGCGATGCTCAAGTCCAACGGGCACGTCAGCGACCTCATCTTTTCTCCCGGCCGCGCCCCGCAAATCGAAGTCAGCGGGCAACTCGTCGAGCTGAAATACAAAGGCCTGGAATGCCTTTCTTCGGCCGACACGAAATCCATCGCCTACGACATCATGGGCGAAAACGAACATCCCCTCCGCAAACTCGATCAAGACGGTTCCGCCGACCTTTCCTACGGCCTCCCGGGCGTGGGCCGTTTTCGCGTAAATATTTTCCGCCAGCGCGGCAGTTGCGCCATCGTGATGCGCGTCATCCCAGACAAAATTCCCGGTTTTGATGACCTCAAGCTCCCATCGCGTCTCGAAGAAATTGTGCAACTGAAAAATGGCATCGTCCTCGTGACCGGACCGACCGGCTCCGGCAAATCCTCGACGCTGGCCGCCATCATCGACAAGATGAATACGGAAAAGGCCTATCACATCCTCACCATCGAAGATCCCATAGAGTTTCTGCATAAGCACAAAAAGGCCACCATCCACCAACGCGAACTGCACAGCGACACGCCTACGTTTGCCCTCGCTCTTCGCGGCGCGCTGCGTCAGGCTCCCAAAGTGATCCTCGTCGGCGAAATGCGTGACCGCGAAACTATTGAAATCGCTCTCGAAGCCGCGGAAACCGGTCACCTCGTCCTGTCTACGCTGCACACCGTCGATGCCTCGAAAACCGTCGAGCGCATCGTGGGCGCTTTTCCGGTCGCCGACCAGCACTCTGTGCGCACCCGCTTCGGCAAAGCATTTCGCTTCATCGTTTCGCAGCGCCTGCTTCCCAAAAAAGACGGCAAAGGCCGCGTCGCCGCCATCGAAATCCTGAAGTCCACCCTGCGCACGCGCGACTACGTCGAGAAAGGTGAAGGCGAAGGCAAAACCCTGCTCGATGCTATGCGCGACGGCGACACCGACGGCATGCAGCACTTCGACGGCGAACTCGAAAAATTGCTTCGCGCCGGCACCATCGATTTCGACACCGCCCTCGCCTACTCGACCAATCCGGGTAACCTACGGCTCGAATTAGCCGACCTCCTCGACGACAGCGGCAAGGCCAAAGACTCCGGTCGGGCCCCAGTCGAAGTGGAAGTCGAGCGCTGAACACCTTCGACCGCGTCATGCAGACTCGGCGGATTGAGGGGCCTTTCATCGTCTGGATATTTTCGTTAGGGCTGTGACTGAGCGCTCTCTGTCGTACAATTTCCTGCGATGCCCTCTTTCGCCGACCTATCAACCCCTCACACTCGCGTCGTCTTCATCTCCATGGCTCTCACCGTCATCCTTGGCGGCGTCGCTCTCCTCTTTCCCGGAGTTGGCCAAAGCTTTTTCCGTCGCGTCGAGCGAATCTTCTCCCGCTTCGCGGAACGCAAAACCGTCGCCGTGATCGTCTTATTCTTCTCGGTGATCGTTATGCGCCTTCTAGTGCTTCCGCTTCTCCCCGTCCCTGTACCTGGCATCCACGACGAATTCAGCTATCTCTTGATGGCCGATACGTTCGCGCACGGCCGCCTGGCTAATCCACCGCATCCCATCTGGGTCAGCTTCGAAACGTTTCACGTCAACTGGCTCCCCAAGTACGCCTCGATGTATCCGCCCGCACAGGGTTTCGCTTTAGCGCTGGGTCAAGTCCTTGGGCACCCGTGGATCGGCGTGCTGCTCAGCGACGCTGCGATGTGCGCCGCAATTCTCTGGATGCTGCAAGGCTGGATACCCGCGCGCTGGGCGTTCCTTGGCGGCGTGCTCGCTGCGCTGAAGTTTGGCGTGGCCAGCTACTGGATGAACAGCTATTGGGGAGGCGTGGCCGCTGCCATCGGTGGCGCGCTCGTTCTAGGCGCGCTGCCTCGAATCGCGAAGCGTGCGAAGATTCGTGACGCCGTTCTGCTGGGCCTCGGAATCGCTGTCCTCGCCAACAGCCGTCCCTATGAGGGATTCCTCTTCTGTATTCCTGCCGCGGCGCGGTTTTTTTGGTGGCTCATTGGGCAAGCCAAATCCAGACAACCGCTTCGCGCTCGTATGCAAAACGTTCTCGTACCGTTGACGCTGGTACTCGTTCTCACCGCCGGGTTCATGGGCTACTACAACTGGCGTGTTACCGGAAACGCGCTACTGATGCCGCACGTTCTCAACACGCGCACGTATAACACGACCGGTCTCTTCCTCTGGGATCACAAAAAGCCCGAGATGCACTACCGCAATCAACAATTCGAGGATTTCTACAACGGATGGGAACGCGAAAACTACGACAATACCTGGGCCGACGTCTTGCGTGTAAGCACGGAGAAGTTGAGGCGCTGCGCCATCACCTATTTTTGGGTAGGCGAACTGCTCGCGCTACCAGCGATCCCTTTTCTCTTCCGCGATCGCAAGATGCGCTTGCTCATTGTTACTTTCTTGCTTGTCACCGTCGGCATTTTTGCCGTCATCTGGTCCAACGCACATTACGCCGCGCCGGTGACCTGCGTCATCTTTGCGCTAATCGTGCAAGCCATTCGCCACCTGCGCACCATGCGCATCGGCTATCGCCCCGTGGGCCTCGCATTGTCGCGTGCCATCGTGCTACTGCTCGCCCTCGATACCGGCATCTACGTCTCTCGTCACATCTGCAGCCCGCTTCCCTGGGCATGCCAGGGCGATCCCAGCCGCGCCGCCATCGCGGAAAAACTCCAGCATACTCCTGGCAAGCACCTGATCATGGTCCGCTACGACAAAGACAGCAACAACCACAACATACACGACGAATGGGTCTACAATGGCGCCGAAATCGACAACGCCAAAGTCCTCTGGGCCCGCGAACTCGACGACGAGCAAAACGCCAAGCTCCTCGCCTATTTCAAAGACCGCAAAATCTGGCTAGTCACCCCCGATAGCGATAACACCTACCTCGAACCCTACCCGCCGCCGGATTCTGAACCAACTTCCGATCCATAATCCGCGGAGTGGATTTGGGTGCATGGCTATCTGCAATTGCCTGCTCTCAACAGCACATTAATTTTACTGCTCGTAGAGAGCGTGCGAAGCTGGCCGAAAGGATAGAAATGAATCACTTATCATTTTGCACGCGCCCAGCGCTGTTAAACCATGCCATGAGACGGGAAGTGGTTACCATTTCGTGCGGAAATTTGGCGCGGGTCCCCCGGCATGACGGACCTAAAGTACAATTTCTTAATGAGCCGTATTCTGCTGATTCGGCCACCTTCCGTGTTTTCCGCTTCTACGTATAGCGCTCCGGTCACCATGCCGTTAGCGAATGCGTACTTGAGCGCGAACCTTCTAAAACATGGGCATCAGGTGACCAATATCGACGCGTTGGGCGAGGAGATCAATCACATCGGTGTCTCGTACCACCCGCGGGTCCGGTATCGGGGGCTTTCCACCCAAAGGATTCTGGAACGCATCACGATACCGCCCGATGGAATCGGCGTGTCCGTCATGTTCTCGCAAGACTGGCCGCACATCGAGGATATGATCAATACTATTCGCGCCAAATTCCCCGACGTACCGATTCTAGCCGGGGGCGAGCATCCGACGGCAGCCGGCGAATACGTGTTACGCACGTGTCCGGCGGTAACGCATGTAGCGCTGGGCGAAGGCGAAATAACCATCGTCGAATGGGCCGAGTGGCTGGACGGCAAGCGTCGAATTGAAGAGGTTGGCGGAATTCAGTACCTTGGTGCCGATGGAAACTTGAAGTCGAACTCGACGCGCGAGCGCATTCGCAACGTTGACGAGCTGCCTTGGCCTGCCTGGCACCTGTTCAACCTGGAGCCGTATTTCAGTGTCGGAGAAGGTCACGGCGTGGAGCGCGGACGCAGCATGCCTCTGGTGGCAACGCGCGGGTGTCCTTACCAGTGCACGTTTTGCTCGAGTCCCTCGATGTGGACGACACGTTACGTGATGCGGGCGATTCCGGACGTGGTCGACGAAATCGAGCGCTATATGAAGGACTATCGCGCGGACAACATCGATTTTTTCGATCTGACCGCGATCATCAAAAAGGATTGGATTCTCAGCTTCTGCTCGGAAATCAAACGGCGAGGGCTGAAGCTCTCGTGGCAACTGCCGAGCGGTACGCGTTCCGAAGCGATGGATGAAGAGGTGATGGAGGCGATGGCTTCCTCAGGTTGCACCAATGTGACGTATGCGCCTGAAAGCGGCTCGCCACGCACGCTCAAAGAGATCAAGAAGAAGGTGAAGCTCCCGCGGCTATTCGAATCCATTCGATACGCCAAGCGAAACAGGATCTTCGTCAAATGCAACTTCATCATCGGGTTCCCGCGTGAGACGCGGTGGGACATGCTGCAGACAATTTGGGTCGCGATTCGGTTAGCGGTGATGGGTGTTGATGACGCGGGGATTTATGCGTATTCGCCGTATCCGGGATCGGAGCTATACAACTACTTACGCAGCAGTGGCGCGATTCCGCAGATGAACCGCGACTACTTTACGTCCCTGATGACATTCATGGACCTGAAGCAATCGTCCAATTATTGCGAGAACGTCGGGGCTATGGAGATTTCAACCTATCGGCTGATCGGGATGTCCGCATTCTATGGGATTTCTTATTTATTGCGGCCAGCATCTATCGCGCGCACGATTCGCAACTACCGGACGCATAAATCGGACACGATTTTCGAAGAGCGCCTGTTCGCGTTGCTACGCCGCAAGAACCTCGAACGCAGGGCCGTCGAAGAAGGCCCACAGCAAATCGCCGCTTAGCTGCTCGTTGCGAACGCCTTGACCATACGATAGTCGCTCCCAGAGGGCATCAGACCTGGCCTGTTTACGCTAAGTCTGCCGGGATGCCTCGCACATAAGCAAAACTGCCGATAACGCCGGGGACCGGATCGTCGCGATGAATCTCATACTCGAGATCGACGAAGCCCTCGTACTTTATCGTGATGAGAGCTCCAATTCGATTGAAGAGCGGCTGCGCTCCCCAATGAGGAGAGATTTGTGCGTGTCTAAGCGGCCAATCCAGGCGTACAGGGTACGGAGACCTAAGTTCTTTTGCTCTTCGTATGAGAAAAAACTTGACGGCCCAAGTAAGCGGCGTCGGGATGATTTCCTCCGCCAGTAAGACCCCGAATGATGTAATGCGGACGAGCTTTCGTTTCCTCGTAGATTCGCCCTACGTACTCTCCGATAAGACCCAGAAAAAACAGAAGAGTACCGGACAGAAATGTAATTAGTATGACGAGCGCAGCAAAACCCTTAGGCGATTGGTGAAGAACCAATTTGGCGAACACTGAATATATCGCGAAAAGACTGGACAGCAGAATGGAAAGGCCCCCGATAATCGCAGCCGCGCGGATCGGCACAATGGAAAAGGCGAAAATCCCGTCGGAGGCCAATCTCAGAAGACGTAAAACACTATATTTGCTGCGACCTGAATGCCGTTCCGATCGCTCCACTGGTATCCCGATCTGGGGGAAGCCGACCCAACTCCGCAAACCACGGAGGTATCGGTGATGTTCAGGCATGCGTTGCAGATGCTCAACGACGGGCCGGTACAGCACGGCGAAATCCCCAGCGTCCAAAGCGCAATCAGACGGTAGAAGACGTAGTAGCAGACCCGCAACAGCCAAGCCTCTTTCCGCCGTGTGCGCTGCGCATAAACAACATCGTAGCCCTCAAAAAACTTCTCCAGCAAACGCGAGATCGCCTCGGGAGGATCTTGCAGATCGCCGTCCATCAGCACCGTCGCATCGCCGGTTACGTGGTCCAAAGCGGCTGTGAGGGCTGCCTGATGCCCGAAATTCCGAGACAGCGACAATACGATAATGCGCGCGTCGTGGTGCGCGAACTCCTCCAGAATGGATAGGGTGCGGTCCGTGCTTCCGTCATCGACAAATAGAAGCTCGTGAGGGCCGCCCGAAATTCCGTCGAGGACCGCGATGCAGCGTGTCACCAGCTCAGCAAGAATCGACTCTTCATTGTGGAGCGGGATGGCGATGGAAAGCCGGAATTCGGGAGTCATGGTTTTCCTCTCCCCTTGCAATAAACCATACTCCAGAGTCTCGCCCCGATTAATTTCAGAGAATATGTTTCAAATACCGCAATCTCCAGGTGTCGTTCAAAAAGAGTCCGCCAATGTTCCAATGACCGCGTGTAGCTGCCGCGATCCCAACTCGCGAGCAGTTGTGCAACGGATCGATCCCCTGGCAAAACCACCTCAACGATATGAATGTAGCCATCGGATGTCAGCCAGCCGGCCATGCGGGCCAGCACCTTGTCTGCATCCGCGTCGTCCACGTGATGTAGAAAGCTGTTGATGAGTATAAAGTCGAATTTTCCCGCGGCCTGATCATCGTAGGCGGTTACATCGGCCACGATAAATCGTCGCTGGTGCTTTCGCTGTGCGCTCTCGATGTAGGCGGGATTAATGTCAACGCCCAGGTAATCTGCGCCGCGGAAGAAATCCGTATTTGTTCCGGGCCCGCATCCCACATCTAGCACGCGGCGTACCCGCGCCATATCGTTGTGCGCGAGAACGGGTGTGAGCTTGTCAGTGATAAAGGGCGCCTGCCACAAGCTGTAGACAGGCGTCTGCTCTAAAAGATAGGTCAAAAAAGAATTCATCGACGAGATCGCCTCTGCGCCAATCACTCGTATAGCTTAGCTGCAAATTCCCGACGCTTGTCACATCAGAAAGAACGCTGTTCCAATTTCAGCACACCCGCCCGTGGAATCAGGCCGTAGGGACACTCTGTGTTAACCGGTGAATCGGACGGGCAGCAGTGTTCAGCCGCCTGTGCGCCGCCTTATTTCCGTGTTTATCGAGACTCAATTTCGTCGGTCATTCTTTTCCACACCACCGCATTCCACCCGCGTTCCTTATTCTCGAACACGGGCCCTACGGGACAGTAGTGCGATGTCAGGTAGTCGGCAAAATAGGTGTCGTAGGACCTGCCGAACACGGGTACGCCATACTCGGCGAACGTGCGGTTCGACCATAATAGATATGGAATCTTCTTTCGCTCGATTTCTCCGATGACATCTTCCGTCATTTTCCCGGGAACTAGGACACCAGGAGTGAACTGAGATACGCGGATCGGACATTGCGTGCCGGTAAGAAAATACAAGCTCGTATCTTCGGGGATGGATAGAACGGAATCTCCGGCGGCAGCTCGTTCTTTCATGAATGCAATCGCCTTCTGGTAATTCACAACCATGTGTTTTTGCGTCTTAATTACGCCGCGTTCGGTGATCAATGGTACGAGGTCCGTGTGTTGGCCAACGAATACGTCGGTATGAGTTACCACCCAGCTCAAACAGCAGCAGCAGACGACCAACTCTGCTCGAAACTCGAACGTTCGGGAGCGGCCAGGCTCGGGAACGATTAGACGCGGGCCCAGGAGCAGGAAGGCAAGAATGACTGTGCTGTTGTAATAGATCGGATAGCCCCAGGACTCCATGCCCATCAATATGCGAAACGCGAGAAGCGCTGGAAATGTTAATAAGATTGCAATCGCCATGGTTCCATCTGAAAAGCCTCTCCGATAGCCAAACCACCAGGAGGCAACCGCTGCAAGTCCCACGATCAACACCATGTCTTTCGGAAAGAAAATCCAGCGCAGGAATGCCAATTCCTGGGGAACCAACACGAGAGCAAAACACCCGAGAATCGCAACGGCCAAGCCAAGACACAGGAATAGAAGGCCGCCCTCGGCCCGCTTTCGGCGCAGGAGCAAATGCAAGCCCATCGCGACTGCCGCAAAAATTGAAATCCGCCCGAACGCCGCGAGTAGCGCGTCCGCGCTCAGGTCGAATCCCGTGCGTGCGAGCCACATTTTTCCGTACGTCTTCATAAGATACGACGTCGGCCAACTCATGAAATTTTCCTGCGTGATAAAATCCGCCCCAGCTATCGAAATCATCCACAGCGCCACTACCGTACAAACCAGGATCCCAGGCAGAATTGCCGTTGCGCCCGTCCAGATCGGCCTCCATGATCGTTGGCGCACACTCTGCACAAACATCAGCAGGAGGAGAGTGCCGTAGCAGGCCACCCCAAACTCCAGTTTGAGCAGCAGCGCAACGGCCGCAATTGTTCCTGCCCCGAGCATCCACGCCCATCGCCCTGACAGGATTGCCTGTACCACCAACCACAGGAAGATGCACGCAGTCAGGCAGCCGTATACTGCGGAGAAGCTGTATGGCAAGGGAAAACAGAACAACCCTTGCCCGAACGCTTGAATCAATACGATCGCGCCCGCGGTCCAACCGGCGACCCACGAACCCAAGCTCATGCCTGTTAGATAAAGGAAGATCGCGGAGCCTAGAGCTGCAAGCGAGCCGGCCCAGTAAAGCACATTCAAATGAAGCCCGAAAAATCGGAATAAGTAGCTATTAAAATAGGGCGCTGCCGGACCGTACATAAACCAGACATCCCTGTACAGCATTTTCCCTGCGGAGAGCATGGCGGGGACATACATTTCGTGGCCTGAATCGATGGTCAGGTCTCCCCAGGTCGCCCACGTCGCGTACGTTAACGCCGCCCAAACGGCGATGAGCGCAAAAAATGCGCAGTACGTCGCACGGCTCCAAAGGACTCTGGGACGCGGCATATCCGCGAACGCGTTCGATAAATGCCGATAAAGCAGAGGGAGCGTGGGCAGCGCGGCGATAAGGCGCGAAGGAGGCGCCTCGGTCTGCGTATCTACGGCATGATCCAAGATAGCTGGTGTCTCGCCCATGTCGGTTGGGATGTCTTATTCACGTAAATTCAAATATCTGTGGGCAGTCAAAAGGGTAGCGCTCCGCGATTTCACGGTGCCACAGGAAGAGATTGCATCATGGCCGCAGCGTCCCCGCAAGGCGCAGCGCGGCTCGGTGTGCTCGTTGAGTTATCGAACCGAGGAACTTTGCGATACGAATACCCGCAAGGCGCACGTCGAAAGGAGCGCGCTAGTTTTGCTTGCTGCTCTTTCTTAGTAACGACACAAAATGCAGCCCCCGGCCGACAAGTAAATTGAAAGGCCGGGCGTACAGCGGGACTTGTGTCGTCCAGCTTGCTTCCTGCAAGCCGCACTGGGAGAAGTGCGGGGACCATTGTGCGCGGCTTTGATAGTTATATGTCAAGCGAACCCCATGGGGCCGGTTTCCCACCCAGTCCATAAAGCGGAGCGTCCAACTATCCAAAAGGCTCTCGTTCAGATGATCTTTGATCAAAATAAACGAGCGGCTCACACGCGTTGCTTCTCGCAGCAAAGGACGAATGTCCCTGGTGTGATGGAGTACGTCCACCAGCATGCAGACGTCGAACGAATCGTCGGCAAACGGCAGGATCGTGCCATCAAATGCCGTGCAGGGAACCTTGCACCCGGGCCGCACCATCACTTCGACGCCGTGGACTTTTACATCCGGCCGCAGCTCCGCGATCAGGCTCCCTATCGCGCCATCTCCGCAACCAACGTCCAGCACCGAGGCACGCTCCGGAATCTGCGCCGCAAGCGCTGCGGAAAGGACACGCGCACGCCGGCCAGAGACGAGCACCCGATGCCAATGTCTCATCCATGACCATAGCCGGGAGTTCTGCGCGATTTCCATCGTCTATTTCAGTTCGTAGTCGCCAATGTATGTCCCACGGCTGATCCCCATCATGCTCAAGAAAAACGACGCAAAGATCACCTGAAGCCCCAAGAAGAGCCACATTGACCAGAACAGCACCTGACGCTCTTCCTGCAAGGGTCCGAAGCCGCTGACAACCCACTTCCATGCCACAAGCGCACAGCCGATGAACCCCGCAAGAAACAGTATGCCGCCGACAAAAAGTCCTGCTTCGAGCGTAACTTGCTTCAGCACGCGCTTCAGCGACACCGCACCGCTGCGATCGAAGCGCTCGGAGTAACTGAAAACTTTCGCGAATGCTCCGATCGCCAGGATTTGTGCCCCAAGCAACGTGAAGATCACTCCAAAGATCATGGTATGGATGTCCAGCGTCACCCGAGCGGTAACGCTCCACGGACCAGGCAGCAACCGGAACACCAGGAAGAGGCCGACCGCCATCAGCGTTGCGCCTGGCAACAAGAAAAGCCAGTTGGGCGCGTACAGCAGCATGAACCGCAAGCTTCGCCAGCCATCACGAAAGCTGCGCAGATGCGGCGGCCGGCCCCGTTTGTCGGGCCACAGTATGATGGGAATCTCCGTGATGCGCGCCCCGATTTGTCCCGCTTTGATAATCATTTCCAGCGCGAATTCCATTCCCGTGCTGCGAACATCCAGGCGGTCGTAGAGAGCGCGCGTGAACCCGCGCATGCCGCAGTAGCTATCCCCGATACCTACGCCAAAAAAAAGATTCAATACCGCCGTCAGGCCCGGATTCCCAAAATACCTGTGCAGCGCAGGCATCGCGCCCGGTTGGATTCCGCCGCGAAAGCGATTGCCCATCACCATTTCGTAGCCCTTTTTTGCCGCTTCCACAAACCGCGGCACGTCCGCAAAATCATAGCTATCGTCCGCGTCTCCCATCACGATGAACGCCCCGGTGGATGAAGCGATCCCCGCGCTCAGCGCCGCTCCATATCCACGCTCCTGGACGTGAACTACGCGCGCGCCGCGACTTTCCGCAACCTCCACCGAACCGTCCGTCGAGCCATTATCCGCGACGACCACTTCGCCTCGAAGATTGGATTCCGCCAGGGCGCGCACTGCTTTATCCACGCAGAGGCCGATCGACTTCGCTTCGTTCAGGCAAGGAATCACCACGGAAACTTCCAGGGGTGGCACAAGTCCGGAAGAGCGGCTCGCGGAGCCGTGTGTCGCATCGAGATTGTTCATGTGCGCCGCCATGATAGCGTTTTACAGGTTATTTTTGCCACGTGCGGAAAAACGACCGGTCGCGATTTCTGGCAGTGAGCGACAATTCCAGGCCGACACGCTACTCCATTTCGTGGCGCCTCGAAAAAAGCTCTTTCGTATGGGACACTGTCTAGGTGAGCGTCGATTCCGAACTTCAGCAGCATAGCGTGGCTTCGACCGATCCGTGGGAAGCTGCCTACTTGCGGTTTGAAAGCCCTGAGGAGGAGATTCGCAAATTTATCAGGCGTTTGGTGAAATTGGGCGCCGACCAATGGCCTCGCGACGCGGAAATTGTCGAGCTGTTTTGCGGCCGTGGCAACGGACTGCACGCTCTCCATCAGCTTGGATTCCAGCATCTCGAGGGCCTGGATTTGTCTCCGCGTCTTTTGGCGCAATACCAAGGGCCGGCGATCTGCAGGGTCGGCGATTGCCGTCATCTGCCCTTCGTCGACCATAGCAAGGACGTTCTGATCGTTCAGGGAGGCTTGCACCATCTCCCGAATTTGCCCGAAGAGCTCCGGCAGACTCTCGCGGAAATGCATCGCGTGCTTCGAAAAAATGGACGAGTGATGATCGTCGAGCCGTGGTCCACTCCGTTCCTTACCTTGGCGAGTTGGCTGTCGGAGAATCGGCTTGCGCGCCGCGCATCGCAAAAACTCGACGCCTTCGCGGTCATGGTTCACTACGAGCGAAGCACCTACGAACAATGGCTGAGCCAACCGCAGGTGATTACCAAGCTCGCGCACACGTATTTCACTCCCACGCATGAATCTTTCGCATGGGGCAAGTGGAATTTTGTCGGCACTCCTCACTAGCCCGCGATAGGAATTCCCGATTGCATGCGTCTCCCGTCGCAAGTTCCGCCTTGCATTTTCCCGGCCGCACATTATCATGGCGAAGTTCTGAAACACCCGTTGAGTCTTTCCATTGTCTAACACATCCGACGCGCCTTCCACCGACTCGCGCACCGAGGTGTCTACCGAAATCACGGCCAAGGCGTCGCCCAGTCGCGGCCGACTGCTCAAAGTCCTCGGCATGTGGTTCGGCATTTCAGCCGCCATCGGTAACACGATCGCCGCGGGAATCGTGCGCGCCCCCGGCGACATCGCGCAGTGGCTCCCCAACGTCTATCTTTTCTTTGGTGTCTGGGTCATTGGCGGACTCTACGCGGTTGCCGGCGCCTCTTCCATGGCCGAGCTCGGCGCCGCGATTCCTCGCAGCGGCGGCCAATATAATTTTTCCCACCGCGCGCTTGGTGAGTACGCCGGCTTCATCGTCGGCTGGAGCGATTGGCTTTCCACCTGCGGCACCGCCGCCGCCGTCGCCATCGTCATCGGCGAATACAGCGGCGAACTCATTCCGCCGTTCGCCGGCCACGTCAAGCTCATTGCCGTCGTCATCATTCTGGGATTTTTCGTTTTGCAATGGCGCGGCATCAAGTGGGGCAGCGGTACGCAACTCCTCACGGCGGCGATGAAGACCATCGCTTTCGTAATCGTCGTCGCTGCCTGCTTCCTCTGGGGCGGACACGCCCGCGCCGTCGCTCCCGCATCCGTCGCCGCAATGCCTCCGCTGCCCTCCGGATGGCCGCTCGCCTTAGCCATCTTGTTTGGACTCCAAGCCGTCTTTTATAGCATCGACGGTTGGGACGGCGTCATCTACTTCGGCGAAGAAGTCCGCAACCCCGGCCGCGACATCCCTCGCGCCATTTTCGGCAGCGTCGCCACCATCATGGGCATCTATCTCCTTATCAACGCCGCCGTTCTCTACGTTCTCCCTATGTCTCAAATCGCCGGCAACACTTTCGTTCTCGGCACCGCTGCAGAAAAAATCTTCGGCCCTTACGGCGACACAATTATTCGCACGATTATGGTTGTTTCGCTGCTTAGTTGCCTCAATGCCAACCAACTCTTCTGTTCGCGCACCCTCTACGCTATGAGTTGCGACCGCTTGTTTTTCCGGACCTTCACCCGCGTCAACCGAGGCGGCACTCCCACTCTCGCTCTCTTCCTCAGCACTCTGGTCGGCGTACTCTTCGTGCTCGGCTCTTTCGAAATTGTCATCGCTATGCTCTCGTTCTTCTTCGTCGCCAATTACACACTCTCCTACGTATCGCTCTTCGCGCTGCGCAAGAAAGAACCGCTAATGGAGCGCCCCTACCGCGCCTGGGGTTACCCGTGGACTACGGGAATCGCGCTGCTCGCGTCCGCGCTTTTTCTAGTGGCGTCCATCGCACCCGATCTGAAAACCGCAGCGACGAAGGGCAAGGTCTGGCCGCCGAGCCCGGCCATGCTGGCCTTGCTCATCCTGCTGCTGAGCTATCCGGTGTTTCGCCTGCTGAAGGCGTTCAGCAAGACCGGCGAGGACGGGGAGCGTGAAATGTAGGGGGTCAGTGAGCGCGATAAGAACGAGCTGTGGACATCCACGGCGCCTGCGGCGCGCTGGGACGCGCTAAAGCGCGCCCCTACAACGCCTGGGCGCTTTCGCGGTTCCCGCAGAACCTCTTTTAACTCACCTTCTCCGCCACCGTCTTTGCCTGCAAAAACAGCAACAAGTAATCTTTCCCGCCCGTCTTCGAGTCCGTGCCAGACATATTGAATCCTCCAAACGGATGCGCGCCTACCATTGCGCCGGTGCACTTGCGATTCAGATATAAATTTCCGACGTGAAACACTTCCTGCGCCTTCTCCAATTTCTCTTTGTTGCGCGAATACACTCCGCCGGTCAACCCAAACTCCGTATTGTTGGCGATCTCCAGCGCGTGATCGAAGTCCCGGGCTTTGATCACCGCCAGTACGGGGCCAAAAATTTCTTCCTGCGAAATCCGTGCTTTCGGATCCACGTCCGCGATAATCGTCGGCTGCACGAAATAGCCGTCTCCCGGCGCGCGGTCGCCGCCGTGGACCAGCTTCCCTTCCTTCTTCCCCACGTCGATGTAGCCCAAAATCGTGATCATCGCGTGTTTGCTGACCACCGGCCCCATGTAATTGTTGGGATCCTCGCTTGGCCCTACGCTAATCTTTTTCGTGCGTTCTACCAGCTTCTGCACAAAATTGTCGTAAATCTTCTGCGACACAATCGCGCGCGAACACGCTGAGCACTTCTGCCCCTGATATCCGAACGCCGACTGCACCACGCCTTCCACTGCGGCCTCGATGTCGGCCTCTTCATCCACGATGATCGAATCCTTCCCGCCCATCTCCAGGACCGTGCGCTTGATCCACATCTGCCCCGCCACGGTCTTGCCCGCCAGCTCGCTGATGCGCAGCCCCACTTCCTTCGATCCCGTGAACGCGATGTAGCGCGTTTTCGGATGCTGCACCAGCGCGTCGCCGACCGTCGCGCCTGCGCCGGTTACAAAGTTCAGCGCTTCCTTCGGAATCCCCGCTTCGTACGCTATCTCCACAAATTTCGCCGCCACCGTCATGGTGTCGCCCGCCGGCTTCAGCACCACAGTGTTTCCCGTCACTAGCGACGCCATCGCCATCCCCGCCATGATCGCCGCCGGAAAATTCCACGGCGGAATCACCACGCCCACGCCCAGCGGAATGTAGACGAGATAATTCCTCTCGCCCTTCACCGGCACAACTTTCTGCGGACCCGCCAGCCGCAGCATTTCCCGTCCGTAAAATTCCAGAAAGTCGATCGTCTCGGCCGTGTCTGCGTCCGCTTCCGGCCAGGTCTTGCCAGCCTCATAGACAATCAGCGCGTTCATTTCGTATTTGCGCTCGCGCAAAATCTGCGCCGCGCGAAACAGGCACTGCACCCGCTGCTCCGCTGGAACCCGCTTCCAGGTCTCAAACGCCTTCGCGGCCGCCTCTACCGCCTGGTTCGCCTGGTCCACGCTCGCCGACTGAAACACTCCGATCGCCTGCGAGGGATGCGAAGGATTGGTGGAAACCTTCTTCTCCGTGGTAATCACCTTCTGCCCGCCAATGTACATCGGGTACTCGCGGCCAAACTCGCCTGCCACCTTCTTCAGCGCCTCTTCCATGCGCTTGCGGTTTTCTGGCCGCGAAAAATCAATGAACGGCTCGTTCACAAACTCAGAAACCTGCGGTTTCGTCTCAGCAGTCGCCATGGTCGGTTCTCCTAATGAATCCCAAGTTCCCAATTCTACTGCGGCGCTCGCGAGCGCGACAAGGCGCGCCTAACGAGTACAGCCGACGAGCGCAGAGCTCAGTTGGGTTTGCGGTTCAGGATTAGGAAAGTTAGAAATAACCACCGACTGAGGACGACTTTTATTTCCCGCGGATTCGTTCCTCTTCTATGAGCTTTTCCATTAGCGAGGGCGGGTATCTGAAGTTGGTGTTCCGTAGGCGCAGAAAGGTGCTCCGAACACTTAGCAGCCCTGATCGTGATGCCAGGTCCAACACTCCCAACGTTCCGGTTACGGCGAGGCCCCGTTGCTGGGCTGCGGATGCGCCAGTGCGGTCATCGATCAATAAGAGGTCGGCCCTTATAGATTCCGCCAGAATAATCGCAGCACGTTCGCCCTGATCCAGAGAAGCGAGTGTGGAATCATCATCGAGCGCAGCAGGAGTAGGAAAGATCTCGATCCAGATTGGAGGGTGTTGCATCCAGGTTCGGACAGTTGGTGGGGCAGCTTGGCACGTTAGTTCGTCGCTGACTTCGACGGGGATATGAATTTTCTCGAAAAGGCGTGGCAGGATGTTGACCGCATCGACCAGGATCAAATAGTGGAGTGGGGTTGCCGAAGCCTAATCGCTTTAGGGCGGCCCGATCACGCTCCAGGTCTTCCACCGTGTAGTTGAGCCACACTTCATGGGCCTTCAGAAAGCCGTCCAGTTCCTGACGAGTGGGGAAACCCAGAAGCTGACGCAATTGCGCTTCGCTGAGCCGACCAGCCTTGTACTCTTCCAAACCGAAGGCTTCCAGGGCTCGACGGGAGAGGTCACGGCCTGAAGCGGAGAGACGCTCGGCGACATCGTCCGGGATGTGAATGGTGAGCTCCATGGATTGAAGTCTAGCATGAGAAAGCCGGAAGCCAAGCCGACATGGACCGGCCACATGGAGGATGCTGGAGGATATAATTTCGACATGGTGCTGGAGTTTCGGAGGGCGGTGTTGCCGGAGGAGGCTGATGAGTTGTGGAAGCTGGACGTTGCGATATTTGGGAAAGATGCTTTCCGGCAGGAGGACTGGTTGAGTTTGGAATCGTACTGGGTGGTAGTCGACGGGCGGGTGGCTGGGTGCGCGGCGTTTGTTCATGACGTGGAGTTTCAGGAGGATCTTCGAGAGGACGGGGAAAACGCTGCTCAAGCGGGTACGGTCTATATTCAAAGTACCGGGCTGCTGCGGGAGTTTCGAGGGCGGGGGCTGGGAAAGCGGATTAAGGCTTGGCAGATCGAATATGCGAAGAGGAATGGATTCCGGCGGATGGTGACTAACTGCCGCGAGAGCAATGCGGCGATGATATCGATTAACGAGAAGTTTGGGTTCAAGGCGATACGGAACACCCCTGGATATTATGAGGATGGGGAAGCGACCGTTGTGATGGAGCTTGTTCTGGCATAGCGACCACCGTAGACTAGGCGGCGTTCTGGAAGGTAATTTTGGCGGTATACCCAAGGGCGTAGAGGACGCGGAGCAGGAGGTCGGTCGAGATGTTATTGGTGTTGCGGTTCATGATAGCCGTGATGCGTGTGCGTGAGGTGCGAGCTAGCCGAGCAACCTGAGCATGGGTCAAGTCTTTGCGATGGACCGCTTCGATAATCTTCGAGTTTAGGGCACTGCGGAGCTCAATTTCGGCGCCATCCGCGGGAGTCAATCCTAGCGCCTTAGCCAGCTGCTCAGCTGTGCGGGTGACGATCACTTTAGATTTTTTCATCGGGTACCGTTGGCAAACAATGTCTCATATTTGAGACATGGCGTCTAGAGTTAGCCTTCTGACGGAAGAAGCGGTGCCTCGGCTGCCCTCGGGATGACAACCTTCGGAGCGCTCGCTTTGCTCGCTAGCTGGGCTGAAGCCCAGCCTCTACATAAAAAGCTAATTGGGGTGACGTTTTCCGCGGGCCTGAAGGCGCCGCTCCCCGGACTAGAAGTCCGGGGCTTCCACCTGGAAGACCTGCTTCCGCGTAAGAGATTCAACGGGGGAAGGCGATTACTTGGTAGGCCTTGGTTATGTTGGCGGTTACGGATTTGGGGAAGTTGGGATCGAATTGGGCGGCGTACTTTTTTGTGAGGAAGTCCGCGACGCTCTTTTTCGCTTCTTCCAGGGAGGCGCCTTCGGCGTAGACGGCGGCGGTGCGGTCCATCAGGTCCTGGAAATATTGTTTCCAGAGGTCGAATTTTTGTTTGCCGTGCATTACGTCGCCGTGGCCGCCCAGGACAGAGTCGAAATCGAGTTTTTCTGCGGCGTCCAGCGTTTGGATCCAGTCGTAGGGATAGGAGTCGCCCATGAAAGGAGTCCAGCCGTGGAGGGCGTCGCCGGTGGCGATGAATTTTTCGTTGGGGAGGAAGACGAAGACGTCACCATCGGTGTGGGCGCGGCCTAGCCATAGGATCTCGACGGTGCGGGAGCCACGGTGGAGGATGAGGCTGTGATCAAAGGTCATGGTGGGCAGAGTGACTTGCATGAGCTTGAGCTCGGCGAAGTAGGCCTCGGCCTGGCGAAGGTTTTCCTGGATGGCGTCCTTCTGTTCCGCAGCGGAAGTTTTCTCCAAATCATTTTTCAGATTGGCGATTTCCTGGGGCATGGTGACGATTTCGTTTTTGATGCGGGGTATGCCGAGGCGCTGAATGTTTTGGCGCGTGGCTTCGGAGGAGATGATCTCGACGCCCGCGGGCCAGGAGCTGGGATAGGCTTCGTTGCCCTGATAGTGGTCCCAATGAAAGTGCGTGTTGACGACGTATTTTACGGGCTTGGGCGTGAGTTTCTTGATTTGTTCGATGAGGGCGCGAGCGGCGGAAGGCTTGGAGTGAGTGTCGACGACGAGGACGCTATCGCCGAGGACGATGATGGCGGCGTTGCAATTCACTTTGTAGGCGGGCTTGGCGATAGCGGCGTAAACGCCATCGGCGATGGGCTTGATGTCGAAGAGGTCGTCGCTGGGTACGCCGGCGGCGAGGCAGGTGGCCGGGAGGAACAAGAGAAGAGATAGCAAGAGGCGAGATTTCACGGGCGCGACCTCCGATGCTGAGACCGGGAATGGCGGAGAGGGTACTACAAGGGAAGCGGGGACGGAAAGCAGCGGTTCGTATCGCGGCGGGCGAGACTGGTGCCAATCATTACGTCAATTGAACGGCTCGATTGCGTCTGATACCATCCGCGCAATGGCCGAAGAGACCAAGCTCCCCGGAGGCGCCATCGACCGCTACGTCGGCGACTACCTCGGCAAAGCCGAAGTGGCCATCTACCACATTGTTGGAGTGCTCCTTGCCGTTACGGCGGGGGCGGCCATCGTCAGCGCCGGGCATATGCTTTGGATCGGGTTCGCTCACTGGACCATCGCTATCGAAACGCTCCGCGTGCTCGATCAGTTGTTGATCGTTCTCATGGTTGTGGAGATTTTGCACACCGTTCGCATCTCCATCCGTTCGCACATTTTTCTCGCCATGGAGCCGTTCCTCGTCGTCGGTCTGATTGCCTCGATACGGCGGGTGCTTATCATCAGCCTGCAGATGACTACTCTCGCCCGGCAGGGAGGATGGTCCGCCGAGAGCGCAAGTATTTTTCACGCTTCCATGATTGAGCTGGCGCTGCTCGTGATTCTCATTCCAGTCTTGGTGTTCTCGATCACGCTGCTGCGTCGCCATGCCCCTAAGGAATTTGTGGAGAGCTTGCGTTAGCGGGGCGGCCTACACGCCTCGTGCGCCGGAACCTTCCCGGGGCGGTCGGCGTATTCAGGTAAAAGGAGGAAGAATCCATGTTTTGCGATAAATGCGGGACGCCAATCACCTCCGGCGCGCAATTCTGCAGCTCCTGCGGGAAGGCGGTTGGCGCCGCGCCCATTGCGGCTTCGGCTCCCGCGGCCGGGCCCGTCTCCGACGGACGCGTTCGGCGGCACATTCAGATTCTGGCGAGCCTTTGGCTGGCCACCGGAGTTTTGCGGTTAGTCGAGGTCTGTTGGATTTTCGTCGCCGGACAAATGCTGCCCTTCCTGATGGGCTGGGGAATCGGGGGACATTACGGGAATTGGCCGTTCAATTTTCTTCCGTTCGGACTCTACTCGATCGGCGGAGTACTGGCGATATTCGGCGTCGCACATCTTATTTTGGCTTGGGGACTGTTTCAGCGCGAGCCGTGGGCGCGCCCTCTAGGGCTGGTTCTCGGCTTTCTTGCCCTGGTGCGGCCGCCGTTCGGGACGGCGCTCGGCATTTACACCATCTGGGTGCTGCTGCCCGAGCATTCCGGCCAGGAATACGAACGGCTTTCCCGCGCATATTAAGCGCGGAAAACATTGATAAGGTGGCTGAATGCTAAAAGCGATATGGGGTTTTGCCGTCCTGAGTATGACTCTGGTCATCACGACGATCGCCTTCGGCGGAAAGAATGCGAAGAGCGACATTCCGCCGCATGGCGAAGCGGTGGTGTTGTTTAATGGGCGCGATCTGACAAATTTCGATACGTTTTTGAAAGAGCACGGCCTGAACAACGATCCCGACCACGTTTTCCTAGTCGAGAATGGGGTCATTCATATTTCCGGAAAGGAATTCGGCTACGTCATCACCAAGAAGGAGTTTGCGAACTATTATTTGCGCGCGGAGTTCAAGTGGGGCGAAGGTACGTACGCTCCGCGCGAGGGGCAGGCGCGGGACAGCGGGATTTTATATCACGTGCAGGGCGAGCAGAAGGTTTGGCCGAGATCGGTAGAGTTTCAAATCATTGAGGGCGGAACAGGCGATTTTTGGATGACGGATGGAGGGGCGATCACCGGGCTAGATGGTGTGCGCGTGACTGGGCCGCCGGGGACGGCGCTGAAAATCGATCGCATCGGCAAAGGGCCGTGGACCAACGTGACTGGCTTTCGCGATCCGGTGGGTGAGCTGGAAAAACCGCACGGCGAGTGGAATTTGCTGGAGCTGGTGGCACAAGGAGATCACGTTAAGCAATTCGTGAATGGGAAATTGGCGAATGAAGGATCGGAGGCGTTTCCGTCGAGCGGAAAGATATTGCTGCAATCCGAAGGCGCTGAGGTGTTCTTCCGAAACATCGAATTGTTTCCGTTGAAACATTGATTATGCTGGCGAAGGCCTCATCTCCGCCGGTCATGTCAGAGAAGGTGTGACAAATCCGCTCGGATTTTATGAAGGTTGCCGGACTTTCTTCCAGAACTGCCGCAGGCAGCTTTAGCGAGGTTGCAAGAACGCGGCTGCGACCTGCAAGCTGATAAGCATGCCGGAACTGCCGGATATCGCCGCCTACATCAGTGCACTCGAAACACGAATCGTCGCGCAGCCGATCGAGCGAGTGCGACTGGCGAGCCCTTTTCTGCTGCGAACCGTGCAACCGCGCATCACGAGTGTGGAAGGACGCGTCGTACGCCAGCTGCGGCGAATAGGCAAGCGAATCGCGATTGGAGTAGCAGGCGACCTCTGGCTGGTGCTGCACCTGATGATTGCCGGGCGGTTGCACTGGCGACCCCGAGGGGCAAAGCTGGCAGGGCGCCGGAGTCTGGCAGCTTTCGATTTTCCCAGCGGCTCTCTCGTGCTTACGGAAGCCGGCACAACGCACCGCGCGTCCTTGCATGTCCTCACTGGCGAGGAGGGTTTGCGTTCCGTCGACCCGGGAGGAATCGAGATTTTCGCCAACGACTTCAACTCGTTTCGGGACGCGCTTACGGCTGAGAACCGTACACTGAAGAGGGCTCTTACCGATCCGCGCATACTCAGTGGCATCGGCAACGCGTATTCGGATGAGATCTTGTACGCGGCGCAACTTTCACCTATCACGCTCACGCACAAGCTAGAGCCCTCGGAGTGGGAAAGGTTGTTCGCTGCGACGCGCGATACGCTCGGGCTGTGGATAGACCGGCTGCGCGCAGAAGCGGAAGCCGGTTTTCCCGAAAACGTGACCGCGTTCCGCAAAGATATGGCGGTCCACGGACGCTATGGAGAGCCTTGTTTGAGATGCGGAGAAAAGATTCTGCGGATTCGCTACGCGAACAACGAAACAAATTATTGTGCTCGATGCCAAACTGGTGGAAAAGTCCTTGCGGATCGCAGCTTGTCTCGACTATTGGGAAAGGACTGGCCGCGCACGCTCGAAGAACTCGAGGCCCTCAAGAGACGCTAGAGTGAAGGCGCAGCCAGGTTCATCTACTTGTCGTCTTCTCCTTTGGAGAAGACGGGGTTCTGGATCGTGCCGCTGACCCTGAAGGGGAACGTCAACTTGCCGTCTACCAGTTTGCCTCCGGACAGACGGCCGAATAAGTTGGTGAAGAAGCCTTGCTTGGTGGTGATTTGCGCGATGCCACGATAATCGAGCACGTTTGAGCCGGACACGCTGACACTGCCGGAACCATCGACATCGACGCCGTAGCCATCGACATCTATCTTGGTGCTGGCGATGCGCAGATTGACAAGCTGTAGATCGGTGGAAATGAGATTAAACGAGGAGGGATCATTTTTAGCGGGGCCAAGATCGTTGAAATGCACGAGCTTCATTAGATTAGTGTTGAGCTCGAGGCTGGGTACTTCTCCGTTGCGAATGGTTACGTGTCCAACTCCGCGCATGCCCGCCAGGGGATGTGAGGAGTGCTCTATATCTCCAATTAACGTCAGGTCTCCAGCCATTTTTCCGGTCATCATGCCGCGGGCATTCCCAAATCCGGCAAGAAGATGAGCCATCTCGATGCCTTGTAGTTGCGCTTTGGTCGCGAAGCTCGGGGTTTTTCCCGACAGTTTGAAGACAAACTCTCCGTTCATGGTCCCGCCATACATTTCCGCCGTGACATTGCTGAAAACAATCTGCCTTGCCTCGAGGCGGAGCTTGGCATTTACATTTGTGGCGTGAACCGAGCCAAAACGCAGGCGGCCGGCCTTCAAAGTACCTTGGCCGTCGACGGAGGAAGAAGAAGGATTGAGAATTGCTTCGAGATTCACCTGCGCGAGTTCGCTGGAGATGTCGTGAGCTTCGAACAAAATGGGGCCCGGGGCGTCGGACGGAAGAAGATCTGACACAATCACCTCACCGCGCTTGATTTGCATGTTGGCAATCGGTTCCAGGGGAAAGACGTTCGGGGAAAACTTCGCTTGAGGATTTTCGAAGTTCCACGGGCCATCGGGATCCGAAATCAGGTGGATAACGGGATTGTCCAGGACCAGGGATTTAACAACTATCTCGCGATGCAGAAGCGCGGCCGCATCGAGGCCAGCGTCGATCCGTGCGACCTTAACGACATACCCGGGCGGAAACAATGGTGAATTCTTCACGCCCAAGTTATCGACCCGAATCGAAAGAGGAAAGAAGGTGAGCGCCAGCCGCGCGATCTCGACCTGCTTGCCCGTTTTCAGCTGGAGATACGAGATTACCTGGCCGCGATAGCGATCGACGTTAAAGAGAGCGGGTATGACAAAAAACAAGGCCGTCAAGAGTATAACGGCGGCGATGAGAACCGTGTTGCGGCGGATGGCCATGGCGAGGTCGAGATCGGGGTTCCTTCTCGGATTCGCTGGTTGCGTTCCGAGGAAACAAAAATCATACGACAGCGCGGCGGAGAGCTCCAACCATCGGGCGATAAGCTACGCCGGCCACCTGAAGGTGGCCGCTACACTAGCTCGCTTACTGCGCTTGCGAAGATTTTTGTGTGTTGGTCTATGTCGGCGGGCGTTGTCGCGGGGCACATCAGCGCCATGTTGTGGAATGGGGTTAGCAGGACGCCGCGATTTAGGGCGTAGAGGTGTAGGAAACGCTCCAGCTCGAAGTCGGCGGCTGCGGCGGATTCGCCACCGTTGCGCGGAGGTTTGGCGGCGAAGGTGTATTCGGCGCGGGCGCCTAGCTGCTGGACATTCCAGGGGAGATTGGCGGCGCGGATGTGCTGGGCTACGCCGTCGGTGAAACGCTTAGCTAGCGGGATCATTTTTTCGAAGGCGGCTGGCGTTAGAACGTGTTCGAGCGTGGCGCGCATGGCGGCTAGGGAGAGCGCGTTGCCGGCTAGCGTGCCGCCGATGCCGCCTACGTCGCAATCTTCCAGTTGAATGCGGGCGGAGATGCGCTGGGCGACTTCTTCGCTGCAGCCATAGGTGGCCCCGGGGATGCCGCTGCCGATGGGCTTTCCAAAAACTACGAAATCGGGATCGAGTTTCCACTCGTGCGTGCAGCCGCCGGGGCCGGCGCAGATGGTGTGCGTTTCGTCCGCGATTAGAAGCGTGCCGTAGCGGCGGGCGAGTTCGCGTGCGGCGCGCCAGTAGCCTTCCTCGGGGAGGATGATGCCGACGTTGGTCATGGCGGGCTCGGCGAGAACGCACGCAACATCGTTATGCTTTAGCGCGGCTTCGAGGGCGTTGAGATCGTTGAATTCGACTACGCGCGTAGTCTCGGCCGGATTTACCGGCGGGCCGATATTGCCGCGGCGCGGGCCGACTACACCGTCGTGGAGGGAGGCGAAGGATTCGTCGACCGTGCCGTGATAGCAATAGTGGAAGACGAGAATTTTTGGGCGCTGCGTGATTTCGCGGGCGATGCGGATGGCGAAACGATTGGCGTCGGTGGCGGCGAGCGTGAATTGCCAGTAGGGGAGGCCGAAGCGGCGCTTTAGTTCTTCGCCGACCCAAAGAGAATCTTCAGTGGGGAGCATGAGGGTGATGCCTTCGCGGACGCGGCGGGCTACGGCTTCAGCGACGACATCGGGGGAGTGGCCGGTCATCGCGCCCGTATCGCCGAGGCAGAGGTCAACGTAATCGCGATTATCGACGTCGGTGAAGTGCGCGCCTCTGGCCGATTTGACGAAGATGGGGAACGCGCCGGCCCATTTTTTCATCCAGTTCATGGGCACGCCACCGAGGAGGGAGGATTGGGCGCGCTGGTAGAGAGCGGCGGAGTGAGGATGGTCGGCGACGAAACGTTTGGATTCGCGTTCGTGGAGAGCGTGGAGTTTTTTGCGATCGATAGTGGTCATGGTGGATTTCGAGGAGAAACGATAATCGGAATACGGAGAATCGGCAAGGAGGGCGAGCGAGGTGACTGAACTGTCCGCTGTGGCTTCAAGCGGCCAGCGAGTCTCAGTATCCAGTAATACGACCAACATCCAAATGAAGATAGTTTGGGCCAGCCCCACTTCCCGAACCGACTTCGCCCAAAACAACTCGGAGGCAAGGATATCAGGTGGGGTATTTCGAAGAGATGTAGTTCTGTAGGTGCTCGATGGTTTCTTCTTGCTCGGAGACAACCCACTTCACCAGGTCGCCGATGGAGATGACGCCGAGCACCTTCTCGTTTTCGATGATCGGCAGATGACGTATGCGGTTTCTGGTCATGGTATCCATGCACTCGTCCACAGCTTGGCCAGAGGTCACGAAAATCACCGGGCTCGTCATGATCTCCTTGACTAGGGTCGTCTTCGAAGATCTTCCCTTGAGGATTACCTTTCGGGCGTAATCGCGCTCCGAGATGATACCCACGACCTTGCCGTCCGAAATCACAAGCAAGGCTCCCACTGCCTTGTCGGCCATCCTTTCAATGGCCTCGTAGACGGTTTGACCTGGCGTGACAAACCAGACTTCGCTGCCTTTGCGTTTAAGAACCGAGCCAACAGTGCCGCTTATTTTGATCATCGCCTGGCCGCCCCTTATGAGGAAGTTTGCGGCTGACCGGGAGGGTATAGCAGGAAAGTACGCTCTTGGGAGGCCGGAAGTCAACATTGCGGGAGTCGAGTTGAGAGACCTGCCCTCAGTAACGAAATCCATCACCATCGACGTGTCTTCTAAGTTCCCAGATTGTACCGGCGGACATACGCTGGTCGTGAATACGAAGTGAATTGGGTGCGCTGACCCATGAGCCCCCCGTGGGATGCGCTTTTGTGATTGCTGTGGGCTCGAGAGTGACGGCCCTTCGAGGCTCCCCTCGAAGCTCGGGATAAACAGGGTAAACAAGACCGCCGCACTCCAAAGACTTTCCAGAATGATCAGCGGAGGGCGTGGATTATTTCGTAGGCGGCGTTAGCGCCGGAGGAGCCGGTTAGGCCGTTGCCTGGGTGGGTGGCGGAGCCGCAGAGGAAGAGGCCGCGAATGGGAGTTTTGTAGCGGGCCCAGTCCAGGACCGGGCGCATGGTGAAAAGTTGGTCGAGGGCTAGTTCACCGTGGAAGATGTGGCCGCCGGTGAAACCGTAGGAGGTTTCTAGATCTTGCGGGGTGATGACTTGGATTGCTTCTACTAGATCGGGAAGATTTGGCGCGTAGGTGGAGAGCGTTTTTACCACGGTGTCGCCTAGTTGCTTGCGGCGGTCGTCCCAATTCCCTTCTTTCAATTTGAACGGCGCGAACTGCACGCAGGCGGAGAGGACATGTTTGCCTTCGGGAGCCAGGGTAGGATCGAGGAGCGTGGGAATGGTGACGTCGAGATACGGGGCGGGGGAAAATTCGCCGTATTTGGAGGCGTCGAAGGCGCGCTCGAGGTAATCGATTTCGGGGCCGATGTGGATGCGTCCGGAAAGCGCTTTGAGGAAACCGTCGGAGGCGATGGCGTCGGTGAGCGCTGGGAAATTGGGGAGATCACCGAGGGCGAGATGAACTTTGGCTACGGTGCCATTCGAACGGAAGTTGCGGATGCGCAGAGCGAAAGTCGGATCGAGTTGCGAGGGGTCGAGGAGATGGAAGAAAGTGCGCTTGGGATCGACGCCGGAAACCACGGCGTTGGCGGAGATTTCTTCGCCACTGGCGAGTACGAGGCTGGTGACAGCACCATTCTTGACGCGAATGTGGCGAACTTCGGAGTCGGTGCGGATTTCGGCGCCGGCTTGGCGGGCGGATTCGGCGAGGGCGCGAGTGAAAGAGCCGAGTCCTCCGTGCGGGAACGAAGCGGAGCCGACGGGATGCGGGTCTGCGGCGGCGCGAAGAAGCAGAACGGCGGTGGAGCCCGCGGACCATGGGCCAAGCGCGGTGCCGAAGATGCCGCGGGCAGCGACTACGGCGCGGAGGAGTTCGGTGTCGAAGAACTCGGCGACGAAATCGGCGACGGCCATGGGGCCCCAGCGGACGAGATCGAAGATGCCTTTCTTGCCGAGGCTGCGGATGCCGCGGCCGGTCTTGAGAAGATTCCACAAATCTTCCGGCGAAGGCGAATCGATGGAGGGAGGCGTTGTGGAGAGGAGTTGATTCAGGATCGGAAAGAGATGTTCGAGGGTGTCCGCGAACTCGGTGTATTTGGCGGCGTCTTTGGCGGAGAAGCGCGCGATGCCGCCTGCGGTTTTTGCGTGGTCGTTGTAGAAGAGGAGGGCTTTGCCGTCGGGCGTGGGCGCGAAGAGGCGCGGATTGGGATGCACCATGTGACATTGAAATTTTTCGAGCTGCATGTCCGCGGCGATATCGGCGCGGAGCGGGCCGGCGGTGTGGGCGAGCGTGGAGGCGCGAAAGCCGGGATAAAATTCCTCGGTGATGGCGCCGCCGCCGACGAATTCGCGGCGCTCGAGGATTAAGGGCTTGAAACCGCCTTTGGCGAGATAGAAGGCGGTGACGAGCGCGTTGTGACCACCACCGATGAGGACTACGCGCTGTCCGAGGGGCATGGTCAGTTTTTCTCGACCGGGGAGGGAGAGGAAGCGGCCACTTCGGCGGGCTGAGAAGCACGTGGTGCGGGGTGAGAGTTGGAAGATGATTTTGCGGAGTTCGAACGCGAAGATTTTTTAAAACCTTTGCTCCAATCTTTGAGGATGACTTGGCTGGCGATGCGGCCGGGCGCGCCCATGATGCCGCCGCCGGGATGCGTGGCGGAGCCGCACATATAGAGGTTGTCGACCGGAGTGCGGTAGTACGCCCAACCGGGGACCGGGCGGAGGAAGAAGAGCTGCTCGAGTGAAAGCTCGCCCTGAAAGATATTGCCTTGGGTAAGACCGAATTCGCGTTCGAGGTCGAGCGGCGTGAGGATTTGGCGGCCGACGATTATTTTTCTTATGTTGGGTGCGTGTTCGGCGATGGTGTTGATTACCGTGTCGCCGAAAGCTTCCTTGTGATCGTCCCAGGTTCCTTGCGCGAGCTTGTAGGGCGCGTACTGCACGAAGCAGGACATCACGTGTTTGCCTGGAGGCGCGACGCTAGGGTCGGTGAGGCTGGGGATGACGATGTCGATGTAGGGCTTACGGGAATAGCGGCCGTACTTGGCGTCGTCGTAGGCGCGCTCCATGTACTCGATGCTGGGAGAGATGGAAATTGCGCCGCGAAGATGCGCGCCTTGTCCGGGCAGGGACTTGAAATCGGGGAGCGCGTCGAGCGCGAGATTAACCTTGCCGGAGGAGCCGCGGAATTTGTAGCGCCGGACGCTTTCGAGGAAGTCCGTGGGGAGTTCGCTGGGCGCGAGAAATTTTTCGAAGGTGAGATGCGGGTCGACGCTGGAGGAAACTACGCTGGCGGAAATTTCTTCGCCGGACTTGAGTGCTACGCCAGTGGCGCGGCCGTTTTTGACCAGGATTTTTTCCACCGGGGCTTGCGTGCGGATTTCCACGCCGAGTTCGCGCGCTGCGGCGGCGATGGCGTTGCTGATGGCACCGGTGCCGCCTCGGCTGAAGCCCCACGAGCGGAAAGCGCCATCGATTTCACCCATGTAATGGTGCAAAAGAACATAGGCGGTGCCCGGCGAGCGAATACCGAGGAAGGTGCCGATGATGCCGGAGGCGGACATGGTGGCTTTGAGGACGTCGGTCTCGAACCATTGGTCGAGGAAATCGGCGGCGCTCATGGTCATGAGCTGGATTAGGGTGTAGCGCTCGTCGGAGGAAAGATCGCGGAAACGCTGGCCGAGAAAAAAGAGGCGCTGGAGATCGCGTGGGTGCAGCGTGGTGGGATCGGGCGGGATCATGGAGAGGATGGGCTTCATGAAGCGGCACATGGGGGTCATCATCTTGGAGAATTCGTCGTAGGCTTCGGCGTCGACGCGGGAGTGGCGGCGAATTTCGCGCTGCGTGCGGGCGTGGTCGTTCATGCGCCAGAGGTAGTCGCCGTTGGGCATGGGAGTGAAAGTGCCGTCGAGGGGAAGAATTTCGAGGCCGTGGCGAGGCAGATCGAGTTCGCGAATGATTTCGGGACGAAGCAACGAGACGACGTAGGAACATTCGGAGAAGAGGAAGCCGGGGATGATTTCTTCGGTTACGGCGGCGCCTCCGAGGACGTGGCGGCGTTCGAGTACGAGGACTTTTTTGCCGGCTTTGGCGAGGTACGCGGCGTTGACCAGGCCGTTGTGGCCGCCGCCGATGACGATTCCGTCGTAATGCTGAGGCATGCAGTGAAGCTCCGCGCAAATCCGAAAGCAAAAGTGATGCTCGAGACTCGAAGAGTTTACTGGGACGGGCCGATGGCGTACAAGGGGTTGAAGAGAGAAGAGAAAGACTTAACACAGAGTTCACAGAGGGCACGGAGAGGTCCGAGAGTTGCAGGCGTCTTGCGAGGGCTGCGAATTCGCACTTATACTTTGCGGGAAAGAAGAAGCAGATAACGCGGAGACGCTGAGAACGTGGAGTTGCGCGGAGTAGGATGAGGAGGGGTTGTGCCGGTTGGGACTGCGTTTCATGAGCGAACTATGGCGCTTTGCGAGAGTTTAAGTTATCGCGAGTGGTCGGGCTACTACACGGTTAGCGTGTATGAGACGCACCACGAGCATGAGTACAACGCGATACGGAATTCGGCGGCGCTGATTGATATTTCGCCGCTGTTTAAGTATCGAGTGACGGGACCCGATGCTACGAAGCTGGTGAATCGCGTGATTTCGCGGGACATCAACAAAGTCGCGGTGGACCAGGTGATTTATTGCTGCTGGTGCGATCCCGAGGGGAAAGTGATCGACGACGGGACGATCACGCGGCTGGGCGAGAATGAGTATCGCTGGACGGCGGCGGATCCGAGCTTGCGCTGGTTTCAGCAGAATGCGTTGGGGCTGGATGTGAAGGTCGAGGATATTTCGGAGCAAGTGGCGGCGCTGGCGCTGCAGGGGCCGACTTCCGGGAAGCTGCTGCATGCAGTGACAGACGCGAACATCGCAAACCTGAAATATTTTCGCGTGACGCGGGGGAAAATTGCGGGCGTGCCGGTGGATATTTCGCGTACGGGATACACGGGGGATTTGGGATTTGAGATTTGGATGCCGTGGAAGGATGCGCTGAGGGTTTGGGACAAGTTGGTGAATGAAGGAGAAGTTTTCGATATTCATCCGGCGGGGATGATTGCGCTAGACGTGGCGCGGATCGAGGCAGGACTGATTTTGATCGAGGTGGACTACACGTCGAGCAAGAAGGCGCTGATTGATTCGCAGAAATATTCGCCATCGGAGATTGGGCTGGGGAAATTGGTGGATTTGAAGAAAGACAATTTTGTTGGGCGCGAGGCTCTGGCAGCGGAGGCGAAAAAGGGCCCGGAGCGTGCACTGGTGGGACTGGAGATTGACTGGAACGAAGTCGAGGCATTGTACGAACAGGTGGAAATGGCGCCGCAGGTGCCGAGCATGGCGTCACGTGTGGCGGTGCCCGTGTATCGCGCTGGGAAGCAAGTGGGGAAGGCGACTTCGACGACGTGGTCGCCGACGCTGAAGAAGATGATTGCGATTGCGTGCGTGAGGCGCGAGCAGTCGGCGGTGGGGACGACGTTGGCGATGGAGATGACGGTGGAGGCGGTGCGGCGGACGGTTTCGGCGAGGGTGGTGGCGATGCCGTTTTTCAATCCGCCGAGGAAGACGGCTGTGCCGGTGGTGTGAAAGCGCGCGGGCCTTGCGGAATTTGCTTTTGCAAACCTTGGGCTTTGGTGAAAAGTTGACATCCTGCCTAGACGGGGCGCAGCAGTGCTACGCCCCTACTTTTTTGGCGACCTTGCTCGATTGGACTGAGCTTCGGCCGCAGATCGGTTGTCACCGGCTGAAGCCTGCGCTACTGGAGGCGATTGTATTTCTTCAGGACGGCGCGGAGACGGTCGTGTGGGAGGGCGATTACTCTGTGATTTTCGATGCCGGTCATGGTTTCGGCGGCGACCATGGCGTTGATTACGGCTTCTTCGGTGGCTTGGACGGTGGCAGCGAAGACGGGCTCGATCAGATCGTTTGGCAACATCTTTAGATCGACGATGTGATCGGCTGCGGCCGCGCCGGAATTTGCCGTCGAGAAGGCGATGAAAATGTCGCCGGAGCCGTTGCCGGAGATGCTGCCGTCGCGGCCGAGGCCGAGAGAGACGCGGCGGGCGAGGCGCTTGAGTTGATGGGCGACGAGCGGAACATCGGTGGCAACCACGACGATGATGGAGCCGCGGTCTGCATCGGCGAAAGACGCGGACGAGTAAGCGCCATCCTCTGGAATTTCTTTACCTACTGGAACGCCGGCGATGCGCAGATTGGGGCGCGTGCCATAATTGCATTGCACCAGCACGCCGACCGCGAACGAGCCAGCCTTAGATTCGATTTTGCGCGAGGACGTGCCGATGCCGCCCTTGAATTCGTTACAGATCATTCCGGTACCGCTACCCACATTGCCCTCTTCGACGGGGCCCGATTTCGCGGAGTCGATGGCGTGGAAAGCGTGCTCGGGTTTGACGTGGAAGCCGTTGATGTCGTTGAGCCAGCCGTCCCAGGTTTCCGCGACGACAGGGAGCGACCACCAGTAGCCGGTGGGGTCGGGCTGGCCGTGCGCCACACGCCACTGAATGACCGCGTCTCTCACGACGCCAACGCTGTGCGTGTTGGTGATCATCACCGGGCCTTCCAAAAAGCCGGATTCTTCTACCCACGTGGTGCCCGTCATTTCCCCGTTGCCGTTGAGAGACCACCAGCCCGCGAACACAGGATTGCTCATCGAATCTTTTCCGCGTGGGAGGATTGCGGTGACGCCGGTGCGGATCGGACCCTTGCCGATTTGGAGTTTTCCTTCGCCGGAGATGAGGGTTGTGTGGCCGACGGTAATGCCGGGGATGTCGGTGATGGCATTGAGTGGGCCGGGTGTGCCGTCGAAAGGAACGCCAAGATCGCGGGCGCGCGGCTTTGCAACGGGTTTTTCCTGGGCGTGCAGAGTTGAGCCGAGAAAAGAGATGACGACGAACGCGACAATGGCCTGGCGAGAATTATTCCGCATGAATTCGGCTCTCCTAATGATTGAAGGTAAAAAACGCCGCAACGAAAAGGACTACGTTCACAGAAAGCGCCGGCGGGTTCAAGTGGGGAAAACTTTTTGCAGCGCAGAATGCAGTGCGCTCGCAATCAATCCGCATTCCTGTGACGTGATGACGAAGGGTGGGGCGAGAAGGATGTGGTCGCCGTTGACACCGTCGACACAGCCTTGCGTGGGGTAGGTGAGAACGTTTTCGTCGAGTGCGGCTTGGCGGACGCGCTCGGCGATATTTTCTCCTTTGGGAAACGGCTCGCGAGTGGATTTGGTCTTCACGAATTCAATGCCGAGGAGCAGACCGAGACCACGGATTTCGCCTACATGAGGCTGAGATTGCAGCGTGGATAATTCGGTGCGAAGAATTTCCGCGGTGGGCTGCACGCGATCGAAGAGATTGCGCAACTCAATGTAATCGAGGACGGCGTTGCCCGCTGCGGTGGCTACAGGATGTGCTTGATAGGTGAAGCCGTGCTGGAAGGTGCCGGAGCCGCGTTCGAATGCTTCGACGACGCGCGGAGCTACGAGGACGGCGCCGAGGGGCGCGTAACCGCTGGCGATTCCCTTCCCGACCAAGATAATGTCTGGCTCGACGTTCCAGTGCTGGATTGCGAAAGGTTTGCCGGTGCGGCCCATGCCGCTCATGATTTCGTCGGCGATGAGGAGAATGCCGCTGTTGCGGCAGATTTCTGCGATACGCTGGGCGTAGCCGTCGGGTGGGACGGCTGCGCCGAGCGTGGCGCCTACGATTGGCTCGAAAATGAACGCGGCGACGCTCGCGGCGTCATTCGCGACTAGTAAATGATCGAGGTCGTTTGCGCAGGCTATGCCGCAGTCGGGAAATTTTTTGTCGAACGGGCAGTGGTAGCAGAAGCAGGGGGCGATGTGTCCCCATTCGGCGAGGAGCGGCTGATAGGGGGCGCGGCGAGCGACATTGCCGCTGACAGTCATGGCACCGAGAGTGCTGCCGTGGTAGCTCTGGCGGCGGGACACAACGCGAAAGCGCGCTGCCTCGCCATTTTCGAGATGAAATTGACGCGCTAATTTGATGGCTGTTTCCGTGGCTTCCGAGCCGCCGGAAGTGAAATAGACACGGCCGCCGGAGCGAAAAGTCGGCGGGGCGAGCGCAAGAAGGCGGCGCGCTAGCTTTTCGGCGGGCTCGGATTGGAATTGCGTGGTGTGCGCGAAGGCGAGTTGCGAGGACTGCTCGGCCATGGCGCGGCCGATTTCGGGGACGCCGTGCCCGATGTTGACCACCGCAGCCTGCCCCGACGCGTCGAGAAAGCGGCGGCCGGTTTGATCGATGATCCAGCAGCCTTCGCCGCGTGCAGCGATGGAGTAGTCTTTGCGAAAATTCCGCGGGAACGATGCGGGGCTATTCGTCATGCGTGGCGCAGAAATTGTAACAGAGCAGGCGTCCAGCAGGGGCGTGTGCGAGACCCGTTGGTTTTGCAAGAAACTTCGCTCAACACGTCGCAAGAGGAAGGTCATGCTATGCTTGCGCGGCTTTGGTGTTGAGGAGCGTTTTGCGATGAATAAGCGGATGGGCAGAGCCTTATTTCTAAAATTATTGTTGGTTTTCTTTGTTGCGGTACATCCGCTGCCGGCGCAAGAGGCGCACAAAGCGATTCATATCGCGGTGGACTTGCGCGAAGCGCCGAAGCGCATTTACCACGCCAAGATGGAGTTTCCCGTTGCCGCCGGACCGTTGACGCTGGTCTATCCCAAGTGGATTCCCGGCGAGCACGGCCCCAATGGGCCGATCGTGGATGTTACCGGAGTTAAATTCCGCGCAGGTGGGAAAGAGATTCCCTGGTTGCGCGACGACGTGGACATGTTTGCGTTCCATTGCAACGTGCCTGCCGGGGCAAACATGCTGGAAGTCTCGCTTGATTTCCTTTCGCCCGCTGCGGCGCCGGGATTCTCCAACAGCCCGACGGCCACCGCCCAGATCGGCATCCTGAATTGGAATCTCGTGCTGCTGTATCCATTGGGGCCGAAGAGCGATGATTTGACCTACGTGGCCAGCCTAAGAATTCCGGCCGGATGGAAATACGGAACTGCTTTGCCGGTGGAGCGCGAGACATCAGAAGGCATTGAATTCAAGCCAGCATCGCTGACGACGCTTGTCGATTCGACGGTATTGACCGGCGCGTTCCTGCGAACGTTCGAGCTTTCCAAAGGCCAGCGCCCGGAGCATCGCATTCATATCGCGGCGGACAGCGCGGCGGCCGCAGAAGCGACACCCGAACAAGTGCAGCATTTGCGGCAACTCGTTGCGGAGACGGGAGTACTCTTTGGTGCGCGGCATTACCGCCGCTACGATTTTCTTCTTTCACTCAGCAATAACTTGAGTTTCTTCGGCGAAGAGCATCATGAATCGAGTGATAATCGCGGGCCGGAACGCATGCTGCTGGACCCTCCTATACTCCGGGCTACCGCCGATTTGCTGCCCCATGAATTCTTCCATTCGTGGAACGGAAAATACCGGCGTCCAGCCGGCCTCGCGACGCCGGATTACCAGCAGCCTATGAAGGGCGAACTCCTGTGGGTGTATGAGGGCTTGACGCAGTACTACGGCACGATGCTGGCGGCGCGCAGCGGCTTTTGGACGCCGGAGAAATTGCGCGAAGACCTTGCTCGGGTTGCCGCCTATCTAAATAACTGGCCGGGGCGCACGTGGCGGAATTTGCAAGACACCGCCATCGCCGCGCAGATTTTATATGGCGCGCGGGAAGAAGGTTCGTCGTGGCGTCGCAGCGTCGACTTTTATGATGAGAGCACGCTGATTTGGCTGGAGGCCGACACGATCATCCGCCGCGAAACACAGGGGAAACGCTCGTTGGATGATTTCTGCAAGAAATTTCACGGTGGAGAAAGCACTGGCCCAGAGATCGCGCCGTACACATTTGATGATGTGGTCGCGGCCATGCAGGAAGTCGTTGCATACGATTGGAGAACTTTCTTTACTGAGCGTCTGAATACGCATGGGCCCGGAGCGCCGCTGGGCGGACTGGAAAACACCGGTTGGCGGCTCGTTTACAACGAAACGATGAACGAACAGCAGGCCATTTTCGAGACGCTAGTGCATCGGACCGATGTACGGTTCTCGCTAGGAATGATCGTGCATAATCCCGGAAGCGACAACAGCGACGCGGTTGGCGACGTAATTCCCGGCTCTCCGGCGGCGCAAGCGGGGATTGCGCCGGACATGAAATTGCTCGCCGTCAATGGAAGGAAATGGACGCCGGAAATTTTGCGCGAGGCGATCCGCCACGCGAAGGGCGGCAGCGAGCCTATCGAGTTGCTGATGGAAAATGAAGAGTACTTTCGCAGCTATCGCATCGACTACCACGGCGGCGAGCGCTATCCGCATCTGGAGCGTGTCGAGAGCAAGCCGGATGTTCTCGGCGAAATCGCAAAAATGCGGGCGCCGGCCTTGACTGTGGGGACAGACTGAGCGAACCGGAGTCACGCTCGACGTCCGACTCATCCGGCGGACTGGTTCGCGACCTCGGCCGCTGGAGTTTGGCGGCGCTGATGCTCAACACCATGATCGGGTCGAGCATTTTTGGGCTGCCGTCCCTGATCGCAGCGCACTTGGGAAAGCGGAGTCCCGCGGGATACCTGGTGGCATTTGCCGGCATCGCGGTGATCGCCGCGTGCCTCGCGGAAGTTGCGTCGCAATTTCAAGAAGCTGGCGGACCCTATTTGTATGCGCGGTCTGCTTTCGGGCCGTTCGTGGGCATTCAGATCGGCTGGCTGACTTGGCTGGCGCGTATTTCCGCGGCGTCGGCCGTGGCGAACCTGTTCATCAGTTATCTGTCTACATTCGTTCCGGCAGTCAAAGCACCGCTGGCGCGATTCGTTGTGATCGTCACGCTGTTGTCTTTTCTTGCCGCGATGAATTACCGCGGCGTGAGCAGCGGCAATCGGCTAAGCAATCTTTTTACGGTGACGAAGCTGGGATTGCTTGCCGTGTTTGTGATCGGTGGGCTTGCCGTGCTGACGCTGCATCCAGCGATTCGAGTGATGCCAGCCAACGTGCCGGCGTCAGCGGGAGATTGGTTCGACGCCATCATCCTGATGGTGTATTCGTACGGAGGATTCGAGGCCGCGCTGTTCGCGGCGGGCGAAGCACGGAATCCGCGCAAGGATGCGCCGTCCGCATTGGTCATCGCGTTAGTGACCGCAACCATTTTGTTTATCGCCGTGCAGTACGTCGTCATTCACACATTGGCGAATCCCGCCGCCACAGGGACACCAGTGGTGGACTCCGCGCGGCAATTCCTTGGACCCCTCGGCGTTGGGTTAGTAGCGGCGGGAACTTTGGTCTCCACCTACGGGTACCTCAGCGCGAACATGCTGCACACTCCGCGCGTCACGTTCGCGATGGCGCAACATGGAGAGTTCCCGAAAGTTTTCGCCGCGATCCATCCGCGGTTTCGCACCCCTTATATTTCCATCGTAGCTTTTGCTGTACTGCTGACTTTGTTTTCGGCAGCCGGAAGTTTTCGGTGGAACGCGATGCTTTCCGCCGTGGCTCGAATGTTCATGTATGGCTCGATTGCCGCGGCGCTCCCGGTGCTGAGAAGAAAGCAACCGCAAGCGGCGCACTTTCGCTTGCCCGCCGGAGTGCTCTTCGCGGCGCTTGCACTGCTGTTCAGCGCGGTGCTGGTCACGCGAATGCATTGGGGTGAGCTGGCCGTTGTCTCGGTCACATTCGCCCTTGGTGCGCTCAACTGGTTTTGGAGTCGCCGGCGTCGCCGGCAAGTTCTGGCAACTGCTTAGTGCTCTTGGAATCGAGGTGGAATCGTGACAACATCCACCATTTGATGCGCCTACCATCATCTCACCAGTGAAAATGAGAGGAAAAACGATGATCCCGAAAACCTTGCGAACCGGCCTCGGGGCCGCAGGTCTGCTGCTTTTTGGTGGCATCGCCAGCTATGCGCAAAACACGGAGAAACATCCGATCACGTTTGACGACATGATCCAGATGCATCGCGTGGGCGACCCGAAGATTTCTCCGGACGGCAAATGGGTGGCGTACGCGGTGGCGACTCCGGACATAAGCGCGAACCGCAACGCGAGCAACATCTGGGTTGTTTCCACTGCTGGCGGGGAGGCGATGCAGCTTACGCAAAGCGGACATGATTCTTCGCCCACGTGGTCGCCGGACGGAAAGACGCTGGCGTTCTCGTCATCCCGCGATGGAACTTCGCAGGTGTATGCGCTGTCGATGGAAGGCGGCGAGGCGCATGCCGTGACGCATCTATCGACCGGCGCGGATTTGGTGAAGTGGTCGCCGGATGGCAAGACGATTGCATTCACATCATCGGTCTACCCGGATTGCAAGGACGATGCGTGCAACAAGAAACGGGAGGAGGAGAAGGAGAAAAACAAGGTAAAGGCACGCGTATACGAGCAGCTTTTGTATCGTCATTGGGACCACTGGTTCGAGGGCAAGCGCAGCCATTTGTTTGTCGAGCCGGCGGATGGCACCGGCGAAGCGCGGGACTTGAACGCTGGGGCGAATTACGACGTGCCTCCCGACCAGCGAGGAGGCCCGGACGACATTAATTTTTCGCCGGATTCCAAGGAGCTTTGCTTCACCGCCGTGACAGACAAAGTAGAAGCCATCAGCACGAACGGGGATCTCTTTCTCGTTCCGGTTGCAGGAGGCGAAGCAAAACGCATCACCACGAATCCGGCGTTCGACGGCAATCCGGTGTACTCGCCGGATGGGCGCTTCATCGCGTATCACGCACAGTTGACGCCGGGATATGAGTCGGATCGCTGGCGCGTGATGTTGTATGACCGGCAGAGCGGCAAGATCGAGAACCTCTTCGAGGGTTTCGACCGCAGCGCGAACGAGCTGAACTGGTCACCGGACAGCAAGACGATTTTCTTCACGGCGGAGAACGAGACGCTGCAACCGGTGTACGCGATGGCCGCGCGGGTCGGGGCGGAGCCAAAAAAAGTTATCGCGGACAGCTTTAACACGGGTTTGACGATCAGCGCCGACGGGAAGACGCTGGCCTTTGAACGCACCAGCTTGACCATGCCGGCGGAGGTGTTTGTTGCGGGCAGCGACGGCTCCGCGGCGCGGCAGCTCACGCACCAGAATGAACCGATCCTGGCGAAGTTGGATATGAATGCGCCGGAAACGTTTTGGTTTGAGAGCGCGGACAGCACGCGTGTGCAAGCAATGATGATTCGTCCGCCGCATTTTGACGCGGCGAAGAAGTATCCGTTGCTGGTGTTGCTGCACGGCGGTCCGCAGACGATGTGGGCCAACTCATGGGGTTATCGCTGGAACGCCCAGGTATTTTCGGCCTCCGGCTACGTGACATTGCTGATCAACCGGCGCGGGTCGACCGGGTACGGGCAGAAATTCACGGATGAGATCACGAATGATTGGGGCGGCAAAGCGTATGTGGACGTGATGAAGGGCGTGGATACAGCCCTCGCGAAATACAAGTTCATCGACGGAACGCGGATGGCGGCGGCGGGTGGCTCCTACGGCGGATACCTGGCGGATTGGATCGCCACGCATAGTGGGCGCTTCAAGGCGATCATCAGCCATGCAGGCATTTTCGATAAATTCTCGATGTATGCCACGGAGGAGTTGTGGTTTGAAGAACACGACATGCAGGGCACACCGTGGACGAACCCGGAGAGTTATCGAAAGTGGGCGCCGCTAACGTACGCGGCCGAGCTGGGCAAATTCAAAACGCCGACGCTGGTGATTTGCGGCGAACGCGATTATCGCGTGCCGTATACGCAATCGCTGGAATTCTTCAATGCGCTGCAGAGGCAGGGCGTGCCCTCGAAGCTGATGGTGTTTCCGGATGAAGGGCATTGGATTTTGAAGCCGCAGAACGCGCAGTTTTGGTACAAGACATTTTTTGATTGGCTCGGGCAGTGGTTGAAGTAGGGACTTCGCCAAAGAAATGGCGTTGCGCAAATGCGCTGCAACGTCATGCCAGCAATCGCTGAAGCGACCGGCGCAAGAAGCGAAAGAGATAAAACAGCAAGAAGCCTGCAAGGACGAGCAAGCACGCCACGATGACAACGGTCGCAGTGGGATGTACTGTGGCCATCCAAGTGAGCCAGACGGCCAGAGCATCCTCTCCAAGACTAAGCACCCAATTGCTGAAGGGCTCGGGGCTGGTGTTGACGGCGGCGCGGGTGCTCGCTTTTGTGCCGTGCGAAGTAAGAGCGACGCCGCCTGCTAGAAGCGCGGCGCTCCAGCGCCACTCCGGCGGAGCCGCAACTGTGGCGCTATACGCTAGAAGCGCCGCGGCGGGTGGACGGATTAACGTGTGAACGGCATCCCAGATGGTGTCGACGTACGGAATTTTATCGGCGAGAAATTCAATCGCATAGAGCGCGAGCGCGATTCCGAGAACCCACGGATGCGAGAGCACTTGCAGCGAAGGCGGCAAATGGATGACGCCGTAACGCTGAAGAAGGCCGAGCGTCGCGATCGTGGCGTAGAGATTCAGGCCGGAAGAAAATCCGGCTCCGAGCGCGAGGCCAAGGGTTTGCAGCGGGTTCACCATCTACATGGTACCAGCGCCCGCGAATCTGGAAGGACGTAACTTTCTGCGTATACGGCCGAACGTTGTGTTTGATTCTTGCTAGCGGAAAATACATGCTGTTAACTGCGTGGTCATCCTATGTTCGGACTTCGACAACTATTTTATCCGTGGGGCTTCTTGGTGCAGATCGTCGCACTAGTGCATTTTGTGCGGCGTCGCCCGGAAACTTATTGGCTGTACATAATTTTCTTCGGGGGATTCCTGGGAGCCAGCGCGTACATCGTGGTGGAGGTGCTGCCGGACGCAGGGCTCCTTCGCGGTGTGTTTCACGGATTCGGGCGCAGATCGCGCATCCACACTTTGGAAATACAGATTATCGACAATCCTTCCGCTGGAAATTACGAGGAACTGGGCGAGCTCTGCCTGGAACAGAAGCAGTATGCGAAGGCGCGCGACGCGTTTGACAAGGCGATTGCGGCGCGCAGCGATTCGCCTCACGCGTTTTATAACCGCGCGAAGTGCTATTTGGGCCTTGGCGATCTTGCCGCCGCGATCCCCGATCTCGAGCACGTGGTGAGAATCGACCGCAAGTTCGATTACTACCGCGCAGCAGGCCTGCTGGCGGATTCGTACGCGCGCACCGGCCAGCTCGAGCGTGCCGCCCCGTACTTTGCCGAGGTCACGCAGTTTTCGACTACGCCGGAAACGCTCTACAACTATGCGAACTTTCTACGCCTGCAGAATCGGCTTGACGAAGCGCGCGAATGGACGCAGAAGCTTCTGGCCAAGAAGCGGACGCTGCCGCGCTACATGCAGAGAGTGGAGCGGCCGTGGTTCCGTAAAGGCAAGAGTCTTATGAAGGAGCTTTCGACGGCTTAGCCTTTTAAGCGAGAGCGCCGGCTTTGCGCAACTCCTCTTTCATTCCAGCCCAACTCTGACGAGACGATTCTTCCGCGGTGGCCGCGCCGCGCCAGTGGGTCTCGAGGCTGACGGCAAAGTGGTAGCCGTCGCGCTTGAGCGCAGTGAATTGACCAATCCAATCGATTGCGCCCGCGCCCATGGCAGCCCAGGCAGGCTCCTTGGCATCGGCAATTTTCGCAATGTCCTTACAGTGACAATGACCAATGCGATTTTTGGGCAGGAGGTTATAGCCGTCCGGGTATGGAGTCTCGCCACGCGCTGCGGCATTGCCGGGATCCCAATTGACCATGAAGGCGGGCGACTGCACGCCAGCGAGAGTCTTTGCGGCTTCAGCCGCGGTCGCCGTGTTGCAGGCGAATTCGTTTTCGAGGATCAGGATAATTCCCTGCTTGCTTGCTGCGTTTGCCGCGTCCATCAATTTCGCATTGATTGCCGCGCGATACGGCGCGGGATCCTCGAGCCGCCAGAAATCGAAGCAGCGAACTCGGTCCGTCTGAAACGCTTTCGCCAGCGCGATACTCCGTTCGAGCACTTCACCTTGCTGGTCGTAAGTGAAGTCGGCGTTGAATTGAGATCGCTTGGGACTGAATTTCGATGTGGGCGCGCCGGGCCAGTCTACTTTGAAGAGCGGGCTGGCGATGTCGGTCACGCGCAGCTTGTATTTTTCAAGAATGCGCCGCGCCTCGGCAACTTCCGAAGCATCCAGCTTGAGAATATTCTTGTTCCACATGCCACGCAGTTCGATCCACTCCATGCCAAATTCGCGCGAAGCGACTTCGCAAGCGCGGCCGAAATCCTGGCCGAGTTCATCGTTGATGACGGCAATTCGAAAGGGAGAGCTCATACGATTAGTCCCAGCTTGTCCTGGAGATATTGCTTGTTCGCCGCGGCGGCTTCTTTGGGGCTGTGGGCATTGTCAGGCACTCCATCGAGCTCGACGACTGCCCAGCCGCGGAAATTAACTTTGCGCAAGGCGTCGAAGACGGCGGGGACGTCCACCAGGCCGTGCCCAAGCTCGACCCAGCGATAGGAATGCTGCGGGTCCTTGCCCTCCGGGAGGCGCTCGACGTCCTTGATGTGCATGAAAAGCAGGCGATCGCTGAATTTTTCGATGGCTTTAACGGGGTCGCCGCCACCTTGAAAATAGTGCGCGATATCCAATTCCAATTTGACGTAACGGGGATCCGAAAGGCCCATGACTTGGTCGAGTTCTTCGGGGCGCTCCCCGAGCGAGCCCATGTGATTGTGATATCCAAGCGGGATCCCGAGGTCAGCGGTGCGCTTCCCGAGTTCGGTGAGAGCTTTGCCCAATTGTTTGAAGTCCGCCGGAGTCGCGGCGCGGTCCTTCGGGCGTTTGTCGAGTATTTGGAGATAGAGTCCGCCCGCGTCATGCAAAAATTTGGCATGCGCAGCATGTTCGCTGATGCTCTTTTTCGCGGCAGCAGAGTCGCTGAGCAAGTCGCCGCTGGACATCGCCACGAACTTCAAATCGTGCTGGTGAAGCAGATCGCGCACCGCGGCAGGACTACCGAACTCCGCGATGCTGTTAGAGCGCAACTGTATGCCGCGAAAACCGACTGCGGCGACGTCTTCGATGGCCTGACGATCGTTGCCGCCCCAGGTGATAGCCGCGTAGCCGAAATGGATCTCGGAAGGCGCGGGGGTGATGGGCGTGTCGAAGTGCGACAAATCGATGGGTGGATAAAGTCGTTCACGCGCGAAAAGCGTGTCGCACGGAAATGCCGTGGCAGCCGCCAAGGCGCTCATTGCGCCGAGAAATTCGCGTCGCGGTATGCGATGCGTCATCAGTCCTCCCTCTCTTGGTTCCGACAACCGACGCGTCAAATGATTACAGACAGAAACTAAGATGCGTAGCCGTCAGGATGCGTGCGCCGCCAGTCCCACGCGCTGCGGACGATCGACTCGAGCGTGGGAAATTGCGGCTGCCAGTGCAAATCGCGCTGGATGCTGCCCGAGCCCGCCACCAACACGGCGGGATCACCGGGACGCCGCGCCACTTCGCGCGCGGGAATCGGGTGCCCGGTCACGCGGCGAGCCGCTTCGACAACTTCGCGAACGCTATAGCCGCGGCCAGTGCCGAGATTGTAGATGAGTTGGTCGCGCTGACGCAAAGCATCGAGCACCAGAATATGCGCGCTGGCGAGATCGCTGACATGAATGTAATCACGGACGCAGGTGCCATCGGGAGTGGGATAGTCGGCGCCAAAGATGGAGATGTATTCGCGCTTCCCGAGCGCGACTTGCAACGTAAGGGGAATCAAATGCGACTCAGGCACATGGTCCTCGCCTAGATCGCCTGCGGCTCCCGCGGCGTTGAAATAGCGAAGGCAAGAATACCGCAAGCCGTGGATGCGGTGAAACCAGGCGAGCATTTGCTCGACTAGCAATTTTGATTCGCCGTACGCGTTCGTGGGGCGAAGCGGGTCAGTTTCTTCAATGGGTGTGTGATCGGGCGTGCCGTAGACCGCCGCGGTGGAAGAAAACACCAAGCGCTGCACCTTGTGCGCCAGCATCGCTTCCAATAAAGTGAGGGAGTTAACCGTGTTGTTGCGGAAATACTTTTCCGGAACCTGCATGGATTCGCCGGCTTCTATGAATGCGGCGAAGTGCATGACCGCGTCGATGCGGTGTTGCTGAAAAATGCGATCCAGCGCAGCTCGGTCCGCAGTGTCCGCAACGATGAGCTTCGCGCCGGCAGGAACGGCTTTCTTGCTGCCGTGCGAGAGATTGTCGAAAACGATGACGTCGCAGCCTTTGGCGAGGAGCTGCGAAGTAACTACGCTTCCGATGTAGCCGGCCCCTCCAGTAACGAGAACGCGATCGGCCATCAGTCTTTTTCCCTTCGCCGCCTCAGAGTTTTGTATTTGTCCGAAAGCCCAAGGATTACATCAAGAATCGAGCGTGAGCGCCAGCGTGCACCCGGTGACGTATTCGTCTGCGGCGCTAGCGGCCTCGACGTGCTCGAACCTGCTCAATCGCGGCACGCAGCGGGCTCAATACCTCGCCAATCTCTTCGGCGCTTTTATATTTGCGGCGCGGCCAGAAGAAGCCCCTTAGGCCGTCGCCTTTCTTGCGTGGAACGATGTGCACGTGAAAATGCGGAACACTCTGGCTGACGCGATTGTTGGTGGCGATGAACGTTCCTTCCGCGCGCATGCCCAGCTCGACGGCAGCGGAAAGCATTCGCACATTCGCGAACAGCGGCGCCAGGAGAGAATCCGGCAGATCGTTAATCGTTTCCAGATGGCTCTTGGGGATTAGCAGGCAGTGACCTGGAAACAAAGGCCGATGGTCCAGGAAAGCTATAGTCTGCTCATCCTCGAAGACACGAAAGCCGTCGTCATCGCGTGCAATTTTGCAGAAGGCGCAGTTTTCGTCGTATGTATAAGCTTGCGTAATCATATGCGGTCAGCAGCAATCGTCTGGTAGGAAGAAGCGCATCTACCCCAATGCAGAAAACAGGAGATTTTTCCACTGGGTATGTCGAGGCTCCAGCACACGTGGACTTTGCGCTCGCGTTCGATAGCATCAGTCCAAACATTTCTATTCCGTGAATCGGTAGCGACGCCCAATCGGTCGACAACTGTCATACCGCGCGTGAGTTCGCTGGAGACTTCGATTTCGACATAGTGCTCGCTGGAAGAGGTGCAAAGCGCAGGATTCAGCGCGATGCCCATCGCTACGGGGTCCGGCAGCGATATGCCCCTTTGACCGGTTTGCTTGAAAAACGCTTCCACGGCTGTGCTGTTGCAACGGATTGCGAATTCCGCGAGAGGATTCTTCAGGGCGAGCACCCGTTCCATTTCGAGCGGGTTGAGGACCGCGTCCCCGCGGCACAGCTGCCAACCCACCATTTCCAAGGGCAGCCCAGACCGGAACACGATGCGCGCGGCTTCCGGGTCCACCCAGATATTGAATTCCGCGGCGGGAGTCACGTTGCCGTCGCAGCAGGGCGCGCCACCCATCACCACACAGCGCTTCACCGAAGCCGCGAGTTTCGGCTCGCGTAGCAGAGCCATCGCCAAATTCGTCAGCGGGCCCAGCGTGACGATCTCAATGCCGGGATTTTCGTGCACGGTCTGAATGAGCGCGTCGACGGCATGACGAGACTCCGCACGCCGCTTTGCCGGCTTGTACCCGTGATCGCCAAGGCCGTCGACACCGTGGAACCAATCCGCAATCACCAGCTTTCGCAGCAGAGGGGCCTCCGCGCCGGAATAAACCGGGACGTCCGCGCCGCACAATTCTGTGGTGAATAGAGCGTTGCTGGTAGCCTGCGCGACCGGAACGTTGCCGGCGACAACGGTTATGGCGGCTACTCGAACACTAGGCGAGCGCAGAGCCATGATGAGCGCCACGGCGTCGTCGGAAGCGGTGTCAGTGTCAATCAAAAGCGTTCGCGTCATGCAGGCAGCGCCGCGGCGGAGTGTTGCGCCGGAAATTTTGCGCTGCCCAGTGTGAATCTTTTATTTCGTTCCATCCAGAAAATTCTGCGTTCGTCCGTTTAGGGCCGTCAGTCCGGCGGAGCTTGCTGTGTGAAGCAAGTTGCCTGCTTCGCAATGCGCTATTATTTGAATGTGTCAGGTTTCCCGATAAAACCCGAAGTACACTCCGGCGGCACGCCGTGCGCAAAAAGGGTTTTTCTACTTTCTCCGGCGAACGCCGGTGGCAAGCGCGCACAGCTACTCCTGCGGGAAGCCGCCACATTTGAATTGGCGGAGCGGCTCCGAGAGCGCGGGCTGCCGCTAGGCGAGGCTTTCAGTTTCATCAGCGGGCTGTATTTTCGCGGCAAGCTGGCGTACGCGAGCGCATTTGCGGCTCCTCCCCTCGGAGCACCCGGCGTCTTGGTGATCACCGCCTGTGGAGGACTTATGTCCCCCGCCGCACTCGTTACCCGATCCGCGCTTTGCGAAATCTCAGCCGCGCCTGTGGAGGCGTCGGAGCCACGCTACCGAGTGCCGTTGGAACGCGACGCACGCCTTCTGCACAAACAGGTCGGCGACGATTGCGAGGTTGTGCTGCTCGGCAGTATTGCGACGCCCAAGTATGTCGAACCTCTGCTCGCGATCTTTGGCGAGCGGCTCGTTTTCCCCGCGGAATTCGTCGGGCGCGGCGACATGAGCCGCGGCGGACTGATGCTGCGGTGCGTGCGTCAGGCAGTTGAACTAAATTACGTTCCGATCGTGACTGCCGAAAGGCACGGCCGCCGGCCGGCCAAGCTCCCAAAAGTGACTGGCCACCCGAACGGTAAATGGCACTTTGGAAGCAAAAATGTTCTAAAATCGGAATAGCCACGAAGTGCGCCCGTAGCTCAGTTGGATAGAGCGTCTGCCTTCTAAGCAGAATGCCGCAGGTTCGAGTCCTGCCGGGCGCGCCATCTCATTGAACTGAAAAGAGTAAGAACAATCGCTCTTCACCGTTGACCTTCTGCCGACAAACCAGACGCTCTTATGAACTGAGAACTACGGCCGCACGGCGCAACTATCACCTCATCAAGCACGTACAGCGGCCACTTCAACTGCTCCACCCTTCAACTCTCGGTCGATTCGGTCCAGATGGGGCTCGTTCGGACGGAATCTCAGAGTCCAGAGCCATCCGCCAGGTCTAATCTTGGCGAAATTCCACCTTCTTTGAGCTTGCAGCAGCTGTTCCCAATCTCTTCGTCGTCATCACTTCAGGGCCCAGATGTGAGCACGTCCGCTCTAAACTGTCAGGTAACTTCCTGTTTGCCCGTGACTCGCCCAAGATCAGCGGCAGCGGTACAGAATTGCCATTTCCGCAGTGGGGCGGCAGGTTCGGATGCTTCTCAGAACGGGTCTTACAGGCCTCGTAACCCTCGTCTTCGCAAAGTGTTAGACCAGGATGCCGGCAAGTCTTTGTTCGGCTAAGGCGAAACTCCATGGTTGCATGCCAGGGGAGTTTGACGCAGCAGACTAGAATTCCAGTTTTAACGCGTATTGCATGATCCGGGGGTTCACTGTCAGCGCGCTGATCACGCCGAAAGTGCTGGTAGTCGAAACATCATTGGATGGATTCGCAAAATTGGGCCGGTTCAGCACATTAAATATCTCCCAACGGAAGATCAGGTTTACCCGCTCCGTGAGCGGAGTGGCCTTGATTACAGCAATGTCACCAACGCGTTGATCAGGCCCGCGAAGAATATTTCTTCCGAGGATGCCGAAGATCGTCCCGCCACCGGAGACCGGATATTTGCCATCAATAAGGCCACCGTCTGGAACAAACGGCGCCGGAGCAAATGCCTTCGGGTTGAAGAATTCGTTGACACGGCTGCTGACGCTGCCGCTCCGAGCGGCATTCCCGAGTGTCGCACCTGGAGCCAGGCTTCCTGTGGTGAACAGGGTTGCGGGACCAAATAACGTGCCGGCTCCGCTGTCTAGGATGCTGAACGGCAGCCCCGATTGCAGTGTGACGATGCCCGAGATGCTCCAGCCATTTCCGAGCTTTCGAACAACCGCGCTAGTCGCGTGTCCGGGGCCGGGCACGCTCCACGTACCGCTGATAACCAATCGGTGAGTTCGATCAAAGTCGGAGACGCCGCGCTGAGCAGCGACATTGTTTTGATCGTTGTACACCACTTGCCCCAGGATCGGTCTTCCGAATGAGCCACCGAGAGGTGTACCGAGGCTATCAGCCGCATCATCGATGGATTTTGAAAAGGTGTAAGCCGCCAGGAATTGAAAACCGTGACTCATGTCTTTCATCAGCGTGGCTTGTAGAGAGTTGTAGATTGTATTCCCGCTGCTCTGCAGACGGTAAATCAAGGGAGCCAGTCCGACAAAGGGAACACGCTCGGTCACGTTGGCCACTGAATTGGTTGTGAGTCCGTTCACAGGGTTAGAAGGATTGGCGAGAAGAGGCTGATTGTTGCTCCGCGCAAGCGCGAGATGCGTGCCCTTGGCCCCGGCATACGCGATTGAGAAAACGTAGCTCTTGTGTTGAACCTGCAGATCGAGGTCAAACTGCTGGACGGTAGACTCCTTAAAATTAGGATCGGTAATGGTGGCGGCTCGCGGGAATCTGTTCCCGGTAAACGGTGGACCGGGTAGCATGTTGGCCACGAAATTTGGAAAGGAGGAGGTCGGCGGCAGACTTGGAAAGGGATTCTGCAGGTTAGCGGCCGCATTAGCGCCGCCATTTAGCGCGGCATCCAACACGAACGGCGGGTTAAAAGTCATTAGTGCGACATTCCCCTCGAAGCTGATGCGGTTTGCGTAGATGCCATATCCTCCTCGAAGAACCAGGTCCTTCGAAGAAAATGGCTGCCACGCGAAGCCGATGCGGGGTTCTGGATGCACCTGAACGGGATGATTCAACAGGGTTGAATTCCCACGAGGAGATCCCGTGGGGGCGTTGCCGGAAAAGTTGTCGGGCAGAACAAATCCGGACGTGGCCGGGCTCGTAAAGCCACCGGGTGGGGGTGCAACGTAGAACTGAGGGAAGAAATTCGATATGCGACCCTCGGCTTCACTTTGTTGGCCGTTGACCTCGACTCGAACCCCGAGATTCAATGTGAGAGTTCGCGTAGCTTTCCAGTCGTCCAACGCAAAAAAATCCGCGGCGCTGGCACGTTCCCCCACATTGGGAATTCCAGCATTCACGGCAGACCCGAAAATGCTTGAGAGCGGAGTGCCGTTCCCTCCTGCACCAGCAGGCAAACCGAGCAGGAAATCAGGGAACGACAACAGGAACATGAGGCCAGCGGTGCCATCGCTTAGATTGTTAAATTGATTTCGGAAGATCTCCGCGCCCACGCGAAGCTCGTGCTTGCCCCGGGCCAGGGATATGACGTCGGAGGTGTAAAAGTTATTACTGGCTGTTTTGCCTCGGTCGTTTTGCGAGTTGCCTAATTGCAAAGCTCCAATAACCAGAATCTGTGGAATGAGCCGCTCTTGCGGGTCGCTGAAGCGATTTATCCCCACCTCCTGATCGGTGAGCGTCCCTCCGGCGACGTCTTGACCTGCAAGACGAGTGAAGCCGAAACGGAATTGGTTGATTGTGCGCGGTGAGAAAATGTGGGTCTCGGCGATTGCCAAATTCCGGTTCTCAAAGGAACGGAGCGCCGGAAAGCCAGGCACCGTGGCGCCAAAGAAAGGAACGTCTTGATTCGAGTTTGAAAAGAAGAATTTCACCGACAGGCGATCCGCCGTGCCCAAAGCAACGTCGACGTTTGTATTGAACTGGTCTTCATTGTAGTGTCCCGGCACGACTGCGGTGTAGTTGACACCGCTCCCCGCGGTCTGAGGACTCGGGATTACAAATGTGCCATCGGGGTTCTTCGCGTTCAAAAGATTGAGTGCGACCGGGTTAATATTCGAGCCATCCGGGGCCACCGCCACACCTCCGAATAGCCCGGTTTTGCCCCCGAATACCGCTCCCAGGGTGGCTGGCGTGCGGACCAGCGGTATGGGAGGAAGTCTTAGAGAGCTAACACTCGTGGCCAGTGACGCCCCATTGACATCCCTTGTGGCTTGGTAGGAAATAAAGAAGAAGGCGCGTCTCTTTGCCCAAGGTATCGGTGCCCCCAAAGTGCCCCCAGGTTGCGAGCGGCGGAATTCTCCTCTTGGCACTCCGGTTGCGTTCGCAAAGAAATTATTCGCATCCAATGCTTCGTTGCGGCCGAAATAATAGGCGTTCCCATGAAACTCCGCAGTTCCCGATCGGGTTTCGACGTTTACGTTCGCGCCTGCTCCGCGGCCGTATTGAGCATCATAGAGCGTAGTCTGGACCTTGAACTCCTGAATGGTATCCGGAGCGGGGATCGCGATCCCCGCGCCACCAAAAGGTGTGATCTCTGTGATGTTGGACCCGTAGCTGTTGGCGTCCACGCCGTTCATCATGAAATTGTTGTCACCGCTTCGTGCACCGTTGGCTCGGATCTCCTGGGTTCCAGCCCCCAGTTGGGTCGCGTCCACGATGTCGGTGTTTATTCCAGCCGTCAGGCCGAGAATCTCGGTGTAATTGCGACTGACGAGCGGCAAGTCGACGATCGTTTGCTGACCGATGACTCGTCCGAGAGTGGCGTTCTCCGTTTGCAGGAGTGGTGGATTGGCGCTGACGGTGACTTGTTCCTTTACGCCGCTGATCGTCAACTGAATTTTCACCCGGCTCACCTCGGTGATTTGAACCTGAACACTTTTCAAGACGAGTGGCTGAAATCCAGGCGTGCGAACCGTTACGTCATAGTTGCCAGGCGTCAGGAATGGGACCGAGAAGTTACCCTCGGCGTCGGTAGTGAGATCACGCTCTTCTCGTGTGGCCAGACTGTTGATGACCACTGCCGCGCCAGCTACCTGCGCTCCACTGGGGTCGCTCACGCTGCCAGCGATCGCACCGGTGTCGGCTGTCTGGCCATACATCGGCACAGAGCAGAAAGCAAACGCGTAAATGAAAAGCAAATGGCGTCTTGCCGGGGCCGAAATCTTCCACATGGCAAGCTCCTATGCGTGTGTCGTGACCCTGGCGGGCAGGGTGAACTGAAAGGTTGCGCCCCGCCCGGATGCGCCCACCGCCCACAAGCGGCCACCGTGCGACTCGATGATCGAGCGACTGATGGGCAGCCCCATACCGGTTCCGTTATCCTTGGTCGTAAAGAATGCGTTGAATATCTGGTCCGCCTGCTCAGGAGGCAATCCCACACCGGTATCGCTGACCGAGACCAGCAGTTGAGCATCGCAGGCTCCCGATTGGATGGTAAGCTCACCTCCACCGGTCATGTCTTTCATGGCTTCGATGCCATTGAGCATGAGATTCATGATCACCTGCTGCAATTGCACTCGGTCTGCCATGACCTTGGGAAGATCCTCTGCAAGCTCGGTGCGGATGGAGACCGAGTAGCGGTTTACCTCGCTGCGCAGCAGGACAATCATTTCTCGAACAAGTTCATTTACATCTACCAGCTCCCGCTGTAGAGATCCCTTCTTAAACAGCAAGCTGATTCTGCTGATGATGTCGGCCGCGCGCGTTGCGTCTTTGACGATTCTCGCGGCTGCCTCGCGTGCCTCTTCCACCTCGGGCTGATCGCGCGTAAGCCATCGCAGGCAGGTATTGGCGTTGGTGACGGCAGCGGCAATCGGCTGCTTAATTTCGTGCGCCAGCGATGCCGTCAACTCGCCCATCGTCGTCACGCGACTTAAGCGCGCAAGATCCGCTTCTACCTGGCGCAGTCTCTCGCGCTCTTCCTCCGCCCGCTTGCGCTCGGTGATATCCATCACGGTACCCACATACTCGAGATTGCCCGAGGAGTTCTCCAGCGCGCGAGCTAAAACGTTGAGGTGCTTGACCGAACCGTCCGGCATCAACAAACGATGCTCGAAATCAAGATTGGCCCGTGCAGCGGACGCACGGTCGATAGTCTGCTGTACGAGATCTCTGTCGTCCGGATGAATTCTCTGGAGTGCTAACTGCAGCGTGGGCTTAACCGCTCGATCATACTCAAAGATCGTGTACGTTTCTTCCGACCAATAGATTTCTCCACTCGAAACGTTCCAGCCGAAGCTGCCTGTGTGGCTTATTCTCTGCCCTTGAGCCAGTAAAGCCTCGCTGCGTTGCAGATCGGAATAGAGGCTGGCGCTCTCCAGCGAAATCGCGGCTTGCGATGCCAGCATCTCCAGCAGTGCGACCCGATCCGACGTGAAGGCGCGCGGAGTCAAATTGTTCTCCAGATAGAGTGCGCCAATAAGCTTGGTTTGTTTGACGATGGGAAGGCATAAGATCGATCTGGCGCGCTTCGCCCGCACATACTCGTCCTCCGAATACAAGTTTTTGATTAATGCGTCATCAAGGACCACGCGCTCGCGCGTCCGAATCACGTAATGAAGGGCAGATTGGGGGAGATCAGATGGCGTGACGCCTGCCCGTCGAACGGAAACCTTGGGCGTACCGTTACCGGTGGCGACCTCCGCCTCGATCTGCGGCTCGTCGTCACGGAGAAGGATAAGCAGGCCCCGTTCGGCCCCTGCATGCTCCACCGCGATTCGCATAAGCTTCTCGATCAGCTTGCTAAGAACGATCTCGCTTGAAAGCGCCTGTGAGGCTTTGACTACCGTCTCGACGTCCAGCTGCGCGGCGGACGTGCCGATTGTGGAGGTAGTAGAAGTAGGAAGGCGTTCCTCGTGCAACTGCGGGTAGCGTTCGTCGAGTTGCTTCACCTTGCCGTGCGCGCCCCAGCGGTCGTAGCAGTTCCGCGCGCTGCGGAGATAGGCGTGGCCGTGCCTCTCGAAGCCGCGCGCCAAATAGAACCGCGCGGCCACTTCATAAGCCAGCGCTTCGTTCTGGACGAAGCCGTTCTCGTGAGCCGACTGAATGGCCTGATCGTACAGGCGCATTGCGTCAAGATCTCGCCCCTCGAGACGGGCGATCTCGGCCATCACCAGCGCGTGCTTGTCGGCGAAAGTCAGTGGATTGTTTTCGGCCCACTCGCGCAGTTGTTCCCGGTGCGCCGTCAGGAGTTCGCGCCACCCTTGCTGTTCGTCGGCTGAAGCGTTCTCAAAACATGCCGCTACCGCCAGCGCGGCATAATAAAAGTAGTCGAGCAGCGGGATCTGGCCGATCATGGCCCCCAGCAGCGGTTTCGCTTGTTGGGCGGCAGCGAGTGCTGCTACGTACTCGCCCGCCAGGAACCGCGCCTGCAGTTTGATGATCCAGTACGCGCAGACCACCGAGCTCATCCGGTCGTCCGTCAGCTGCGCCTCGAACGCCGCCTCGTCGAACTGCGCGTCGCTGAAGGTGGAGAAGGTCGCGGTCCGGCCCTGCATGGTCGCGATGAGGCGTTGCTGGATCACGATGCTATCCTCGATGTTGCGGAACCTGGCCTTCCGCACGAAGTCCAGGCCCCTCTCTGACTCGCGCCACACCGCGTCGAGCGGATCGTTTCGCAACAGAAGGTGTGCGAGGACATGGGTCATGCCGTAGCAAGCGAAGGTCAGATCACCCGTCTCGATCGCAGTGCGAAAGGCCGCCCGATGGAAATCGATCGTGCTCGCGATCGGCTCCGTCCAGACGGCAACCAGTCCCATCGAGGTGTAAACTTTCGCCCGGCTTGCGATGAAGACGTGCTTCTCCACCAGGTCGCATGCAAGCTTGGCGAAACGATAACCTTCGCGGTAACGGTGAAACACCGGGCCGAGGATAAACCCGAGATAGCCACAGGCGTTCGCGGATACGCCGCTCGTCCCGTGCTGCATGCTGACGTTGACCATGCGACACATGAGCAAGCAAAACAAATGAAAGTCGGTAAAGAAGGCAGCGTTGGCAAGGACAAAGAACACACGCATTGCGGCCTGTAGTTCCGGATCGGTCATCAGCGGCAAATCGATCAGGCCCTCGATCGGGCGCCCATCGAGGGTGCGCCAAACTGTCTCGTATCCGGCCTGGACCTGCTCCCACGTCGGGTGCGCCGGGATGTCAATGCCGAACAGGCCCAAGCACCTGAGCGCGCTGTCAACGGCTTGCGCGTGTTCCCCCTTCACGATATGCAACTGGACTTTGAGATGATAAGCGGCCGCCGCGTCGACTTTCGAGGTGCCTCGCTGTAATAACTCCATAATCAGTTGCTCGGCTTTATCGAAGTCACCGGATAGAAACTCGCACTCTGCCCTTTCAAGCCACAGACTGAACGTCAACTCATACTGGCTGCCCCAGTACGTTTCGTCCAACAGCGCCATGCCGGCCGAAAAATACTCGCGCGCAGAAGCATAGGCCGCCGACGCCTTGGCCTTTCGCCCGGCGCGCAGGTCGAGCGTCGCCACCTGCCTTTTCTCGTCCCGGTCGATTAACAGTGCGGCGCCCCGATTGAACTGGTTCGCGACATCGAACAGTTGCTCGGCGAGCTGGTCCGCCGTCATGCTCGCCAGCAGCACTCGGCCAATCCGAAGGTGTGCCTCCGCCCGCTCGCCTTCGGGGATGAGGGCATAGGCCGCCTCCTGAATACGGTCGTGGAGGAACGCGTAGGAGCCCTCCAGGCGGAGGATCAGCCCAGTGCGGGCGGCCTCCAGGAGCAACGTGTGGATCTCCTCTTCTGATTCCCCGAAAACCAGACTCAGTGTGGCGATCTCGACCACGTTCCCGAGACAGGCGAGTCGCTTGAGTGCGTCTTGTGTCGTGTTCGACAATCGCTTTAGCTTCCCCACCATGAGATCCACAACGTTATCGGTGTAGCTTTTGGCGCGGATGCGATTCATGTCCCACTGCCAAGCGCGCGTGACTGAGTCGAACGCCAGCAGCCCTTCCTCGGCGAGCGCCGTGAAGAATTGGATCGCGAAGAATGGATTTCCGCCGGTCTTCTCGTGCACCAGTTGCGCTAAGGGCCGCACGTGCTCCGGCGCGCAATGTAGGGCATCGGAGACGAGCGCACCGACATCGTCGAGCACGAGAGGCGCCAGCACAATCTCTTGGACCCGCGCTCCAGCTTTGCGGATCGTCTCGAGCGTCCGCAGCAGCGAGTGAGAGGGACTAACCTCGTTGTCCCGGTAGGCGCCGACCAGCAGCACGTGCCGTACCTCAGGGTGCGTGACCAAACGCTCAAGGAGGTCGAGCGTCGCTACATCTAGCCATTGCAAATCATCGAGGAACAGCGCAAGCGGGTGCTCCGGCCGGGCGAACGCGCAGATGAAGCGCCTGAACACCAACTGGAAGCGGTTCTGCGCGTCTTGCGGCGGCAGGTCTGGAACGGGCGGCTGCTTCCCGATGATGAACTCAACCTCGGGGATGAGGCTGACGATCAGCTGCCCGTTCGGTCCCACCGCCTCCCGAAGGGTGTGCCGCCACTGGTCCACTTCTGCTTCGCTCTTGACGAGGATCTGACGGACCAGGGTCTGGAAAGCCTGTGACAGTGTCGCGTAGGGAATGTCGCGCTTGTACTGGTCGAACTTGCCCGCCGCGAAAAGCCCGCGCGGGGGGACAAGCGCCTTGTGCAGCTCGCTCACCACAGAGGATTTGCCGACACCGGAATAACCGGATACGAGCACGAGCTCTGGCGTGCCCTGAGCCACGACCCGGTCGAAGGCAGCAAGCAGGGCGTCGATCTCGTGCTCCCGCCCGTACAACTTCTCAGGAATCAGCAACCGGTCTGATGAATCGTGCGCGCCCAGAGGGAATGGATCGATGCGACCATGCGACTGCCATTCGGCCAGGCACCATCGAAGATCAGCTTCCAGCCCGGAAGCACTCTGGTAGCGCTCCTCGGCGTTCTTGGCGAGGAGCTTCATGACAATGGCAGACAGCGGCTCGGGGACTGCAGCGCGCTCATCTGGCGGTGTCGGCTGGCGAGCAATGTGGCAGTGGACCCACTCCAGTGGGGCGGCGGCGGAAAACGGCAGCCCGCCTGTAAGCATCTGGTACAACGTGACGCCCAAAGAGTAGAGATCGCTGCGCGCATCAGTCGAGCGATTCATGCGGCCGGTCTGCTCGGGCGCCATATAGGCGAGCGTGCCGGCAATAATCTCGGGCGGTACGGGCGACTGGCGCTCTTGCGGCAATTGGGACGCAATCCCGAATCCGGTGAGCCATACGTTGCCGGCGTCGTCGACGAGCACATTCGCAGGCTTGATGTCCTTATGTATGAGGCCGCGCCGATGGACCTGGCCGAGTGTTGTCGCGAGGCCAATCGCGATTCGCAGGAAGCGCGCCACGTCAAGCGGTTGCCCCTGGTCCCGCTCAAGAATCCGCTCGAGCGGTTCACCCCCAGGGTCCTTGAGTAGGAGCATCGTCCTCCCGTCGTGACGAGTAAGCGCAAGCGGCTTGGCTGCCCATGCGGGATCGAGTTCGGCTGCGAGCGAGTATTCGTGTTCAAGCCGCCGGACGCTCTGAAGTGACGGCTGTTCTGTGGCGAGTGCGATCACCAGGACTGGCGATGGGTTGCCGTTCTGCCGCCCGCGGTAGAGGGTAAAGTCCGCACCTTCCCGGAGGGGCTCCAGCACGTATCCAGAAGGCGCTGTCATCGAGGACATCCTCGTCGCCACGGCTGCACGAACCCAGAATATTCATGTTGACGAGAGGCTAGAAGGACGGCAACAACTTGAGTGCGATTACATGGACATAAGCGCAAGAAGGTAGCGGAACAAGAGATAGAGAAGTCGAATATGAAGGAGCCCATGGCCATGGCTCGCCTCGTTTGGATCGCGTCAGCGCTGGGTTCCGCAATCCGGCTTTCCGAAGGAAACCATCATACCGCACAGGCCTCCGCCCGACGAGGCTCCGGCGTGTTGGCGCGACGCTGCGTACCCTATCCGCCGCACTCCACGCCGTTACTCGCTCCTGACGGCTAGTGTTTACCGAACCGGTCAACTCCCGTATTGTCGGCTACTCTTACCTTGGGATTACTTCAGGGTTGCCCGTCATCCAGCCGCAATCTGTGCCGAGCCCAGCGACGATGAAGCAAATTTCCAGAAACAGGGCTTTTGGACCCAAATGATGAGGTTCCGGGGCAAATCATTGTGCCCGACAAACGAAGGAACGCTTCCAGCAGTCATCTGAGTAAAGCAAGATGTCCAACAATCTTGCTGACTTCTTTCTTCCCTCCCACCAATGCGACCGCCAGATATTTCATTGTTTGGCTATCAGCCATTGCGGTGGCCTCTCGAAATGCCTGATAGTTGGTGGTCTGCTGGCCCTCTCTCGGAAAGTCAACGACGTCGCATTTCGCTTCTATAGCCTTCCGGCGAATTTCCGACAGATCGTTCCCCGGAGCGGAGAGCACCGTGATGCCAACTGGAATCAAACCGGGATGTGTAACCCCTGATGCGTCCGCAAATGCTTCACCGACTAATGCTGCATGGCGGTGTCCGATAGTGAGAGCAACTACGGCCGCTGCGTTGGCCGCGTGTCCAATGGGAAGATCCTTGTCTACGACGATCACGCATCGTTCGGGTAACACTCGCGGTGCTGCTTGAGCGTGCCGTGACTCTCCATCCAGCAAATGTTGGTCAATCATTTCTGGTTCTCCGATTCTTGCAAAAATATAGTTGCATCGGCCTCTGCCAAGAGCGATTGCCCCTCTGCTTCCGCTCGCACTTCCGCGCGCGCCGTGGCAATCCTACGGCACTGGTCAATCGTCCAAGCTTTGATCACGACTCGCATCCCGATGGGAATGGTCCGGCGGAAGCGGGTATCAATCCTTGCGGTGACTCCATACAGGCCCTGGAAATGAACGGCCCAGCCTAGAGCTTCATCCATCAGGGAGAAGGTCACGCCGCCGTGCAGCAGTCCAGGCCAGCCCTCATGCTCGGGGCGCGCGGTGTAAAGCGCGCGGCTGCCGTGAGCGCCGTCTGCCAGGAAAGCCACCTGCAAGCCGCGGGCATTGTCCGGGCCACAGACGTAACAGGTTCTTACGTTCTTGGGTCTCAGGCGAATGGATAATTCGAGATCCGCTTTCATGCTCATCGCTGCGCTCCTAGACACTGAACGTATGTTATGGATTGAATTGGGCTGTGCTCATTTCGTGGCCGTTCCTTCCAAGGAGTGTCCATGTAAACGCTAGCGACTTATGCGAGCCATGGTCATACTCTTGGCTTCGCCGAGCAGGGCTGTGAGTGTGAGCGACCGATTGGCAAGAGATTGCTGGACGGCCCCAGAGAGGCTGCCGAGAATCATGTGGGCGGTGACGATGGAGTCCAAGTCGCGGCGGAACATCCCGCGAGCCTTGCCGTCGTCAATGATCCTGGCGATGAACCGGGCCGTTTGCGCAAAGACTCTGGCAACTTGGGGCGAGAATTCTTTGTGATTTTCGAGCAAAATACGCTGTAGGAACAGGCAAATCTCGGGAGCTTCGGCGAATAATCTGGAGTAGCAGTCAAACAGCGCCGCCAGCCTCTTCACCGGCGCGCTCTCTTTAGAGAGGGGCTGCTGCACGCTTTCCACCCAGCGGGCGCGAATCTCTTCGAGAATTGCCTGAAAGAGTTCCTCCTTGTTCTCGAAATGCCAATAAACAGCACCCTTGGTAATTCCGGCAGCACTGGCGATGTCGTCGATCGAAGTAGTGGAAAAACCGTGCCTTGCAAAGAGCTTGAGACAAGCGTCCATGATGGCTCTGCGCGTTACCGCGCTTTGCTGCGCTTTTAAGGAAACCGCTGTGCTCATACATACCAACCGTTCAGTATAGTAACTTAGACTGCTGCCAATTTCAAGTGGTACCGAGTTGTGGGCGAATCGTCGGCAA